>Ga0302314_10001068_pt1 | contig 51144 bp, 48 predicted proteins | sample III_Palsa_N2_3_FD_200533 | JGI IMG/M metagenome (GOLD analysis project Ga0302314, IMG submission 200533) | Peat permafrost microbial communities from Stordalen Mire near Abisko, Sweden - III_Palsa_N2_3 | ecosystem: Environmental > Terrestrial > Soil > Palsa > Peat permafrost | place: Sweden... | reverse complement strand
CGAGCCCGCCGTCGACCTCGCGCGTGACCGTAACGCTGTCACCGTCGACATCGACCTTGGAGGCGAAGGTGCCCTGCGGGCGGCCCATCAGCGCGGCGAGCATCTGCCCGGTCTGGTTGCTGTCGTCGTCGATCGCCTGCTTGCCGAGGATGACCAGCCCGGGCTGTTCCTCGTCGGCGATGGCTTTCAGGATCTTGGCGACGGCGAGCGGCTCGACGGCATCGTCGGTGGTGACGAGGATCGCGCGGTCGGCGCCCATGGCGAGCGCGGTGCGGCAGGTCTCCTGCGCCTTCGCCGGCCCGATCGAGACGACGATCACTTCGGTCGCGGCGCCCTTCTCGCGCAGCCGGATCGCCTCCTCGACCGCGATCTCGTCGAACGGGTTCATCGACATCTTGACGTTGGCGAGATCGACGCCAGTGCCGTCCATCTTGACGCGCGGCTTGACGTTGTAGTCGATCACCCGCTTGACGGGGACGAGAACCTTCATCTTAAATCTCCATCGATAAATACAACTCATTCTTAGCGAACAAGAGATCGTCATAGGCTGACTGGAAAACAGTCCCTCTCAAGACTCGGTTAGACCCTTAAGTTCCCTATCGACATTCGCTAGCCTCGCGGGGTCGGCAGCAACGCGGCCGATCACGAGCCCCTTGCCCTGAACGTAATCCTTGGTTGCGTTGACGCAATCGAGCGCGATCACGACGCCGGCCCTCATGTAGACCAGCGAAAAGCTGCGCGTAGCAGCGTCACCACGCAGGATCGCTTGATCGTGCCCGGTCGACAGGCCAACGGTCTGCAGGCGGAGATCATATTGATTCGACCAAAACCACGGCACCGAGTGATAAGGCTCGGGATCGCCGACGATCATCCGTGCCACCACGGTAGCGAGGTCATTGGCGTTCTGCACAGATTCGACCCGGATCGGCATCCCATCCGCGTAAGGATTGGCGTGCATCGCACAATCGCCGAGCGCGAACACGTCGGGCAGCGAGGTGCGGCCATGCTCGTCGATCGCGACGCCGTTCCCGCCGCGCGCGCCCGCCGCCATCAGTGGCTCGACAGCGGGTATGATACCGATCCCGACGATCACCATCTCGCACGGCAGAATTTCACCGCCCGCCAGCCTCACCCCGCAGGCGCGGCCCTCTTTCTCCTCGATGCACTCGACCATGGCGTTCAATCGCACGTCGACGCCGTGCGCCCGATGCTCGGCCTCGTAGAAGCGCGACAACGGCTCACCGGAGACGCGCGCGAGCACGCGGTCGAGCGCCTCTAGGATCGTTACCTGCTTGCCTAGCTTGGTTAGCACCGCCGCCGCTTCGAGTCCTATATAGCCGCCGCCGATTACGCAGACGCGAGTCGTCGTCGCGAGTTCGCTCATCATCTGGTCGACATCGGCGCGGCTGCGCACCGTATGGACGCCGATCAAATCATGGCCGCTGCAGGTCAGCCGGCGAGCATGACCGCCCGCCGCCCAGATCAGTTTGCCATAGCCGATCGTGTCGCCCTCCTGCGTGGTGACGAGATGCGCAGCAGGGTCGACCGAGACGACGCGCTGCCCGGTGAGCATCGCGACGCCGCGCTCTTCCCAGAAAGTGGGCGGGCGGATCAGGATGCGCTCGAAGCGCTTTTCTCCAGCCAGATAATTCTTGGAGAGCGGCGGGCGCTCGTAGGGAATTTCGGGCTCCTCGCCTACGACCAGAATTGATCCGCCGAACCTGCGCTGACGCAGTGCGATCGCCACCTGCGCACCGCCATGGCCCGCACCCACGACGAGCACGTCGCTGTGGCTTGTCGTCATATCACGCGCTCCTTTTAGCCGTCGTCGCCTGCGGGTTTTCTACCGGGCACTGACTCGCAGCCGCCGGCGAAACAGCGCTGCCCTGGGGCCAGAGCTCGAACGATCTCGTTCTAGACCGAAAATGAGCTCGCCCGGCCGAATGGCGCGGGGAGCTCAGTTCCGGCGAGGCGGGGGCGATAGGCTATCCACTGCCTCAAAAGTGGAAGGTCACGGACCCACCGAACTCAGAGGGTGCACCGTACACTGCACGACTAGCAAAGGTATCCGTAAAGTTTTGAGTAAGGTACTTAGTGCTGGTGACGTTCGTTCCGTACACAGAGAGGTCCACCTTCTTCGATGGGTCAGTCCATGTCGCTTTCATGTTTAGAAGAATGTAGTGCTTTTGTGGTAGCTCCTCAACGGAGTCGAAGTAAAAGTGCGACGTATAAAACAGGTTAGCGTCGAGAGCGAGCCTTCCACCGGCCAGGTCCATACCATAATCGCCGCCGATGCTGCCTGCGAAGCGAGGGGTCCGCGCCACCGAAAAGCCACTCGCGTCGACGGTGATGGTATTGAATTGGCCGTAAGTCGCGCTGGTCGGATTAAGATCCTGCTGGAAACCGATCGCATTTGTGAACTTCGAATATTTGGCGTGTGTATAAGCAGCGCTGGCATTAATGCTGAAGCTTCGCGTTAGCTGCAGACTAAGATCGCCGTCGACGCCGTAGATATGAGCCGCCGCAGCGTTCCGCGTGATGCTAACGCCATTTGCGCCATAAGAGGTGACCTGGATGTCCCGGTAGTTGTAATAATAGCCGGCGACGTTGAAGCGCAGGATCCGATTGGCGATCTTGTATCCCGCTTCGTAAGCATCGATATGCTCAGGCTTTACAGGAAGATTGTTGAATGCAGAGCCTGGCAACGTTCCTGCTTTGTATCCTTGGGTGAAGGAAGCATAGACGTTGGACTGCGGGTTCAATTGATAGCGGACGACGCCGCGCGCGGAAAAATTGTGAAAGCTGACCTTAGTTCCGCCGATCAGATCCGCCGGAAACAGATCATAGGCGAGCTTCGGATGATCGATGCTGTAGCGACCACCGGCGGTGAGGAAGAGATTGTCGACAATCTCGTAGGTGCCATCCGCAAAGACTGCGTAGGAATCGAGCGTGTTCTTCGACGTGAACAAGGGATTGTACGGACCGCCGTCAAACCGCGTCGAGGTCGCCGTATTGGTGTTGTAATCGTAGACGTCGGTGAGGTGCATGTAGAAACCGCCGACGACCCAGTTGAACCGACCACCGCTCTTCGACGACAGATCGATCTCCTGCGTGAAGGTCTTGTCGGGAATCTTCCACTGCGCCCCATAGATGTTTGCTGGCGTGTCGTCATATTCGAGACCCTGGGATACGCTGTCCTTACGATAGCCCGTGTAGGAGGTGATGTCCGCGAAGCCGAGGTCGGCGCGACTCGTCAGCGTGATCGAATCCGACTTCAGGCGCATGAAGTCGGGCGCGTTGTTCGAAATCTCTCCGCGGCCGGTCGCAATCACGTTGCCGGGAACGATGCTGCCGATCGTGTGGCCATCGCGCGCGACCGTCTCGTTGACGGTCGGGTCGTTGGTATAGCTGTGAGAATAGGCAAGCAGGAAGCTGACGCCGTTGGCTGGTTTCCAGAGCAGCTTGGGACGGAAGGAATAATCCCGGAACTGCCCCGCATCCTTGTCGCCCGTCACGATGTTCCGGATATAGCCGTTGCCGTACTCATAAGCCGCACCCAGGCTCACCGCCAGCGTATCGGTCAGCCCGGTCGTCCCGTAAAAGGCGGTGCTAACGTGATCGTAGGAGCCATAGCCGGCGCGAAAAAGACCGGACGTCTCTTGTTCCGGCTGCTTGGTGTTGATCTGGATCGCGCCGCCGGTCGCGTTGTAGCCGAATAGTGTACCCTGCGGCCCCTTGAGGACGTTGACGCTCTCCAGGTCGACCAGGTTGATGTCTGACGCGGTCGGGCTCGGAATATAAAAGCCGTCAACATAGATCGGGATGTTGGAGATGAAGCCGGGGCCTGCAACTTCGCTGCCGACACCACGGATCGTCGGTTGGATGGTGTTCCCCGAATAGTCGATGCGCAGCGCGGGCACACTTTGCGACAGCTGGGAGACCTGCGCGATGTTTCGCTGCGACAACTGCGCCGCCGTCACTGCCGAAATCGAGATCGGGACGTTCTGGAGCTTTTCCGAGCGCTTCTGTGCCGTCACGACGATCTCGCCGCCGGCCGATCCGGTCGCCGCCGGGGCGGCATTCTGTACATCGCTTCCCGACGTTGCCGACGTTGCCGCCGCTGCCGGCTGAGCGGCGGTCAGCGGAACCTGGTTGCTGTTGGCCTGCGCAAAGGCAGCGGTAGGGAGAAGCGCTACGAATGCAGAGAGGCTACCGCCAACCAGCAGCTGGTTTCGAAGCGAGCAAGCCCGCCCGGCGCTGATATTCTTCATAACCCCTCCTCGGGTGATGTGGGCGATATTCGCCCATCCGTTCGTTGTGCGTCCACTTGATATTCTTAGCGTCGGATACTGTCAATTACTCGATGTCCGCACTGGACGTCACGCACATCAGGCCGATCTAACTGATTTGTGGCCCTAATTATCGAAGATTGTCACTGCGGGGCTCAGCAATGGTGTGTCCGCGACGACACGGTCGAACACGAATGTGCAATAACGATCTTGTGTGCGGTATACGCACTACGCCAGTTTAGTATTGGTCCTACAGGCGCAGTACCACAAAGCGCGCGCTCTATAGCGGCGCGTTCCATTCGAATGTTGGCCGCAAAGTGGCGCAAAGAGGGCGAACGCTGGGCGCCTCCCCGTATCAGACCGCCGCGGGAGGCAGGTGATCGGGCCGACCGCCGAGTAGGATCGTCTTGGTCTCGAGATAGGGATAGAGACCCTCGACCCCACCTTCTCGCCCGACACCCGATTGCTTGAAGCCACCAAAGGCGATCGAAAAGTCGGTGAGATGGCCATTATGCCCCACCGTGCCGGTACGCAGGTCGCGTGCGACTGCATAGGCGCGGTCGACGTCGTTGGTGAACACGGCACCGTTGAGCCCGAATTGAGAATCATTGGCGATGCGCACCGCATCGGCTTCGTCCTTGGCCGGGATCACCGACACGACGGGGCCGAAGATCTCCTCCTGCGCGATCGCCGCGCCGTTATCCACCCCTGCAAACACGGTCGGCTCGATGAAAAAGCCGCGGTCGAGATGTGCCGGCCGGCCGCCGCCGCCGGCGACGCGATAGCCGTCGGCCTTGCCGCGATCGATGTAGGCTTGGACACGGTCGCGCTGTCGCCGCGTCGCGACTGGCCCCATCTGCGTCACCGGGTCGAAAGGATCGCCGACCACCACCTGCGCGAAGGCCGCCGCGAGAGCATTTGCCATCTGATCTGCGCGATGCACGGGCACGACGATGCGCGTCAGCGCCGCGCAGACCTGCCCCGTCATGTCGCAGGCACGTGCGGCAAGCTCCTTCGCCGCCGCCTCGACGTCGTAATCGTCGAGGATGATCGCCGCCGATTTGCCGCCCAGTTCGAGCGTATAGCGCGCCATCCGTCCGCCCAAAATCGAGGCGATGCGGCAGCCGGTCGCCGAAGAGCCGGTAAAGCTGATCTTGTCGATTCCCGCATTGCTGACCAGCGCCTCCGACGCCTCGCGATCCGCGATGACGACGTTGATGACGCCCTTGGGCAGCCCGATAGCCTCTGCGGCTTCCGCCATGAGCAGCGCGTGTCCTGGAGCTTCGGGCGAGCCCTTGATCACCACCGTGCAGCCCGCGATCAGCGCCGGCGCAACCTTGAACGCGGTGATCATGATCGGCCCGTTCCACGGGATGATCGCGCCGACCACGCCGACCGGCTCGCGCACTAGCAGACCCAGCTTCGCGCCCGAAACGGTCTTCCGCTCTTCCTCGAAGGGAAAAGTCTCAGCGAGGCCGGCATAATAACGGTAGAAATCTCCGGCGCCCGGCGCGACCGCGCTCGCGATCGAATGGAGGATGCCCATTTCATTGGGCCAGATCTGCGCGATATCGGCGGCGCGCCTGGTCAGTTCATCGGCGAGACGGTTCATCCAGACGGCCCGCTCCTTGTGGCTCATCCGCGGCCAAGGGCCGGCATCGAATGCCTCACGAGCGGCCGCCACGGCCCGATTGACGTCCGCCACTTGGGCATTGGCCACCTGGACGTAAAGTTCTTCTGTGCCAGGGGAGAAGACGTCAATCAGCGCGTCGGTCGAAGGATCGACCCATTCGCCCGCGATGAATATGCGGCGCGGGTCCTTGAGCGGAACGTGAAGCTTGCTGGCCATCTGCCTCTCCGGGGGTGCGGGCGTAAAAGTTCGATAATCGCCCTTGCGTTCAATTATCGCCATCTTTAGCCATCGCATCACAGGTGGCAAGAGCTGAACTGGAGAACGCGATGAGCACAACACGATCCGCAATCGTAACGGGCGGAGCAAGCGGGATCGGCAATGCCTGCGTCGAAGGGCTGGTGGCAGATGGTTGGTCGGTGACGATCGCGGACCTGAGCGACGCGGGCGAGACGATGGCCGCGTCGATCCGCAACTCAGGGGGCGAAGCGCAGTTCGTCAGAACGGACGTTTCGGAAGAGGACAGTGTGCGCGCGATGGTCGAGGCAGCGGTCTCCACTTACGGCCAACTCCATGGTGCGATCAATTGTGCTGGGATCGCCGGCTGTTCCAAGCCAATTCACGAGATTTCGATCGACGAATGGGACCGCGTCCATCGTATCAACCTGCGCGGCATGTTCTTCTGCCTGAAATATGAGGTGGCGGCGATGTGGCCGCACAAGCATGGATCGGTGGTGGCGATCTCGTCCGCGGCGGCGATCAAGGGGCTGCCCTGGAGCTCGGACTATTGCGGCTCGAAAGCCGGGGTCGACGGCATGGTCCGCGGCGCGGCGATGGACTGCGCCGAGCAGAATATCCGCGTCAACGCAATCCTGCCCGGCGCGACCGTGACCCCGCTTGCGATGGGATCGAGCAACGCCAACCCCGCGCTTGCCAAGACGCGAACGCGGCCAATGGGGCGGATGGCGGACCCGTCCGAGATCGCGTCCGCGGCAATCTGGATGCTGTCCGACGGCGCGACCTTTACCACGGGCATTTCGATGCCCGTCGACGGCGGTATGGTGATTGCCTAGCCGCTGCTGAGCCAAGACCCGATCGTCAGGATCGGATCTTGGCTCAAAAAACTTTGGTCTTACCCGTTTTCGGAGGCGCCAAGTGATCCCGCTCGATTGGAAGATCTAGGCCCGGGCCAATAGCGCGAGGGCCGTTGCGACGTGCATGTCCTCGACCATGCGATCGCGGAAGCGGACCGCGCCGCCGCTCGCCGCCGCGATCAGCGCGCGCGCGTCCTCAATCTCCATTTCGGCGGGACTGAAGGCGCGGTTGGCGATATCGACTTGGCTGGGATGGATCAGCGTCTTGCCGTCAAATCCCCACGCGCGGCCCTCGCGGCACTCCGCCGCCAGCCCCTCAGGGTCCTTGAGCCGGTTCCAGACGCCATCGAGCACGAAGATGTCGGCAGCGCGCGCGGCGAGCACGATCGTCTGCAGAGCCAGCGACAACCCACCGCGCCCGGAGGCCGGCGGCAGACGCAGCGCGTGCGCGAGGTCGTTGGTCCCCGCGATCAGCCCCGCGACACCCGGCGCCGCTGCGATCGCGGCGGCCGCAAGCAGTCCCGCCGGAGTCTCGATCATCGCCAACACCGGCTTTCCGATCGCCGCAACGACGCGCGAGACGGCTTCCACGCTTTCGACCTTAGGAATGACGATCGCGGCCGCGGCGCAACCAGATGTGGCTGCGACGTCGGCCGCGTGGAAGGCGCTGTCGGCTGCATTGATGCGGATCGTAGCGATACGCTTGCCGAATCCCTCTTCCATGGCGGCAACCGCGGCGCCCCGCGCCGCATCCTTGTCGGCATCGCGCACCGCATCCTCGAGATCAAGGATCACCATGTCGGTCGGGAGCGTCCGCGCCTTAGCCAGCGCGCGCGCATTCGAAGCAGGTAGATAGAGCGCCGAACGCGGTGCGAGCGGGCTGAGCAGCTGGGGCATCGCTTCGATCCTGTGTTGGGAGCCTACAGCGCCTTGGCGGCGGCACGCGCTGCGTCATATCCGGCCACCAGTCGCTCGACGATCTCAGCAACGGGTGGCGCATCGACGATAGAGCCGACGCCATGCCCTCCGCTCCAGATGTCGCGCCACGGCTTGAGGCCCTCGGGCAAATCGGGCTTGAAAACGCCGAGCCGCTCGGGGAGCGCATCGGGGTCGAGCCCGGCGCGCGCAATCGAACCGCGCAGGAAGTTCGCGGGCAGACCCGAAACGCGCTCGGTGGTGACGACGTCCGCCATTGTCTCAGACACGAGAAGCTGCTTATAAGCGTCGGACGCCAACGACTCTCGCGAGGCGGCAAAACGTGTCCCCATATAGACGAGGTCCGCACCGAGCGCGCGCGCTGCCAACACCCCGCGACCGTCGGATATCCCGCCGCCGAGCAGGATTGGCCCGTTCCAAAATTCGCGCAGTTGGGACACGAACGCGAATGGATTGGCGACGCCGGTATGGCCACCCGCCCCCGCCGTGACCAGGATCAGGCCGTCGACCCCGGCCTCAATCGCCTTGCGGGCGTGGCGGACCGTTGTGACGTCGTGAAAGACCAGCCCGCCGAAGGCGTGGACGCGGGTAACGGCTTCGGCGGGCTGACCAACGCTAGTGATGACGACAGGCGGTTTGACCGCCTGAATTAGTGCCAAGTCGTCGAGATAGCGCGGCGCTCCCGTGCCCTGGACGATGAGATTGACCGCGTAGGGAAAATCGGCGAGCGCGCCCTCGATCCTCCCAAGCCATTCCCGGAGTTCATCGGTAGAACGCGCATTGAGCGCGGGGAACGCGCCGAGAATACCGGCGCACCCCGCCGCGATCACAAGATCGGGGCCGGAGACGAGGAACATCGGCGCAGCCACCACGGGCAGCCGCAACCTCGCCTTCAAATCGTCGAAAGTCATGTTTATTGGCGCTCCAGGCAGTCTGTTACGGCATCCTGAAACATGCGGATCTGGACCTCCATGCCGCCGATCTGCACTTCCTTGAGCGTTCCCGAAGCCAGTCCCGCATGACACATTGCAGCCGCCCAATAATCCTCCTCGGCGAACACCTGGGTCATCAGTTCGAGCGAGCGCTTGAGCCGGTCCTCGGCGCGTTCAGTGGTCGGCTTGTCGTGCGCCAGCAGGTAATAATCGACGACACATTCGTCGACCGCGATCGGGCGGACGACGCCCAGGCTCGTATAATGCGGGCTGACGACGATGATGCCGTTGGGAAAGCCAATATACGAAAAGACCATGATCCAGCGTAGTTCGTCATGCCGACGCGTGATCAGCTTGCGCTCGAAATTGGCACGGTGCGCAGCGTTGCGGATGTGCGACCCGATGCGGTCGATCTGGTTTTCGGAATCGACCGAGAACTGCGCGAGCGAATCCTTGTGCAGCCGGGTGACGTGATAACTGTCGAGCATCGAGTCCATGACCAGCTTCCAGTTCGCCTTCACCGGGAAGCTGGCATGGTCGTAGAGCCAGGCGCGATCAAGACCGAGCGCGGACAAATCCTCGGCGAGTTCGCCATCGACGGTCGAGAAATCATACGACTTCTCGGGATCGAGACCGACCCAGATGAGACCGCCCGCCTCGCGCGAGGGCAGTTCGAGCAGGCCGAGTTCGGACTTGGGCAGGCCTGGGAAGGTTTCCGAACGTGGCAGACCGATCAGCTTGCCGTCGAGATCGTAGGTCCAGGCGTGATAGGGGCAGACAATCCGCGGTGCCTTCTCGGTCTTGTCCGAGGTGCACAGCTTCATCCCGCGGTGACGGCAGACATTGGCGAAGGCCTTGGCGACGCCTGCCTTGTTACGGGTGAGCAGCACGGGCATGCCGGCGATCGTCACCTGATGATAGGATTTGGCCTCGGGCAGCAATGCCGACGGTGCAGCGATCACGGGAACGCCCTTCCACACCGCCTTCAGTTCGGCCTCGTAGCGGGTCGGATCGGTATAGTTGGACGCCGGAATCGCGTCGCGAACCTCGGGATAGTGGCAATCTGCCAGCTCGGGCATCGCGTCAAGCAAGCGTGCCTGGCCCGGCGTGACCTCACCCGCGACGGAGGCGCGGTCGTCGACGATCTGATCCATATTATCCTCCACTCAAACGGTAATCGGCTTTGGTTCGGGCGCCACCGCCCGATCGCGCTCGCCGAAGGCATAACGGCCCGCACGTTCCTTGTGCGCGGTCGAACTACCGTGAAGCTGCTGATCGAGCTTTGCGCGCTTCAGGAAGAGATGACAGGGATGCTCCCAGGTGAAGCCGATTCCGCCGTGCAACTGCACCGCGTCGCCCGCGAATGCGGCGAAGATGTCGCACGCATAGGCCTTGGCCTCGGACGCGGCCGCCGATGCCGCCGCCCCTCCGTCGCCCGAGGCGAGCAGCGCCGCGACATGGCGAGAGAGCGCCGTCGCTGCCTCGATCTTGACCTTCCAGTCCGCCACCCGGTGCTTGAGCGCCTGGAACGAGCCGATCGGGCGACCGAACTGCTCGCGGATCTTCAGATACTCGACGGTGCGATCGAGCAGCGCGGCAGACGCGCCGACGGCGTCGCACGCGAGCGCCATCGCGGCGTGATCGTCGAGCATGTCCCAATCAGCAAGATCAAGCGACAACAGTGCAGCGGGCGGCAGCGGCACGCCTTTGAGCTCGATACGGCCGATGCTGCGCGTCAGATCGACGATCGGACGCGGGACGACCGTGACGCCAGGCGAACCGGCGGGAACAAGCGCCAGGGCGATGCCGTCGGCGCTGCGCACGGGCAGCAGCAGCAGGTTCGCGACATCGGCGAAGGCGACATGATCGATCGTGCCGGAGAGGCGCCCGCCGGCGTCGAGCGTCGCCACGCCGCCATCGCTCGGAAGCGAGAGCGCAGCGAGGCAATCGCCCGCCGCGATCGCCGGCAGCCACTGATCGCGAACGGCCGTGTCGCCATAGCGCCCGATCACGACCGCCGCGAGCATGGTCGGAAGCACCGGCACCGGAGCGAGTTCGCGGCCGAGTTCTTCGTAGAGCACACCGAGATGCGCGACACCCTGGTCAAGCCCGCCCTGCACCTCGGGGATCGCGAGACCGAGCCAGCCGAGTGCAGCCATTTCGGCCCATAGCGCGCGATCGAGCCCGCGCCCCTCCTCGCCCGGAATTGCAAACGCGTCGCCGCGACGATCTGCAAGCACATCGCGCACCGCCCCGCGCAGTTCGGCGAGATCGAGCATTTCGGTCAGGGGCGCCGTCACAGCCCGGCCACCCGCGCGGGCACGGCATCCACCTCAGATCCAGCTTCCGTCCAGCGCCGCTCGGCGATCGCCAATGCCGAAGCCGACAGCCCGCCCGCCTCCGCTTGAAGCGCCCGGATCCGGTAGGTCCAGAAATGCAGCAGATGTTCGATGGTGACGCCCATCCCGCCATGGAATTGGTGGAGATCGAACATCAGCGACTGGATGCCCGTCTGCGCGAAGCAGGCGGCGATCGCGGCGTCGCTCTCGGCTCCGCTCCAGGCCGCTTTCATCGTCAGATAATAGAGCGACTTGGCCCAACCATGGCGCTGAACCAGCCGATGCTGGACCGATTGGAACGAACCGACCGGGCGGCCGAACACATGACGTTGCTTCACATAATCGATGGTGAAGGCGATCGCGGCGTCGGCGGCGCCTGCCATCTCGGCGGCAATACCGACACGCCACCATTGCCGCATTGCCGCACCCGCGCCCGGCAGACGCCGCGCAGACGACAGATCCGGGCGTTCGGCGAAACGGCCATAAGGGAAAGCGAAGATGCTATCGACCGCGTCTATCGCGAAGCCGGCGAGCGGCAGCAACGCGACGTCCTCGCCGCAATCGACGAGCAGCGTGCCCGAGATCGACAAGTTTCGGATCGCCTTTCCGAGGTCGCGCCGATCAACGAGCGCAACGGGACCCTCGATGCGCAGATCGGGGAGCAGCAACGGCGCGACGAGTCCGCATCCGATCGTATCGAGCGCGGCAATCCCCTTCCCCGCCTCAAACACGACGAGCGCCGCCTCCAGCGGGCCGATCTCGCGCGCGGCGTCGAGAAATCCGCTTTCGCCGAGCAGTGTCTGCAGCCCTGCATCATGCCAGGCGTAGCTCAGCCGCCGCTCCTGCGGCAGTTCGGCATGATCCTGCATTATATCCTGCAGCGCGGCGACCAACGCCTGCTGTTCTTCGGTCAGCTGCAGATCCATATCAAACCCTCGGCAGGCCCAGCCCGCGTTGCGCGACCAGGTCCAGCTGTATTTCGTTGGTGCCGCCGGTGATACCCGCCGGCACATTGATGCGGTAATAGTCTTCGAGCAGCACGTCGCCGCCCGCCAGGCAGTCCGGAACATGCTCGGCGATGAAGTTCATCAGATCCGACACCGCATCGAGCGCGACGACCCGCGACAGGTTCGCGTCGGTGCTAGGCGGCATCTGCTTCACACGCTGGTCGACGACCAGATAGGTCATCAGCCGCGCCGCCTCGAACTTCGCCACGATGCGCCCGGCCGCCGCGCGGACGATCGGATCGTCATCCCACCGTCCCTCGCGCCGGAGTTGCGAGACCGCGAGGTCGAGCGCATCGAGGCCGGTGTGGTAGCGCGGCACGCCGACCCGCTCATAAGCGAGCGCATGCGTGACGATCTCCCAGGCCTGCCCCTCCGCGCCGACGCGGTTCGCGACGGGAACGCGGACGTCGGTGAAGAAGACCTCGTTGAGGTGGCCCGGCTTGATGAGGCCGGGAAAGCTCGTGACCGAGATGCCCGGTGTGTCCATCGGGATCAGGAAGATCGACACGTCCTTGCGGGCCGTCCCCGTGCGCGCAAGCAGGAAGCACCAGTCCGCAGTACGCGCATAGCTCGTCCAGATCTTCGATCCGTTGACGACATAATGATCGCCTTCGAGCTCGGCGCGCGTCCTGAGTGCGGCGAGGTCGGTGCCGGCGTTGGGCTCGGAAAAGCCCTGGCACCAGATCACCTTGCCACTGGCGATGCCGTTAACGTGCTGCTTCTGCTGCTCGGCCGAGCCGTAGCGCATCAGCGTCGGCCCGATCCAGTTGACGTTCATATATTGCGGACCGCGGGGCTCGCCCGCACCTTTCATTTCCTCGCCGAGGATGAAATGATCCCAGTCCGCGCTCTCGTTGCCGCCGAAATCTTTGGGCCAGTGCGGTACGAGAAGACCGCGTTCGGCAAGCGCCGCGCAAAAATGGCGCGAGAATTCGACCTGCCGGTCCGAGGCATAGCTTTCGGGGACATAGGCCTCGTCCCAATCGTCGGGCAGCAGTTCGTCGAGCGCGACGCGGACGCGATCGCGATATCGCCGCTGTTCGGGGCTCCAGGCAAATTCCATCAGATTTTCCGTCGGCGAAGGATCATGCCGCCCGCGCCTGCGGTTCGCGCGGCAGACCCAAGCCGCGTTCGGCGATAATGTTGCGCTGGATTTCCGAGCTGCCGCCCGAGATCGTCCACGCCCACGAATAGAGATAGTCCTGCATCCAATAGCCGGTCTCGTTGGCGCTCCCCATCAGTACGGCTTGGAGATATTGTGCGTCGATCCCGCCGACCGCGACCCCGAGCTCGGTGAAGTCGCGCAGCAGATCGCTGTAATAGAGTTTGATCATCGAAGGCTCGACGCCGATCGCCTCGTCCTTCAGAATGCTGGTGAGCTGCTGGTTGACGAGCAGCCGCAACGCTTCGATGCGGCTATGGACATCGACCAGCCGGCGCCGGATCTCGTCGTCCTCATAGGGCAAGCGTCCGTCGCTCCGCACCTTGCGCGCATCGTCGAGCAGCAGACCGAACCCCTGCCGCATACGTTCGGCGAGTTCGAGCACCGAAAGCCCGCGCTCGGAGGACAGCGTGGACTGCGCGACTGCCCAGCCGCCATTTTCCGGCCCGATCAAATTTTCGGCCGGGATCAGCACGTCGTCGAGAAAAATCTCGTTGAAATGCGAAGCCCCGGTCATCTGCTTGATCGGGCGCAGAGATACGCCCGGCGTCTGCAAATCGAGAATGAAATAGGAGATGCCCTTGGTCTTGGAGGCATCGGGATCGGTCCGCGCGAGCAGCAGGCAGTAGCGCGCATGATGCGCGTTGGACGACCACGTCTTCTGGCCGTTGACGACATAATGATCGCCCCGCCGCTCGGCGCGCGCGCGCAAATTCGCAAGGTCCGATCCAGCATTGGGTTCGGAAAAGCCCTGGCACCAGATCTCGTCGCCTGCGAGCACCGCAGGCAGATGACGGCGGCGCTGCTCCTCGGTGCCCCAATGGAGCAGCGTGCCGAGGACGTGATGCAGCGCAATGAAATAGAGGATCAGCCGGGGCGCACCGGCGCGCGCAATCTCCTCGTAGAGGACGATCTGTTCGGCGAAGGAGAAGCCGCTGCCACCCCACTCCTTCGGCCAGTGCGGCGCGCCGTAGCCACCTTCCATGAGCTTGGCGAACCACCATTTCTGGAAGGCGACATGGTCCGCTTCCGCCGCGCCCAGCATGCCCTGCTGCCAGTCGCTCGGAAGATTGGCCGCCAGCCACGACCGTATCTCGGCGCGAAACGGCTCCAGTCGATTAAGGTCGTCGAGCATTCTAGGCGTGCACCCTCGTCGGGACCAGAACGACCGCCATGCCCAAATCGCCCCAAGATGCCGATTTATTCAACGTCCCTCCTCTCGCATCCAGTTCGTGCGATTAACGCTCGGTTGTTCCATATGGCAACAATGCTCATATTGTCTGGACCTGTCAACACAGGAAGCCCGGCTTCACGATAACATTGTGCGTTTATCGCTCGTTTGCGCTTTATCGCAACATCCGGTAGCCGAGACCTTGAGGGGATCAGCCTATGCACGACACGGAAAGCCTTTTGGCGATCGAAGCGATCCGTACTCTCAAGGCCCGCTATTTCCGCTGCGTCGACACCAAGGATTGGAATGCATTGCACGATCTTTTTGCGGTCGATGCGGTTTTCGATCGCAGCTACGGCCATGCCGTGCGCGATGACTGGACGGGCGAATGGACGCCGCCGCTGCCGCCGGAGCCGCTGCTCGTCCACGGCCGCGACGCGATCGTCGCGATGGTCCGCCATGCGGTCGCCGATATCGCGACGGTGCATCACGGCCACACCGCTGAAATCACGGTGACCGGCCCCGATCAGGCCAGCGCGATCTGGGCGATGAGCGACGAATTGCGCGATCGCCGCGGCCGGCTGATCCTGGCGGGGCGCGGCCATTACGAAGACACGTATCGTCGCACCGAAGATGACTGGCGGATCGCGACCACGCGCCTGACGCGGCTGGCGATCATCCGCGGCGATGGCGAACGTCTCTGAATCATAAGCGCTGAAGGAGAGAGCATGGACATCGGAGTGAAGGGGCGCCGCGCGATCGTCTGCGGCGGAAGCAAGGGAATGAGCCGAGCAGCAGCGCGGCGTCTGTCGCTCGAGAAGGCCCAGGTGGTGATCGTGGCGCGCACCGCCGAGACGCTGGCATCGACCGCGCGGGCGATCTCCGATGAGAGCGGCGTATCCGTCGAGCACTTCGCGACCGACCTCACCACGCCCGAGGGCCGCGCCGCGCTGATCGCCGCGCATCCAGCGCCCGACATCCTCGTCGCCAATGCCGGCGTGCCGCAGCGATCGATCCGCTATCAGGACGTGACCCGCGACGATTGGACCTGGTGGTTCGAGGCCCATTTCCACTCGGCGATCGACCTGATCTACGCCTATGCGCCCGGCATGTGCGATCGCGGGTTCGGCCGGATCGTCAACGTCTCCGCCAATTTCATCAAATTCCCGCAGGTCGGCGTCGGCCATTCGCATGCTGCACGCTTGGCGCTGGCGGGCGCGATCGCCGCCTTGGTCCGTGAGGTCGCGCCCCACAATGTTACGATCAACAGTGTCCTTCCCGGGCTGATCGACACCGAAGCGCTGCAGACCTCGCTCAAGGGTCGTGCCGACGCCCGCAACGTCCCCTACGAGCAGATCGAAAAGGAGGTCCGCACACGCGCCGCCGCCGACCGCATCGCCGATCCACAGGAGGTGGGTGACCTGATCGCGATGCTGTGTGCAGCGCAGATGGGCTACGTCACCGGCCAGAACATCATTAACGACGGCGGTGCATTCCAGGGATTGTTCTAGAATTTCTCGGCGGGTTGCAGATGGTCCATATCGGCACGGCTCTCCTCGAGCGTCGTGCCGACCTCGGCAAGCAGCGGCGCGATCCGTTCCGCAGCCCAAGCCTTGCGCTTGAACAGCGTGTCCGTCGGGAAATGGCCCTCGGCAGCCTTGTAGCCGCGCAGCAACACCTTGGCGACGTTGGCGAGGTGGATTTCGGTCACGCCGTCCGCGACGCCCTCGTGCAGCGCGATGGCGAGGTGACGTCCGAAATGCATCTCGCTCGACAGGCCAATCGAGCCGTGAAGATGGAGCGCGCGCAGCGTCACCTCCTGCGCAATCTTGGCCATCGCCGCCTTCACCGCGGAGATCATCTTGCGGCCGTCGCGGCCATGTTCGAGCTGCTGGTCGAACATCCAGGCGACGTGGAGCACGAGCAGGCGAAACTGGCAATATTCGACGTAGCTATTGGCGATGTCCATCTGCACCGCCTGCCGCGTGGCGATCGTCTCGCCGTAGGATGAGCGGCTGAGCGCACGTTCGCCCATCATGTCGATCATCTGTTTCACGCGCCCGACCGTGCGCTGCGCATGGTGGAGCCGCCCGCCACCAAGCCGAGACTGCGCGACCTTGAAGCCCTCGCCGACGGGCCCGAGCCGCTGGCTGTCGGGAATGCGTACGTCGGTGAGCCGGATCCAGGGATGGCCACCCTCGCCGCGCCGATCGCAGAACAGACCGATATGGCGGACGACCTCGAAGCCCGGCGTATCGGTCGGCACGATGAACATCGTCGCACGACCATGGGGCGGCGCGTCGGGGTCGGTGACCGCCATCACGATCAGGAAGGCGGCGTTGTTGGCGCTCGAGGCGAACCATTTGTCGCCGTTGAGCACCCAATCGTTTCCGTCCCGGACGGCGGTGGTGCGGAAATTGGTGGGGTCCGAGCCGCCTTGCGGTTCGGTCATCGCGTAGCAGGAGAAGACATCCTGCGTGAGCAGCGGGGCGAGAAAGCGCTCGCGCTGTTCTTCGGTGGCGAACATCGCGAGGATCTCGCTGTTGCCGCTATCCGGCCCCTGGCAACCGAAAACGACTGGCCCGAAGCCCGTGAAGCCGAAACGCTCGTTGATATAGGTGAGCTTGACCGCGCCAAAGCCCTGGCCGCCGAGATGCTCGGGCAGATGCGCCGCCCACATGCCCTGCGCCTTCACCTCCTTCTGGAGATGGCGGATGATCTTGCGCAGGCCCGCATTGGTGATGTCGTAAGGAGCATCCTTGTCGTAGTCGTAGAGATATTCGAGCGGATAGACTTTTTCGCGGACGAAGCCTTCCATCCAATCGAGTTTCGCCTGGAATGCGGGTTCGATCGAGAAATCCACCACGTCTTCGCTCCCTCTCGCCGTTCAGACGCACCAGCCGCCGTCGACTCTCAGTTCGGCACCGGTGACGTAGCTTGCCGCGTCGGAGGCCAGGAATATCGCGATGCGCGCGATCTCATGCGGCTCCGCGACACGACCGAGCGGCACCTGCGCCGCGACGTACTGCTTGCCGGCGGGCGCGGCGGCGTCGCGGATCATCGGTACGTCGACCGCGCCCGGCAGCACGAGATTGACGCGCACCTGATCGGGCGCGAGTTCGGCCGGGGCATTGCGGGTCAGCCCGCGCAATGCCCATTTGCTCGTGCCGTAGCCGACGAGCCCCGGAGTCGAGCGCAGAGCGGAGATCGAGGCGATGTTGACGATCGCGCCGCTGCCTCGTGTCCGCATCGCCGGCAGCACCGCCTGGATACCATTAAGGGCGCCAATCACATTGACCTCGAAATACCGCGCCAGCCGTTCGGGTGGCATGCCTTCGATCGTGTCGCGTCCGGCGATCGCGGCGTTGTTGATAAAGACGTCGACGCCGCCGAAGCGTTCGGTCGCCACCGCGACGACGCGGTCCCACGCGACGCGATCGGTCACGTCGTGCTCGACGAACAGTGCCGACTCGCCGATCATCGCGGCGATGTCGGCGCCGCCTGTGTCCCGATCGGTCATGACCAGCGTCCCGCCGGCCTCCACGATCAGCTGCGCGGTAATACGCCCCTGCCCGCCCGATGCGCCGGTGAGGATCACCACCTTGCCGGATAGCGCGCTGTTCATCCCGCCGTCCGCCCCCCATCGACGGGGAAGGCATGGCCGGTGGTGAAGGTCGCGTCGCGGCAGAGGAACAGCACCGCGTCCGCGACCTCCTCCTTCTCGCCGACTCGGCCGAGCGGGTGCTTTGAGAGCGCAGTCGCCGCGCGGTCGAGATGCGCAGCGGCAAAGTCCAGCCACATCTCGCCGGTCGTCGCGCCAGGGCCAGACGACGTTGACGCGGATATTGTCCTTCGCCACTTCGAGCGCCGCCCCGCGTGTTAGGCCGACGACCGCGAACTTGGCGCCGACATAGGCGACCTGGAGCGCGCTGGGGATCAGCCCGGCGGCGGACGCACAGTTGCAGATCGCCCCGCCGCCCCGGGCGGCCCCGCCGCCCCGGGCGGCCCCGCCGCCCCGGGCGCGCATCGCCAGTATCTTATGCTTCATCGCAAGGAAGGTGCCGCGCGCGTTGACATCCATCAGCGCGGCATATTCGTCGATCGACAGCGCCCCGACCGGAGTCACCGATTGTGACAGGCCCGCGCAATTGAAGGCATAATCGAGGCCACCGAATGCCGCGACAGTGCCCGCCACCGCCTCGCGCACGTCATGCTCGTCGGTGACGTCCCCTGCGGAGGTGGTGCAGCGGACACCCAGCGCCTCGATCGCCTCGCGAGCGGCTGCATTGCGATCCGCGCGACGTGCGAGGATCGCGACATCGGCGCCCTCGCGCGCGAAGCGGTGCGCCGTCGCCAGCCCGATCCCCGAATTGCCGCCGGTGACAAGAATAGTCCGTCCGGCGAGCGTCATCTCAGCGCGCTACAGCGTCGGCCGGAAAATGTTGCGCGAGGAAGTGCAGCATCCCGTCGTTGAAGGCGTCGTTGCGGTCGCCCGCCACCATGTGCCCGGCGCCTGCCACATCGAACGTCTCGAGCCGGGGCAGGACGTTCTTCAGGATCGTGGCGCCCGTGTCGCTGACGACGTCGCTGCTCAGACCGCGGATCAGCAGCACCGGCGTATCGCCGGCTCGGCGCGCGCCCTCGATCGTCTCGGCCAGCTCGATCAGTTCCACATCGACCTCGCGGCCCAGAAAGGCCGGATCCCAGTGCCAGCGATAGCGGCCATCGGATTGCTGCCGGAGGTTGCGCTTGAGCCCATCGAGATCGGATGGGCGGCGGCGATGCGGATTATAGGCGGCGATCGCATCGGCCACCTCCTCCAGACTGTCGAACCCATCGGGTTTCGCCTGCATGAAAGCCCGGATGCGCGCGACGCCGCGCGGATCGGGATTGGGGACGATATCGACTAGCACCACCGCGGCGGGTTGAAGCCCCTCCGCCATAGCACGGAGAGCAGTAGCGCCCCCCAGCGAGGCGCCGACCAGCGCGACCGGTCCCTCCATAGCCGCAACGATGTCGCGGAGATCGGCGGCATGGTGCGCGAGCGAATACCCCCCTGGGCCCGCCCATTCGCTCTCGCCGTGGCCCCGCGCGTCGAAATTGACGACGCGGTAGCCCGCCGCGACCAAGGCCTTGCCCGCATTCATCCACGAAAAGCGCGTCTGCCCGCCGCCGTGCATCAGCACGACGCAGCGCGAGCCCGCTTCCCCGCCGACTTCGCCCGCCAGCGTCAGCCCACCCGAGACCGTGAAGCGCGTCTCGCGCAATCAGACGCGCTCGATGATCGCGGCGGGTGCAAGGCCGCCCGCGGCGCACATGGTGACGAGGCCAACGCTCTTGTCCTGCCGCTCGAGTTCGTCGAGCAGCGTGCCTGCGAGGATCGCACCGGTCGCGCCAATCGGATGGCCGAGCGCCATCGCGCCGCCATTGACGTTGACCTTCTCGGGATCGAGATCGAGATCGCGCATGAACTTGGCGGGGACAACCGCGAACGCCTCGTTCACCTCGAACAGATCGATGTCGCCGATCGTCATTCCTGCTTTTTCAAGAACCTTTCGCGCTGCCGGCACCGGACCGTTGAGCATCAGCGTCGGATCGTCGCCGACGGTCGCCACGCCGCGTATACGCGCGCGGGGTTTGAGCCCGTGCGCCTTGGCATAAGCGGGCGAAGCGAGCAGCAGCGCCCCTGCGCCGTCGACCACGCCCGAGCTGGTCGCGGCGGTGTGGACATAGTCGATCGCGGTATCGGGATAGACCTGGCGCAGCAGAGAGCCATAGGTGGTCCCCTCGCCGTCGATCTCGCGGTCCATGAAGCTCGCAAAGGCGGGTTTGAGGTTCGCGAGCCCTTCCGCGGTCGTCTGCGGGCGCGGGAATTGCTCACGATCGAGCAGCGTCGCGCCATTCTCATCCTTGACGGGTATCAGCGACCTGGCGAAGCGCCCCTCGCGGATCGCCCGGTCAGCGCGCTGCTGGCTTGCAAGCGCGAGAGCATCCATCTCCTCGCGCGTAAAACCTTCGAGCGTCGCGATCAGGTCGGCGCAAAGCCCTTGATGCGGTTGCGGGATCTTCTTGCGGAGCGCGAGATTGCCCGAGTCCATCATGAATTCGCGCGAGAGTGTGCGCGTGTGCGACATCATTTCGGCGCCGCCCGCGACGACGACGTCCTGCGCGCCCGACAGGATGCCCATCGCCGCGAGGTTCATGGCGGTCAGCCCCGAGCCACAGAAACGATCGAGCGAGAAGCCAGGCACCGTCGCCGGATAGCCAGCGTCGAGCAGCGCCATCCGGGCGAGGTTGAGCCCCTGCTTGCCCTGCTGCGTGTTGACGCCCGCGATCACGTCGTCGACGTCCACCGGATCAAGGCCGGTCCGCTCGGCGAGCGCGACGAGAAGCTGCGAGAAAAGCCTTTGCGGATGAACCGACGCGATCGCGCCCTCTGCCTTCCCGACTCCCCGCGGCGTGCGCACGCTGTCGATGATCCAGACTTCGGCCACGACTCCATCCTCTCGATCATTACTGGGCGATAATCGCCCATCCGTTCTATATATACTCCGTTGTCAATGTTCGGGCCGATGTCAAGCGCGTGGCGGCCGGCCGGTCGCACGGATGGTTCGCCGGCGACCACGCCCCGCCCCCGCTCGCAGCCGGTTGATTGACAGGATCGTCGTCCATTTCTATTAATGCGCGAAGTACGAACTTATGGTCGCTTAACGCACACAGTGGATTCAGGAGGGACGGTGTTGCCGGGCGACCCTATCATTGAGATCCATGACAAGCGTGCTTCTCCTGCAGGAGCGCCCGAACGGCGATTCCGGCACGACGGGATGACCGCGCTGGTGGTCGGCACCGGGCCGGTGATCGGCGAGGCCGTCGCGCGCGCCTTTGCCGGCGCAGGCGCCCAAACCATTCTGACCGCCCGCCGTGCCGACGCCGTCGAGTTGCTGGCGGAGACAATCCGCAGCGATGGCGGCATGGCCGATGCCCGTCCGTGCGACATCGCCGATCCGGCCTCCCGCGCCGCGCTGATCGAGGCGACGGGACCGATCGATATCTATTATAATGCCTATGCGATCGACGCCGGCGGCACGCCGACTTTCGATCTCGCTTCGCCGCTCGATGCCAGCGAGGCTGATTGGGAGGCCTGCTTCCGCACCAACATGCTCGCACCCTTCGCGCTCGCCAAGGCGGTCGTCCCAGGAATGGTCGCGCGCGGCCGGGGTAGCATCGTTCACTGTCTCGCCGCCGCCGCTTACACCCCGATCCTACCGGCGATGGCCTATGGAGCAACCAAGGCGGGGCTGACGACGATGGCCACCTACCTTGCCAAGGCTTGCGCGCCGACGGTGCGCGTCAACGCGATCGCCCCTTCCAACATCGAAGTGCCCGGCCGCCCCGAGGCGCTACACGCGGCGGCGCAACAGTTTCCGATGCGGCGCATGGGCCTTCCGGACGAGGTTGCCGGTGCCGCACTGTTTCTGGCAAGCGAGGCGTCGAGCTTCGTAACCGGCCAGGTGATTCATGTGGACGGAGGCCGGATCGCGACCGCGTAAGACGATCGCACCGCCGATTTTGGAGAAGATGAAAATGGCTACGATAGCAAGACCGCCGAACGTGCCCGATCATGTGCGGGACGATCAGATCCTGTTTTACGATCGCTTCGACGACGAGCGGATCGTCGACGACGTTCAGCTCGATACCCATAAGCTGCACGACGAATCCCCCGACATCTTCTATTCGCCCTGCAACGGTGGCCATTGGGTGGTGACCCGCTTCGACGACATGTCGAAACTGCTCAAGGACACCGATCATTTCTCCAACCGCGAGCTCGACATCCCGCCGTCCAATTCGCCCAACGTGATGATCCCGCTCAATCTCGATCCGCCCGAGCATCTCGGCTACCGCATGGCGCTGATGCGGCACTTCGACCGCAAGCAGATCGCCGCGATGGAACCCAAGCTGCGCATCTGGGCGAACCGGATGATCGACAAGGTGATCGATCAGGGCGAGTGCGAATTCGCCGAGGAGGTCGGTGCCGGCTTCCCCGTTTCGGTATTCATGGAGCTGATGGGGCTGCCGCTCGACAAGCTCGAGCCGTTTCGCGAGGTGGTGCTCGAATATTTCAGCGAGACCACGCTCGAACGCCGCATCGAAATGCAGGACTATATCATCGGCACGATGCGCGAATACTTCCTCAAGCGCCGCACCGATCCGCAGGACGACCTGATGACCAAGCTGGTCAACGAGACGGTCAAGGGCCGTCCGCTGACCGACCACGAGCTCGAATCGATCGGCTTCCTGTTGTTCATCGCCGGGCTCGACACCGTCGCCAACACGATGACCTTCACCTTCCGCTATCTCGCCGAGAGCCCCGCACTGCAGGAGAGGCTGCGCACCGATCCAAATGCCTATGTCGATTTCGTCGAAGAGGCGCTGCGTCGTTTCTCGATCGTCTCGCAGACGCGGATCGTGAAGAAGGATTTCGATTACGAGGGCATCGCGTTCCGGCAAGGCGACATGATCGCCTGCCCGCTCTACCTCGGTGGCATGGACCCGGAGCGTAATCCCGAGCCCGAGAAATTCGATATCGATCGCAAGGATCGCGGCCATGTCGCCTTCTCGACGGGCGCGCACACCTGCCTCGGCAATTTCCTCGCGCGCGCCGAGATGCGCGTGATGACGGAAGAATGGATTCGTCGCATCCCGAGCTTCCGCCTCAAGGCCGGTACGCGCCCGGAGTGGCGCACAGGCGGCGTCGCGGCACTCCATAACGTCCACATCGAATGGCCGGCGGACAAGTAACGCGCTAGCGGTCGCTCCAGCGGGGCGGCCGCTTTTCGGCGAAGGCGCGTGGACCTTCGACACAATCGGAGGACGCGCGCATCGCGACGACCGCGGGCCAGCCGAATTGCGCCGTCATCGCCTCGACCAGCGGCAAGTCCATACCGCGCTGCGCGACCTGCTTGGCGGCACGGACGCGTGCTCCAGTTCGGCTCCCGATCCGACGACCGCGGACACGAAGCCTAGCCGTGCGCCTTCGGCGGCCGAGACCGCGCGGCCGGTCAGGATCAGCGGCATCGCGCGCTTGAGTCCGATCGTCGCGCGAAGGCGCAGCAGCCCTCCGGCGAGCGCGGCCATGCACACCTTGGGCCCGGACAGCGCGAAGCGCGCCTGTTCGCCCGCGGCGACGATGTCGCAGGCGAGCGCGGTCTCAAACCCGCCCCCCAATCGCGACGCCGTTGACCGCCGCGATCACCGGCTTGGCAAGCTCGAACCGCCGCGCCAGCCCGGCAAAGCCCGACGGCGGCAGTTCTTCCAGACCGTGCGCGGCCTGATACCTGAGATCATTACCCGCGCAGAAAGCGCGTTCACCGGCGCCGGTGACGATCGCGACCCAGAGCCCATCGTTGTCAGCGAAGGCGTCGAATATCGCCGCCATCTCCTGATGCGCAGGCGCATGCAGCGCGTTCATCACCTGGGACCGCTCGATCGTGACGATCAGCAGCGGTCCTTCGCGCCGCACGGAGACGAACGCGCGGTCGCTCACATGCGGATCGCGCCGTCGAGGCGGACATGCTCGCCGTTGAAATAGCTGTTGCGGCACATCTCGATCGCGAGGCTGGCAAATTCCTCTGCGTGGCCCAGGCGGCGGGGGAAAGGCACGCTGTCGCCGAGTTGCTTGCGCAATTCGGGCTTGGCGGTGGCGAAGAGCGGCGTGTCCATGATGCCGGGCAGGATGGTGTTGACGCGGATGCCCTCGCGCCGGAGATCGCGGGCGATCGGCAGCGTCAACCCGACGATCCCCGCCTTGGACGAGGCATAGGCCGCCTGCCCCGCCTGCCCATCGACCGCTGCGACCGACGCGGTGTTGACGATCGCGCCGCGCTCGCCGTCGTCGTTGAGCGGATCGAGCGTCATCATCCCTGCCGCCGACTTGGCGATCATGCGGAAGGTGCCGACGAGGTTGAGCAGCACGACCTTCTCGAACTGGTCGATTGGGAAATGGGTGATCGCACCCGTCTCACGGTCGCGCTGCGCGGTCTTGAAGGTGTTGCCGCGCCCCGCGCAACCGACGAGAATGCGCTCCTGCCCGTTCGCGGCGCGCGCCGCGGCAAGACCGGCATCAACCGAGGCGTCGCTGGTGATGTCGACCTCGCAGAACACGCCGCCGAGCGCGGAGGCCACCGCTTCCCCCTTCTCGCGGTTCAGATCGAAGATCGCGACCTTCACACCTTGCCCCGCCAGAGCGCGCGCGGTCGCGTCGCCCAGCCCGCTGGCGCCACCGGTGACGACCGCAGAAATTCCGTCGAGCTTCATCAAGCACTCCTTCGATAGATCGGGGGACGGGTATGCGGGACAAGCCGCGACATAGACCAGACGACGAGACCGGCAAAGATGACGCCGCCGGCGCAAAGATAGATGCCGCCATACCCGACGACACCGCGTAGCGGCACATAGACGAGCGGCGCCGCGCCACCGCCGACATAGATGAGCGTCGTCGCGAAGCTGAGCGCGGTCGGCATCCGATCGGGCGCGACGCCGCGCATGATGAGGGTCATCGCAGACGGCGTGCACAGCCCGAGCGCGATACCGCCCGCTATCATGCCCGCGCCCGTCGTCACCAGAGATGGCAATATCGCACACAAGGTCGTGCCGACGACGAACATCGCGAATGCGACGATGATCGTCCGGGCGAGGCCGAGCCGAGCCTCGACGTTGCCGAACACCAGGTTCGTCACGCCGAGCGCCATCGGCATGATCGCGCAGATCGTTGCCAGTTCTCCAGGGTCGGCGATCCCGCGCGAGGCGAGCAGGAAGACGATCTGGACGTTGAAGAGATTACCCGTGACGACCATCACCAGCAGCAGTCCGTAAGCCGGCAAGGCCGGCAGCAACGCGCGCCAAAAGCCTTCCCGTGTAGCCGCGACGCTCGGCGCCGTTGCGCTGTCGGGTAGCCGCGCGCCAGCGACCAGCAGCAGGCCGACCAATGCGAGCCCCCCGTGCAATGCAAACGGCGCGCGCCACGATATCTTGGCCACGGCGGCCGCGACGAAGAGGAACAGGATCGCGGTGAAGGCCCCGACCGCAAGATTGACCCCCATCATTCGCGGGCGGCGTGCCGGCTCGTATCGCGCGGCGATGCCCAGGCCGGCCGCCGCCATCAGCATCCCGCCCATGAGGCCGAGCAGCAGACGAGTGGCCAGCAGCAACGGCGCGGAATCGAGCGCCAGCCCGGCCGATCCGGCGATCCCGAACAGGAGCCAGCCGGCGTTCAACGTCGATCGGAACCCGAATCTCGCTACCGCCGGCGCCGCGAACAGCCCCGCCAATCCCATACCGACGACCGCCAAGCCGACGGAGGCCTGCGCGATCCCCTCACCGCTTGAGCCTCCACCAAAATGTGCCGCGATATGAGGCAGGACGGGCGCCAGCGCGTCATAGACTAGCGCCGGCCCGGCATTGCCGCAGCAGATCGCTGCGACGCTGACGACAGCCTGCGCGCGACTCTCGCGGATCGCGGTCATCACGACGATCTCCTCATCCTCATCCGAGCGTTTATCGCACGTTTGTTCTTTATTGAGCGGAGCGCGTGAAGCGGTCAAGCGCTCACTTGGCCATGGCTGCCTTGATGTCCGAGACGTTCGGGGGCCGGCGGAGGAACATGCCGCCATCGGTATGGATCGTCTCGCCGGTGATCCAGCCGGGCGAAGTGCCGAGCCAGGCGACGGCTTCGGCGACGTCGGCGGGGCTAGCGACGCGCCCCAGCGGCACTTCGGCGGCGACGATCGGCCCAGCATGCGGATGATTAATCAAATGACCTGCCGCAGGCGTCGAGATCGGACCAGGGCAGACCGCGTTCACGCGGATTCCGCGCGGTCCATATTCGAGCGCGGCGTAGCGGACCAGCGTCTGCACCGCAGACTTGGCGCAGCCGTAGCCGACATAGCCGTGCCAGGGATTGTTGGCGGCGATCGAGCTCATCAACACGATCGACCCACCGTCGTTCATATGTCGTGCCGCGTGGCGGACGAAGATGAAGGGCGCATCGAAATTGAGCCGCATGCAGTCAGCGAGCGTATCGAGCGAGATCGCGTCGATCGTGCCCTGGACGCCTGCTCCGGCGACGAGCACCGCAGCGTCGATCCCGTCATCTACGGCGGCCTGTTCCATGAAGCGCGCAACATCCTCCTCGACGGTGGCATCGCACGGCAGCGCACGCCCCCCGATCGCGGCGGCCAGCCTCTCAATCCCTTCGCGCCGTCTCGCACCGACGGTGACCAAGAACCCCCGCGCCGCGAAAGCCTCGGCGATCGCCCAGCCGGTGCCGCCCTCTTCCGACGCGCCGAGCACGACCGCACGCTTCTGCCGATCCATCATCCGTTCCTCCTCGCTGGTTGCGCGGGCATAGCCGCTTCGCTAATGGTTCGATAGTCGCTCATTACGGCGAATATCGTTCATAAGGTGAGTAATGCCCAAACTCTTCATCACCTGCGCGGTCACCGGCAACCACACGTCGCGCGATCAGCATCCCGGCCTGCCCGTCACGCCCGTGGAGATCGCCGAGTCGTGCCTGAGCGCAAGCGAGGCGGGGGCCGCGATTGTCCACATCCACGTCCGCGATCCGGAAACGGGCGCTCCGTCTATGAAGGTCGAACTCTATGCCGCGGTCGTCGAGCAGATCCGGCGCCATGATCCCGCGCTCATCATCAACCTCACCACCGGTCCGGGCGGCCGCTTCCAGCCGAGCGAGCATGATCCCGTCGTGCCCGGGCCGCGCACGAACCTGCTCGTGCCCGAAAAGCGCGTGGAGCATATCGCGGCGCTCGCGCCCGATATCGCGACGCTCGATCTCAACACGATGGTGTTCGGCCGCGAGGTGGTGATCAACCTGCCCGCCAACATCCGGCGCATGGCGCAGGTGATGCGCGACGCAGGCGCGAGGCCGGAAATCGAATTGTTCGATACTGGCGACATCATGTTGCTCCACGATCTGATCGCCGATGGCACCCTTGATCCTGCGCCGCTCTGCTCGCTGGTGATGGGGATCAAATACGGCTTCGCGCCGACGATCGAGATGATGCTGCTCGCGCGGACGCTGCTGCCGCAGGGATCGACCTGGACGGGGTTCGGGACGGGTCGGCACGCCTATCCGCTGCTTGCGCAGGCCGTATTGTCGGGCGGCAATCTCCGTGTCGGGTTGGAAGACGCTATCTATATTTCGCGTGGCGAGCTCGCGCCCTCGAACGCGGCGCTCGTCACCAAGGCGAAGCGCATCGCGGAGGATCTCGGCGCCGACATCGCGAGTGCCGGCGAAACGCGCGCGCAACTCGGGCTGCGACCGTCGAACGCGGCGCGCGCCATAGACGCCTGACAGCCGCCCTCAACCGTCGTGCGGGCCGCTCCCGCCGGGCCTGAGCCGCTTGTAGACGCCGCTGCCGCGCAGCACCGGATGCGTCGGACCATGGAGCAGCGCCTGCGCGAAGCAGGTGCCGCCCGCGCGCGTCACGGTCACGCGCGCGTCGATCCAGTCGCCGAGCATCGCGGGCGCGAGATAGTCCAGCGACATGGTGATCGTCGGCATCGGCGCGGGCAGATCCTTGACCATGCGGATGCCACGCGCGAGCGCGATGTCGAGGAACGTCGCGAGCATGCCCCCATGGCAGACCGGGCGCGGATTGCACTGATGCGGGGCGACGCGGAAGCCGAAGCGGACGCCCTCGCCATCGTCGAGCCGGTCGGTGGTCGAATAGATCGCGCCCACCAGATCGGCGAACGGGCCGCAATCGGTCACCGGCTCCCAGCGGCGGCCGTCATCGGGCAAGTCGGTCATCCGCGCAGTCCTCCGTCGCAGCGGATTACGGTGCCGCTGACATAGCTCGAATGCGGGCTCGCCAGATAGAGCGCGCTGGTGACGATCTCGTCGGCGCGACCGGGGCGGCCCGCGGCATTGGGTGCGGTCTCGCGTTGCGCCTCGCTCCACGCCTTGGCGATGTGGGTGAGGAAGGGGCCGGCGGCGATCGCGTTGACGCGCACCTTCGGGGCATATTCCTGCGCGAGCGCGATCGTCATCGCGTTGAGCGCGGCCTTGGCGCCGGCATAGGCGACGACGCGCGGCATCGCCTTCCACGACGCGCCCGACGAGATGTTGATGATGCTGCCCCCCTGACCCTGCGCCATGCGGTGGCCGATCAAGGAGGCGAGGCGGAACGGCCCCTTGAAATTGAGCGCGACGACCTTGTCGAACAGGGCCTCGGTCATCTCGTGCGAGGGGTGCGACGGGCCCATGCCGGCATTGTTGACGAGGATGTCGACGCAGCCGAAGTCGGCATAGGCGCGCTCGACGAGCCGCTCCACCTCCTCCCACCTGCCGGCGTGGACCGACAGCGCGAGCGCCCGCCTGCCTCTGGCGCGGATCGCCTCCGCCGCCGCCTCGCAGCCCTCGATCTTTCGGCTGGCGACGATCACGTCGGCACCGGCATCGGCAAACGCCAACGCCATTTCGAGGCCGAGCCCGCGCGATCCGCCAGTGACCAGCGCGACCTTTCCGGTCAGATCGAACATATCTGTCATGCCGCTCCCCTCAGATCAGCGCTCGTCAAATCAGCGTCTGCGCGCGTTCGAACAGCGCGACCGAGCGGGCATGGAATCGCGCGCCCATCGCCTTGTCGGCCTTGCCCGCGAACGACCGCGCATGCGTGCCCTCGAGGAGGATGCCGAGCTTGTAGCAGGCGAGCATGACGTACCAGTCGATCGCCGAGAGATCGCGGTCGCTGTGGTCGCGATAATAAGCGAGCAGTTCGTCGGCGGCGGGGAAGCCGTCCCACAGCTCGATCTTCATCGAGGTCGGATCGCCCGCGCGCGGCCATGTGGTAAGCACCCAGCCAAGATCGATCAGGGGATCGCCGATCGTCGCCAACTCCCAATCGACGATCGCGCCGAGCTGCGGCCCGTCGTTGCGATAGAGCACGTTGGCGAGATGATAGTCGCCGTGCAGGATGCCCGGCGTGAAGCTGCCCGGTCGGTTCGCTTCGAGCCAGGCGCCCACCGCCTCGACGCCGGGCAGGACGCCCGGGCCGGGCCAGCCGACATGCTCGACATAGGAGTCGAGCTGCCTCCGCCAGCGGCCGACCTGGCGCTCGAGATAGCCTTCGGTGCGACCGAAATCGGCTAGCCCGACCGCCGCATGATCGACCCGCGCGAGCCGCGCGATCCCGTCGACCAGCGCGAAGCCCATGGCGCGCCTGATCGCGGGATCCCCGGCATGGAGCGCTGGCATCCCCACCGTGACGTTGAAGCCGTCAATCGGCTCCATCAGGTAGAAGGCCGCCCCGAGCACATCCTCTGCGGGTGACGCGGCGATCAAGCGGGGATGCGGCACGTCGGTTCCGGCGATCGCGCCAAGCATGCGCATCTCGCGGCGCATCGTCTCGTTCGCCGCCGGGCGGTGTTGAAGCGACGGACGACGCAGCACGAAACCGCGACCATCGCGCTCAAAAGCCAGGATCAGATTCTGCGTGCCGCCCGCGAGCAATCGCGGCCGCTCGATGGCGCCACTCCCCAGTCCCTTGCCGTCCATCCACGCCGCCAGCGTGTCGAGATCGACTCCGTGCCGCCACGCTTCGTCCGCCATCGCTCTCCCATTCGTTCGGATATAGCTCGTACCGTCGTTATTCGATCAATCTTCCGCACCGCGGCGTCTGTCAAGCAGCTCCGCCGGACTTGGAAACCGGGTTGTCAAAGCCGCAGACCTGTCGTAGATCGTACATACGTTACATATTCGCACAAATGTGAAATGAGGGGATCGATGGCGTACAGCTTCGAGCAGCACAAGATCAGCGGCGCGATCGGAGCCGACGATCAGTTTTGGCGCGCGCTGGAAGATGGCACGTTCCAGCTTTCGCGCTGCTCGTCCTGCCGGAACTGGACATGGCCCGCGCATTTCCGCTGCGGCAAGTGCGGATCGTGGGAATTCGAGTGGGTCACGCTCGAGCCCAAGGGCAATGTGTTCACCTACACCCGCAGCCGCTACGCCTTCGACCGCGTGCTCGAGCGCAAGGACGACGTTCCCTATGTGACGATCGTCGCCGAAATCCCCGAGGCGGGCAATGTCCGCGTCATGGGCGTGATGAAGGGCGACGAAGCCGGGCTGAAGATCGGCGCACGCGTGAAGGGCTCGATCGAACCCCCGAGCCCCAAGACCAAAAATTACCCTTCGATCCGCTGGGAACTCGACCTCTGATCGAGATGCCGCGACGATGCCATAATATAAGGGAGAGACGGACCAGTGAGTAAGATGCGTGGCGCCGCGGCGATCGTCGGCATCGGGCAGACGCCCTATTATAAGCGCGGCACCTCGCCGGAACCCGAACTCAAGCTGGCGATCCGCGCGATCACGCAGGCGGCGGACGATGCCGGAATCGACGTGCGCGACATCGACGGCTTCGTCTCCTACGCATCCGAGCGCAGCGATCCCGCCAAGCTGATGCCGGCGCTCGGCACGCGCGAGTGCAGCTTCGCCTCGCTGGTCTGGTTCCACGGGGGCGGCCTGCCCGCGACGCTCAACATCGCATCACAGGCGATCATGACCGGCCAGGCCGACATCGTCGCCGTCTATCGCTCGATGGCGGAGGGCAGCAACCAGCGGCTGCGCGTCATCGTGGCTCAGGACGACACCTCGTCGCAATATCTCGTCAACGGGCTCGATTCGCCCGCGCAGATCCTCGCGCTGCGTGCGCAGCGGCTGATGGAATATCACGGCGTGCCGCAGTCGGCGCTCTATGCCACGGTGCGCGCGAGCTATTATCACGCCTCGAACAATCCCAACGCCTATGGCCGCACCGTCACGATGAACGACGAGGTCTACGAGCATGCTCGGATGATCTCCGAGCCCTACCGCCTGTTCGATTGTTCGCGCGAGAACGACGGCGCCGCGTGCATCCTCGTCGTGTCCGCCGAGCGCGCCAAGGATCTCAAGCAGAAGCCCGCCTACATCCTCTCCGCGCCGATGGGCACGATGGAGGGCGGCGGCGCGCTCGAGGAGAATTGGCGCCCTTATTACGCGACCGCCGGCCAGACCGAGCTCGCCGAGCGGCTGTGGCGCGAATCCGGCTACGGGCCCAAGGACGTCGACGTCGCGCAAATCTACATGAACATGAACTCGATGGGGATCGGCGCGATGATCGATCACGGCTTCTTCGCGATGGAGGAGGCCGGCGCGTTCTGCACCTTCGAGAACCTCACCGCGCCATCGGGAAAGCTGCCGATCAACACGTCGGGCGGCGATCTCGGCGAGGGCTTCATCCACGGCATGGGCCTGATCCCCGAGGCGGTCCGCCAGATTCGCGGCGCCTCGACCAATCAGGTGCCCGGTGCCAAGCTGTCGCTCGTCACCGGCGGGCCGGGCGACCTGATGAGCAGCACCGCGCTGCTCGGTGCCGCCGAGACGCTCTAGACTCCCTTCCAGTCGACACTTTTTCCGGGATCGAAATCGCTTATGGCTTTTACCGTCAGCCGCGCCCTGAAATGGTGGTCGATCGATAGGCCTGACCGACTGGCGCTCGACTATGAAGGCGAGCCGCTCAGCTATGCCGAGCTCTACGCCTGGGCCTCGCGCGTTGCCGCGTGGCTGGCCGAACAGGGTGTAAAACCGGGCGACCGCGTCTCGACCGTCGCGGCGAATTCGCTCGACTACGCCGTGCTGATCGTCGGGATCATGTTGGCCGGCGGCATCAACGCGCCTCTTACATTCCGCGCGAGTGCGCGCGATCTACGCCGCTCGCTCGATCTGCTCAGCCCCACGCTGTTGTTTTGCGACGACGAGCGGCAAGATTGCGCCAACGAGGCGCTCGGTGAAGCCGAGCAGCGCAAATTGCGGTCGCTCGACGTGATCCGACCGCTTCGCGACGCATCGGAGCCGCCGGCTCCGTATGAGGCAAAATCCGAGGACCCCCTATTCATCATCGGCACCAGCGGTTCGACGGGCTTTCCCAAGGGGGTCGTTTACACGCACGGTTCGACGATGACCTATTCGGCCGAGTTCGCGATCATGGAGCCCGCGACAGGGAACGGCGGCAGCATCCTCGCCGCAGGCCCCTATAGCTCGTCCTCTGGTACACTGCTGCTGATGCAATTCCTGTCGGTCGGCACGACCATCCATGCGCAGAACAAGTTCACGCCCGAGATCGCGCTTGCGATGCTACAGGAAAAGAAGATCACCACCTTCCTCGCCTCCGTGATCTTCTGGGAGCGGATCGCCGCACTGCCCGCATTTGAGAATGCCGACCTCTCGACGATCCGCTTCGCGCAGATCAGTGGCGCCCGGGTCAATCCGGCGCTCCTCGCGCGCTACCGCGCAAAAGGCTTGGTCTTGCGACAGGCCTATGGCTGCACCGAGGCTGGCGGTGCCTGGGCCGCACGAGACAGCACCGCGACGAGCGCACCTGAAATGTGCGGCCCTGGCGCGATGTTTAGCGAATATAAGATCATCCTTCCCGACGGTTCGATTGCCGCATCTGGCGAGGCGGGCGAAATCCTGATCAAGAGCGACGGGCTGACGGCCGGTTATTGGAACAACCCGGAACAGACCGCCGAAGCCTATAAGGACGGCTGGCTCCACACCGGCGACCGCGGTGTGATGGATGCGGCGGGCAATCTCACTTTCATCGACCGGATCAAGGACATTATCATCTCGGGCGGCCTCAACATCTCCGCCATGGAGGTTGAAGGCGCGATCGCTGAGATCGACGGCGTTGAGGAGGTGGTCGTGATCGCGGCGCAGGACGACGATTACGGCGAGACCCCGTTGGCGGTGATCCACGGCGACGTCGACCAGCTCGATCCGCAGACGATCGTTCGCCACTGCCGCAACGCGTTGGCGAGCTACAAGGTCCCCCGCTACGTCGCGTTCGAGCGCGAGCCGCTGCCTCGACTGCCCTCCACAAAGATCAACAAGGTGCTGCTGCGCGAGAAGTACAAGGAGGCCGCAAACTTCCTAGAGAAGGTGCGGTGAGCGTGCTCGCCAGCCGTGCCGAGGGCATCGAAGCGCGGATCGAGGACGGGCTGCTGATCCTCACGCTGAACCGGCCGGAGGTGCTCAACGCGGTCACCCGCGAGATGACCGACGAGCTCCGACGGATCGCCGACCTGGCGGAGACGGCTCCCGAGATTTTCGCAATTGCGATCACCGGTACGGGCCGTGCCTTCTGCTCGGGCCTCGATGTCTCGCTGCTCACGGCGGCGGCGGAATCCGGTGGCGCCGCAGTGCGGCGTTTTCCCGACGGCGAGCCTCCTGGCATGTTTGTCCACCTCCTCGCCTGCTCGAAACCCGTGCTGTGCGCGCTGAATGGCGTGGCAGCAGTAGGCGGCTTCGTGCTGGCGATGATGTGCGACCTGCGCTTCGCCGCCGACACCGCCAGCCTCGTTCCCGGCTTCAGTACGCGCGGGCTGCCCGCCGAGCACGGTACCAGCTGGCTACTACCGCGCCGCATCGGCGTCGCCCGTTCGCTCGACCTGATGTGGACGTCGCGCAAGGTGGGAGCCGCTGAGGCGCTCGATCTCGGGCTGGTCGATCGCGTCGTGCCGGCCGGGACCGAACTCGACGCGATCAAGGCTTATGTCGCCGATCTGAGGGCCCGTTGCTCGCCACGCGCGATCGCGATGATCAAACAGCAAGTCTACGGGCATCTCGATCTGTCGTTCGGCGGCGCGGTCGAGGATTCGTTCGCGCGTGCGATGGCCGGCCTCGCCCATCCCGACATCCGCGAAGGTGCCCGCGCCTTCGTCGAGAAGCGCCCGCCGCATTTCCAGCCCTGGGCGGGGGCATGACCGAGGACCGCGTCCTGCTCGCGGTCGACGGCGCGGTCGCGACCGTCACGATCAACCGCCCGGAGGCGCGCAACAGCCTGCTGCGCGGCATGGGCGGGGAGATATACGCCAAGCTCCGCGAGGTCGCCGCGGACCGCGACGTTCGGATACTCGTGCTGCGCGGCGCGGGCCGGGATTTTTGCGCAGGCGCGGACATGAAGGCAAAAACAAACGCCGGCGACCGCCCCCCTCCGCCCGATTTCGACGCCTATCAGGTCACCGTGCTGCTCCACGAAATGCCGCAGGTGACGATCGCCGCGATCCGCGGCGCCTGCGCGGGTGCGGGGCTGGGCTATGCCGCTGCGTGCGACCTGCGCGTCGCCGACGACGACGCCCGGATTAACACCGCCTTCCTCGACGTCGGCGTGGCGGGCGATATGGGCGTCCCGTGGTCGCTGCCCCGCCTCGTCGGGCCGGGGCATGCGCGCGACCTGATGTTCTTTCCCCGCAAACTCGGTTCGGTCGACGCCCTTGACATCGGCTTGGTCCAGCGCGTCTGGGCGACAGACAGCTTCGAGGCGGAACTAACGGCGATGACGGCCAGTCTGGCAGGCGCCGCCCCGCTAGCTCTCGGTGCGATGAAGGCCAATTTCGTCGAGGCCGAGCGCACTGATCTGCGCAGTTTCGTCACGATCGAGGCCGAACGCCATATCCGCCTGCTCGGCACGGACGATCGCATCGAGGCGTTCAGCGCGTGGGTCGAGAAGCGCAAACCAACCTTTCACGGCCGATGATCCTCAATCGAGGTCGATAATCTCGGCGGCCATCGCCACCAGATCGAGGATGGCGAAACTGCGCACGAAGCCGGCCCTGGTCGGACGCCCTTCGCCTACCGAACCCGGATTGACGACCAATACGTCGCCTACCTGCTGCACCACGGGCTGATGCGTATGTCCGTAGAGGACCACATCCGCCTCGGCCGCAGCGAACCGTGCGAAATCGGGATGCAGCTGCGAGACGTAGGCGTGGTTCGACCACCAGGGCGTGGAGTGGACCAGCAGCACACGCCGCCCTGTCGCCTCGAACGCGATGGAGGCCGGCCGGGCTGCGAGCCAATCCGCCAGCAGCGGATCGACGCCGCGCATCCTCCGGCCCGTGCCGGCGAAAAACGCCCCCTCATGATTGCCACGGATCGTCAGCGCATCGGACCCGCGCAGCAGCGCCACGGTTTCGTTGCAGAACTGTCCCTGCTGGATGCTGTCACCCAGGCACAACAGCCGATCGACCGCGCCCATCGCGCCGATCGCCCTACCGAGCGCATCGGTCTGGCCGTGGATGTCCGAGACGATACCGAGTCGCATCCACCGGTCAGGCGGGAATTGAGGGGGCGGCCGGGCTGGCCTCGACGCGCTCCGCCATGAACGCCGGACCGCCGCGCCACAGCGGCCAGAGACCCGCACGAACCATCGCGAAATCGACATCGGACGCGCGCTTGGCGACACCCTCTGCGACGATCGCCTGCGCTTCTGCGAGGATCGGCCGCAGCAGCCTTTCTTCTATCGCTTCGCTGGCGCCCCCGTCGGCGACGGGCAGCAACGCGTCGCGGAAGCCGAAGGCGCGCCCGGTCGCGGCGATGTCGCTCGGTGCGACGCCTTCGCCTTGCAGCGCCGCGACGCTGACGGCGAGCGCCGCCTCCAGACGCCCGACCACCAAGCCCGGTCCCGACGACACGAAGATCGTGGCATACCCCGACTTGCGGGCCGCGGCCGCGGCCGCAAGGGCTGCCGCCGGTGCCGTCTTCGCACCGACGACGATTTCGGCGATGCCCCCGGTCACGACCATCCCGACGAGCGCATCGGCCCGCCCCGTTGCCGCCGCGAGTTCGTCGAACGCCTCGACGAAACGCGTCGCCACGACGACCTCGGCTCCGCTGGTGGCCAGCGCAGCGCCGTAAGCGACGCGGTCGCCTGCGGCCTCGACGATCTCGACCACCCCCGCGCGTGGCTTCTCCTTCTCCGCCCCGGGGAATTTGGCGGCGGTGCGCTCGGCGAAGAAGAGGTAGCGCTGTGCCGCAGATTCGGGACTCGCGACGAGCCTGCGCGAGATCGCGCGCTCGCGCTCCAGCCCCTCGTCGAACGGCAGCGCGACCGCCGCCTCGATCGCCTCGAACACGCCGGCCGCCGCCTTCACCCCTATGAAGAGTTCGGGATGCGCGGCACGGAAATGCTCGAACACCGCGCGCGCCTCGTCGAGCCCGATATCCGTCGTCAGGTCTCGCAGCCGGCGGAGCGGTGCGCGGTCCCGGACGATCTTCTGCGCGAATGCGATGGCAGACGCCTCCAACTCGCCTTCGGGCACCAGCGCGTCGATCAGACCGAGATCAAGCGCCTCGGGTGCCTTCACATGGCGGCCGAGTCCGATCATTTCGATCGCCGCGGCAACGCCGATCAGCCGCGGTACACGTTGCGTGCCGCCGGCACCGGGGAGCAGGCCGAGCGCGACCTCGGGCAGGCCAACCACTGCCGAGGGCACCGCCACCCGATAATGGCCCGCGAGCGCGAGTTCGAGACCGCCGCCGAGCCCGGTGCCGTGCATCGCCGAGACGATCGGCTTGGTGGAGGCCTCGAACTGCGCCATCACGTCGGCGAGCAGAGGTGGCAGGATGGGTTTGCCGATCTCGGTAACGTCGGCACCCGCGAAGAAGGTACGCCCCGCGCAGATCAACACGAGTGCGGCGGCGGAGTCGTCGGCGAGCGCGCGGGCAACACCGTCGCACAAGGCGATCCGCACCTTGTGTCCGAGCGCATTGACGGGCGGCGAATCGATCGTAAGCACGGCCACGCCGCCCTCGACGCGATAGCGGTATATCTCGTCAGCCACGCTCATTTGTTCCTCTTTCCCGCCAAGGCCGCGAACCTACTTGACGCCCACCCCCCGGACAAGTCACAAGTCGATAAAAGAACAGTCGAGCGATTAACGCACGATATTGTCGCCGCTGGAGCTGGAGACCGGATGAGCTTGGATCCCGAATTGCGTGACCACTTGGTGCTGCCCGCGATCTGCGCGCCTATGATGCTCGCCTCCGGGCCGGAGCTCGTTCTCGCGGCATGCCGCGCCGGTCTGATGGCCGGCCTTCCGCGCCATAATGCGCGAAGCCAGGCCGAATTTGCGGACTGGATCGTCAATCTCCGCACCGCGCTCGACGCGCATCGTCAACGCCATCCGGGCGCAATCGTCGGCCCCCTCGCGGTCAACATCACCACCAAGCGGCCGCTCGCCGAGATCCTGCCGGATCTCGATCTCTGCGTGGCCCATGGAATCACCCATTTCATCACCGCGCTGGGCAACCCGACCGACATCGCAAAGGCGATCCACGATCGCGGTGGCACGATCTATCACGACGTTACCAGCCTGCGCTTCGCCGAGAAGGCGATCGCCGCCAGGGTCGACGGGCTGATCTGCATCGGTAGCGGCGGCGGTGGCCATTCGGGAACGCTCAACGCCCTCGCCTTCCTGCCCAAGGTGCGCGCAATGTGGGACGGGACGATCGTCTTCGCCGGCAGCGTGTCGACCGGCGCCGGGATCCGCGCCGCCGAGATCCTCGGTGCCGATCTCGTCTATCTCGGCACGCGTTTCATCGCGACACGCGAGTCCCGCGCGCCGGATGCGTATAAGACAATGCTGGTCGAGCATGGCTCGGGCGATCTCACCTTCACCCCGCGGCTGACGGGCGTGTCGGCGAACTGGCTGCGGCCGTCGCTTGCGTCGCAGGGAATTGACCTCGAGACACTCTCCCCACCGACCCCGGGCTACGATCATCTGCCCGAGGGGGTCCGCCCGTGGCGCGATCTGTGGAGCGCGGGCCAGGGGATCGACCTGATCGATGATGTCCCCGATGTCGAGACGATGGTCGCCCGTCTACGCCGCGAATACGTCCAGGCCTGCGCGATCCCCGACATGGCCGACATCGCGCGGGAGGCGGTCGCGGCCCGTGGCTGACGTGGCAGCGCTCGTCGCCGGTTCGACCGCGCCGATCGTCGTCGCCGACGATGGCGAGGTGCGGTTCGTCATCCTCAACCGGCCCGAAGCGCGCAACGCGCTGACCCGCGCCATGCGCGCCGATTTCGCCCGTCTGCTCGCCGAAGCCGATGGCGACGAGCGGATCGCGGCGCTGGTGCTGACCGGCGCCGCGGGCGTGTTCAGCGCGGGCGTCGATCTCAAGGACCGCATAGCGGGTGCGCCGCCGGTCGAGCCCAATCCCGGCGTGGCGCTCCGCGCGCTCGACAAGCCGATCGTCGCGGCGATCGACGGTGCCTGTGTCACCGGCGCGCTCGAAATGGCGCTGTCCTGCAGCTTCGCGATCGCAACACCACAGGCCCGCTTTGCCGATACGCATTGCAAGGTCGGGCTTTTCCCCCGCTGGGGCGGCGGCACCCTGCTGACGGGCGCGATCGGTACGCGGCGCGCGCGGCAGATGATGCTCACTGGGAGCTTCATCGATGCCGACACCGCTTTCGCCTGGGGCCTCGTCAACGAGATCGTGTCGAGCGACGACCTGTTCAATCGCGCCGTATCGCTGGCCCGCGCCATGGCGACGCAGGCCAGCGCGCACCCCTTGCCTTATCGGCTTCACGACCGGATGCTGCGCGCCATTGACGCGCAGTTGCCGGCCGTTGCCATCGAAACCGCCGCGCTCGATCTGTTCGATCGCGAAGCACGCGCCGACAGATGAACGAGGACCGCATGACCACCGACACCGCCATGAAGCCCGCGCCGCTGACGCACCCCGACAAGCTGTTCATCGGCGGCGCCTGGGTGGCGCCCTCGACCGACCGGACATTCACCGTCATCAGCCCAGCAACCGAAGAACCCTATGCCACCGTCGCCGAGGCGGTGGAGGAGGATGTCCGCCGCGCCGTCGCTGCCGCGCGCGACGCGTTCGACAATGGGCCCTGGCCGCGACTGAGCGCCGCTGAGCGCGCCACGTGGCTGCGCCGGCTCTCCGACGCGATCGACGCGCGCGCCGCCGATTTCGCACAGGTCTGGCCCAACGAGATGGGGATCATCTTCGGCATGGCGGAGGCGATGTCGAAGGGCATCTCCTACACCTATCGCAGCTATGCCGACATCATCGAGCGCTTCCCCTTCGTCCAGGAGCATTCGACCGTCTTCCAAGGCAAATTCGGGCTGCTCGTCCGCGAACCAGTCGGCGTGGTCGGAGCGATCGTGCCGTGGAACGCGCCCGCAATGCTGATCGCACTCAAGGTCGCACCCGCGCTCGCCGCCGGCTGCACCGTCATCCTCAAGGCCTCGCCGGAAGCGCCGGGCCACGCGCTGCTGCTCGCCGAGATCGCCGAGGAGATCGGGCTGCCGGCGGGCGTGCTCAACGTCTTCACCGCCGATCGCGCAGCGGGCGAGACAATGGTGCGGGATGAGCGGGTAGACAAGATCAGCTTCACCGGATCGACCGCGGCAGGCACCCAGATCGCCTCGATACTGGGCGGCCGCATGGCGCGCTACACGATGGAACTAGGCGGCAAGTCCGCTGCGGTGATCCTTGACGACTATGATGTCGCGACGGCGGCGACCGCGCTCGCCAAGCGCGCCGCCGACATGACCGGGCAGGTCTGCGCCGCGCTGACCCGCGTGGTCGTCTCCCAGGAACGCCACGACGCGATGTTCGATGCGCTCAGCGCCGCGTTCGGCCAAGTCAGGGTCGGCGATCCATTCGATCCCGCGACGCGCATGGGGCCGCTGGCAACAGCGCGCCAGCGCGACCGCGTCGAAGGGTATATCGCCGGCGCGCGTGACGCGGGCGCGACGCTCGGCACCGGCGGCGGCCGCCCCGCAGGGCTGAACCGCGGCTTCTTCGTCGAGCCCACCGTCTTCGGCCACGTCGATCCCGCCTCGCGCCTAGCCCGCGAGGAGGTGTTCGGGCCCGTGCTCTCGGTGATCGCCGCTAAAGACGAGGCCGACGCGGTTCGCATCGCCAACGACAGCGCGTTCGGGCTCAACAATGCGGTGTTCACCAACGATGCCGAGCGCGCCTACCAAGTTGCCCGCGCGCTGCGCTCGGGCACGGTCGGGCATAATGGGCTGCGGCTCGATTTCACGATAGCATTCGGGGGCTTCAAGCAGTCGGGCGTCGGGCGCGAAGGCGGCGTAGAGGGGCTGAGACCCTATTTGGAGACCAAGACCGTGATCCTGCAGAGCCGCCCCGGAGCGCTGCCCGCGGAAATTGAATGATGGCCGACTACGACTATGTGATTGTCGGCGCGGGTTCCGCCGGCTGCGTCCTCGCCTACCGCTTAAGCGAGGATCCGAACATCCGCGTTCTGCTGCTCGAGGCGGGAGGCAAGGACAGTCACCCCTTCATCCACATGCCCCGCGGTCTCGCGAGGGTGATGTCGAACCTGCGTTATATCTGGCCTTACATGACCAAGGCCGAGCCGGGGTCGAACAATGTAGCAGAAAGCTGGGCGCGCGGCCGCACGCTCGGCGGATCGAGCGCGGTCAACGGCATGGTCTATGTCCGCGGCGCGGCGCCCGATTTCGACGCGCTTGCCGAACTCAGCAGCGACGATTGGAACTGGGCGCATATCGGCGAGGCCTATCGCGCGATGGAGGCGCACGAGCTGGGCGCCGCCGCCACCCGCGGTGACCGGGGCCCGCTCAGGATCACCCTGCCCGAGGACCGCCCCGCGCTCGCCGAGAAGGTAATCGCGGCGGGCGAGGCCATGGGGCTCGTGCGGATGGACGACATCAACGATCCGGCCGATCGCGAGCGCGTCGGCTATGCGCCGCGCACCATCTTCAAGGGCAAGCGCCAGAGCGCCGCGGTCGCCTTCCTGCGACCGGCGATGAAGCGCCCCAACCTCACCGTCCACACCGGCGTGCTGATCGACCGCATCCTGTTCGACGGCACGCGTGCGACCGGCGTTACCGGGACACGGGACGGCAAGCCGGTCACCTATGCCGCCGACGAGACCCTCGTCGCAGCCGGTGCGCTCGCCAGCCCCGCGCTGCTCCAGCGATCGGGCGTCGGCCCCGCAGATACGCTGCGCGCGCTCGACATCCCCATCGTCGCCGACAATCCCGCGATCGGAGCGAACCTGTTCGAGCATCGCGGCATCGTCTTCCAGTGGCGCGTGCCCGACCGGCTCTCGATGAACCGCCTGTTCCGGGGGGCCCGACTGGTCGCGAGCGTGCTGCGCTACCGATTCCAAGGCAAGGGCGTGATGGCCGGCGGCGCTTACGACATGGCCGCCTACGCTAAGTCGGATCCGTCGCTCGATCGGCCCGACCTCCAGATCCTGATGGCGCCCTTCACCTTCGATTTCACCGCGCTCCCGATCCGCGTCGAAAAGCATGGCGGCCTCAATTTCTGCATATACGCAATCCGACCGGCGGCGCGAGGACATCTCCGCATCACCACGCGCGATCCCTCCACGCTGCCCGATATCGTTCCCAATTACGGCAGCCATGACGACGACCGCGCTATGATCGGCAAGATGATCGCCTATGCGCGCCGCTATGTCGGTCAGGCGCCGCTCGAACCGTTGATCGAGGAGGAAACCCGTCCCGGCGCGCGCTACGCCAGCGACGAACAGATCGCGAGCGCCTATCTCGAATATGGCTATGCGAACTACCATGCCGCCGGCACCTGCCGCATGGGCAAGGATGCCGCCTCCGCGGTCGATCCCGAATTGAGCGTCCGCGGCGTGCAGCATGTGCGCGTCGTCGATACGTCGGTCTTCCCCTTCATGCTGGCCGGCAACACGCAAGCGCCCGCGATGGCGATCGCCTGGCGCGCTGCCGACCTGCTCAGGCGCAACACCAAATCCTGATTGCGGCGCCGCCGCTATACAGTCACGCAATCACGTGCAATAATCGCACGGATTGTAATGCGAGGGGGATAAATGGCCCGCGGTGTCCAGGTTGTAACGGCAGCGGAAACGGAAATGGCGAAGCCCGAGGTCCGCGTGTTGCGCGATGTCGACAAGATGGGCGGCTTCGGCAAGGGGCTATCCGTCATCGAAGCGTTCGGTCAAGGTCGAGACCGCTTGACCATCGCCGAAGTCGCAAGACTGAGCGGACTGGATCGCGCATCGGCGCGCCGTTGTCTGCTGACGCTCGTGGAACGGCGCTATGCGACGACCGACGATCGCTATTTTGAACTCACCCCGCGCATCCTCAAGCTCGGCCAGTCCTATCTTGCCGCATCGCTGCCGCGACTGATCCGGCCGGCGCTGGACGCCCTTGCCGACCGGTTGCGCGAAAGCTGCTCGGCCGCCGTGCTCGACGGCACCGAGGTGGTCTATATTGCGCGCTCCTCGCACCATCACATCATGGGCACGGGATTGCATCCGGGCAGCCGTCTTCCCGCCTATTGCACATCGCTCGGGCGAGTCCTGCTCGCGGCCCTGCCGTCTGACCAGGCGAAAGAGATCATCGACGCGAGCGATCGGCAGAAGCTGACCGACAAGACGCTCACCACGACGAAAGCGCTGCTCGCCGAGCTCAATCGCATTCGTGGGCAGGGTTTCTCGTTCGTCGATCAAGAGGTCGCGCCAAATTCGCGTTCGGTCGCGGTGCCGATCCGCAACTTCGACGGCAAGACGGTCGCGGCCGTGACCGTCGGCCTGCACGTCTCGCGCAGTTCGGAGCAGAGGATCGAGAGCGAGATCCTGCCGGCCTTGTACGACCTGCAGGGCCAACTCGCGGAGATCCTGCCCTAACGGGCGGTTCCTCAGTCCTCCGGCGCGATCTCGACGGTAAGGCCGTTGAGCTCCGCCGAAAAAGCGAGCTGGCACGACAGTCTCGACCGCGCGCTGCGGTGGTCGGTCGAGTCAAGCAGGTCGTTCTCGTCCTCGCCCATCGGGGGCAGGAGATCGGCGAAGCCGGGATCCACATAGACGTGACAGGTGGCGCAGCTGCAACAACCACCGCACAGCGCCAGCAGCTCGTCGACACCGCCGTCGCGGATGATCTCCATCACCGAATGCCCGGCCGCCCCTTCCAGAGCCACTGTCGTGCCGTCGCGCTGGACGACGTTGAGCGTTGCCATCGCGATCACGATCCCTTGAAGGTGGGCTGGCGCTTCTCGAGGAAGGCGCGCGCGCCCTCGGCGTGATCGTCGGTGAACAGCGTCAACTGGTCATAGGCGAGCGATGCCTCGAACGCGCCCGCAGTCATCTGCTTGAGCAGCAGGTTGACCGACATCTTGCCGTAGGAAATGGCGAGCGGCGGCCCGGCCGCAAGCCGCTTGGCGTAGCCATCGACGAAATCGTCGAGTTCGGCATCCGGCACGCAATAGTTGATCAGCCCGATCTGTGCCGCCTTGGAGGCCTCGATCGGTTCGCCGAGCATCAGATACTCCTTGGCCCGGTGGAAGCCGAGCAGCAGCGGAAAGAACGCGGCTCCACCGTCGCCCGGCGCGATCCCCATGCGGACGTGCGAATCGCAAAATTTCGCGCCCTCCGCGGCGATCACCATGTCGCAGGCGAGCGCGATGTTGACGCCGACGCCGTACGCCGGCCCGCGCACCTTGGCGATGATCGGCTTTTCGCTGTCCATCATCCCCCAGAACAGCCGCCGCGCGCTACGGAAGGGCGGTCGCCCCTTGCGCCCGCTCTCATTCTCCTTGTCCTGCACCGAAAGATCGGTGCCGGCGCAGAACGCCCCGCCCTCGCCGGTCAGGATGACTACGCGGATGTCGTCGTCCATATCGACATCGTCCCAGATGCGTTCGATCTCGCGGTGCATCGGGCGCGACACCGCATTCTTGCGGCGCGGATTGTTGAGCGTGAGCGTGGCGATGCCATCGTCGCTCTTCTCGATCTTGATCCATTCATATCGGCTGGGGTCGATCGCAGGCACGCGGCTATCCTTTGCGAGAGGTCAGGCTCGGGTGAAGATCATGGGCAAGCGCATGATCCCCTGGCCGAGCCCGGTGGAATGTTCGATCGGTTGATCAGTGTCGAGGCAGAAGCCGGCGAAGGCGCCGAGTATCTCCTCGAACGCGACACGCAGTTGCGCCTTGGCGACGAATGAGCCGACGCAGCGATGATGGCCAGCGCCGAAGCCGAGATGCGGATTGGGCTTACGCGTCGCCACAATCTCTTCGGGGCAGGCGAATTTGGCGGGATCGCGGTTGGCGGCGCCGAACGCCACCAGCACGGACTCGCCCCTGGCGAGCAGTGTTCCACCGAGCACCGTGTCCTCGGTGACCTCGCGCCTGAGATAGGTCGAGGGCGAGGCGAAACGGACGATCTCCTCGCAGGCAAGCTCGATCGCGGCCGGGTCGCCGCGCAACCGTGCGACCTCGTCCGGATGCCCGGCGAGCCACCACATCATCGTCGCGAGCGCAATCGAGGTCGTGTCGAACCCGCCGACCAGCACCTGCCGCACCATCGACATCTGCTCGTCCGGAGTCAGCGGCCGGCCGAAGGCGTGGCCAAGCACGATCGACGAGACGATATCGGCAGCGGGATCGGTCGCGGTCTTCCGGCGCTCGGCGACGACCTGCTCGGCGTAGGCCTTCAGCCGCGCGGGTGCGCCCGTCGCAACGCCGGTCCCGATCTCGTGATGCAGATCCTCGACCATCTGCTCGACTGCGTCGGCATCGCCTTGCGGGCATCCCATCAGTGCCAACGTGACGAGGATCGGCAGAGGCCGGGCGAAGGCGCGGACGAAATCGACGCTCTCCCCGGCCGGGATTCGCGCGATCAGATCGACGACCAGCGCCCGGATGTCGGGCTCCATCGCTCGGGCATGGTTGGCGGTAAGCAAGGCGGCCATCAGCGCGCGATATTCGCGGTGCGCGGGCGGATCGATCTCGGCGGGGATATGGAAGCTGCGCACGCCATCGGGCGGCGGCAAGGTGATCCCCGCGCCGGACGCATAGAGCCCCGGCTTGAGCAGCACCGCCATGGCATCCTCGTAGCGCGCCGCGACGTGGAAGCCGCCAGAGGCAACGCCATGGTGGAGGCCGTCCAGCTCGCGCATCTGCGCCCACAGGCACTCGGCCCCCTCGCGCGCGTTCGGCGCATGGATGTCGAAGCTTTTCAGTTTCTGGGCCACCGCCATCCTCGGATCCATAAATGTTCTATATTCGAACATTCGTTTCTTATTCGCACATTTTGTCGTCTGCCGCCGCTTTGTCAAGTGCGACGCATCGCGGGCTTCACTGCGCGGTCAGGCCGCCGTCGACGACCAGCTCAGTGCCGGTGATATAGCTCGCATCGTCGGAGAGGAGGAAGGCGATCGCTGCTCCCAATTCGTGCGGCTCGGCGGTCCGGCCGAGCGGAACCGCGGCGGCGGTCGCCTTCGAATCACCCGAAGCGTCGGCCCGCGCGACCTTCTGCATGTCGGTTTCGGTTACTCCCGGATGCACCGAGTTCACGCGGATATTGTTTGGAGCGCATTCCAGCGCGAGCGTCTTGCTCATCAGCTTGACGCCGCCCTTGCTGGCCGAATAGGCGGTGCAGCGCCGCATGCCGACCAGCCCGGCCACCGAGGAGACGTTGACGATCGCGCCCCCGCCCTGCTCGCGGAAATGCGCGATCAGCAGCCGGCAACCGAGATAGACGCTGGTGAGGTTGACCTCGATCTGCCGGTGCCATCGGGCCGGATCGAGGTCCTCGACCCGCGCCAATATGGTGATGCCGGCATTGTTGACCAAGCCGTCGATCCGCCCGAAGCGATCGATCCCTTTGGCGAATACCGCATCCCAATCCCCCGCCTCGGTGACGTCGTGCCGCACGCCGATCGCCTCCGCACCGATCGCGGCGAGATCGGCGACGCGCGCGGCGAGGCCGTCTTCGTCGAGATCGGTCAGGATCAGCCTGCCCCCCTCCTCGCCGACCCGCCGGGCGGTGGCGAAACCGATCCCCCGTGCCGAAGCGGCCCCCGTCACCAGCACCGTCTTGCCCGCGAACCGCATGATCCGCTTCTTCCTCAGGCGAGCCGCCGCGCCAGATCGTCGCGACCGAACATGTTCCAGGCGACCGGATCGGGCAGTGGCCGCAGCACCGAGCGATCGATCGCATCGATTCCGGCCCGATCAAGATTGGCGAGTGTTCCGGCCATGCTGCGACGGAACAGCGACAGCACGCGCGACACGCCCGCTTCCCCGCCCGCCGCCAGACCCCAGAGATAGGGACGCCCGATCAGCACCCCGCGGGCGCCGAGAGCCCGCGCCTTGACGATGTCCGCGCCGCGCCGCACCCCGCCGTCGAGCAGGACCTCGGCACGATCCGCGACGGCATCGACGATTTCGGGCAGGACGGACAGCGTCGAGGGGACGCCGTCGAGCACCTTGCCGCCGTGGTTCGAGACGATCACGCCGTCGACGCCGATCTCTACCGCACGGCGCGCATCGGCTGCGCGCATCACGCTCTTGAGCACGAGCGGCCCTGGCCAGCGCGCGCGGATCCAGGCGAGATCGTCCCAGTTCACCGGCGTCGCCGCCAGCAGCTTGCCGGCATCCTGCACCTGCAGCATCGCGCCGTCCGGGCGCCGTGGCGCATTGGGGGCGGGCATTGCGAGCCCGCCGCGGAGCAGCGACCACAGCCAGCGCGGCCGGTTCCACGCCTCGGGCGCGAACGCCAGCGCGGCCTTGAGGCTCATCGTCTCGGGCAGCGGTGCCGAGCGGCGATCGGCGGGCACCACACCCGCAATATCGGCGGTGACGACGAGCACGCGGCATCCGGCCTCTCGCGCCAGATCGATACACCAGCCCGCGCCCTCGCGCCCGTTGATGACGTAAAGCTGGAACCAGGTATCGGGGTTTGCCGCGACGACGTCGCCCGCGGGCGCGCCGCACCATGTACTGATCGCGATCGGCACATTGGCGCGCGCCGCGGCGCGCGCCGCGCCCAGTTCGCCGTCGCGATGGATGATGCGGACGAATCCGGTCGGCGCGATCGCAAGCGGCATGCCGACTTCGCGCCCGAGCAACGTCGTCCCGCAAGTGGGTGCGATCGCCGTAGGGCAGGTCGGCGCATCAAACAGCACCCGCCCGAACGCCAGTTCGTTCATTGCCGCGGTCGCCTCGGATTCCTTACCGCCCTCGACATAATGATAAACCGGGGCGGGAAGCCGGCGCCGCGCAATCGCACGCGCCTCGTCGACGCTACCGAAGGAGATCACGAGCGCCCTGTCGGCAGAATCCGTCGTTCTTCGAGACTATATCCGTTCACGCCGTCCGCTCCGTCGCGCGAGCCGGAATATCCCAACTCGTGACGTTGGAATAAGTGACAATATCGAACGTCTGAGTCAATATGTCACAATATCGCTTCGTGCCACTGCCTGGCGTTGCTCGGCAACCTTAAACGAGATCGTTGATTATCGCTCCCTCGTGCCATATTGTTCCACAAAAGATAATGGAGCGGGAAAATGGAGGCAGGCTCGATCGATCTGACGCAGCAGGTTGGGGCCTCGGGTGCGTCATGGCGCAGCTGGCTCGTCGCGATCCTATTGGCGGTCTGCTACACCGTCGCCTATGTTGATCGGCAGGTGATCAGCCTCCTGATCCGGCCGATCGAGGCCAGCCTCCACATCAGCGATACGCAGGTCGGGCTACTTCAGGGAGTCAGCTTCTCGCTGTTCTACGTCGCTGCCGCGCTGCCGCTCGCATGGCTAGCGGATCGCACGCGACGGTCACGCGTGATGAGCGGCTGCGTCGCCTTCTGGACGGCGATGACGATGGCCTGTGGCCTAACCAGCGTCTTCTGGCAGATGATGCTCGCCCGGATCGGAATCGCGATCGGCGAGGCCGGGCTAACGCCGGCTGCACTCGCCACCTTGTCGGACCGGTTCAACCGCCGCCAATTGGCGGTCGCGACCTCGTTTTATATGCTCGCCCCCTATGTCGGCGGCGGCCTTGCGCTGGCAGGAGGCGGCGCGGCCTACGCCTGGGCGAAGGGGCTCAATCGCTCAGCCATGCCTCTGCTCGTCCATGTCGAGGATTGGCAGATCGTCTTCCTCGTCGTCGGCGCGGCGGGGCTCGTACCCGCGATCCTGCTGCTGCTGATTCGCGACAGGAAGGCGAAGTCCGCTGCGGTAGTCAGAGCCGGCTTGGGAGAAATTTTTGCCCTGTTCCGCAGAGACTGGAAGATCTTCATGCTGTTCCAGTTCGCAATGGCGATCGTGATGATCATCCTTGCAGGCTATGTGACTTGGTTGCCGAGCGCGATCATGCGCTCCAAGGGGATCGACGAAACGCGGATCGGCGCGCTGTTCGGGCCGATCTATCTCATATGCGGCGCTGCCGGTACGCTTTCCGCAGGCGCGATCGTGATGCTGTTCGCAGGCAACGATCCGGTCCGCACCGTGCTTCGTTACATGTTGGTCATGCTCGCCTTGCTCTGGCCCACGGCGGTGATTGGGCTGTCGACGTCGTCGCTCACGGCCGAGCTGTGGCTGATGGGGGCAGCGCTGTTCCTGATCAGTTCGGTGACCAGCCTCTCCTCGCTTCCCTTCCAATATATAACGCCGCGCCATCTGCGCGCGCAGGCGATCGCGCTGATGGCGATGGTCGCGGCGCTGTTCGGCACCGGGCTCGGGCCGATCGTCGCGGGCGTGGTGAGCGATTGCCTGGTGGGCGTCCGCCATCCGTTGTCAGTGGCGCTGGCGGGCATCGGCGCTATCTGCACGCCAATCGTGATCCTGATGCTGCTCGTCGTCGTGCGCGAACATGCGCGTCGGCGTCTCGACCTCGTCGCGACAGCGGAAGCAGTCCCCGCCGCGGTCACGATCGTCGAGGCGCAAGCCCCGCGGTGAGGATGTCGACCATTTGTGCCGCGATGTCCGGCGAGCCGAGCGGCCCCGCCGGATCATGCCAGCGCGCCGGCCAGTTGAGCGCACCTGCCAACGTGAAGGCGAGCAGCCGCTCGTCGCCGGCGGCGATCGAGCCATCGTCGATCCCTTCACGGATCAGCGTGCGCATCGTGTCGTCGATACGGCGCTTTAAGGCGCGGAAATGTTCCGCCCCTTCTGCCGAGAGGAGTTCATCGCCGGTGCGGATCACGCAGCGGCCGAAATCGTCCATGATGATCCGGGCATATTCGCGTAAAAAGCTGCGCAGGCGGACCAGGCCGCCCCCGGGCGACGCATGCGCCGCCTCGCCGGCGATCCGAAGCTCCGCGAGCCCGCGACTCACGCATTCGAGCAGCACCTGCTCCTTGTTGCCGAGATAATGATAGATGGTCGGCTTCGTGATGTGCAGGCTAGAGGCGACGTCCTCGAGCGACGTCGCCTGGAAGCCGCGCGCGTTGAACATTCGCACCGCGGCGCGGAGCACCGCCTCGCGCTTGCCGGCGCGCTCGGCCTCGCGCTCGGCACGCGTGCCAAACGGCGAACGCTCCGGCACCGATGTGCTCGCATCCATTCCGAGCATGTCCATTTCGCTGACCTTACAGAAAGCCCATTGTTCCACAACTTACCCGCGAGTAGATCTTATTCTAATGAGTCAGACTGGATGACGGGCGGGAGAGGTTGATGGATCTGGCTAATGTTGCGGCAATCGTCACCGGAGGCGCCTCGGGCCTTGGCGGAGCGACCGCGGAAATGCTCTCGTCGCACGGCGCCAGGGTGGCGATCCTCGACGTTAACGCCGAAGCCGGCGAAGCGACCGCCGCCAAAATAGGGGGAACCTTCGTCCGGACGGACGTTTCGGACGACGACAGCGTCGCCCAAGCGCTCGCCGCAGCCGAGGCAAAGCACGGTGTCGCCCGCGTGCTGGTAAATTGCGCGGGGGTGGCACCCGCGATCCGCGTCGTTGCCAAGGACGGCACCGCACACCCGCTCGCCAGCTTCCGCAGGGCAGTCGAAATCAACCTGATCGGCAGCTTCAACACGATCAGCCAGTTCGCCGCGCGGCTGATCGCCGCCGAGATTGAGGGCGAGGAGGCGGGTGTCATCGTCAACACCGCCTCGGTCGCCGCCTATGATGGCCAGATCGGCCAGGCCGCCTATGCCGCCTCCAAAGGTGGTGTGGTCGGAATGACTCTGCCGATCGCGCGCGATCTCGCGCAGCATCGCATCCGCGTGATGACGATCGCGCCGGGCATTTTTCTTACCCCGATGCTGATGGGCCTGCCCCAGGCAGCTCAGGACAGCCTTGGCACGCAGGTGCCGCATCCGTCGCGGCTGGGGCGGCCGAAGGAATATGCACACCTTGTCGAGAGCATCGTCGCCAATCCGATGCTCAACGGTGAGGTGATCCGCCTCGACGGCGCGATCCGGATGGCGCCACGATGAGCGCCGCCCCCGTGCTATTCGCGGTTGAGGACGGGATCGCGACGCTGACGCTCAACCGCCCCGACGCGGGCAATGCAATTGATCTGCCGATGGCGCGCGCGCTCGCAGATTTGACGATCCGGTGCCAGACCGACCGGGCGGTCCGTTGCGTCGTGCTCACTGGCGCCGGACGACTCTTCTGTGCGGGCGGCGACGTAAGTGTGATGGCCGCCGCGGGCGAGCGGGTCGAGGCGGTGCTGAGCGAGCTCGCTGGCACATTGCATCTCGCGCTGGAGCGGCTCGCCGGGATGGCGAAACCGCTGCTCAACCTCATCAACGGCCCGGCGGCGGGTGCGGGCGTCGGCATAGCGCTTGCCGGCGACGTCGTGCTGTGCGCGCGGTCAGCGCATTTCACACCCGCCTACGGCACGCTGGGCTTGACCCCTGACGGCGGCCTGACCTGGTTGCTGCCGCGGCTCGTGGGGCTACGCAAGGCGCAGGAGATCATCCTCACCAACCGCCGTATTAAAGCGCCCGAGGCC
>Ga0302314_10001066_pt1 | contig 51253 bp, 52 predicted proteins | sample III_Palsa_N2_3_FD_200533 | JGI IMG/M metagenome (GOLD analysis project Ga0302314, IMG submission 200533) | Peat permafrost microbial communities from Stordalen Mire near Abisko, Sweden - III_Palsa_N2_3 | ecosystem: Environmental > Terrestrial > Soil > Palsa > Peat permafrost | place: Sweden... | reverse complement strand
GGCGCTACGGGCTCGTTTCTGCAGGCGCAGGCGTATCAAGCGTTGCGCGTAGCGCCGGCGTCTCGCCGGCGACTTGCGGCGAAAAAAGTTCTTGTTATGTTCGCGCGATGAAGGATGCGAGAAACCATGCGGGCTGGCGCACGCGCGGCTACCTCCCGCACTGGGACGCGGCCGACGCTGTGCAGCACGTGGTGTTTCGGCTGGCCGACTCGCTGCCGGCCACGGTGCTCGCGGACCTGGAATTTGCGCCCGTTGAACTCCGATTGGAGCGCGCGGAGGCGACGCTCGACCAGGGTGTGGGCGGCTGCGCGCTGCGAGATCCGCGGTTGGCCGGGCTGGTCGACGACGCTTTGAGGCACTTCGACGGCGTCCGATATCGCCTGTTCGCCTGGTGCGTGATGCCGACTCATGTCCACGCGCTCATCGCTGAGGTCGAGGGTTGGCCGGTGGCGAATGTGGTCCATTCCTGGAAGTCGTTCACGGCCCACAAGGCAAACGCCATCGGCAGGGCGCGCGGAGCGTTCTGGGCGCGCGAGTATTTCGATCGCTGGATGCGGGATGACAGCCAGGCCGAGACGACGCGGGCGTACATTGAATTTAATCCAGTGGCGGCGGGGTTGTGCGCGCGTCCTGAGGACTGGGCTTGGAGCAGCGCAAGATGCCGGCGAGACGCCGGCGCTACGTGGCAATCCTGATGGACTGGCGCGGGCCGGCGGGACGCCGGCGCTACGTGCGCATTCCTGCAAGCGCAGCGTCTCGCCGGCGCCGTTGCCGCGCCGGCGCGCTTGGCGAATAACGGCGGGTTGAGCGAACCCGGCATAGCCCGCGGCCGCTGCGCCTGGGGGGCCGTCGAGGTGGAGATCGGCGTGCCCGCCCGCTGGGCCTGGCATGACCATGGCGCCGCCAGCCGCCTGGCCCACGGGGCGGCGTCGGCGACCTATGTCGGCGCCTACCGCAGCCGGTTCCGCATCGCCAAGGGCGAGGCGCAGGTCGCCCGCTGGGAGGAGCCGGAGACGGGGCACGTGCGCAGCTTCTGCCGGACCTGCGGCACGCCGATCGCCTATGAACGCCGCCACGCGCCCGAAATGGTCAACCTGCCGCGGGCCCTCTTCTCCAGCGGGGTCGGCCGCGAGGCGCGCTATCACATCGCCATCCACGAGACGCCGGACTGGGCCTACGGCGGCGAGCGGCTCGTGCCGCTGAAAGGCTATCCCGGCGTGGTCTGGGAGCGGCCGCGACGGAAGAAGAAGGTCAGCTTGGGGGATTTGCCTTAGCACGTAGCGCCGGCGTCTCGCCGGCGAGGACGGTTGCCGGCGAGACGCCGGCGCTACGTTCCCGCCTTGACCCGCCCGGGCGCCTCGCTAGGCTCGTCTCCAAATAGAGGGAGGTCGCCATGACCTATGCGGGCGCGCGCGTCATCAATGATGCGGATAGCCACATCATGGAGAGTCTGGATTGGCTGAGCAGCCATGCCGATCCAGATGTGCGGGGCAAGCTTGGCAGCATGCGGCTGGAGGCCGGCGGCTCGGGGGCGGTGAAGGCCATCGAGCGCGCCCTGGAGCGCCAGAAGGACGCCGCCGCGACGGCGCAGATCGCCGCCAATGTTGTCGCCGGACCCAAGGGCTGGGCGGCCTACGGGGCGATCGATCCGGCCGAGCGGCGCAAGGCGCTGGACGACCTCGGCTTTGCGCGGCAGCTGGTGTTCACCACCTTCGCCGGCTCGCAGTTCCTGCCCTCCCCCGACCCGGTGGTGAAGTATGGCGGAGCGCGGGCGCTCAACCGGGCCATGGCCGATTTCTGCGCCGGCGATCCGCGCCTGATCGGCGTCGGGGTCGTGCCGCTGGACGACCCTGAGCGCGCGGTCACCGAGGCCGACCTGGCGATCAAGGCCGGCGTCGGGGCAATCTGGGTGCCGGCCGCGCCGGCCGGCGAGCGCTCGCCGGGGCATCCGGACCTCGATCCGTTCTGGGCCCGCCTCGCCGAAGCCGGCGTTCCCTTCGTGCTGCACGTCGGAGCGGCGACCCCCACCCTGCCCCCGGCCTACCACAAGAACGGCCACCCGCGGCCCAAAGACTGGCTGGGCGGCGGCGAGAACCTGCGCGCCAAGGACTTCTTCTCGCTGTCGTTCGCGCCGCAGAACTTCCTCTGCGCCCTGGCGCTGGACGGGGTGTTCGACCGCTTCCCCAAACTTCGCGGCGGGGTGATCGAGCTGGGGGCCGGCTGGGTTCCCGACTTCATGCGCCGCCTCGACCAGGCCTGGAAAGGCTGGCGCAAGACCGACCCGGTGATCGCCGGGCTGTCGGCGCCACCCTCAGAGTTCATCCGCCGGGCGGTGCGGTTCACGCCGTTCGCGACCGAGAACGCCGGGGCGATCATCCGCGACGGCGGGGCGGAACTGTTCCTGTTCTCCTCCGACTTCCCGCATCCCGAGGGGACCAAGAACCCGATCGAACGGTTTGAGAGCACGTTCGAGGGGTTCGATGAGGATGTGAAAGACCGCTTCTACCGGCGCTACGCGCCAAGATCTGCGAGAGGGGGGACATGTCGTCGATCGTCGTCGCCCTGATCGCGTGGGGGCTGTCGTTTGGGGCCGGGCTCTTGGGCATGGTGGTCGGCCGGCGGCTGCCAGAGCCACACCGCGACCCCGACACGCGCACTCTGGTGACGGCCTGCATGGCCTTGGTCGCCACCCTGACGGCGCTGGCGCTCGGCCTGCTGCTCTCGGTGGCGCACAGCTCCTATCACTCCAACCAGGACCAGATCGTCGAGATCTCCGGCGACCTGATGCGCATGGACCGGATGCTGCGCGGCTATGGCCCGGAGGCGGACGATCTGCGCGCCACCCTGCGCCGCTACGCCGAGGCCAAGACCCGCGACCTCTTCCCGCCGAGCGGCCATAGCCCGGCAGTCGAAAACACCGCCACGCTCGACCTGCTGGGCCAGCTGGAACAGGGGACGATCGCGCTGAAACCGGCCAACGCCAGCCAGGCCTGGATCCGCACACAGGCGGTGGACACCGTTTCGCACATCAGCCAGGCGCGCTGGAGCCTGGTGAAGGTCAGGCAGGACGTCATCCCCCCGGCCCTGCTGGCGCTGCTGATCTTCTGGCTGACGCTGCTGTTCGGCAGCTTCGGGCTCTACGCGCCGCGGCACGCCACCTCAATGATCGCTTTGCTGCTCTCGGCCGCGGCGACCTCGGGGGCGATCCTGCTGATCATCGACCTGGAGACGCCGGACCGCGGCCTCGTGCGCCTCTCCCCCGCCCCGCTGGAACAGGCGATCGCCGAACTGCGGGCGTGAAGGGCGGCGCCGGTATCTTTCTGCACGACGTCGGCTGCGCCGACGGCCGGCGGGACGCCGGCGCTATGTTCTCTTCCTCGACGAGAGTGGAGGCTCAAAGATTCAGGTGGAACCGCGTAGCGCCGGCGTCTCGCCGGCATCTTCCCTAAGACTTCGGCTTCGCCGATGGCCGGCGGGACGCCGGCGCTACGTTCTCTTCCTCGACGAGAGTTGAGGTTCAACGATTCAGGTGGGACCGCGTAGCGCCGTCACCTGAACCGTCGGCGGGACGCCGTCGCTGCGAAACCCCCTCGACTTAGACCCCGAATAGGCGCGAGGTTCGGCGGACACGCGAGAGGAGACCGGCCATGGCCAAGGGTCAGAAGAAGAGCAACAAGGAAATCCGCAAGCCGAAGACGGCCAAGCCCAAGGAGACCGCCACGGCCAAGCAGTCGTTCCTGGAGCCAATCAAGAAGACCAAGTAATCGCTGCGGGGGCGCATGAAGCTCTATCAGACCTACGCCTCGCCGTTTCCGACCAGGGTGCGGCTGCTGATCTACGCCAAGGGCCTCGACATCGAGATCATCGAGCCGCCGGGCTTTCATTCGTCGGCGGAAAGCAAGGGCGATTACCTGACCATCAACCCGATCGGGCGGGTGCCGGCCCTGGTGCTCGATGACGGACGGGCGCTGCCCGAATCCGAGACGATCTGCGAATACCTCGAGGATCTCTATCCCGAGCCGCCGACCAGGCCGGCCGAGCCGTGGGCGCGGGCGCGGATGCGGCTGCTCAATCGCATCTGCGACTTCTACCTGGTGGTGGCCATGCTGCCGTTCTTCAACCTCTCGGCCCGCTCGCGCCGGCACTGGCAGCGGGAGACGATCGAGGCGGCGGCGGCCAAGGTGGCCGAGGGGCTGGATTTCCTGGAGGTCTACATCGGCGACGGCGGCTACGCGGTCGGCGACGCCCTGACCTGGGCCGACGGGGCCATCGCCCCGCAGCTGGTGCTGGCCGGCGAGTGGATTCCGGGGTTGTTCGATGTGTCCGATCCCATCCCAGCCCGGCCGAAGCTGTCGGCCTATTGGCGCGCCGTGCAGCAGGACCCGATCGTGGCGCGGCTGATCGCCGAGACGCGTGACGCGATCAGGGAACAGCAGGAAGCCGCAAAGGCGTTGGCGCGTGCGAGGGCGGAAGCAAGCCCGTAGCGCCGGCGTCTCGCCGGCATTCACCGCCAAGGTCACAAAGCAAACCAAGAGAGAAAATCAACTTCGTGGTCTTGGTGTGCTTGGTGGTGGAAAAGGCGGCCCGAACAGGCCGGCGGGACGCCGGGGGTGCGTTCAAACCTTGCCAGGCGTTTGAATTCGGCGGCGCCTGCCCTGGCGTTCACCCGTCCTGGAGCACCACGTCGAACTGGCACAGCGTCGCCGCCGGATCGAGCTTCGAGCCGCCCGGGGTCAGCTTGCCAAAGATCTCATCCGGCATCGGATCGACATGGCCCTCGAGGTCGTGCAGCAGCGTCTTGTCCTGCTTGAGCCAGCTGTCGCCGGGGAAATACATCTGGGTGATCAGCCGGTCGTACTTCCCCGCCACGTCGAAATGGATGTGCGGCGAGCGCATATACTCGCCGGCCGGATAGGCCCCCGGCTTCACGGTCAGGAACCGGAACCGGCCCTCGGTGTCGGTCGTCTCGACCGCGAAATACTGGAAATCCGGATCGAGCGGCGCGGGATTGTCGTCGCCGTGGTGATGGTAGCGGCCGGCGGCGTTGGCCTGCCACACCTTCACCTCGGCGTGCGGGACGGGGCGGCCCTCGACATCCAGCACCCGGCCGGTCAGCTCGATCAGCGGGCCCTTGGCGCGCTGCTTGTGTCCCGGCAGGCGGGTTAGGTCGGCGTGCGCGGCGATGGGCTCTTCCACAGGATAGAACGGCCCCAGCGCCATCGGCATGGTCGGCGCGAGCTTGGCGGCCGCCCAGGCTGGGGCCAGTGTTCCGGCCGCCACGACATAGGCGCCGCGGCTCAGGAACTGACGTCTCGCAAGTGGCATGCCCAACCCCCCGTATCGCCCGTGGCGATGCGGGAACTCTCGATCAAGCGTCGCCTTAATACAAGACAAACCACCGGCGGCGACGCAGACCGCCGGGGCTCCCAGGAAGCGCCGGCGTCTCGCCGGCATTCACCACCAAGGTCACGAAGCTCACAAAGAGAGAAATTCAACTTCGTGGCCTTGGTGTGCTTGGTGGTGGAATCGAACGCCCGAAGACGCCGGCGCTGCGCGCCAGTCCGGCACGCCTTGTTGGCCGGCGTGAGCCAGGTATCGTGATCGAACGAGGCTTGGAAAGGTGAACGTGCCGACATCGCCCGAGACGCTGCACGTCGCCTGCTGTCCCAGCGGGGGAGGCTCGCTCCGGGAAGCGGTTTCGGTCGCCGGCCGGAGAGAGCGGGTGATCGATTTTCCGGATCGCCTTTCATACGGCCCGATCGATCCGCCGGAGCCAGAGGCCCGGCTTGACTGGATGGTCAGCGAGCTAGGGTATTTGCGCGAGGGGTGGGATGGGTTCCCAACCGAGATCAATGACTTCTGGCGGCTTGTCTGCTCCTCTCCAGCCCGTCTGGTCGTCTGGACTTCGAGCCGATCTTCGACTGAGCACGCCGACTTTCTGGCTTGGGTCGAGCGGATGGACGGTCAACCCTATGAAGTCATCGACCTTGCCGATGTCATTGTCCCCATACGCTATAAGGATGGACGTGAGCGGCGGGACAAGGCCATCAGCCTCGGCACACTCCATCCCGAAACGATCGTCGCCGAGGCGCTTTGGGACCTGGCGCGACCGCTAAGCGCAATCGAGCAAGCCGCCCACCAGCACACATGGCGTCGGCTCTGCGCCGAGAACGCGCCGCTGCGCATCATCGGGCCCGACGGTCTCCGGTCGGGGCCCATTTCCGCGTTCGATGCTCCTTTGCTGTCATACGCTTCGGATCAATGGCAACGCGCCATCAGGCTGATGGGGAGCGTCCTGGCTTTCGAGTTCCCGGAGTACGAGCAGGTCACGGATGACGTCCTCACAGCTCGACTCGTGAAGCTTGTCGAGGCTGGCGAACTCGAAGCCCGCCGACCCAACGGAGCGGCGAGCGACGACCGCGGCTATCGCCACGACATGGCCAGTCTCCCGATCGATACCGAGGTCCGCCTGCCTCAGGTTTAGCGTCGGCGTCCCGCCGGCCATCGACGAAGCCGAGGTGAAAAGATGCCGGCGGGACGCCGGCGCTACGTGCCGGACTCACCTAATTCCGAGGATCGTCGAACAAAACGCGCCGACGCCAACCGAACGAACCCGTAGCGCCGGCGTCTCGCCGGCATCTTCCCTAGATCGGCTTCGCCGATTGCCGGCGGGACGCTGGCGCTACGCGCCCTACCCCGCCCTGCGCATCGCCCTGACCACGGCCGCGTCCAGCGCCTGGAGGAAGCGCGAACGATCGGCCGGGGCGAAGGGTTTGGGGCCGCCGGTGATCTCGCCGAACGAGCGCAGATGCTCGCCGATGGCGCGCGAGGCGAGCGCGGCGCCGATGTTGTCGGCTGTGAACACCCGGCCGGCCGGGTGCAGCGCCTGGGCGCCCTTGCTGAGGGCGCGCCCGGCGAGCGGGATATCGGCGGTGATCACCACATCGGCCGGGCCGGCGCGCTCGGCGATCCAGTCATCCGCCGCGTCCGGGCCCTCGTCGACCACCACCATGCTGATCTGCGCCCGGTCGGGCGTGCGGATCCAGCTGTTGGCGACCACGACGACCGGCAGGCCAAGACGCGCCGCGACGCGATAGACCTCGTCCTTCACGGGGCAGGCGTCAGCGTCGATGTAGAGGGTGGTCATTGGGGAATTGTAGGGGGTGGGTGCCGTAAGGGAACGCGCATGTTTGCCGCGGGGCAGGGGAGGCTGAGTCGCCCTGACATCAGGACCGACTCCCGTCATTGTTCAGCTGCGGTTATCGACCTTGACCTTGGATTGCCCCTTCCTATCCCCGCCGTGACAGCTCGCTCGTTGTAGTGGCAGAGTGAAAGTCGATGCCTGAAGTGAACCCCGACGTTCTGCGCTGGGCTCGGGAGACCGCCGGTCTTACCGAGGAAGCCGCCGCGCGCCGGATCGGTCTGAGCGCAGCGTGGGGGCTGACGCCTGAACAGCGGCTGGCGGCCCTGGAAGTTGGTGAGGCACAGCCGACTGATGCCCAGCTACGAAAGATCGCTGACACCTACAGGCGGCCACTGCTGACATTCTATCTTGAGAAGCCGCCAATTGCGGACAAGGGTTTCGAGGACTTTAGGACGCTGCCCGACAGGCAGCCCGCCACGGAGGGTATTGTCGCCGCGTTGCTCCGGGACATTCGCGCTCGGCAGGCAACAGTGCGTGAGTTGATGGAGGATGACGAGGCGGAGCCGGTAGCTTTTGTAGGCACGGCGCGCCTGACCGACGGTGCCCGAGCCGTCGCGGCACAAATCGTCGGGACGCTGAAGTTCGAGCTAGGTGTTTATCGCGAGCGAAGATCCCCGACGTCCGCGTTCGACTATCTGCGCGGTCTGGCGGAAGCAGCGGGGGTGTTCGTATTGCTGATCGGCGATCTCGGCCACCACACTACGGCACTCGACACAGAGGAGTTTCGAGGCTTCGCGATTGCCGACCGAATAGCGCCCTTTGTCATAATCAACAACAATGACGCGCGGCCGGCTTGGTCCTTTACGCTATTACATGAGCTTGCACACATATTCCTTGGGATCACAGCCGTTAGCGGTGCACTCATGGAGGCTAGGATTGAGCAGTTCTGCAACGAGGTAGCGGGTCAGATACTGATGCCTGATGCAGACCTCGCGAATCTAGCGTTCGATTGGCAAGTTCCGATTCAGGTGGCGGCCAGCGAGGTCAGTAGGTTAGCGGGGGCGCTAAACCTTAGCCGTACGATGGTCGCGCTGCGATTACATCGGGCCGGCATAATCGCTGCGGATCAATGGACAGGCCTCCGCCAAATATTCCGCGATCAGTGGCTTCAGAATCGCGAACGAGAGCGCACCGCTCGCCAGGAGCAAGAGGGCGGACCCAACTACTACGTGATCAGACGACAGCGCCTCGGACACGCGCTTATAGACTTCGTCAACCGAATGGTCAGCGCAGGCGCGCTCACACCGGTAAAGGCCGGCAAAGTCCTTGGGGTGAAACCGAGAAACGTCGAGCCGCTGCTGCGGCGCGCTGCTTGATGCACTATGGACCTCCTCGACGCCAACATCCTTATCGTCGCAAATAACACTTACTACCCTATCGATGCTGTCCCCGAATTCTGGGACTGGTTGGAACATCATTGTCGCGCCGGCATTGTGAAGGTCCCCAGTGAAATCATGGACGAGATCGAGGCGGGGGGGCAGATCCCCGGGCGCGACAGGCTCTGTGACTGGTTGAAGCAGCACGGAACGCGCAACGCGTTGCTGTTGCCGGAGCGCGTGGACCTCAACTTGGTGAGAGCGGTGGTCACAAATGCCTACGCTCCAGACCTCAACGAGACTGAAGTCGAAAAGGTCGGTCGCGATCCGTTTCTGGTAGCCTATGGCCTAGCCTCGCCGCGAGATCGGTGCATTGTGACAGCCGAGGTATCAGCCCCAGCCAAGAGGCGGGCGAATGTAAAGGTTCCCGATGCGTGCACGAGAATGGGCGTCCGGTGGTGTGACCCATTCGCGCTCTACCGGCGCCTCGGATTCACAACTGCTTGGCGGCCACCGGCCTGATCGTTAGGCCACGTCTGGCCCCTCCCCCACTGCCACTGCCGTGATCAGCGCGGAGGCCGGCGTTCGGATCCAGCCATTGGCGACCACGATGACCGGCAGGCCAAAGCACGCCGCGACCCGATGGACCTCGTCCTTCACGCGGTGCGCGTCAGCGTCGATGCAGAGGATGGTCACTATACCTAGCAAGAAATGACTCTTACGCTAGATTTGCGCGTGACAGCATTATTCTCAGACTTTCCTCAACATGATATGGAGCTAGACTGTATCCACTAAATGTAACGAGCATTGGCGTGGCGACTTTCATAACAATTGGACCGAGCGCCGTCAGGGCTAGGTCGGCCGGGACTGTGACAGTAATGGCGCTGGACATGTCGCTTGCAGCCTTGAACGCCCGGGTAAGGTCTAAGGCTGAGTTGAAGTGCCCCCAGAGTTCCCGCCCTTTTAGATTTCGCCAGCGAAACGCAAAATGCAGGGCGTGATCGGCGTTAGCGGTCTTTAGCGCACGACATAAAATCAATGCAGAGGCAATGACCTCAATGATTTGTTTGGTAGCCTGGAGTGGATCGAAGAACATTTGCACGGCGTGACCAAATTGGTTTGCGCTGGCATCGTCGTCAAATGATCTCCACGTGTAAAAACGTCCGCTTGGGTCGATTATGGAAAATCCCAAGTATTTCCACAATCCATAGACGTCGAGCAACGTTTCCCAGACACCATTCTGAACATCTGGTTTGGTGGCGAGCTCGGACCAATTTCTCGTGTCTGGCCAGGACTGTAAGCCCGTGAGCGCCGGAACGCTGTCAAGTATTATGTTGAGAAACCTTCTATCTGCGACAAAGTTCGTTAGCGCAGGCGAAATAACGACACCCGCTTCCAGCCCGCCCCAGCTTAGGTGTCCATGCTTACCATCCGGAAATCCCGACTCGTCCAGCCGCTTCATCAGCCGTTCGTGGCCCCAGTTCAGAGCGTCAACGGCGTCGTCTGAAGGCACACTCTTGGTCATCGCGGCCGGAGAGAGTGCTGAAAGCACCCCTTCGATGCCTGCGTCGCCGAAGTGACGCCGAAGAAATCGCGCAATGTCGGCCTCGCGATTCTCGAAGCATATGTCGACGAGTTCACCCCAATCGGCCGGTTGACAGGCCGCGCTACTTACATCCCCGCTCGCTCGTGTAGTGCGAAACGGGACTTCGCCGTTTTGGAGAAATGTGTGGTTACCCTCGACAATTCCGCGCTTCACGGCGACCGGTATCCGAACGCCTCGCTGCACGATGATCTCCGGATACTCGATCCTGCCAATAGGAAGAAATTTGACGCGGACCTCGAATGGGTCGGAGGCGTGGAGTGAAACCAGCGACTGAACTACGTCCGCGTGAAAGGTGGAGCGAACGTCGTAGGGAGGATCAGGTAGGGGCGACGACGTTTTGTCATCAATCCCGATGATCAGGCTCCCCCCGTTCCTATTTCTAAGGGCCAGCAAGGCCCTGACGATCTTTGCTTTGTCTCTCGGACTCGCTGGGTCGATCCAAGCTTTAAACTCCAAGCGCAGGTTTTCACTCGGAGGATTCGTGGCCCAGTTGATAGGTTCTTCGTCTGCCATCGGGCTAGGCTACCTGAATCGATCTTGCTGGGATCTGCGGCAGCGATCTGAGCTGTCCCCATGGCCACAAACCGCATTGGAGCGCTCGGCTTAGTCAACGCCGCCGATGTCGATGGTGATTGCGATCGCCGCGCTGATTGGAGCACCCCTCCCATAGAACAAGGCGTCAAGCTTTGGGTCGGTTCTAGAGTCGAAAAGCGCGCCTTGGCGGCAGCGCAGCACCTCATCCGCAACGAAGGTTTCTAGGCGCCACCCCGAGGCCCCGAACGGGTCGGTGGTGGTTGGGATGGCCAAGTCCCTCAAACCTGCAAAGGTCGGCGAGATGCCGTCCGTTAACGATCCCAGGTGTCCATGCACATGTGTTGAAGTTTGAACCCTGCAGCCGAGTCGGTTCGCGGACTTCGACGGTTCGCCGTTGAGCGCCGGGTATAACGCTCGACTCGGTAACGTTAGTGGGTTGTAGAAGCCGTAGAAGACCGGGATGCCGCGATCGCGTTCGTACGCGTTGATATGCTTAGCCTGGTCACTGCCAGCCGTCATGGCTGCATAGACGCAGTCGTCGCCGAAGCTAAACGCGCGTTGCCGCGTGAGCGGAACTGTAGGATCAGTCCGGTCCCCAAGTCGCCCGATGCCGATGACGTAGTCGTCCAAAGTGAGCGGCTCAACAGGAAGCTCCTTCGAGTAGAGACGCTTTGTTTGCAGCAGCGCTACCTTCCTCTGCTCGAGATGACCAGCGCGCCGCAGCAGGACGATCAAAGCAATGTCTGCAATCTCCCAACGGCCCCACATATGCCGGCCGCCTAGCCAGTGGGTCTGGATATCGACGGCTGCCCGCTCTTTAGCAAAGAACGCAGGAGGTGCTGCAACCAATTCAGTGAGAAGCGTTTGGTCAAGCATCTCTTCGTGCATTGACGGGTGATCGCTCAAAGTCCGTGACACCTTATCGTTCGCGATGGCGAAGACGCTTCGCACGTAGTCGACGACGACCTCAGGAATGTCGGCGAAGGTCATCTCCTACCTCTTTTGTGTCTTTGCCTTGCCGCATCGATCTCAAGGCCTAACTGGCAATCCGGGCAGAGTTCGATATCAGCTAGGTCTGGCTGCGCGTGGCGACTGGCAAAGAGCAAGCTCTTGTAGAGTCTGCAACGAGCTGAAGCCCCCCTACCCCGCCGCCTCCACATAGATCTCCGACCCCCCAGCCCGGAACTTGTCCGCCATCTCGGCCATCCCCGCTTCCGCCACCGCCACATCGTTCTGGGCCGCGGCCTGATCCCGTATCTCGTGGCTGATCTTCATCGAGCAGAACTTCGGCCCGCACATCGAGCAGAAGTGGGCCACCTTATGGGCTTCCTTGGGGAGGGACTCGTCGTGGAACTCGCGCGCCGTCTCCGGGTCGAGGCCCAGGTTGAACTGGTCTTCCCAGCGGAACTCGAAGCGCGCCCGAGATAGCGCGTCGTCCCACGCTCTCGCGCCGGGGTGGCCCTTGGCGAGGTCGGCGGCGTGGGCGGCGATCTTGTAGGCGATCACCCCCTGCTTGACGTCCTCGCGGTCGGGGAGCCCCAGATGCTCCTTCGGCGTGACGTAGCAGAGCATGGCGGTGCCGAACCAGCCGATCATCGCCGCGCCGATGGCGCTGGTGATGTGGTCGTAGCCGGGGGCGACGTCGGTGGTCAGCGGCCCCAAGGTATAGAACGGGGCCTCGTGGCAGTGCTTGAGCTGCTCGTCCATGTTGGCCTTGATCTTGTGCATCGGCACGTGGCCGGGGCCCTCGATCATCACCTGCACGCCGTGGTTCCAGGCCACCTTGGTGAGCTCGCCCAGGGTGCGCAGCTCGGCGAACTGGGCGGCGTCGTTGGCGTCGGCGATCGAGCCGGGGCGCAGTCCGTCGCCCAGCGAGAAGGAGACGTCGTAGGCGCGCATGATCTGGCAGATCTCGGCGAAGCGCTCGTAGAGGAAGCTCTCGCGGTGATGGGCCAGGCACCACTTGGCCATGATCGAGCCGCCGCGCGAGACGATGCCGGTGACGCGGCTGGCGGTGAGCGGAATGAACGGCAGGCGGACGCCGGCGTGGATGGTGAAGTAGTCGACGCCCTGCTCGGCCTGTTCGATCAGGGTGTCGCGGAACACCTCCCAGGTGAGGTCTTCGGCCACGCCGCCGACCTTCTCAAGGGCCTGGTAGAGCGGCACGGTGCCGACCGGCGTCGGGCAATTGCGGATGATCCACTCGCGGATGTTGTGGATGTTGCGGCCGGTGGAGAGGTCCATGATGGTGTCGGCGCCCCAGCGGATCGCCCAGACCATCTTGTCGACCTCGTCGTCGACGGATGAGAGCACGGCCGAGTTGCCGATGTTGGCGTTGACCTTGACCAGGAAGTTGCGGCCGATGGCCATCGGCTCCAGTTCGCCGTGGTTGATGTTGGCCGGGATGATGGCGCGGCCGCGGGCCACCTCGTCACGGACGAACTCGGGGGTGACGAGATCGGGGATCTCGGCCCCGAACGGCTCGCCGTCGCGGATGAACGCATCGCCGGCCTTGCGGCGGAGGTTCTCGCGGATGGAGACGAACTCCATCTCCGGGGTGATCATGCCGGCGCGGGCGTATTCCAGCTGGGTGACGGCGCCGCCGTTCCTGGCGCGGTAGACCTTGCGGTCGGTGTGCATGACCGGGGCGAGGTGGCGGCCCTTGGCGCCGCCGTTGTCCTCGGGGCGGACTTCGCGCGGGGGGATCTCCTCGACGTCGCCGCGGGCGACCACCCAGGCTTCGCGCGGGCGCTCGAGGCCCTTCTTGATATCTATTTGGGCGGCCGGGTCGGTGTAGGGGCCGGAGGGGTCGTAGAGGGTCAGGGCCGGCTCGCCGGCGCTGGGGTGCACGGCCACCTCGCGGAACGGCACGCGCAGGCAGGGGTGGAGCGCGCCGGCCTCGAAGACCTTGCGCGAGCCCGGGCGCTCGCCGGTGGGAATCTGGTGGGTGATGGGGGTTTCGATGTTCACGGCGCGCGCTTTCTTGAACTGTGAGTTCGGTAAAGATTTCGGACGAAACGCTTCCCGAAACTCCCTCCCTTCGCCGGCATGATCCGGAGCAGGTTCTGCGGGTCGCGGCCTTCAGCCGCCTCTCAGCCCCTCAGGCGGGGCTCCCCGGTACGCCGGCACCCTACGCCCCTGGCACGACGGGTCAAGGCGACGGACGGGGCCGTGGTTTGGATGGAGGTTGCGCGGCGGAGCAGGCCCCCCTCCCCGGCTTCGCCGGTACTCCCCCCAAAGGGGGGAGAGAGGGATAGCGCTGACCCTCTCCTCCCCCTTTGGGGGAGGGGGACCGCGACCGCGCAGCGGAGGCGCGAAGCTGCCAACCGGTGGAGGGGGTGCGGCTAGCTGCCCGTCTGCGATGTCGCCGGCGGGGTCGCGGGGCCGGGAGAGACGTGGAAGCGGGTCAGTTCGTGCTGGGGCAGGAGCCAGCCGGGCTTGAGCTCCACGGCCTTGAGGTAGTCGAAGTAGGCCGACTTTTCGTTGTCGAGGCCTTCGTAGGCCAGAGCGCGGTCGTAGTAGGCCTTTTCCGGCTGGGCGGTGCCGAGGTCGATGGCCTGGCCGAGGTCGGCGATGGCGGCCTGGTACTTGTGCTCGCCGAGCCAGGCGGCGCCGCGGTTCAGGAAGGCCTCGGGCAGCTTGGGCATCAGGGCCAGGGCGGCCTCGAAGTCGGCCCTGGCTGCCTCGTAGTCGCCGCGGCCGAGCTTCATGACCCCGCGGTTGACGAGGGTCTTGGCGCGGTCGTCGGTGTTGAGCATGTCGTCGTGCAGGGCGCGGTCGCACCATTCCTCGGAGCCGGTGTCGGTGCGGCCGAGGATGGCCGAGCGGGCGCACTGGCTGGCCGAATCGTTGCCGAACACCATGGTGGAGGCGCTGGCCGCGGCCGGCGCGAGCGCCGCGAGGAGCGCGATAAGCAGAGTCCTCATGACCAGCCTCCCTAGCCGGCGGACTTACAGGGGGCGAAGAATCGCGCCGAATAACCGCGGCTGTCAAATCAAGAGGCCGGGCAGCGTCTATTTGTCGCCGGCGCCGCGAGGTCTCAGGCGAAGACGTCGCTGGTCGGGTCGCCGACCGGGTCGCTGGCCGGGTAGCGGCGCATGATCCAGAGCACGAGCGCGGCCAGCAGCAGGCTGTTCACGGCGACGTCGAACCAGGCGAGGTCTGGAGTCGTCTGGGAGAAGATCCCGGGGGCGCCATGGAAGACATCTTCGGACGAAACCACCGCGACGGCGTTGAACAGGGTGGCGACGACGCCCAGGCCCCAGGTGAAGGCGACGCCGCCGGTGCGGATGGCGATCAGCGCCGTGGCGACGCCGCCGGCAAAGTCACCCGCGGCGTGTGGCCAGTCGCGGGCGCCGAGACAGCCGAAGACGCCAACGGCGGCGGCGGCGACCAGCGGGCGCTTGGCGGCGAGCAGCAGGCCCTGCGCCAGGTAGCCGCGAAACACGAACTCATCCGACAGGGCGCCGAGCAGTGAAAAGGGAATAGCCACCAGGAGCAGCGTCGCGGTCTCAGGCCCCAGGATGAGCTGGAAGCCGTCCGGATGGACGAGGTAGTCCGCCCCGGTGCTGATGAGGCAGAAGATGAGCCCGGCTCCCGCGCCAAGGGCCGCGCGGCGCCAACGCCAGGCGCCGACGATATCGAGGAATGACTTGTTCTGGATGACCAGCGCCGTCGCCGCCAGGCTCAGCAGCAAGATGACGCTGGTGACGGTTGCATTGCCAAAGAACCAGGCCGGATGGGTGGGATCCTTGGTGAGCGCCTCGAAAGCCTGGAGCTCCATGTGGGGCTGCACGATCAGCAGGTCGCGGGTCAGGGACGCCAGCAGCGCCAGCACGATGGCCATCGCCAGCGTCGCCAGCCAGCGCCACCACTCGGTCCGGCCGCGCCGGGCGTACTCCAGGAATTCGGACATGGCGCGAATCTCTCCCTGACCGCGGGAGCCTAGCAGGCCGCGGTGCGCCGCCTCAGTGCGGGATGAGATGCTGCAGGCGGATGAAGGCCAGGACGCAGGCGCCGATGAGCAGCAGGATGGTGACGACGCAGTTGAAGGTCATCAGGGCGTAGTAGGCGGTCGGCTGGGTGGCGCGCTCGAAGCCGAAGCCGCGGCCGCGCACGTAGCCGCGGCCGTTGTCGCGCGCGATCGCGTAGACGCCATAGGCGCCGCCGAGGGCGCAGAAGGCGAAGATCAGCCAAAAGAACATCTGGCTCCTCCCGGGTGGAGGCCAATCCTTCCGGCCAGGCTTGTCAAGCGGGGGGCAGTCGCACCTGATCCCCTCCCTCGACCGTCATCGCCGGGCGTCAGTCCCGGCGACCCATGCACGCCGAAGGTCGGGTGGCCATGCCGGGCATGGCCACGGCGAGGCTGCGGGGCCCTACCGTGACCGCGGTGCGCGGTCACACGAGGCCGAGCGGATATGGATGGCCGGGACTGGCGCCCGGCCATGACGGTGGAGGAAATGGAAAGCGGGGGCGAAGGATTGACGTTGGATGCGCGAGTGGCGCTCTTTTTCGGAAACTGAGGAGACGCTCATGCTGACGGTGCATCATCTGGGGATTTCGCAGTCGGAGCGGGTGGTCTGGCTCTGCGAGGAGCTGGGGCTCGACTACACGCTGAAGCGCTACGACCGGCGGGCCGACAACCGCCTGGCGCCGGATGAGTACAAGGCCCTGCACCCGATGGGGATCGCGCCGGTGATCACCGACGGCGACCTGGTGCTCGGCGAGAGCGGGGCGATCTGCGACTACATCTGCGGGCGCTATGGCGGCGGGCGGCTGGTTCCGGGGCCGGAGCACGCTGACTTCGCCGATCACCTGTTCTGGTTCCACTGGTCGAACGCCACCTTCATGGCGATCCTGATGATGCAGCTGGTGCTGGCCGGGAGCGGCGAGGGCAATCCGGCCGCGCCGTTCGTGGCCGAGCGGGCGCGGCGGGCCTGGGGGATGATCGAGACGCGGCTCGGCGAGGCGCCGTTCTTCGGCGGCCGGGACCTGACCACCGCCGACATCATGATGGTCTATTGCGTGACCACCAGCCGGGCCTTCCGCCAGACCTCGATCGAGGCCTTTCCGAACCTCAAGGCATATCTCACCCGCATCGGCGCGCGCCCGGCCTACCAGCGCGCCATGGCCAAGGCCGAGCCCGGCTGGACGCCGATGCTCACGTGAGGATCCTCAGGCCGCCGCCAGGCCGCTGCGGCCGATCCAGCGGGTGAAGGTGGCGGCGAGGCGTTCGTCGCCGCTGAGCTCGATGCGGCGCTCGCGCAGCTCGTCGGCGAAATCGGTCATCCCCATCCAGGCGGCGGTCATGGCGCGCAGGTCGGCGGTGACCAGCAGGTCGACCTCGTGGCCGGGATCGATCGAGCAGAGATCGACCGGCGCGTCCGGGGCGACGATCAGCCAGTAGCGGCCCTCGTCGGCCGGCAGCTGCGGATAGAGGAACTCGACCACCGCGCGGCGGGCCGGCATCGGATCGGGCCGCAGGTTGCGGCGCATGTTCCACATCAGCAGGCGGACATCGAGGTTGGCGAGGGTGCAGTCGGCGTCGACCCACTTCAGCGCCCAGCGGCCGAGCCCCTGGATCACCGGGGCCAGATCGCGGCCGGAGCGGGTCAGCAGGTACTCGCCGCCCTGGTGGGTGACGACGCCGGCGCGCTCGAGCTCGCGCAGGCGCTTGGCGAGGAGGGCCGTCGACATGCGCGGGACGCCGCGGCGGATCTCGTTGAAGCGGGTCGAGCCGGAGAGCATTTCGCCGAGCACGACCAGGGTCCAGCGCGTGGCCAGCAGCTCGGCGGCCATGGCGACGGGGCAGAACTGGCCGTAGAGCGAGGCCTCGCCGGCCGGCAGCTGGATCTGTTCGATGCGCTTCAGTTCCTGAACTTGAGGCCAGCTGGGGATGAGCGGAGTCTTCAGGCTTCCAGCCACAGGAGGCAAGCATGCCCCTCGTCGATATTCATGTCATCCGCGGCGTGTTCACGCCGCAGCAGAAGCGCGAAATGATCACCAAGGTCACCGACGCCATGGTCGCCATCGAGGGCGAGAAGCTGCGCGGCGTCACCTGGGTGAAGATCAACGAGATCGAAGGCGGCGACTGGGCGATCGGCGGCCAGCCACTGCAGGCGGCGGATGTGAGGGCGATGGCGGCGGAGTGAAGGGCGCCGGCGCGCGGCCCCTGCCCCCCTCCCGGCGTTGGCTGCTTCGCGCCTCCGCTTCGCGGTCGGCCGTACTCCCCCCGTTGCACGGGGGGGGGAGAGCGCCAACCTTCTCCTCCCCCTTCACGGGGAAGGGCTATCGCATTTGACCCACAACAAACTCTACCGTGGTGGTTTTGGGGCGCCTCCGCCGCCTACCGGCCCTCCCCGGCGCCGACGGCGAGCAGTCTCGGCAGATCGCGCACCGTGATGGACGCGTAGGCCAGGCTGATCACGCCGTCGGCCTCGAGAGCCTTCAGGTGCCGGTTGAGGGTCTGGCGCGAGACGCCGACCAACATGGCCAGGTCTTCCTGGCGCATCTGAACGGCTTCGCGCCCGTCCTGCGACTGGCCGGCGACGAGTAGGGCCACGCGTCCGCGCACCGGACGGGCGACCGTCTGGGCGATGAAGCCCAGCGCCGTGCGCTGGTGCTGGCAGGAGAGAACGCCGAGGTCGCGGTAGAGGATCGGCGCGAGGGCGGCGGCCCGTTCGAAGGCGGCCATGGAGACATGCGCCACGCGCGCCGGCCCGACCGCGACCGCGTCGGTCGGGCGCGGCAAGCCGTCGAGGGTCGAGGTCTCGCCGAACCAGGTACCGGGCCGGAGGATCGGCACCAGCATCTCGAGGCCCGGGGCGGGATAGCCCTTCAGCTGCACGTCGCCGTCGATCACCGCCCAGAGACCGTTGGGCGGATCGCCGGATTCATAGAGACGGGCGCCGGCGGCGAGCGATCGCACCTGGGCCTCGGCCAGCAGCAGGGCGCGCCGGTCCGGCGGGATGTGGCCGAACCAGTCGTCGGCCTCGAGGATGGCCAGGTCGCTCGGGTTCATCAGAAATCGTCTCCGAAGCGCTCACTTTGTCAAGGACGCGACATTCTTCGCCGGTGATCCGTGCAAGGTTCGCGCGAGACTTGGCGAGGAAACGAAGGCGATGGACGCGACGGCCGACGTGGTGATCCGAGGCGGAACGGTGTTCGACGGCTCGGGCGGCGCGCCGTTCGAGGCCGACGTGGCGGTGGCGAACGGCCGGATCACGGCCGTCGGCGCCTTCGCTGGCAAGGGACGCGAGGAGATCGACGCCAAGGGCTGCATGGTCACGCCTGGGTTCGTCGACGCCCACACCCACTATGACGGCCAGCTGATCTGGTCGGAGCGGCTGTCGCCGTCGTCGTCGCATGGGGTGACCACGGTGGCGACCGGCAATTGCGGCGTCGGCTTCGCGCCCTGCCGGCCGGAAGATCATACGCGGCTGATCAAGCTGCTGGAAGGCGTCGAGGACATGCCCGAGGTGGTGCTGGCCGACGGCCTGACCTGGGACTGGGAAAGCTTTCCGGAGTTCGTCCAGGCCGTGAAGCGGCGGCGGCACGATCTCGACTTCGCCCTGCAGCTGCCGCATGCGGCGCTGCGCATGTACGTCATGGGTGAGCGGGCGGCCGACGGCGCCCAGGCGACGCCGCAGGAGATCGCCCGCATGCGGGTCCTGGCGCGCGAAGCCGTCGAGGCCGGGGCCTTCGGCTTCGGGACTTCGCGCAGCATCTTCCACACCACCATGGCCGGCGAGATTATCCCGACCGCCCACTCGCCGGAGGACGAGCTGATGGCGATCGCCGAGGGCGTGCGCGACGGTGGCGGCGGCGTGATCCAGGCGATCCTCAACGTCGCCGATCCGAAGCCCGACCTGGCGATGCTGCGCCGGGTGGCCGAGCGGAGCGGCTGTCCGCTGTCGTACACGCTGTTGCAAGTGGGGGCCGGTGATCCTCAGAGCTGGCGCGACCTCCTGGCGATGACGCACGAGGCGCGCGCCGCCGGCGTGCCGATCACCGGCCAGGTGTTCCCGCGGCCGGTGGGCGTGCTGCTCGGCCTCGACGCCTCCTACCACCCGTTCTCGGCCCATCCGGCCTATCTGCGCATCGCCGACCTGCCGCTGGCGGCGCGGGTGGCGGAGATGCGCCGGCCCGAGGTGCGCGCCGCCATCCTGGCCGATACGCCGGAGCCGCGCGGCATGCTGTTCTACCGCCTGGCGCGGGCGTTCAGCATCATCTACCCCCTGGGCGATCCGCCGAACTACGAGCCCGACGCCTCGTCGAGCTTGGAAGCGATGGCGGCGGCCCGCGGCGTCTCCGCCGACGCGCTGGCCTACGACCTGCTGCTCGAACAGGACGGCCACGCCCTGCTGCTGCAGACCATCGCCAACTATGGCGATCGCAACCTCGAGGCGGCCCGCGAGATGCTCGTCGATCCGGCCACGGTGCCGGCGCTCGGCGACGGCGGCGCGCACTATGGGATGATCTGCGATTCCACCTACACGACCTTCATGCTGAGCTACTGGGGCCGCGATCGCCGCAGCGGCCGCATCCCGCTCGCCGAATTGGTGCGCGGCCTGACGGCCAAGCCGGCCCTCCTGCTGGGGCTCGCCGACCGCGGCCACATCGCCACCGGCATGAAGGCCGACCTCAACGTCATCGACTTCGACCGCCTGTCGCTCAAGGCGCCGCGCATGGTGCGCGACCTGCCTTCCGGCGGCCGGCGGCTGACCCAGGACGCCAGCGGCTATGTGGCCACCCTGGTCAGCGGCGAGGCGATCCAGCGGGACGGCGCGCCGACGCAGGCCCTGCCCGGCCGCATGGTCGAGCGCTCCAGCCGCCTCGCCATGGCGGCCGAATAGCCGCTGACGATGACCGCTGTTGTCGCCGGCTCGCGGCCGCGCCTCGGCGCGCCGACCAAGCTCGCCTATGGTCTCGGCTCGGTGGCGTTCGGGGTGAAGGACGCCGGCTTCCAGTCGTTCCTGCTGCTGTTTTACAACCAACTCGTCGGCCTGCCGTCGGCATGGGTGTCCGGGGCAATCGCACTGGCCCTGGTGGTCGACGCCTGCGTCGACCCGATCATCGGCCAATTGTCGGATCACTGGCGCTCGCGCTGGGGCCGCCGTCACCCGTTCATGTACGCCGCGGCCTTGCCGGTGGCGGTCTCCTACCTGCTGCTGTGGAATCCGCCGCACGCTTCCCACGCGGTGCTCTTCGTCTATCTGGCGGCGACGGCGGTTATCGTGCGCACCTTCATCTCGGTCTACGAGGTGCCGAGTTCGGCGCTGGTCGCCGAGCTGACGCAGGACTACGACCAGCGCACTATTCTGCTCAGCTATCGCTTTGCGTTCGGCAACCTCGGCGGCCTCGGCATGGCGCTGCTCGCCTACCTGGTCTTCCTGAGGCCGACGGCGGCCTATCCGCAGGGCCAGCTCAATCCCCACGGCTACGCCGCCTACGGCGTCGCCTCGGCGGTGGTGATGTTCGTCGCCATCATCGTCTCGACCGCGGGCACGCAGCGCTTCGTTCCCTTCCTGCACCAGCCGCGCGACGCGCCCCAGAAGCCGTCGGGCTTGGCGCGCGAGATGTTCGCCACGCTGGCGAACCGCACCTTCCTGGTGACGCTGGGGGCCGGGTCGTTCGGAGCCATGGCGGCGGGGCTGCACGCGGCGCTGACGCTCTACTTCGCCACCTACTATTGGCAACTGAGCAGCGCACAGATCTCGCTGCTGGTCGCTCAGATCGCGGTCGCGGCCGTCGCCGCCAGCGCCCTGGCGCCCCGCGCCGCGCGACTGATGGGCAAGAAGGCGGCGGCGATCGCCTCCCTCGCCCTCTATATTCCCTTCGCGGTGTCGCCGTTCCTCCTGCGCATGGCCGGCCTCTTCCCGGCCAATCACTCGCCCTGGCTGACGCCGACCCTGTTGCTTCTGGTCGTCATCGCCAACTCACTGGGGATCACCGCCTCGATCGTGATCACCTCGATGATCGCCGACGTGGTGGAGGCGAGCCAGGTCAAGACCGGGCGGCGCTCGGAGGGCCTGTTCTTCGCCGCCAACGCCTTTACCGGCAAGCTGGTCTCGGCCAGCGGCCTCTTCTTCGCCGGCCTGATCCTGGGGCTGGTCGCCTTTCCGATCGGCGCCAAGCCCGGCGAGGTCGATCCACAGATCCTGACGCGGCTGGTCTTGACCTACATGCCTCTGTTCGCCGGCCTGCTCCTGACCGCCATCGGCTTCCTCACATTCTATGACATCGACCGCCGCCGCCACGAAGAGAACCTGCGGCAGGCGTCGCTGGCGGGGGGGTGAGGGGCCCGGCCCCCTCCACCGCTTCGCGGTCCCCCTCCCCCAGAGGGGGAGGAGAGGGTTAGCGCAATCCCTCTCTCCCCCCTTTGGGGGGAGTACGGCCGAAGGCCGGGAGGGGGGTCAGCCCTTGACGTCCTTCGGGTCCATCTCGCTGATCAGGGGCTGTCCGGCCAGCCATCGCTTGAGGTTGTCGAGGAACAGGGCCTGGTTGCGGCCTTCCTGGGCGCCGGTGACGCCGGAGCAGTGGGCGGTGAGGCTGACGCGGGGGTGGGTCCAGAACGGGCTCTCGGCCGGCAGGGGCTCGGTCTCGAAGACGTCCAAGACCGCGTGGGCGGGAACGCCGCGGTCCAGCGCCGCCAGCAGGGCCGCTTCGTCGACGAGGCCGCCGCGGCCGACGTTGACCAGCACCGAACCCGGCTTCATGGCCTGGAAGAAGGCGGCGCCCGCGAGATGGCGGGTGGTGGCGCCGAGCGGGACGCTGAGCACCACGACGTCGGCGTCGGGGAGATGCTGCGGCAGAGCCTCGATCGGGGCGATGACGTCGGCGAGGGGGTCGCTCGCCTGGTTGCGCCGCACGCCGACGATGCGGGCCCCGAAGCCGCGGGCTCGCTGGGCGACGCCCTGGCCAATGGCCCCGAAACCGATGAGGAGCCAGGTCGAGGCGCGGACCTCCCGGAACGGCAGGTCTTTCCATTGTTTCGCCGCCTGGGCGGCGCGGCGGTCGGACCCGCGCTGGAAATGGTCGAGCACGCCGGCGACGACGTAGTCGGCCATGCCGACCGCCTGGCCGTGGCTGGTGGTGAGGCGCGCGCCCTTGTCGACGATGCGGCCGAACAGCGGGTGATCGAAGCCGGCGGCGGCGCTCTGCACCCACTTGAGGTCAGGGGCGGCGAGGACAGCGCCGACGAAGGCGGGCGCGTCGGGGTTGAGGTAGAGGTCGCTGCTGAACCAGGCGATGTCCGGCCTGGCCTCGGCGGTCTCGACCGGCGCGCCGGCGAGGCTCAGGCCGCCGCCCTTGGCCAAGATCAGCGGCTCGACCGCCAGGGCGGAGATCTCGGCGCGCACCCGCTCGTAGGCCGGTTCATAGATCAGCAGGCGGGTCATGGGGCCTCGGGGTTTGAAGGTTTATCCGCAGATTACGCAGATTTCGCCGATTGGCGCGCCGCCAAGCCTGGCGCCGACCATGCAGCTGTCAGGGCCTTATCGCGCGCCTTCGGCGCGCAAGGAGAACCCGAGCGCCGGCGCTTCAATCCTCGCGCCAGGGAAATCTGCGCAATCTGCGTAATCTGCGGATAAAAAGGATGCCCGCCGCCTCAGAACCCCTGCAGCCGCGCGTAGCGGTCGCGGTGGAAGGCCTGGCCGCCGAAGGCGGTTTCCTGGGCTCGCGCGCGCTTGAGGTAAAGGCCGGCGTCGTGCTCGTCGGTCATGCCGATGCCGCCGTGCATCTGGACCATCTCGTTGGAGACCAGGTGCAGGGTGTCGCCCATCTTGGCCTTGGCGAGCGAGACCAGCTCGGAGACCTCGGCCCCGTCGTTGTCGATGGCGGTGAGGGCCGCTTCGACGCAGGAGCGGGAGAGTTCGAGGTCGGTGAACATCTTGGCGGCGCGGTGCTGCAGGGCCTGGAACGAGCCGATCACCTGGCCGAACTGCACGCGGGTCTTCAGGTAGTCGAGGGTGGTCTCGAAGGCCTGCAGAGCGGAGCCGAGCATCTCGGCGGCCAGCGCGGCGCGGGCCCGGTCGAGGATCTTGTCGAGCAGCGGGCCGCCCTTGCCTTCTTCGCCCAGGAGGGCGTCGGCGCCGACCTCGACACCGTCGAAGTCGATGTTGGCCGCGCCGCGGCTGTCGGCCAGCTTGAGGGCGTGCTTGGCAACCCCCTTGGCGTCGCCGGGGACGAGGAAAAGACTGACGCCGCCGTCCGTCTTGGCCGAGACGACCAGCAGCCCGGCGGCCGGGCCTTCGAGGACGAAGGTCTTCTTGCCGGTGAGCTTCCAGCCGGCCCCGGCCTTCTCGGCCTTGAGGGCGACCTTGGCGGGGTTGTGGTGCGGGCCTTCGTCGACGGCGAGGGCGCCGACCACCTCGCCGGAGGCCAGCTTGGTCAGCCAGTGCTGCTTCTGGGCGTCGGTCCCGGCCAGGACGATGGCCCCGGCGGCGACCGAGGAGCTCAAGATCGGCGAGGCGGTGAGGGTGCGGCCGGTCTCCTCGAGGATGAGGCCAAGGCTCAGCCAACCGAAGTCGGAGCCGCCGTATTCCTCAGGGATGATGACGCCGGTCCAGCCCATCTCGGCCATCTCGGCGAAAGCGGCCTGGTCATAGCCCAGCGCCACGCCGGAATTGCGGACCTTGCGGAACGCCGAGACGGGGGACTTTTCCTGCGTCCAGGTGCGCGCGGCGTCGCGCAGGAGGCTCTGTTCTTCGGTCAGTACGGCCACGATGTTCCCTCTGGTGCTAGTTCGATGAGATGGGTTGGAAATGGGCGCCCCGCGCCCGCTATTCTTCTTCTACCGTCATGGCCGGGCGTCAGTCCCGGCCATCCATATCCGCGCTGCTTGGCGCGACCCCGCACCGCGGTCACGGCTCGGCCTCGCCGCCTCAGCGTGGCCATGCCCGGCATGGCCACCCGGCCTTCGGCGTGCATGGGTCGCCGGGACTTACGCCCGGCGATGACGGTAGGGCTGAGGGGAGCGGTTCGGCGAGTCAGCACACTTCGCACTCGTGCTAGTTCGATGAGATGGGTTGGAAACGGGCGCCCCGCGCCCGCTATTCTTCTTCTACCGTCATGGCCGGGCGTCAGTCCCGGCCATCCATATCCGCGCTGCTTGGCGCGACCCCGCACCGCGGTCACGGCTCGGCCTCGCCGCCTCAGCGTGGCCATGCCCGGCATGGCCACCCGGCCTTCGGCGTGCATGGGTCGCCGGGACTTACGCCCGGCGATGACGGTAGGGCTGAGGGGAGCGGTTCGGCGAGTCAGCACACTTCGCACTCGTGCTAGTTCGATGTTCCTCCGAGCGGGTCGGGCAGGCCCAGGATCCGCTTGGAGATGATGTTGTTCTGGATCTCGGCCGAGCCGCCGTAGATCGTGAAAGCCTTGCCGCCCAGCCAGCCGCGGACGGCGGCGAGTTCGTCGGTGTTGAACCCCTCGCCTTCCCAGCCGAGGCCCTGGGACCCCAGCACCTCGAGGGTGAGCTCGGCGCGCTCCTGGGCGATGCGGCTGCCGGCGTTTTTCATGATCGAGGTGGCCGAGCTGGGCCCCTGGTTGGACTTGGCCTCGGACATGGCGCGGATGGCGGTGAGCTGGAAGGCGCGGGCCTCGATCTCGTGGCTGGCGATGCGCGAGCGCAGGTCGTCGTCGGCGATGCGGCCGGCCTCGTCCGCCTCGACATATTGCTTGGCGAGCTCATGCATTGGGGCGGCGAAGAGGCCGCCGCGGCCCATCGAGCCGCCGCCGCCGGCGAGGGCCGAGCGCTCGTGCTGCAGGAGGCGCTTGGCGATCGTCCAGCCGCCGCCGAGCGGGCCGACGAGATTCTCCTTCGGAACCTTCACGTCGGTGAAGAAGGTCTCGCAGAACGGCGAATTGCCGCTGATCAGGCGGATCGGCTTCACCTCGACGCCCGGCGACTTCATGTCGATCAAGAGGAAGCTGATGCCCTCGTGCTTCTTGCTGGTGTCGGTGCGCACCAGGCAGAAGCACCAGTCGGCCCACTGGGCGCCGCTGGTCCAGATTTTCGAGCCATTGACCAGCCAATGGTCGCCCTTGTCCTCGCACTTGGTCTGCAGCGAGGCGAGGTCGGAGCCGGCCCCCGGCTCGGAGAAGCCCTGGCACCAGCGCACCTCGCTCCGGACGATGGGCGGGATGTGGGTCTGCTTCTGAGCCTCGTTGCCGTATTCGAGCAGGGTCGGGCCGAACATCATCACGCCCATGCCGCCGATCGGATTCCACGCCCCGGCGGCGTTCATCTCCTGGGCGAGGACGCGGGCTTCATCCTTGGAAAGGCCGCCGCCGCCGTAGGCCTTGGGCCAGGTCGGGACGCCCCAGCCGGTCTCGCCCATGGCGGCGATCCAGGCCCTGACCTCGGGGTTCTTCGGAGCCGGACCCTCCATGTATTGCAAGAGGCTGCCGCCCTTGAGGGCGGGCGGGAAATGCGCCTGCAGCCAGTCCCTGACCTCGCCGCGGAATGCGTCCGCCGCCTCGCCGCCGAAATCCGCCATCAACCGTTTCCCTTGGCCCCGCCGAGCGGGTCGGGCAGGCCGAGGATCCGCTTGGAGATGATGTTGTTCTGGATCTCGGCCGAGCCGCCGAAGATCGTCGTCGCCTTGCCGAACAGCCAGGTGCGCACGGCGGTCAGCTCCTCGTCCTCGAACGCCTCGCCTTCCCAGCCGAGACCCTGGGCGCCCATGATCTCGAGGGTCAGCTCGGCCTTGTCCTGGCCGATCTTGGTGCCGGAGTTCTTCATCACCGAGGTGGCGGCGGAGGGGTTCTGGTTGCCGCGCGATTCCTCGGCGGCGCGCTTCATGGTCAGGGTGTGGGCCCTGGCGTCGACGGCCTGGGCGATGATCCGGTCGCGCAGATCCTCGGCCCCCCAGTCGTCGGCGTCGGCATAGGCGCGGGCCAGTTCAGGCAGCGGCTTGCCGCCGCCCATCAGGCGCCCTCCGCCCTGGCCGGAGCGCTCGTGTTGTAACAACCGCTTGCCGACCCCCCAGCCGCCGTTCAGCGGCCCGACCATGTCGTTCTTTTCGGCCCGGGCGTCGGTGAAGAAGGTCTCGCAGAACGGCGAGGAGCCGGCGATCAGCCGGATCGGCCGCGCCTCGACACCGGGTTGATGCATGTCGATGAGCACGAAGGAAATGCCCTCGTGCTTGCGCGACGTGTCCGTCCGCACAAGGCAGAAGCACCAGTCGGCGTACTGGGCGCCCGAGGTCCAGATCTTCTGGCCATTGATCTTCCAATGGTCGCCGGCGTCCTCGCAGCGGGTGGTCAAGGCGGCAAGGTCCGAACCCGCCCCCGGCTCGCTGTAGCCCTGGCACCAGCGCACCTCGCCGCGCACGATCGGCGGGATATGACGCTGCTTCTGGTCCTCGGTCCCGTACTCCAGCAGCGTCGGTCCCAGCATGCTGAGGCCCATGCCCGCCATGGGATTGGTCGCCCCGATCCCCGCCATCTCCTCGGCCAAGGCCCGCGCCTCGGCCCCCGAAAGGCCGCCGCCGCCGTAGGCCTTGGGCCAGGTCGGGGTCCCCCAGCCCTTGGCGGCCATGCGCTCCTTCCAGATCAGGGCGTCGCCGCTCGGCTTGTCGCCGCCCGGGATGATCTCGGCATTGGCTTCCGATTGGTCGCGCAGGGAGGCCGGGAAATTGGCCTCCAGCCAGTCACGCGCCTCGGCGCGGAATTCGGCCAGGTCGGCCATCACGCCTTCTCCTTGACGCCGACAGGGTCCGGCAAGCCCAGCACCCGCTTGGCGATGACGTTGAGGTTGACCTCCGAGGTGCCGCCCTCGATCGAATTGCCCTTCGAGCGCAGCCAGCCGCGTGTGGCTTGCCGTTCGGCGGGGCTGAAGCCCTCACCGTCCCAGCCAAGCCCCTGGGCGCCCAGCGCCTCGACGAACAGCTCCGAGCGCTCCTGGGCCAGGGTCGCGGCGGCATATTTGATGATCGAGGTGGCGGCGCTCGGCCCATTGCTGGCGCGGGATTCCGCCTGGACCCGCGAGAGGGTCATGAAGAACGCCTGGGAGTCGATGCGACTGCGGATGATCCGTGAACGGAGGTCCGCGTCCGCCAGGGCGCCGGTCTCGTCGAGGCCGACCGCCGCCTTGGCCACGTCGACGAGGTCGCCGGCCGCGCCGCCAGCGCCGCCGCCGCCACCGACGAAGCCGCCGGAGATGTTGGCCCGCTCATACTGCAGCAGCCGCTTGGCGATCTCCCAGCCGCCATTGAGCTTGCCGACCAGGTTCTCCTTGGGGACCTTCACGTCGGTGAAGAAAGTCTCGCAGAACGGCGAGTCGCCGCTGATCAGCCGGATCGGCCGGGTCTCGACGCCGGGCGAGGCCATGTCGATCAGCACGAAGCTGATCCCCTCGTGCTTCTTCGTGGTGTCCGTCCGCACCAGGCAGAAGCACCAGTCGGCCTTGTTGGCGTACGAGGTCCAGATCTTCGAGCCGTTGATCAGCCAGTAGTCGCCCTTGTCCTCGCAGCGAGTCTGCAGGGAGGCGAGGTCGGAGCCGGCCCCGGGCTCGCTGTAGCCCTGGCACCAGCGGATGTCGCCGTGGACGATCTTGGGGAGGTGTTCCTGTTTCTGGGTCTCGTTGGCGTATTCCAGCAGCACCGGCCCCAGCATCCACAGGCCGAACGACATCAGGGCCGGACGGGCGCCGGCGGCGGCCAGTTCCTTCTCCAGCGCCTTGGCTTCCGGGGCCGAGAGACCGCCGCCGCCGTAGGCCTTGGGCCAGGTCGGCGCGGTCCAGCCGCGCTCGCCCATCGACCGCATCCAGCGGATCTGCGGATCGTCGCTGCCGGCGAAGGCGCGACCGCCCCACACCGCCTCGGGATCGGTCGCCGGGGCCTTGCCCTTCAGTTCGGGCGGATAGCTGGCGGCGATGAAGGCGCGCGCCTCGGCTCTGAACCCGTCCAGGTCCGTGCCGCCGAAGTCGGGCATGGGCGTTCGCTCCGTATTTCACTCTTTGATTTTCACTTTAGCCCCGGCGCGGGCCGCCGCAAGCACGAACACTTGTTTGATTTCGTGGGGCGGGCGCCAAACCTGGCGTCGTCCTGGCCGAAGCTCGGCGCGTGGGACAAGGCTGCGCCGTTTCCCAATCAACAAACCCTACCGTCATCGCCGGGCGTAAGTCCCGGCGACCTTCCGTGTTTGTGGCCATGCCCGGCACGGCCACGACGAGGCTGCGCCGTCGCATCGTGACCGCGGTGCGCGGTCACACCGAGCTGAGCGCTCATGGATGGCCGGGACTGGCGCCCGGCCATGACGGTAGAGGAATGGGGCGGCTGCGCTGCCCGTCCGCTCATTGGCCGCTTCGCGCAGCCCCCCTCCCCCGCCGCCAGGGAACTTGGCCGCGGCTCGCGAGTTGGCTTTGCGGGACCAGGAGGTCGCAACAATGACTCAATCGACTTTACTCATTTTGATCGCCGTCGCCGTGGTGGTGGTCGCCATCGGCATCTTCGCCTACCGGCGCTGGGGCACGCGCCGTCTGCAATCGCGGTTCGGGGCCGAATACGTCCGCGCCATCGACACTCACGATAATCAGGATCAGGCCGAAGCCGATCTTCGCGAGCGGGAAAAGCGCGCCAAGCAACTGCAGATCAAGCCCGTCAGCCCGACCGACCGGGCGCGGTTTGTCGACTCCTGGCGCGGCATCCAGGCCCGCTTCGTCGATGACCCCGGCAGCGCCGTGACCCAGGCCGACAGGCTGCTGGGCGAAGTGATGACCGTGCGCGGCTATCCGATTGGCGACTACGAGCAGCGCTCGGCGGACGTGTCGGTGGACCACCCGGACATGGTCCAGCACTATCACGCCGCCCATGCCGTCGCCGAGCGGCGCGAACAGGGTCTGGCCGACACCGAGGATCTTCGCACCGCGATGATCTCCTACCGCGCCATCTTCGATGACCTGGTGGGTGAGCCGGCCGCGCCCCAGACGCAGCCTCGCTTCGCTTAAGAAGGTCGAGGCCGGAGTCTCTGACGCGACCCCTCCAGGAACTCCGGCCAAGCTCGCGTGTTGACAGGCCTGAGGCCTGGAGAACGCCGGCATGACAGAGACGGCGCAATGGATGATGCTGGGCCTCGGTCTGGCGATCCTGCTTGCCTGCGTGGTCTTCGTCGCCCTGCGGGCGCGGCGGCCGACCGGAACGCAGTTCGCCTCCGACTACGCCCGCGTCGTCAGGGACGCCGGCGAGACGGCCATGGCGGAGCCCGCCCGGCCAACGCGCCGCTTCGCCGTCCGACCGCTAGGCCAGGCTGATCGCCGCCGCTACGCCGACGCCTGGCGGGCGATCCAGATCGAACTGATGGACGAGCCCGGCCGTGCCTGCGCCCACGCCGACCTGCTGGTCGCCGAGGTGATGGCGGCGCGCGGCTATCCGATGGAGGAGTTCGAGCGCCGCTCGGAGGATCTGATCGCCGACCATCCGACCGTCATTCGCAACTACGGGATCGCCCACGACATCGCCGTGCGCCAGGACGCGGCGACGCCGGCCGAACTCAGCGAAGCCATGGCCGCCTTCCAGGTGCTGGTCGACGAACTGGTCGGCGAAGCGCCGCTGACTGACCGCGTGTGGTCGAACCGCGGGCGGTGAATCCAAGCCCAAGCCCTTCCCCAGTTGCGTCATCCGCCCCCACCCTCGTCATCCCGGATGAAGCAACGCGCAGCGTTGCGGAAATCCGGGACCCAGGGGCCGCTGGCAGCGTGCAAGCCGCCCCTGGGTCCCGCATCTGCGGACGCCTGACGGCGCCCTGCGTGCGGGATGACGCAAGGGGTCGGGGAGCCCTTCCCTCACGGCGCCATTGCCTCTGGCGACCGTGCGTCGCATGTGAGTGCGAGGGAAGGAGAGGCCATGACCAGCGCCAATCAGGGGCCGCTCGCCGGCGTCACGGTGATCGATCTCACCCAGTTCGTGCTCGGACCCTACGCCACCCAGATCCTCGGCGATCTCGGGGCCGAGGTCATCAAGGTCGAGGAGCCGGGCGGCGATCGCCAGCGGAGGATGGGCAAGGCGCCCAACTCCAAGACGATGGGCCCGATGTACCTGGCGTTCGGCCGCAACAAGCGATCGGTGGCGCTCGACCTCAAGCACGAGCCCGGCCGGCGGGCGCTGGCCAAGCTGATCGCCGGCGGCGACATCTTCATCCACAACATGCGGCCGGACTCGATCGCCCGGCTGGGCTTCGACTATGACGCCGTGAAGGCGGTCAAGCCGGACATCGTCTACGTCGAGGCCATGGGCTATGCGCCAGAGGGGCCCTACGCCGGCCGCCAGGCCTTCGACGACCTGATCCAGGCCGCCAGCGGCTCGTTCGGCCTCGAAGAGATGGTCGACCCGGCCGCGCCGTTCCGGCCGCCGGCCTCGATCATCGCCGACAAGTCGAGCGGCCTGCACGCCGCCATCGCCGCCCTGGCGGCCCTGCGCCACAAGGAGCGCACCGGCGAGGGGCAGTATGTCTGCGTGCCGATGCTGGAGTGCTTCACCAGCTTCATCATGGCCGAGCACCTGTACGGCGAGACCTATGTGCCGCCGACCGGCAAGTTCGGCCACACCACGACCATCACTCCGCACCGCAAGCCGTACCGCACCCTGGACGGCTGGTTGATGGTGCAGCCGGCCGGTCGCGACCAGGCGGCCAAGTTCATGGAGCTGGGGGGTCTGCCGGGCGCCTACGAGAGCGAGCGTTTCGTCTCGGCGGCGACGGCGAAGGACAAGGTCGACATCTACTACCAGATGATGGGCGAGGCGGCGGCGACCCGGACCACCGCCGACTGGATGGCGCTGACAGCCGAGCACTCGATCCCGGCCATGGCGGCCAATCACGCCCGCGAAGTGCTGGACGATCCGCACCTGATGACGACCTTGTTCGAGGAGCGCGACCTGCCGGGCGAAGGCCGCTACCGGGCCATGCGCCCGCCGCTGCGGTTCGAAAAGACGCCAACGGCGATCCGCCGCGACCCGCCGGAGCTGGGCGCGGATACCGAAGCGGTGCTGGCGGAGTTCGGGATCGAGGGCTGACGGCGCGCGCGCCCAACCTTTGCGTCATCCCGGAGCGAGCATCGCGAGCATCCGGGACCCAGGGGCCCTGAGCGCCAGCGGAAGCCGCCCCTGGGTCCCGCGTCTCCGGCCGGCTGACGCCGACCTACGTGCGGGATGATGCAGCTTTTGAAAGTGAGCTCTAAGCTTCCGAGGCCAGCCGCCGCGCCTGGGCGACCCAGGCGTCGCGGGCGACGCGGCCTTTGAGGCTGAGTTCGGCGTCGAAGGCGGTGGCGTTTTCTTCGGTCCAGGCGGCGAGCTGGGCGAAGGTGGTGATGCCGCGGTCGGCGAGGGCGGCGGCGAGCTTGGGCCCGATGCCGGTCAGCCGGGTGAGGTCGTCGACCTGGGCGACGTAGGCCTCGGCCTCGACGACGGGTTCGGCCGGGGCCTCGGCGGCCGGCTCAGCGATCGCTTCGACTGGGGCTTCCGCCACCGGCGCCACTTCGAGCACGGGTTCCTCGACGGCGGGTTCTTCGGCGACGGGAGCCGCGATCTCCGGTTCCGGCTCGGGCAGCTCGGCGAGAGCCTCCTTGAAGGCCAGGGGCTCGAAGTTCACCTCGCGCGTCCACCGCGTCGCCCACCAGAAAGCGACGCCGGCGCTGGCGGCGGCGCCGAAGGCCAGCCAGAACGGCGAGGCGAAGCCGAGGCGCATGGCCATCACCTTGCGCGCGTTGTCGCGCGCCGCCTCGAGATCGGGGAAGTCGGCGGTCAAGGCCATGGAGAGCCTCCTGAATGCTGCAATGCAACATCCATACGCCGACGCGCTCGCACTTGCAACAAATGGCCGGGTGATTTCCTAGATAATCTGTGCCCGGCCGAGGCCACCCGCCTCTCCAAGCGTGGCGGAGATCCAGGCGGCGGCGTCGCCGGCCGGCGCCTCTAAGCCGAAAGTCGGATTGACCACCAGCATGGCGCAGCCGTTGAGCCGCAAGGGATCGTCCGGCCGCCGCAGGCGGGTCTCGACGACAAGGACTGGGGCCGACGCCTCTTCGACGCCGCTTACCAGCGCGTCGAAGCCAGCCAGATCCTTGATCGGGGTCCAGATCGCGACAATCGCGCCCGGATTGCGGGTGAGGACGTCCCCCACCGCCCGCGCCGCCCGCAGGCCGTCGTCCGCCGCCTCGAAGGGCGGGTCGATGTGGACGAGGAGCCGCGCCGGGGGGCGCGGCGTGCGCCGCCGGACCGCCTCCCAGCCGTCCTCGCGGCTGGCCTCGGCATTGGCGCTGCGCAGCGCCTCACGCATGATCTCGTAGTCGTCGCGATGGGTCTCGCAGGCAATCAGGCGGTCGCGGGGGCGGAGAGCCCTGGCGATGAGGCTGGGCGAGCCCGGATAGTGGCGGATGGGCGGCGCGCCATTGGCCTCGCGCACGGCGCCCTTGAGCGACTCGAAGACGGCCGGCGCGTCATCGTCTGCCATCAGGCGCAGGATCGCGCTCGCCTCGCCAGTTCGCCGTGCGGCCTCGTCGCTGAGGTCGTAGACGCCGGCGCCCGCGTGAGTATCGATGACGGTCAGCGGGCCGCCGCCGCGGGTCAGGTCGGCCATCAGCGTGGTCAACACGGCATGCTTGAGCAGGTCGGCGAAGTTGCCGGCGTGGAAGACGTGGCGGTAGTTCACGAAGCCGTCCGCAATTCAAACATCCGTTGGAATTCCCCGGCCCGGCGGCTAACGTCGTTCGAAATAGCGTTAGCCGGGAGGATCTCCGTCGTGAACCGCAAACTCCGTTTCGGGGCTTTCATCGCGCCCTTCCACCCGGTCGACGAGAACCCGACCCTGGCCATCGAGCGCGACCTCGAGCTTGTGCAGTGGCTGGACCAGCTCGCCTACGAGGAGGCCTGGATCGGCGAGCACCATTCGGCCGGCTACGAGGTGATCGCCAGCCCCGAGGTGTTCATCGCCGCCGCCGCCGAGCGCACCAAGCACATCCGGCTCGGCACTGGGGTGTCGTCCCTGCCCTATCACCACCCGTTCATGCTGGCCGACCGGATCAATCAGCTCGACCACATGACCCGTGGGCGGACGATGTTCGGGGTCGGCCCGGGCGCCCTGGTCTCGGACGCCTTCGCCATGGGCATCCCGGCCGCCCGCCAGCGGGACATGATGGACGAGGCGCTGGGCGTCATCCTGCGGCTGCTGAGCGGTGAGACGGTGACCCACAAGTCGGACTGGTTCACGCTCGACAGCGCCCGGCTGCAGATGACGCCCTATTCGCGGCCGCACATCGAGGTGGCGGTGGCCAGCCAGGTCTCGCCGACCGGGGCGCGGGCGGCCGGTCGCCACGGGGTCGGCCTGCTGTCGCTGGGGGCGACGTCGACCGGCGGGTTCAACGCGCTGGCTTCCAACTGGGCGATCGCCGAGGACCTGGCCAAGGAGCACGGCAAGGCCATGGACCGCGCCGCCTGGCGCCTGGTCGGACCGATGCACATCGCCCCGACCAAGGACGAGGCCGTCGCCGACGTGCGCTTCGGCCTGGAGAAGTGGCTCTACTACTTCCGGGAGATCGCCAACCTGCCGGTGGCGCCGGTCGACCCCGGCCGCGATCCCGTCGAGGCGATGCTGGAGACCGGCCTCGCGGTCATCGGCACGCCAGACGAGGCGGCCGAGAAGATCCAGGCCCTCCTCGACCAGTCCGGGGGCTTTGGCGCCTTCCTGTTCATGGCCCACAACTGGGCCCCGTGGGCTGAGACCAAGCGGTCCTATGAGCTCTTCGCCCGCTACGTGGCGCCGCGGTTCCAGAACCTCAACCTCAACCGCGAGGCGTCGATGCAATGGGTCGGCGGCCACAAGGGCGAGTTCACCGGCGCCGCCATGGCGGCCGTCGGCGCCCGCATCGCCCAGCACGCTGAGGAGAAGGGCGCCGAGAACATCGCCCCGCAGATTCGCGAGATGATGGGCCTCGAAAAGCCGAAGGCGGCGGAATAGTGCGCGCCGCGATCCGCAGGGCGGGGAAACTCATCGTCGACGAGATGGCCATTCCAGTTCCAGAGGCCGGCCAGGCGCTCTGCCGCACGCTGGTCTGCGGCGTCTGCGGCTCGGACCTGCACGCCCTCGATCACTACGACCACATGATCGAGATGGGCGAGCGGCTGGGCGGCGGTGGCCACATGAAGCGCGGGGCCGACACGGTGTTCGGCCACGAATTCTGCTGCGAGGTGATCGACTACGGGCCGGGCGGCGGCCGGCTCAAGCCGGGGACGCGGGTGGTGTCGATCCCGGGCCTCCCCTCCCCGACCGGCTTCGAGACGATCGGCTATTCCAGCCGCACGCCCGGCGGCTTCGCGGAGCAGATCGTGCTCTCCGACCTGCTGATGATCGAAGTGCCCAACGGGCTGGCCTCAGAACACGCGGCGCTGACCGAGCCCTTGGCGGTGGGCGAGCACGCCGTCGCCAAGGCCGAGCCGGCGGCCGACCAGGTGTTCATGGTCGTCGGCTGCGGCCCGGTCGGCCTGGCGGTGATCGACGGCCTCGTCGCGCGCGGGCTCGGACCGATCGTCGCCGTCGACTTCTCGGCCGTGCGGCGGGCGGCGGCCGAGCGGATGGGCGCGCATCGGGTGGTGGATCCGGCGGCGGCGTCGCCGCACACCGCCTGGAGCGAGTTCGGCGTGCCGGTCTCGCCGATGGAGGGCCTGATCGCGGCCGCCCAGGGCCTGGAGGTCAAGCGGCCGGTGATCTTCGAATGCGTCGGCGCGCCCGGCGTCCTGCAGTCGCTGGCCCAGGCGGCGCCGCGCGGGACGCGCATCGTGGTGGCCGGCGTCTGCATGCAGACCGACCAGATCGAGCCGTTCGCGTTCATCGCCAAGGAGATCGAGCTCCGCTTCGTGCTCGGTTATACACCCGAGGAGTTCGCCGGCTCGCTCACGCGCCTGGCGGAAGGGAAGACCGGCTACACCGGCGCGGTGACGCGGGTGGTGAGCTTGGACGAGACGCCGGCGGCGTTTACCGCCCTGCAGACGGACAAGAGCCAGATCAAGATCTTGGTGCGGCCGGGGGGTTGAAGCTTTCCCACCCAACATCCACTGCGTCATCCCGGACGGAGCAACGCGGAGCGTTGCGGAGATCCGGGACCTAGGGGCGGGTGGCAAAATGCATGTGGCCACTGGGTCCCGGACACCTCGCTGCGCTCGGTTCCGGGATGACGCAGAGGGTTGGGGCCGCTGAGGCGCGTTGGCCCGATTGCGGCCATGACAACCCGGGCATAGCTTCGGCCCTCAAGGTTTGAGGGCTGTCATGTCGCAAGATGCATTTGCCGCCAGCCCAAGCGTGAGCGTCGGCGCCTACCAGCCGAAGGACCCGGCGGCGCTTTCACGCGCGGTTGTGACGGCCATAGCCATGCATCTGGCTGTCACGTTTCTCTTGATCCTGCTCGAGGCCGTTCACCTCAGCGTGCTTTCGAGGTTCGCGCCGGGCGGCGTGGACCCGCATGGCGCCTACTTGCCCGGAGAGCAGATTCCCTCGCTGCTGGTCGCTGCGGGCGCGCTTGTTCAGCTGCTGGCGCTGATCGCATGCGCGTTTCTCAGCCTGAAGTGGATCTACCGAGTGTCGCTGAACGCCCATGCGCTCGCGGGCGGCATGTCGATGAGTCCCGGTTGGAACGTCGGCTGGTTCTTTGTGCCGTTCGCCAATCTGTGGTTCCCCTGGAAGGGTATTCGCGAGAGCTGGGCGGTCAGCGCCGATCCCGCCAAGTGGAAGACTGTCAAATTCCCACCCATCCTCGTCTGGTGGTGGGGGATGTGGATCATCAGCGGTCTAGCCGGAAGCATGGCGTTCAAAATCCAGCTGAATTCCGGAACCGTCGGCGCGGCGACCGCATCAGACATGGCTGTCATCGTTTCCGACCTTCTCGGCCTGCCGACCGACGTGCTGTTCATTGTCGTGGTGCGGCGCCTTACAGCCTTGCAGGTCGGAGCGCTGGCCAGCCATTCATTGGCTTAGGCTGGGCTCAAGATCCTGTCGAAGCCGTTGGATTAACCGGCGCGGTCGATTGGGCCAGGATCCAGTCGAGCGCCGTATCGTGGCCGGCTTTCACATCGGCCCAGGCGGGCGTGATCGGCTTGTCAGGCGCCACGACGTTCGGCCCGCTCTTGCGGAAGGCGTACCACTGGGTCGAGACCCGCACCGTCAGATGTGAATTCGGCAGGTGGAACTGCCGCGGCTCCTGGTAGGAGTTGGGCTTCTCGCCGATCGTCTGGCCGACCAAGATGGCGTTGGTCGAATCCTGAAACTGGGCGGCGTTGTTCATCGCCGCCGAAAAGGTCAGCGGCCCGATCAGGACGAACAGGCGGCCCTTCTGGTTGAGGTCGGGCCGCGCCTTGATGGGGTTCACCAGCACCGCGGCCCCCACCGTGTTGTCGCCCCCGCCGTTGTCGCGCATGTCGATGATCAGCTTGTCGGGCCTGGTCTGATCGATCAGCGCCCACATGGCCTTGGCGTTCGCGCCGAGATCGTAGTAGCCGGTCCAGTCGCAGTAGACGGCATGGTCGTCGGCTAGCGACTTGCACCAGAACGGGGCGGGCTTGCCGGGCGGCGGCGCAAGCCTGGGATCGCCCCCGAGGCGCGTCATCGGCAGGTCCGCGCCCGCCGCGCGCCCATGAACCTCCAGCGTGAAGGTCGGCCCCGCATCGCCTTGCAGCTTGTAGGCCGCCACTTCGCGGTCCTGGATGACGCCGAGGCCATGCAGCAGGTCGCCGCGAGTGAGAAAATAATTTGCGCGTCCCTCCCGCAACGGCGGCAGTTCGGCGGTCGGGGTGAGGGTCAGCGCCAGAGCATGAGCCTTGCCGATCGAGGTCTTGTCGATGGCCAGCACCCGGGTCCCCAGCGCCCTTTCCAGGCCGGGCCCGACGCCGACGACGCGGAACGCACCGTCGAACTGTTCCAGCTCCAGCGGCATCGGTTCGGGTTCGGGGGAACCGACGATCTGGGTGTGGCCGTCGCCGATCGCGTTGATGAGTTGGGTGAATGCAACGAGGGTCTGGTCCGGACCAAGCTTGGGGATCCGTGCGTCGAGCGCCGCGACCTCGGCCTTCCATTTGGCTTCCGGAAGCGTGGCGAAGGCGTTGGCGTGTCGGCGCGGGACTTCCTGGGCCAGGAAGGCCAGGTCCTCGCGCCACTGCGCCGGCGTGAGATCGAGACGAACGCGCCAGTCGTCCGGCGTCCAGGCGGGCGCAACCAGGGTGAACGCGAGAGGCACATGCGCGGCGCCCACCTCGACCATTCCGACCAGTTGATCGCCCTTCGGCGTCAGCCGCGCCGTGGCTGGGCCCCATCCCGCATCGAACTTCAGGACCAGCACGCCTTTGGCGAAGGCGGCGTCAAGACCGTCGAAGTCGCCCTGGGCGGTGAAATAGCGCGAGGCGTAGACGCCGCCGGCGCAAGCGAGGTTGAGGGTGATCGCGAGCGTCGATCCATCGCTGTTCTTCGCCTGGCCTTCGTAGCGCCCCATGGGGTTGCCGGGCGCGCAGGATCCGGCGTGGGCGGCGGCGGCGAGGACGAGGGCGGACGCGCCCAGAAAGGCGCCGATTGTCCTGGGCAGCGAGCGACGGGTCACCACAAGGTCACGCTAGCATCGGCCGCGGCCCGCGTCGCATGAATTGCCGGCAACGTGGGAGCCAGATCCAGATATCGATGAGCTTGGACTAAGTCTCTACGAACGCCCGTTCGAGGACGAAGTCGCCGGGGCTGGCGACGGAGCCTTCCTCGTAGCCGCGGTCGAGGAGCTGGGTCTTGAGATCGGCGAGCACCGAGGGGCCCCCGCACAGCATGACGCGGTCGCGGGCGGGATCGAGGGGCGGCAAGCCAATGTCGTCGAAGAGCTGGCCGGAGGCGATGAGATCAGTGATCCGGCCCTCCGTTTCGAACGGCTCGCGGGTCACGGTCGGGTAGTAGACGAGCTTGCCGGCCACCAGTTCACCGAGATCGGGGTCATTGGGCAAGTCGTGCGCGAGGAACTGGCGGTAGGAGAGGTCGGCCACCTCACGCACCGTGTGGGTGACGATAACCTTATCGAACCGCTCGTAGACCTCCGGGTCGCGGACCAGGGACAGCCACGGCGCGAGGCCGGTGCCGGTGCCCATGAGGTAGAGATTCTTGCCGGGCTTGAGGCCGTCGAGCACCAGGGTGCCTGTGGGCTTCTTGCCGACCAGCACCTCGTCGCCTTCCTTGATCTTCTGCAGGCGCGAAGTGAGCGGGCCGTCCTGGACCTTGATGGAATAGAACTCCAGCTCTTCGGCCCAGGCGGCGCTGGCGATCGAATAGGCGCGCAGCAGCGGCCGGCCCTCGACCTCGAGGCCCAGCATGACGAACTGGCCGCTGGCGAAACGCAGGCCGGGATCGCGCGTCGTGCGCAGCGAGAACAGGGAGTCCGTCCAGTGGCTGACCCAGGTGACGCGCTCGACGTAGAAGGCGCCCCGCGCTTTGGCGGGCGCAGGTTCGTGTCTGAGCGCAGCGGCGTTCGGCATGTCCAAGTCTTAGCTTCCGATTCGTTCGTGGGGCGCTAGAGATCCGCGCCGAGGAATGGCGCGGCGCCCGGCGCGCGGGCGGTATGTATGCCGCATTCGCTCTTTTGCGAACCCGCCCAGCGTCCGGAGCGCAGATCCGCGCCGTCCTGCGCCTTGTCCGTGCACGGCCAACAGCCGATCGATGGGAAACCCATCGCCGTCAGCGGGTGATCCGGCAGGTCATGGGCGTCGGCGTAGGCGTCGAGCTCGGCCTTGGACCACCCGGCCAGGGGATTGAACTTGAGGCGACCGTCGGCTTCCTCGACCACCGGCAGGCGCAGCCGGGCCCCGCCTTGGAAACGTTTGCGGCCGGTGATCCAGGCCTCGTAACCGGCCAGGGCCCGGTCCAGCGGCAGGACCTTGCGGATGTGGCAGCAGGCGTCGGTGTCGCGCTTCCAGAGCGTGCTGTCGGGATCTGAGAGGGCCAGATCCTCAAATCTTGGCCGCAGGTCGCAGACGTTGGTGAGCCCCAGGCGGCCGGCGAGCTCGCGGCGGTAGTCGAGGGTCTGGGCGAACAGCATGCCGGTCTCGAGGAACAGCACCGGAAAGGCGCGGTCGACCTCGGCGGCCATGTGCAGCAACACCGCCGACTCGGCCCCGAACGAGGAGACCAGGGCCAGGCGATCGCCGAACTCGGCCCGCGCGGCTTCGAGGATCGCCCGCGGATGGGCGTCGCGCAGGGCGCCGTCCAGGGCCTCGGCGCGGCTCGGGGCTTCGAGAGCGAGGCTCATGCCAGAACCCGTTCGGCGTAGGCCGGCGGCCGGCCATCGGCGGCGCTCTGATAGACGTAGCGGTAGCGATGGGCGGCGGATTCCCAGGCCTGCGCCCCCGTGCCATCGGCTGGCACGAAGGTGTCGAAGCCGCAGCGGACCATGAACGCCGCCTGCTCGAGCAGCACGTCGCCCACGGCTCTGATTTCGCCGGCGTAGCCGAAGCGCTCGCGCAGGATGCGCGCCGAGCTGTAGGGCCGGCCATCGCGGAACTTGGCGAACTCGAGGACGACGAGGGCGATGCGTGGGAGGTCGTAGGCGAGGCTCTCGACCTCTTCGCTAGGGGCGACCGCGACGCCCACCGGCCGGCCGTCGGCGAGCAGGCGCTCGCCCTCGGCGTGGAAACGCGACAGCGAGACGATCACCCCGCCCGCCGGCGGCATCGCCTCCTCGTCGGCCAGCCGAACGAAGACGTCCTCGGCGGCGAAGAAGCGGCCGTCAGCGCGTTTGATCAGCGTCGGCATAGACGGCCTCCTTGAATGGCGTAAGGCCGGTGCGGCGGAAGGTGTCGATGAACCGCTCACCGTCATGGCGCTCGGCGAGATAGGCCTCGACGATCTGATCGACCGCGCCGCTCACCCGCTCGGACGGCAGGGCCGGGCCGAGGACCTGGCCGAGGGCGGCGTCGTCGCCGTCGGCCCCGCCGAGGGTAAGCTGGTAAAACTCCTCGCCCTTCTTATCGACGCCTAGGATGCCGATGTGGCCAACGTGGTGGTGGCCGCAGGCGTTGATGCAGCCGCTGATCTTGATCTTCAGCTCGCCGACCCGCTCGGCCGTCGCCGGGTCTTCGAACCGACGGGCGATGGCCTGGGCGATGTTGATCGAGCGGGTATTGGCGAGGGCGCAGTAGTCCAGGCCCGGACAGGCGATGATGTCGCTGACGAGACCGATGTTGGGGGTGGCGAGCCCAGCGCCGTCGAGCGCGGCGAAGACGGCCGGAATGTCGTCGAGCTTCACGTGCGGCAGCAGCAGGTTCTGCTCATAGGTGACGCGCGCTTCGTTCAGCGAATAGCGCTCGGCGAGATCGGCGACGAGTTCCATCTGCTCGGAAGTGGCGTCGCCGGGCGTCTCGCCGGGCTCTTTGAGCGAGACGGCCACCAGGGCGTAGCCGGGGATCTTGTGGGCCGTGAGGTTGCGGCGGGCGAAGCGGGCCAGGCGTGGGTCGGCCGCCCGCGCCGCCTCGAACGCCGCCGAGCGGGCCGGCCGGGTCTCGAAGCCCCCCGGCTGGAACATGCCGCGGATGCGGGCAAGCTCCGTATCCGGAATATCGACGGCGGCCTTGTCGGTCTTGTTCCACTCTTCCTCGACCTGGCGGGCGAACTCTTCCGCGCCGAGGCTGGCGACCAGGACCTTGATCCGCGCCTTGTGGATATTGTCGCGGCGGCCATGGCGGTTGTAGACGCGCAGGATCGCCTGCAGGTAGCTGAGCAGGTGCCGCGCCGGCAGGTCCGGGTTCACCACCGGTCCCAGATGCGGCAGGCGGCCGAGGCCGCCGCCAACCCGGACCTCGAAAGCCAGGGCGCCGTCGGCGTCGCGCTTCAGGCGCAGGCCGACATCATAGATGCGGATCGCCGCCCGGTCGGTCGGCGCGCCGGTGACGGCGATCTTGAACTTCCGCGGCAGGAAGGAAAATTCCGGGTGGAAGGTCGACCACTGACGGATCACCTCAGCCCAGATGCGCGGATCGTCGACCTCGTCGGCCGCCGCGCCGGCGTGCGGATCGGCGGTGAGGTTGCGGATGCAGTTGCCGCTGGTCTGGATGGCGTGCAGGCCGACCTCGGCCAATTCCTCGAGAATGGTCGGGGCGTCGCGCAGCTTGATCCAGTGGAGCTGCAGGTTGGTGCGGGTGGTGAAGTGGCCGTAGCCGCGGTCGTAGGTCCTGGCCACGTGGGCCAGCTTGCGCAGCTGGGCCGGATCGAGGGTCCCGTATGGAATGGCGATCCGCAGCATGTAGGCGTGCAGCTGCAGATAGAGGCCGTTCATCAGGCGCAGCGGCTTGAACTGCTCCTCGGTGATCTCGCCAGCCAGGCGCCGCTGGCTCTGGGCGCGGAACTCCGCCGCCCGGTCCTCGAGCATGGCGCGATCGATGTCGTCGTAGAGGTACATGGTTACTTGCGTCGGATGAGGTTGACCCGGCCGGTGGAGCGGGCCGAGCCGTGGGCGTGGGCCAGACGGGCGACGTCGGCGCCGCCCGCGGCCTGCTTGCCGTGGCCGGGCTTGTTGGTGGGCCCCAGGGCGCGCAGGCGCTCGCGATAGGAGAGCGGGGCCGGGCCGCCGTCGGCCTCGATCACGTCGATGAGGTAGGGGTCGACGACGCGGGTGATCTCGGCGGCGGCGCTGGACTGCGCTGCCTCCGCCGTCTCTTCGGCGCCGAACAGCTCGGCGTCGGCGAAGCGCTCGACCCAGGCCCCGGACTTCCAGAATACGGCTTCGCCGTCATAGAGGCGGTTGGCGGTCAGGGCTTTCATGATGCGAAGCCTTGGCGAAGTTGAATGGAGGGAGTGGAGGCGGCGTCGCCCACGTCGGCGAGCGCCATGGCTTCGCCGACGATCAGCAGCGCCGGACCGGTTAGACCTGCGGACGCTGCGCCTAGGCCGGCGAGATCGGTGACGATGCGCCGCTCGCCCGGCAGGCTGGCGTTTTCGACCACCAGGGCCGGCGTCGAGGGCGCGCGGCCGGCGGCGATCAGACGCCTGGCGATCTCACCGGCCTTTGAGAGACCCATGTAGACGACCACGGTCTGGCCGGGGTGAGCCAAGGCGGCGAAGTCGAGGTCCGGGGTCTCGCCGCCGGCGGCGTGGGCGGTGACGAAGGTTACGGCTTGGGCGGCGCCGCGATGGGTCAGGGGCGCGCCGGCGCCAGCCGCCGCCGCCAGGGCGGCGGTGATGCCGGGAATGACCTCGCAGGCGACGCCGGCCGCACGGCAGGCTTCCAGCTCCTCGCCGCCACGGCCGAAGACGAAGGGATCACCGCCCTTCAGGCGAACGACCTCCAGTCCCTGCCTGGCGAGGGCGACCAGCAGGCGGTCGATGTCGGCTTGAGCGTAGGAATGACGCGACTTGCGCTTGGCGACATTGATCCGGCGCGCGGCGGCCGGAGCCAGGGCCAGCACGGCAGGCGAGACCAGGCCGTCGTGGACCACCACCTCGGCCCGCGCCAGGACCTTGACGGCTTTGACGGTCATCAGATCCGGATCGCCCGGACCGGCGCCGACCAGAGTCACGCGACCGGCGCCATTTGGCTTGCCGTCGAGCGCGACGAGACCGATGTTGGGGGAGCGAGTGCGCACGCTGTCGCCTTGAAGCTTTCCTAAAGGTCCACCTCCCGAGGAGGTCGCCAGCCGGCGAAGGGCCGGACGCCGACTGGCCATTGCAAACTGGTGAGAGAAAGGCCATCTCGCAACCCGAGGAGTTCTGCCGGGGGTTTCAGGAAATCTCGTGGACGTCAGACGTCGTCTTCCGCCGCTCAACGCCCTGCGCGCCTTCGAGGCCGCCGCGCGGCATCTGAATTTCAGCCGCGCCGCCGACGAGCTGTCGGTGACGCCGGGCGCTGTCTCGCAGCAGATCCAGAACCTCGAGGACTATATCGGCGCGGCGCTCTTCAAACGCACGCCGCGCGGCCTGCTGCTCACGGACGCGGCGCAGACCGCCCTCCCCGCCCTGCGCGAGGCCTTCGACCGCCTGGCCGAGGCCGCGTCCCTGCTCACCGCCGCCGTGGATGGTCGCCGCCTGACACTGACCGCACCCCCCTCCTTCGCCGCCAAGTGGCTGGTGCCCAGGCTCGGCCGTTTCGAGGCCGCGCATCCGCAGGTCGACGTCTGGCTCTCGGCCGACATGGACCTGGTGGATTTCGCTGTCGGCGACGTCGACCTGGCGGTGCGCTACGGGGCCGGCCTCTATCCTGGCCTGGAGACCCAGAAGCTGATGCAGGAGACGGTGATCCCGGTGATGAGCCCGGAACTCGCCGCCGCCAATCCCGTCGCCGAGCCCAGCGATCTGGCCCGCCACGTCCTGTTGCACGACGGCTCGCCCAGCGCCGACGAGAGCTGCCCGGATTGGACCATGTGGCTGGCGGCGCGGGGGGTCAAAGGCGTCGACGGCACCCGCGGCCCGCGCTTCAACCAGTCGAGCCTGGTGATCGAGGCGGCGGTGGGCGGGCGCGGCGTGGCGCTGGCCAAGCGGCGGCTGGCGCAGGACGACCTCGACGCCGGCCGCCTGGTGGCGCCCTGGCCGATCAGCACCGATGTCGCCTTCGCCTATTACGTCGTGCATCCCAAGGCCAAGGCGCGCCTGCCCCAGGTCAAGGCTTTCGTGTCGTGGATCACGGCCGAGGCCGCCGCCCACGACCAGGCCATGGCGACACTGGACAACGGGGCCTGGATCTAGAGGCGAACGACGCGGCGAAGAATGTAAAAAAGGTTCAGCGGCAAAGGGTCGCAACCTTGCAATCGCGCATTGCGGGAACGGCCCTGGTCTGGCAAATGTTTAGTGTCGCATCGCCTGAGTTCCCCAAAATGGAAGCCGTGTATCGGGCTTCCGTGGAACCATCGGCGGCTTGGCGCAATTAGGGTTCTGCGTAAGTACGCCGCGTTTCTGCACTGCCAGTTCGCCCCCAAGGCGTGACAACTGAAGCTGTGCTGTGCGGCGAGTAAAGCTTCCAAACCAAAGCTTATCGGGCGCGCCTCGCGGCGCGCGAGCCATTTGGCTGCGCGCCCGATTCATCCAGGGGAGATCGTATGCCCGACAACTTTCAAGAATATTCGCTGGTCATTACGTCAGGAACGACCACTCTGGATCTGACCGTAACGGTTGATCTTTCCCAATCGGATCTGGTCGATACACAATACAGCGACGCCACTGGCAGTCCGATCACCCTCGTTTCCGGCACCTTGACTGAAGGCAGCACTGTCAGCACTATCTCGGGTCTGGTCGCGACCAACGCCTACCTCGGAAACAATAACCTCTACAGTCCCGTCGACACCCCGGCCGGGCCAGGCCTGGCCCTCGATTATTCGGGTGTCTCGTTCACGATCGGCACCACCGACTACAACCTCTTCTACCACGTGGGCGGCAACGACAACGGCTGGACCCTTGACACTGGCTCCAAGAACAACCCCACCCACGTCTTCACCGGCGGCGCGGCCACCGTCACGACCGTCTGCTTCTGCACAGGGACGCTGATCGCGACGACACGGGGCGAGGTCGCGGTCGAGGATCTGGCGGTCGGCGACCTGGCGGTGACGGCCACGGGCGTGGCCCGGCCGATCACCTGGATCGGCCACAAGCGCCGGGTACGCCCGATGCGGGAAGAGCAGCCCGTCCGCGTCATGGCCGGCGCCTTCGGCGAAAGCCTCCCGCGACGCGATCTCTTCCTCTCGCCCGGGCATGCGGTATGCGTGGACGTGATGGATGCGGTGTTCGTGCCGGTCGGTGAGCTGATCAATGGCGCGACCATCGCTCAGGTTGAGGGCTCCGAAGTCACCTACTGGCACGTGGAGCTGGAGAGCCATGACGTGCTACTGGCCGAGGGCTTCCCCTGCGAAAGCTACATGGACGCAGGCAACCGCGCCTTCTTCGGGCGCGAATATGGCCGCCTGCAGGCCGCCGATCCGGAGCGCACCTCGGAGAGCCTGACCCGCTACGTCCGGCCGTTCGTGAACCGGGGCCCGCTGGTCGAGGCCATCCGTGAGCGCCTGGCGGCTCGCGCCGAGGCGCTAGGTTGGACACGGACCTCCGACCTCGACCTGCATCTGGTCGTTGACGGACAGCGCATCGAACCCACCATCGACGGCGATCTGGCCCGCTTCATCCTGCCGGCCGAGGCTGGGGAGGCCAGGCTCGTGTCGCGGACCTTCGTTCCGGAGCGCGACCGCCGCAGGCTCGGCCTCGGGATCAAGGGCCTCACCGTCTCCGATGGCCTGCGCCTCAACCGCGAGGTCCCGCTCGAAGCGATCGCAGAGGGCGCCTACACCCTCGAGCACGACGACCAACGCCTGTGGCGGTGGACCGACGGCGACGCAGTGCTGCCGGCCAGCCTCTGGCAGGGCTGCAACGGCCTCGCGATCCTCACCGTCGCCTTCAATCCCAAGGCCGGCCGCTCCTGGATCGCGCCGCAAGACGAGACGCTGGCACGCCGCGCCGCCTGACGTCGCGCCGCCGGTCGAGCGAGCAGAAACGCCCCTCGACCGGCGGCCAAGACTCTGACACCGTGACTAGCGTTCAGCTCCTGTTGTCTGGCCGGTCGCGCCTTGCGCGAGGGGCTGGCGACGGAGCGGGCCGATCCGGCATTCAGCGCCGGGCGGCTAGCGGTTTTGGTGCGGCGGTGGCGTCGCGACGTCGTTAGAATGCAAGGCGGGGATTTCCATGGCGTCCTATAACATCACCTACACGGGCGGAGGCCACACCCTCATCGCCACGATCACGATAGCGGCCACCACATCCACAGCAGACGGTTTCACCGGCTATCAGATCACAAGCATGACCGGGACCTTCGATGGGCACACCATCAGTCTGCTGGCCCCGGGCGGTTATGGCGGCAACAACAACCTGTTCTCGCCGACCGGCCAGGCTTTCGGCCTGGACCATGGTGTCTCGTTCAGCGCCAACGGCGACAAAATCGAACTCTATGACAACGGCACGTCGCCCAACGTCTCGTACGCCCTGACCGACTATAACGGCACAGCGATCGTCGATTCCGGCACGCTGACCGTCGGGCCCGTCTGCTTTGTCTCAGGAACCCTGATCCAGACCGCGCGCGGCGAGGTCGCGGTCGAGGATCTGAAGGTCGGCGACATGGCGGTCACCGCCTCGGGCGAGGCGCGGCCGGTGATCTGGATCGGCAGCCGCACGATCAAGCGGCCGTCCCGCGAGCATGGCCCGGTCAGAGTCGCGGCCGGCGCCTTCGGCGACAGCCGCCCGACCCGCGATCTCACGCTGTCGCCGGGCCATGCGGTGGGCGTCAAGGTGATGGACCACGTGCTCATTCCGATCGGGAAGTTGATCAATGGCGCGACCATCGCGCGGGTGGACGTCGACGAGGTCACCTACTGGCACGTCGAGCTCGAGAGCCACGACGTGCTCATGGCCGAGAACCTGCCGTGCGAAAGCTACATGGATTGCGGCAACCGCGGCTGGTTCGCAGGCCGCAAGGGATCGCCAGATCCGGAGCGGATCGAGGCGAGCCTCTCGGCCTACGCCTGGCCGTTCGTGGATCGTGGGCCGGTTCTCACGGGGGTCAGGCAGCGCCTCAGCGCCCGGGCCGCGAAGCTCGGCTGGCGCCGCGCCAGCGGCGTGGACCCGCGCCTGGTCGTCGACGGCCAGCGCGTCGATCCAGACATCGACGGCGACTTGGCCCGCTTTCTGTTCCCCGCTTCGGCCAAGGACGTACGCCTGGTTTCCGACACATTCTCGCCGGCCTGGACCGGCGAGAGCCCCGATGGCCGCGAGCTAGGCGTGCGGGTCAAAGGTTTGCATATCTCCGATGGCCTGAGGGTGCACCGCGAGACGCCGCTGGATCACCCCGCCCTCGATCAGGGCTTCCACAAAGTCGAGCGCGAGGGCGAGGCCATTTTGCGCTGGACCGACGGCGACGCCCGCCTCCCGGCCGAGCTCTGGGACGACTGCAAGGGTCAGGTCATCCTCCGTTTGTCCTTCGGTTCCCCCAGCGGCTGGGCTTGGCGTGGGCCGAAGCGGGAAGCCGTCGAGACCCCGTCGAAAGTCGTGCCGATCCGGGTCGCCTGAGGCGGCTTGCCTTCGCGCGCTTTTCCCCTATGTTCGCGCGCCTCGCGAGGGGCCCCAAGGACCCTATCGGCGTGCGGGTGATTAGCTCAGTTGGTAGAGCAGCTGACTCTTAATCAGCGGGTCGTAGGTTCGAGCCCTACATCACCCACCATTCAGTCCACCGCCATGCAGAGTGGTGGATATCATCCTCGAAAACAGGCGTAACTTCCGCGGCTTGGCCCAGTCGGAGACGCGACAGCGCGTCTCCACACGCACCCACCAGGCCGAAACATGCGGGTCTTTCGGCTCGGTTTCTCCAGCCCCCAATCTGAAAGTGTGCCTTTCCCGAAAAACAGGTGATTTTCACTTTGGCACTGCCGCCCGCAGGCCTGGAGTCCGAATAATCCCGTCGTTTCCGTGGCTTGTGGCGCGCGGGCCAGCCGATAATCAAGCCAAATAACAGGCACGGAAACAGGCGGATAACAGGCGAAATCAGGTGCGCATAACAGGGCATCCGCGTTGAACTGGGTCAGAGCACCATGCAAGACAACGCCAACGGCTACTGGAACGAGAGCCGGCGGCTGATCAAAGAAACGGCGCGGGCGTTCACGAATGACGTCGTGCTGCCGGCCGCAAATCGCCTGGATCCCGAGAAAGGGGAGATTCCTCCTGACCTGATCGAGGCCATGGGTGAGCTCGGCTTCTTCGGAATACTCATTCCGACCGAGTTCGGAGGCCTCGGACTTGGAGCCTTCGAATACTGCCTCGTCGCTGAAGAGCTGGCCCGGGGCTGGATGAGCGTCGCCAGCATCATCGCTCGGGGCAATAGCTTCTACCGCTCAATCCCGGGTGTGGGAAAAGCGCGTGAGGCGAAGATCGCGGATATGGCGCGAGGGCGCTATCTCGGAGCCGCGGCACTCTCAGAACCCCAGACCGGGTCCGACCTCTCGAGCGTCGCCTACCTGCACTGCAGCCTGCTGATCGCGCGAAACGTCATCACTGACGATGAATTCGAAGCCGCGCTGCACGCCTCGGACCACACAATTGATGGCGGGCGGTAGCCGGATCAAAGGCACCGCGCATCGGGACACGGCGGCCGTCTAATTCCATGGGATGCGCAGTTCTCAAGCGAGTCTTGAACGACCAAGTCGGTGTTACTTTGCTCGCTGGGATGATTGGGCGCAATGTCCCCCAACCCGACCGGGTGGCGTTCGCTCTCCAATGGCGAGGCGACTGGGCCGAGCAACACGTCGAGGACCCCGTCCTCGACCTAGCCCAAGGAGAATCACGCCATGTGGGTATTCATCGCGATCGCCCTGGTTGTGCTGTGGGCGCTGGGGTTTCTGGTTTTCCACATCGCAGGCTTTCTGATTCACATCCTGCTAATCGTGGCTATAATCGCGCTGGTCCTACATTTCGTCAGGGGGCGCGGAACGCCATAGCGGCGTGCGACTGCGACCGCGCACCGTACAGGCTTCCATTCGACCGCGGCGACTGCTTCCGAGCCATTGCTGACTCCGGCCGCGGCTCGATAGATTGGTCCGAGCCATCGGGCCGGAGCCTTCACATGGACGGCAAAACCGCTCAGGACCAGGTGTTCCGCCGCCTGATCTGGCTGATGCCCGCTGCATTCGCGCCGCACATTGTGGAGGAATACGCCGGCGGATTTCCCCGGTGGGTCACCCAAACTCTGGGTGGGTCGTTCAATAATCTCGCCTTCGCCCTGAACAATGCCGTCTTCATGGCAATCATGCTGGCGCTGACCATCTGGACAAGTCGGTCGGGGTCTCGCCTGGCCACTTTCCTGCTCATCGCCTGGGGGAGCGGCAATCTTTTCTGGGACGGCCTTTTTCACATAGTCACAACGGCCGCATTCGACCGCTATTCTCCCGGTTTGGTCACGGCGTCTCTCTTCTATATTCCGATTTCGCTGGTCGTCGGCTGGTCGTCGGTCCAAAGCCGATCCATAAGCATTCGGGGTTTTCTGGCAGCTCTCGCTCTGGGCGCAGCTCTACTCGGGCTCGTGATATGGTACGGGCTGTTTCATTTTGCGACTTAGGTTCGTCTCCCCGGCCAGACCCAACCCCACCCATGCTGGACACCCCCGGCAGTGCGCCCGAATATCTGCTTTCCAGCGCCGTGCGGGCGGCCGTTTGCGATCCGAAGCGATGGGGAGCACGCCCCCTTTCGGCAACGAAATGCCAAAGAAGTGAAGGTGTTTAACACGGCTGCAAAGGAGCCGTCCGTGGGTGAAGTTGGCATAGTTGGGTGCTGTCAGACTAGAGAGCCTGCAGAAGTTCGCGTCCGTCCACGACGCCTTCCACAACCACTTCAACAAGGAGCGACACCTCAACCGCGCCAGCTACCGGATGGCGCGCGCCCTCAATATCACGCCTGCGAAGGCGCAGACGCTGCTCTTCCAGTACCAGCTGCGCAACATTTCCGAGGACGACACCGACCACGAGATCATGATCGCCATCACGACAGCTAAATACCAGAAGGATGGCGACAAGTTGAGTTTCGGAGTGACCTCGCCGCTCGTGAAAGCCGCCCTGATCGCCAAGATGGAGGAGAAAGGCGTTTTCGCCGACATTTCCTTGAGCGGGAATATCCTGCGGGTGGATCCCGGTCGGTTTGGCGCCCTGCTGACAAGCCTGCTCTCCGACTCTTAGGCCAAGCGGGTAGTCGAGTTGCTCCAGGACAAAAAGCTGGTCGACAGCAAGACCCTCAAAGCGGCGATCGAGAAAAAGGGGACGGAACTTGCGACCAAGCTGGTCGACAAGGCCGCGGACAAGGCGGCTGACGAAGGTTTTGGCGCGCTGATGGGCGGCCTCGGCCTTGTTCTGGGCGGCCCGGCTGGCGCCGTCGCCGGGAAGTCGCTGGCAGAAGCGCTAACCAAAGACTGATCGGCCTATCACTTCTTTCGACCGTCAGGCTCATGGGCCACGCCCTTGTATGGGCCTGGCTTGGCCGCCATGAACCGGCCCGAGCCATCATCCCGTTTCACGAATTGACCTGTCTTGGGATTCTGGGTCTGGCTGCGCCCCGATACCGAGCCCCGCCGAAATCCGCTTCCAGTATTGGTTGCCATCGAAGTTCTCCGTTGAATGGGTGGGATTGGGGTTTCAGTGCCGGGTGACGCCACCGCCGGGCTGGTCATGTTCGCCAGGGTGATCGATCTCGTGCTGAACCTCGCGGATCAGATCTTCAATCCTGGCGGCTGTGCCCGGCCCCAGCGTTCCTAGGCGACCTGCTTCGCTAAGGCGGTAGAGGCGTCGCTCGGGAAGGGACAGCACAAGGCCGCGGTGCGCCGGGCTATCAGCGAGATCGCGTCGAGGCGTCGCGAGGGCGTGCAGCAGAATCTGCGCCAAGCCTCTCTAATGCCGGCGCCGGATGTCAGTCACCTTTCACTGACTGAGCTCAACGAGATCTTTTCGGCTCACGTCGCGAACGATGACGCCTCTTCGACGATCGCCGCCCGACACGAGGATGGTCAGATGGACGAGGCCGAGCTTCGATCCCTGGTCGCGGACATCCTTCGGCTGCGTGATGGGAAATAAGCCGCCGGATGGACATTGACCG
>Ga0302314_10001065_pt1 | contig 51283 bp, 44 predicted proteins | sample III_Palsa_N2_3_FD_200533 | JGI IMG/M metagenome (GOLD analysis project Ga0302314, IMG submission 200533) | Peat permafrost microbial communities from Stordalen Mire near Abisko, Sweden - III_Palsa_N2_3 | ecosystem: Environmental > Terrestrial > Soil > Palsa > Peat permafrost | place: Sweden... | reverse complement strand
GGTGCACACCCTAAGCCGTTTCACCCGCACTCGACAGAGGGCTAACCCTGGGGTACTGGCTGCTCTTCCAATCCTGTCCAGTTGGACAGGTTGTAGCCGATTAACTCCGCTAAATCAATGCCTTTCGTACGCTACGATACAGAGCGAGAAACGTGCCATTGCATCGCAGCATGCCGTTCTGGCGTCATTCGATTGAGCGTGTCCGCCGCCGCCCAAACGACTAGAATGAAGCGCGACGCGGCATGCACGCCGCGCGAGGCCAACAATGAGACACGACGAAGTGGCAGCCGACATTGCCGAAAACGACGAGACCCCCGCGCCTTTGCGGCGGCGCAAGGCGCACATCCGCGAATCGAACGAGGCCCATCTGCTGGCCTGCGCGGAAGCCGTGTTCGCCGAACGCGGCCTGGAAGGCACCAGCACGGCGATGATCGCCGAACGTGCCGGATTACCGAAAGCCAACCTGCATTACTACTTCCCCACGAAGCTCGCGCTGTATCGCCGGGTGCTCGAAGACCTGTTCGAGGACTGGCATCGCGCGGCGGATACCTTCGAGGGCAGCGACGATCCGGTGGAAGCGATTAGCGGCTACGTGCGAGCGAAAATGGAATTGTCGCGGCGCCGTCCGCTCGGCTCAAAGGTGTGGGCCAATGAGATCATCCACGGCGCGGTGCATATGCAGGACATCCTCACGCAACGCGTGAAGCCCTGGCTCGAAAGCCGGGTTACGGTCATCGACGACTGGATTGCGCGCGGCCTGCTGGCGCCGGTCAGTGCCCAGACGTTGATGTATATGATCTGGGCGACCACGCAACACTACGCGGATTTCGATGCGCAGATTCTGGCTCTGGGAGGCAAGCGCGCGTTGACACAGAAGGCCTTCGATGCCTCGACTGAGGAAGTGGTGCAACTGGTGATTCGTGCGTGTGGCGCGGTGTCACCTGCTCCACGCTAAGCCGCAAGCCCTGACCCGCGTCACGCGTCAAACTACGCAAATAACTTAAGGTGGTCCATGCACAACCCGGCAACAACCGCAGACGCAGCAACCGTAGCAACAGCCGTAGCGGCAAGCGAATTCGCCATCCTGCCTGCCACCGCCACGCGCGATGCACTGCGGATCGAGTGCCAGTGGGTCAATCAAGGGCTGGGCAATGCACCCATCGCGGTGTTTTTGCACGAGGGGCTAGGCTCGATTGCTATGTGGCGTGAGTGGCCGCAACAACTCTGCGAGCAACTCGGCATGCGCGGCCTAGTCTATTCCCGGCCAGGTTATGGACGCTCGACGCCAAGACCGCGCGACATCATCTGGCCGGTCGATTTTCTGACCATTCAGGCGTGCGAAATTTTACCGGCGCTACTGGACACGCTCGGAGTCGATGCCGCGCAACGTGAGCACATGTGGATGATCGGCCACAGCGACGGTGGTTCGATCGCACTGCTGTACGCCGCCCTATGTCCTGACCAACTGGCCGGCGCGGTCTCCATTGCGCCTCATGTGTTTGTCGAGGAGATCTCGCTGCAGGGTATCTCTGAGATCAAAGCCGCCTACCAAAAAACCGACCTGCGCGAGAAGCTCAGCCGCTACCACGACGACGTCGATTCGGCGTTCTACGGCTGGAGCGACATCTGGTTAAGCCCGGCGTTCAGGAACTGGAGCATCGTCGACGAACTGCGCACAATCCGTTGCCCATTGCTTGCCGTGCAGGGCGATGATGATCACTACGGCACCATGGGGCACCTCGATACGGTCGCCGAACAGGTACCGCATGCACGTCTCGTCAAGCTCGACGCATGTGGGCATTCGCCGCATCGTGATGCACCCGCGGCGCTGAATGCAGCGATTGCTGCGTTTATCGAGGCGGCGCGGCGCGGCTGAACGCACACCCCACGCGCCCCGCTGGCTCAGATCACCGCCGACAATCCCAGCGTGAACACCAGCAGTTCGGGCCGTACCCCGCCCGTGCTCGCTGCGGCAGCCGCGACTGGCGCAATAATGCCCGCGGCGGTTGCCGTCGCCACCGTGGCCGACCCCGTCGCAACACGAATCAGTGCCGCCACCAGCCACGCCAGAATCAGGAGCAGCACGTGTGCACCGGTCGCCACGTCGACGATCGCCTTCGACGCCCCGCTGTCGATCAGGATGCGCCCGAAGCCCGCGCCGGCCCCACCACCAGCGTAATGCTCGCGGTCGGCGCAAGACACTCGTTAGTGAACTTGAGGATCTGCTCGCGGCCGAAACCGCGCGATGTACCGAACGTATAGAAGCTCAGCAGCACCGTCACAACGTGATGCCGAAGCCCGGCAACGGTTGCTGCGCGCGTTTCGCGTCCTGCTCGATGAACTGCTGCGCCATCGGGTTCACACCCTCGAGCACCACAAAGCGGCGAATCAGCTTCGAAAACAGCGGCCCGGCAATCGCGGCAGTCGGAATGCCAACGATCAATGCGTAGAAAATCGTGTGTCCGATATCCGCGTTATAGGCGGTCACCACCAGCAACGCGGCCGGGTGCGGCGGAATCAGACCGTGCACGACCGACAACCCCGCCGCCATCGGAATGCCGACGCGAGCAAGGCGCTGTTACCTGAAAGTCGTTTGAAATTTTTCAGACCGATCTCACTCCATTCGATCCCAGATGAACTGTTATGAACGGCTGCTCGCACGCGGCCTGAAGCTTCCTCAAGTGCCGACGCCGGTCGGCACGCGCGCTCGGCGGTCGGAATGGGCTCGCTGCCGGGCAACATTACCGTCGAAATCGAGGCGATCGTCGCCGTGTGTGACTGGATGACGTAACCGATAAGTCAGCAGGCCAAAATGGGGCATCGGCGCGCCAAAACAGTCATTGGGTAAATTGCGCAAACCTGCACAATCGCAACTTATTACCCAAGGTTCATAAATCTTACACAGGTAAGTAGTTATGCTTCGGCGGTGATGAGCGAGGGACCCCATACCCTCGCCAGATTCCTTCCCACCGTCAAAGGCCTCCCATGTTCGCCAGGTCTGCGTGTAGCGTTTTGTTCAACGAAAACTCCGTAGGCAAACGTTTGGCGCAGGGGCCGGGCGCGTGGTTACGCACGCTCTGGGCAAGCGTCTTCGCGGCGTCCTTATGCCTGTTCGTGAGTGCCTGCGGCAACGATGACAACAAGCCGCCCGAGACACCCACACCCACCACCACCGCCGAACAGATCAACGCCGCCCCGCCGGCTCCCTGGGCGATGCCGCAAACAGCCGCAGCCCAAACGGCGCAGACCGCGTTGCCGGCGCAAAGCATCCAGACACCGCCGCCGCCTCCCGCGCAGGCCGGCGCACCCGCATCCGACAGTCTTGTAACACCCGTGATTCACACTGTTGATTGAGGTCGTCTGACTCCCCGCGCCGGTTTTGCCCGTACCTGTTTACCGTCGCGCAAATTCCTTCTCCTGAAGATCGAAGCCCAACATGACATCAAAAAATCGCCGTGATTTTCTGCGTGCAGCCGCTTCGGCTGCCGGTTCCGCAACCGCGTTAGGCATGCTGCCGCTCGGCATCCGCAACGCGCTCGCGCTTCCCGCTAACAACGCTACAGGTAGCATCCAGGACGTTGAGCACATCATCATCCTGATGCAGGAAAACCGCTCGTTTGATCACTACTTCGGCACGCTACGCGGCGTGCGTGGGTTCGGTGACACGCGTGCGGTCACGTTGCCCACCGGCAATCCGGTTTGGTATCAGCCGCTCGCTGAAGGCATTGCAGCGGACGCCGCCTACGTGCTGCCGTTCCGTCCGAGCGCACCGAATCTGGGTCTGCAGTTCCTGCAGGATCTGGCGCACGACTGGAACAGCACGCACACGGCATGGAACGGCGGTCTCTACGACCAGTGGGTGCCGGCCAAGGGCACCACGACGATGGCGTACATGACGCGCGAAGATGTTCCGTTCCACTACGCATTGGCCGATGCGTTCACGATCTGCGACGCGTATCACTGCTCGATCATGGGCCCGACCGATCCGAACCGCTACTACATGTGGACCGGCTGGGTGGGCAACGACGGCAACGGCGGCGGCCCGGTGATCGACAACTCCGAACTCGGCTACGGCTGGTCGACCTATCCGGAAGTCCTGCAAAACGCGGGCATTTCGTGGAAGATCTATCAGGACATGGGCACCGGCCTCAACGCCGCCGGCTCGTGGGGCTGGACCTCGAATCCGTACATCGGCAACTACGGCGACAACTCGCTGCTCTACTTCAACCAGTATCGCAACGCGCAACCGGGCAATCCGCTGTACGACAAGGCGCGCATCGGCACCAACGTCGCGAACGGCGGCACTTACTTCGATATCCTGAAGCAGGACATCGCGAACAACACGCTGCCGCAGGTCTCGTGGATCGTCGCACCGGAAGCCTATTCCGAGCACCCGAACTGGCCCGCCAACTACGGCGCGTGGTACGTCGACCAGGTGTTGCAGATCCTGACGTCGAATCCGGAGGTATGGAGCAAGACGGTGCTGCTCGTCAACTACGACGAGAACGACGGCTTCTTCGATCACATGGCGCCGCCGTTTGCGCCCACCACGAGCGCCAACGGTCTGTCGACCGTCGCGCTCACCAACGAAATCTATACGGGCAACGGCCAATACCCGGCCGGTGCAAACGCTAACGGCCCGTACGGCCTCGGACCGCGCGTGCCGATGCTCGTGGTGTCGCCGTGGTCGAAGGGCGGTTATGTGTGCTCGCAACTGTTCGACCATACGTCGGTGATCCGCTTCATCGAAAAGCGCTTCGGCCACAGTCACAATCTCTCCGAATCGAACATCACGCCGTGGCGCCAGGCGATTTGTGGCGACCTGACATCGGCGTTCAACTTCGTCAATCCGAACGACGCTGAACCGGCGCTGCCGAGCACCGCAGGCTACGTGCCGCCGGACCAGCTGCGTCATCCGGACTATGTGCCGCTACCGCCGCTCGTGCAGGCCGTGCCGAAGCAGGAACCGGGCGTGCGTCCCGCCCGTGCCCTGCCCTACGAGTTGTTCGTGCGTCTGCACGACGAGGCTTCGCAAGGCAAGCTGTCGATGCGTTTCGTCAACAGCGGGCAAGCCGGCGCGGTGTTCCTGGTGTATGCGACCAATAGCACCGCTGCGCCGCGCAGCTATACGATCGAAGCCGGCAAGCGCCTCGACGACAATTTCCCGGTCAACGCCAACGGCACCTACGACTACACGGTGTTCGGCCCGAATGGCTATCTGCGCCGTTTCGCCGGCAAGCCGGCCGTCGCGTCGAACTGGTGGAGTCATTCGGAAGTGGCCCGTCCGGAAGTGGCGGAAGGGTACGACGTCGCCAACGGCAATCTGCAGTTGCGTCTCGACAACCTCGGCACGGCGCGCTGCGAGTTCACCATCACCAACGCGTACGATCCGAGCATGACCCTCACGCGCACGGTGGTGGGCGGCAACAATGAGGAAATCTATCTAGATCTGCGCGCTGCCTACGGCTGGTATGACCTGACGGTGACGGTCAATACGGACGCGACCTTCGTGCGGCGCCTCGCCGGTCACGTGGAAACGGGGCGCAGCAGCATGAGCGATCCGGCGTTGGGAAGTTAAGCGTCTGGCGCCTGTATAGGCCGTCTCCCGTCTCCCGTCTCGCGCTCTGTGCGCGGGCCACGGACTGGATGGCGCAAAAAGCGGTAAGACTGGAACGGCCATTGCCTTCAATCACGGGCAATGGCCGTTTTGTTAGCAGCGTAGTTTGCGTAACGGGGCGCTTGGGAGTTTCAAGCCGCCATCGACGCACAAGCTGCGGCCCGTTCGCGCTGTTTCGCAAGAATCGCCTGCACGACATGATCCGCATCGCGCGCAATGCCCGAGAAGCGGCCGGAGCCCCACGTGTGCAGCCACGGCAAGCCGACGAAATACAAACCCTCGACTGGCGTAATGCCACGCGTATGGGCCGGATACCCTCGCCCATTGAACACGGGCGCATCAATCCAGCTGAAGTCCGGCGTAAAACCAATGCACCAGATAATCGCCGCAATACCGCTGCCATCGAGTGCGAGCGTCGCGCGTTCATGCGGTGGCTGCCAGACGGGTTCGTAGACGCCGCCAGGCGGCGCGTCGATCGCGTGCTTTGCGATGAAGCCATCGATGCTGGCATTGATACGGTTATAGGTATCGTCCGCATCGTCGAGATTGGCCGCGAGGTTCGGCGTAAAGTGCAACAACCCATCGCGCAGGTCTTCGAGCCGGCCGTATAACTCCATGCCCTCAGCGGCAAACCTGCGCAGGTCGATGTCGCGGCCGCCATCGCGCCCGGTCACATAGTGATTGGTGTTGTCACGTACGCCTTCGCGCAACGGATGCTTCTCCACCGGCATATCGTAGTACTGCATATCCGCGAGCCAATCCACCACATCACGGCCGCGATAAAAACGCGCGCAGCGCGGCGCCTCGCCCACGGCAAGTACGACCTTGCGGCCGGCCAGATGCAGATCTTCCGCAATCTGCGCGCCGGACTGGCCGGAGCCCACCACCAGCACGGCGCCCTCGGGCAACGCCTGCGGATTGCGATACTCCGACGATTGCAACTGCACGACCTGCGACGGCAGACGTTCAGCCATACGCGGCACGATTGGCGTGTGGTAACCGCCCGAGGCCACTACCACATGATCGGCGGTGAAATCTCCCTGGCTGGTTGCCACCGCATAGGTGCCGTCATCGCGCCGTTTCACGCGGCTGACCTGCGTATGCTCGAGCACAGGCGCATCCACCATCGCGATGAAGCCGTCGAGGTAGGCGATGAGCTCGTCCTTCTTCATGAAACCGTGCGGATCGTCGCCCGCGTAAGGGTAGCCCGGCAACGCGCACTGCCAGTTCGGCGTGACGAGACAAAACGCATCCCAGCGCTGCTTGCGCCACGTATGCGTGACGGTCTGCTTCTCGAGCACGAGATGATCGACGCCGGCCTGTTTCAGGTAGTAACTGATCGACAAACCCGCCTGCCCGCCGCCGACGACAAGCACGCTGTAGCGGCCATGTTCGCCTGTCCCGATGCTCACGGAATGCGCTGTGTTCGACATAATGCGTCCTTGCAAGTAGAAAATCGGCCCGCCGTCGCCGCCTTATTGCTCGGCGGGCCGGGCGAAACGATTAGACCCGGCTCGAACCCGCGTTATGGATCCGGCTCAGACCAGCTCGATGACTTTCACGGTGGCGCCCGCCTGCTCGCGAAAGCGCTCCGCGTCGCGCTCGATTTGCGCGAGCTGATCCATCGCCGCCGAGCACGCGAAGCCGTACTTCTGCCGCACGCGTTCCGAGGCGATGTTGAGCGCCTCGCGCGAGCGTCGGACAAAATCGTCGAGCGGATACGCCTCGCCCGGCGTAAAGAAATCGCTGACCACTTGCGACGGGGAATAGCAATTCGCTTCGTCGCCATCGGGCCATTGAATCCGAAAGTGCATGACAGGCATGGAGATTCCTTTCTGCTGATGGCTTAATGAACGGCAAGCGGCTGCGCCAGCCACGCGCGGTAAGCGTCAACATGACAGCCGGCGCTGGCGGCCCAGCTATACCGTGCAAGCAGCGCAGGTACCGCCTGCGCGAAATCGGTACCACTGTCGCCGCGAATCACGCGCAGCAGTGCGGCGGCGATCGAATCGGCGTCGGTTGGGTCAGCCCAGCAACAGGTGGCGTCGTCGAGATATTCGGTGAACGGCGCAATCGCCGATACCACGACCGGCGTGCCGCAGGCTAGCGCTTCGAGCACGACGAGGCCGAAACCCTCCCGCACCGACACCATCGCCAGCACATCCGCGCTTCGGAACAACGCGGGCAACGCAGCGTCTTCGAGCGGACCGGTGATCACGACGTTTTCATGTGGTCCGATAGACAAACCATGTTGCGCCGCTCGCTGGATGAAGCGCCGCGTGTAGGCATCGTGGTCGAGCAGGCTTGCACCGCCTGCAACGACAAGCTGCGCCCCGGGACAGACGCTAAGCACGGCGGGAAACGCATCGAGCAACGCGAGCGTGTTCTTGCGCTCTTCAATGCCACCCACCGCAAGGACAAGCGGCCCAGCGCCTATCCCTAAGCGTTGCCGGATGAGTTCGTCTTCGGGTAGCGGTTCTGAAGTGAAGCGCGTCGTCTCTACGCCATTCGGCACCGTGACCGCTTCGATGCCATAGCGCTGCTGCATCTCGCGAGTCCATGTGTCGCTCACGCATAGCACGCGGTCGGCGTCGCGATACCCGCGTTCCTGCCAGGCCGCGAGACGCGTGCTGTCGAAGTGATCGAGGTGGTGCACAGTACGCACGAAACCACGAATCGCGCCCTCCTCCTTGAGTTCTGCAAGCGCATTGCCGCTGATACTATCTTCGGCATGGAGGATGTCGAAGGCCGCCGTGCCATGCATGCGCAAACTGCTTTTCAAGGCACGGATGCGCGCATCGACCAGTGCCACGGTGCCGACCTGCGATCCCGTGACCGGCGCATACACCACGCGGCAAGACGGCAGGCGAAACAGCGTCTCGCCATTGGTTGCGGGCGCAAACACCGTGACGTGATGTCCTTGCGCGCTGAGTGCGTTCGCCAATTCAAGCGTGTGCACGACGCCACCGCGCGGATTGACCGAATGCGTCAGCAACGCGATCCGCAACGTGCGTGGATTCATCGCAGCACCTGCCGCCGCGCCGATAAACGGCTCGCCGCTGAAGTCCCATAACACTGCCGCGTCCTCACCGCGGTGCACGATCACCTCGCGCCTGGCGTCCACCGTGCCGATCGCCGCACAGGCCAGCGAACGCGCCGCGAATTGCGCCTGCACGCGCCCGACGTGTTCCTCACGCACTGCCAACAGATAGCCGTAGCTCGGAAACGCCGTCACCCAGCGCGCCAGCGGCACGTCGGCGGGCTTGGGAATGGCGTCGAGATCGATACGTGCACCCACCTGCGAGCATTCGAGAAGCATTAGCGCGGTACCGAGGGTGCCCGCCATGCTGATGTCTTTGGCGGCGTCGCACAGGCCGCTCTCGGCCAACAGCGGCAAGAGTTCGAGATCACCGCGCAGGCGCACGGCAGGCGCGCCCACCGACGCATTCCAGAACGGATAGGGTTCTTCGAAGCGGCCGCGCAAATCGACCGCCATCAATAGACGGTCGCCGGGTCGCGCGTTGAAGCTCGACAACAGCGCCTTGGCGCGCCCCACGATCGACACGGCGAGTTGCGCCTGATCGCTACGCGCATTGGTGTGTCCGCCGACAATCGGTACGCCGTACGCCACCGACGCCGCGGCCATTCCCGCTAGCACCTCATGCGCCGCTTCGATACCATCGCTCCACAACGCATCCACGACAGCGAGCGGCCGGCCGCCCATCGCGTAGATATCGCTGACGTTGACCATCACGCTGCTATAGCCCGCGAACCACGGCATCGCCTGTACAAAATCGCTCACCATGCCTTCGATGGCGAACAGCAGATACCCGTCGCCGTCCGCCAGGGCCGCGCAATCGTCGCCTAACGCCACCGCTTGACCGAGATCGTTCGCGCCACCGGGCAAGCGTCGCGCCAGCGACGACACCACGCCGGCAATATCCGTCTTGTGCTGGAAGCCACGGCTTTCGCGCAGGCCCGCGACCAGATCCGCCACGCTCATGACCAGCTCCGCGCCTGCGTAACGAAGCCGCTACGCGGTGCCGCACACGGCGGATAGTGAGCGAGCTGCGCCTGCATCAGATGATGCGAGCGGCCGTGCGCCATCTCCTGCTCAATGGCATCCCAGTGCAAGGCTCGAAACAGCGGCACATTCTGGCTCTGCACATGCGCGAGAAACGTCTCGCAGCCAAGTGCGTGGGCGCTCGTCACCGCAAGGCGGATCAGCGTCGCACCGATCTTGCCGTGGCGCCGAAACGCCGCGTGCACCGCCAGCCGCGAGCCGTACCAGACACCCGGCGCTTCCTGATGAATGCGCACCGTGCCCACCACCTGCTCGGGTATGCCGGCGAGACAGCTCACCGCTACCAGTTGCTGGGCCCGCTCGTCGATCTCGTCGCGATCGTCGCCGACAAAAATGCCCTGTTCGATGCAGAACACCGCGCGCCGCAATTTGTAGGCTTCCTCAGCTTCCCACGGCAGCGTGGTCCATTTGATACGGTATTCGGTCGGCGTGTACAACGTCGGCAACGCCGGTGTGACATCAAGCGTTTCCAATACCCCTGCGATCGCTTCACCAAACATGATCACACCTCGTACGAAGACAACGACGAGCACGCGCCGCACTTGCCGCAGCCGGCCTTGATATCGCTCGAACGCAGCCCCGCGGCGGAGAGCATCGCGCCGAGCGGCTGCAAAACCGACTTCATGAATTCGGGCGTCGGCGCCGGATGATCCTCGAGCGGCGTACCGCTGATCGGCACGAACGGCACTACGAACGGATACACGCCGAGTTCGATCAGCTCACGCGAGATGCTCAAGATCGCTTCAGCGCTATCGCCGAGTCCCGCGAGGATATAGGTGCTGACCTGCCCGCGTCCGAATACGGCCACCGCGGCCTTGAACGCTTCCATATAGCGCGCGAGCGGTACGCTCGACTTGCCGGGCATGATGCGTTCGCGCAAGGCCGGCGTGACCACTTCGAGATGCATGCCGAGCGTGTCAATGCCACTTGCTTTCATGCGCGCGAACCAGCGGTCATCGTCGGGCGTTTCGCACTGCGCCTGAATGGGCAAGTCGACCGCAGCCCGGATCGCAAATGCGCTTTCGCACAGGATCTGCGCACCGCGGTCGCTGGTGGGCGGCGTGCCCGTCGTCAGCACCATATGTTTGACGCCGTCCAGCAACACGGCTGCGCGGGCTACCTCGGCGAGTTGCTCGGGCGTCTTGCGCGCAATCGTGCGCCCCGCGGCCAACGACTGGCCAATCGCGCAAAACTTGCAGGTCTTGCGGCGGCTCTCGTAGCGGATGCAGGTCTGTAGCACCGTCGTCGCCAGCACATCCGCGCTATGCAACGTCGCGATATGCGAGTACGGCACGCCGTCGAGCGTCTGCATGCCGTAAAAGCGCGGTGACTTCGGAAAGCTGATATTGGCAATCGGGATCGTGCCGCGCAGCAGCGCACTAACGCCTCCCGCATCCGCGGGTGCGGCGACAAACGGCGAATGCCAGGCCGTATTGGTATGCACCGGCACCATGATGGTCACGCCGTCCACCGTTACCGCCTTGTGGTCCGACGGCCCCGCACCGCCGCGCCGGCTCGCGACGCCCGTGCCCGGATCGGCGAGCCGCAAACCGACCGACTGCAACTCAGTCATCAATTGCCGGCTAGCGGCCGGCAGGGTCTCGTTGGAGTTCATCGCGGCATCCCACGGTTGAGTTGAAATCGGTGCCGGCGTCGGCGGCGGAGGCGGTGGCAAAGGCGTTAGAAGAAGCGCCCCACGACGGCATCGGCGACACCGTCGTCGCCGGCCGTTCGTTGATCGCGAGGCTGAGCAGTTCCGGCCGTGCGTAGTGGCCAACCGAATCCATCATGCGTTTGCGCTTGGTGATCAGCGCCATATCCAGATCCGCGATCACCATGCCTTCGCCCTCGCGCAGCGGCGTAGCCAGATGTTGGCCTTCGGGTGAGACGATCGCCGTGTTGCAGCCGCCGCGCAGCGCCTTCTGCAGATTCGTGTCGCCGGTGATCGCGGCGATCTGCGCTTCGGTCAGCCAGCCGGTTGCATTGACAACGAAGCAGCCCGACTCCAGCGCGTGATGACGGATCGTGACTTCGATCTGCTCGGCGAAGATGGGCCCCACCAGCGAACCCGGAAACTGGCTGCAGTGAATCTCCTCGTGCTGCGTCATCAGCGCATAACGCGCGAGCGGGTTGTAGTGCTCCCAGCAGGCGAGCGCACCGACCCGCGCGACGGCCGTCTGCACTACCTTCAAGCCCGCCGCGTCGCCTTGTCCCCAGATCATCCGTTCATGAAAAGTCGGCGTGATCTTGCGGCGCTTGAGCAGCAACTGGCCGTCCACATCGAAAACCAGTTGCGTGTTGTACAGGCTGCCGTAATCGCGCTCATTGACCCCGAGCACGACCACCATGCGGTTGAGGCGCGCACGCTCCGCGACGGCCTGCGTCACCGGCCCCGGCACCACCACCGCCTCTTCATACAGCCGCATATGATCGGCGCCGGAGGCCACCGGCGGCCGCACGAATGAAAAGTACGGGTAATACGGCACGAAGGTCTCGGGGAACACGATCAGCTGCACGCCTTCGCGTCCCGCCTGATCGATGGCTTCGCAAACCTTGTTGAGGGTGCCGTCGCTGCGCTCGAAGTCCGGTGAAATCTGGACCGCAGCAGCGCGAACAATGCGTTTTTCAGACATGGTGATGGCCGCCTGTGCTCAGACCGTCCAGGTGTGGATGACCAGTGCGTTGTCCTTGCGATGCAGAAGCTGGATGTCCAGCACGTCGAGCGGGCTGATCGGGCGAATGCCTTCGATCAGCGAGGCTTCGCCATGACCGTACAGCGCCTGCAGCGCGAAGCGGCACGCGTACACCTTGCCGCCCTCCTCCATGAACTTCATCAACTGCTTGTTGAAGTTCAGATGTCCGGGAAACGCTTCGTCGCCGAGCGTCGGAAAGCCGCGCTGCAAGCCGAGCGTGACGCCCGGACCGTACAGGAGTACTGAGGTCTCGAAGCCTTTGCGTTGCAGACGCGTGGCCTGCAGCATATTGACGAAACCGATCGAGCCTTCGAACGCCACCGTATGGAACGTGACGAGCGCCTTTTCACCCGGCTCGGCCTTCACGTCCTCGAAGACCTTCTCTTCGTAGTCGACGAGGTAATCGCCCTTCTGATGCAGCGGTTTGTTGACGGCAGGCATGGCACTCTCCAATGTGGTTTGCGTGAACAGGAATGTCGCGTAGTAGCAGGCAGCGCCGTTTGGCCTCTGCGCCGAGTCCACTAACGCAACGGCCGTGCCACTCATCGCCCCCGCCAATGCGATCACTTTCCAATCAAACAGACGATCATTCGTTAAGCGCCCCGAAATTTTTTTTGGCCCGAAGGTTGCATGCAGCCAACGCCGTCAATGAAAGCGGCCTTGCGGGCCGTGATCGCACCAGCCGGGTGCGATTTCGATGGTGCAAATGCGCGGGGCCGGTGCAGTCATTCACCAGATACGATCAATCCGATCATTGCATCCGATCACTTTTCATGGCCGCGCGACGCCCCTGCGAGGACTTTTAACCGTCATCCATCTTCACAAAAACGATGAGTAGCCCGACACATCACTGGATCAAACGTCTCGCAGAAATCCGCAAGCCCGCATACCTCGCGATTCCCGATCTGATCGAGGAAGACCTGGCCACTGGGCGCCTGCGGCCGCGTGACCGCTTGCCGGGTTTGCGCGATCTGGCCGACGAACTGGCGCTCAACTACACCACCGTGGCGCGGGCCTATGCGGAAGCGAAGAAGCGCGGCCTGCTCGATTCGCGGGCCGGCAGCGGGACTTTCGTGCGCGGCCGCACGGCTACGCTGCCGCTGTCGGGCGGCAGCAGCATCGAAATGACGATGAATACGCCGCCTGAGCCGGCCGACTACGCCATGCGTCTGCGCGAGTCCGCGGCGCGTTTGATGGCGGACAGCGATCCCTATCAGCTATTGCGCTATCAGGACTTCGGCGGGACGCCGGCGGACAAGGCCGCCGGTGCCGAGTGGCTCAAACGCCGTCTGCCGAACTGTTCGCCGGACAATGTGCTGGTGTGCCCCGGCATTCACAGCGCGCTCGTCGCGCTGGTCTCGCAACTGGCGCGGCCGGGTGCGATGATCTGCCTCGACACGCTCGCCTATCCGGGCATCAAGGCGATCGCCGCGCAACTGGGCGTGCGTTTGCAGGCGCTCGCGCGCGACGATGAAGGACCGCTGGCGCATGCGTTCGAAGCGCTCTGCAAGACCGACAAGCCGAGCGCCTTCTATTGCAATCCCACCTTGCAGAACCCCAGCACACTGACGCTTACGCACAAGCGACGCGAAGCGCTCGCGGATGTCGCGCTGCGCTATAACGTGCCGATCATCGAAGACGACGCCTACGCGATGCTGCCGCTGCAGGCGCCGGATTCGCTGGCAAGCTTTGCGCCGGAGTTGACCTACTACGTCACGGGTTTGTCGAAAAGTCTGGGCGCCGGTTTGCGGGTCGCCTATCTGCAGGCGCCGACTCCGCGCCAGACGCAGCGCCTCGCGGGTGCCCTGCGCGCGACGACGGTGATGGCGAGTCCGTTTACGGTGTCGCTCGCCACCCAGTGGGTGAACGACGGCACAGCGCAAGAGATGCTCAACGCCATTCGCAGCGAATCGAAAGCGCGTCAGGCGATTGCCACGCGCGTGCTGGGAGAATGGTCTTACGACGCGCACCCGGATGGCTTTCATCTGTGGCTGCCGATCGCAGGGGTTGGCGGCTGGAGTTCGTCCGAACTGGCGCTGCAGTTGCGCAACCAGGGCATCGCCGCGGTCGCCAGCGCCGCGTTCTCGACCGACGGCAATCCGCCCAACGCACTGCGCGTATGTCTCGGCGGTTCGAAGAATCGTGAAGAATGCGAGGAGGCGTTGCGCATCATCGCCGAGACGCTCGAGCATCCGCACCATCTGCATTCGGCAATCATGTGAGACGGTTCGGAGGACGGGAGACGCGCGATATCTCCAGACGAATACAGCATGCAATAAAGGACCTCGCATCCCCGCCAAACAGTGCAACGCAGCGCGTTTTCTTAGGCATGCATTGAATATCCGCCTACGTCCTGCAAAAATTCGCCGCACTCATAAAGTGCCTTTCCACAGGCGCTCAAACACCTTCCTGTAACACGCGGAAAGGAAAGCGCGGGCGCGGCCGCTCAAGTCCGCCCTCGCGCCGCCGTATACCCGGACGAGGCGCGTTGCCTTAGCGAATCCTGGAGCAGTTGTGTCGTTTTATCGAAATCTGAAAATTGCCATCAAGCTGGCCCTGCTTGGAGCCGTGCTGTTAGCGGCGACGATGGTCGTAGGTCTGGAAGGATGGCACGCGCTGTCCAATACGCACACGCTGCAAATAGAGTCGGCCCAAACACTCCAACAGTATGGCCGCGCGGCCGACACGGCGCGCGTCGCCCAGGTCGAATTCAAGAAGCAGGTCCAGGAATGGAAAGACCTGCTATTGCGCAGCAGCGATGCCGCAGCGCTCGCCGCTCACCAGCAGGCGTTCGTCACGCAAAGTGACAAGACCACCGCAGCGTTGCAGCAGCTCAGAAGTCAGTTGAACGCGCTGGAGGTCAACCTCGACGGCGTCGACAATGCGATTGCCACGCACGCCTCCCTGCAAACGAGCTACCTCGATGCACTGAAGCATTTCGATGTCGCCGACGCGAACAGCCCGCACGTTGTCGACGCCCTCGTCAAAGGCATCGACCGTGCCCCGACCACGGCGATCGACGCGATCGTCGCCTCCGTCATGCAACAGGCGCAAGCCTCGGACGAGCGTATCCAGCAGACTTCCGAGGATACGTATCGCCTCGCCTGCACGCTGCTGCTGGCGGTCGTGGTGGCTGCGCTGGTGCTCGGCGCAGCCGCGATCGGCTTCTTGAGCCGCAGCATCACCGGGCCGGTCCGACAGGCGGTCGGCGTGGCGCAAGCGGTGGCCGGTGGCGATCTGCGCGCTGACGTCGAGGTGGTCAGCACGGACGAAACCGGCCAGTTGCTGGTCGCGTTGAACGAGATGAATCATCGCTTGCGCCATATCGTCAGCGAAATCCGCGAAGGTGCCACGACGATCTCCTGCGCGACCCAGCAGATCGCAGCAGGCAATCTCGATCTGTCCGCGCGGACCGAACAGCAAGCCGCGTCGCTCGAAGAAACCGCCGCCTCGATGCAGCACTTCACCGACTCCGTGCAACTGAACGCGACCCATGCACGTAATGCGACCGCACTCGCGCAAACCGCTGCGCAGGCGGCGCGCGACGGCGGCGTTGTGATGAGCGACGCGGTACGCACCATGGAGCAGATCAACGCCGCGTCGAAGCGCATCGTCGACATCATCGCGGTGGTCGAAGCGATTGCCGCCCAGACCAACATCCTCGCGCTCAATGCGGCCGTCGAGGCCGCTCGCGCAGGCAATCAGGGACGCGGCTTCGCGGTGGTGGCGAGCGAAGTGCGCAGTCTCGCGCAGCGCTCGGCGGACGCGGCGCGCGAGGTCAAGGCGCTGATCCGCGAGTCGGTGGCGACCATCGCCGCCGGCACGCAACTGATCCATCGCGCAAGCCATACGATGGACGGCGTGGTGGAAAGCGCCGGCAGCGTCACGCGCATTGTCGAAGCAATTGCAACCGCCACGGTCGATCAGGCGACTGGCATTGCCGAAGTCAACGACGCGGTCAACCAGATGGACCAGGTCACGCAGAGCAACGCGGCACTGGTCGAACAGGCCGCCGCAGCCGCCGACGCCGTGCAGAACAAGGCGTCGGGCCTGGTGCAGAGCGTCAGCTTCTTCAGATTGGGAGCGACTGCCTGACGAAGATGAAAGCGTCACGTCAATAATCCTTCATGAAGCGCTGCTAGGGTAGCGCGGTTGTCCTGCAAGTCCGTCACTAATAATCCCCCCAATGCCGTACGGAGACTACAGATGCAAACCGCCGCCCGCGCCTGCGCGCCTTTCTGCTTTACGTCCTGCCTGACTTCCCGTTCCAAGTTCAACGCACGCGCCCCACTGCTTGCGTTGACACTCCTCGCCGCCAGCGTAAGCGCTTCCGCGCAGCAGTTTCCTTTCGGCGGTGAAAGCCCGTTTTTTCCGGGCCTTCTGGTGGTGAGCCGCAGTGTCTACGACAACCTGTCGAGCAACGTCCAGGCCGGCACGATCCTGCCGCCGAACTGCGCGAACACGACGGGCGGCTGCGGTGCAGCAACCGGCGCCCCGAGTGACGGCACCTATCCCTACGTGTGGAACAACGTGCTGTACGACGCCAATTTCGGCATCACCTCGCGGATCTATCTGGATCAGCTGACACCCTCGGGCGGATTGGTCAGTTCGCTCGAAGTACCTAACAGCCTGCAGCATGGCGATGCGCGCGGCGAGCTCGTGACGAGCTTCACTTCGAAGTCCGAACTGGCCTTGCATCTGTCTACCGACGGCCAGTCTCTGAGCTTTGTCGGCTATGTCGCGCCGGTCAATGCGATCGACGTCTCGAACGCGAATACACCGGGCGTGGTGGACCCGACCAATCCGGACGGGCAGAATTTCTATCGCGGCATTGCACTCGTAGACCGCGCAGGTCATTTCCGTTTCACCGAAACGAACGCCTTTAGCGGCGACAACGGACGCGCTGCGATTCTGAACACGGGTAACGGCCGCGACGCGGTGTTCTACACCACCGGCAATGCCGGTAACGGCGCGAACCCGCAACCCGACGGCATCATCGCCGGCACGGGCGCGCAGATCGTGGGTCCGTCCAACCAGCCCGAGGCCCAGCAGAACCCCGGCACACCGACGCCGCTCGGCAGCTTCTCAGTCACCGAACTCGGCGCCAAGGCCGACAAGATCGGCAAGGACGACAATTTCCGCGGCATCACGATCTACAACAACGTCCTGTACTACACCAAAGGCAGCGGCAGCAACGGCGTCAACACGGTGTACTTCCTCGACACCACGGGCACGGCGTGCCCGACGGGCGTGGGTGTACCCGCCGCCAACGCGAAGCTGCCCACCTCGCCGCTCGCGTATAACGCCGCCACGCTGCAAACGAGCGGCCTGCCCAACAACATGTGCATCCTGGCGGGCTTCCCGTCGACGCTCAACAAGAACGCCACGACACTCGCCTTCCCGTTCGGTCTGTGGTTTGCCAACGCCACGACGCTTTACGTTGCAGACGAAGGCAACGGCTACACGGGCGGCGCCGATCTCTTCACGCATGCCGCGGCGCAGACGGGCGCCGGACTGCAGAAGTGGATCTATAACGCTGCAGCGAAAAAGTGGACGCTAGCCTACACGCTGCAAGCGGGCCTGAATCTCGGCACGCAATACACCGTGCCACGCTATCCGACGGGTTCGAACCCGGCCACCGGTCTGCCGTGGGCGCCGGCAACCGACGGGCTGCGCAGCTTGACGGGTCGTATCGAAGACGACGGCACCGTGACGCTGTGGGCGATTACCTCGACCGTGAGCGGCAACGGCGACATTGGTGCGGATCCGAACAAGCTGGTGGTGACGCGCGATGTGCTCAAGAACACCACCGCGGCCAGTGCCGCCAGCGAGAAGTTCGTCACGCTGCGCAGCGCCGGATTCGGCGAAGTGCTGCGCGGCGTATCGTTCACGCCGGGCACCGACACGAACGGGCGGTTCTGACGGGCTTGCGGGCACAGGCGCTAAGCGGGCACATCGCGTGCTCGCTTAGTCCCGCGCCCGCAAGCGGAACGCGGCCACCGTCTCGTTCAGTTGCCGTCCTTGATCTTCCAGCGAACGGGAAGCCGCCGCGGCCTCTTCGACAAGTGCCGCGTTCTGCTGTGTGACGTCGTCCATTTGTGTGATGGCCAGATTGACCTGCGCGATCCCCCTGCTCTGTTCATCGGACGCAGCCGCGATTTCGCCCATGATGGCCGTTACCTGCCCCACCGCATGCGTGACTTCCGACATGGTCTGCCCCGCTTCGCTGGCCAGCGCCGAACCTTGGTGGACCTTGCCGACCGACGCGCCGATCAGTTCCTTGATCTCCTTGGCGGCACTCGATGAGCGTTGCGCGAGACTACGCACTTCGCTCGCCACCACCGCAAAGCCGCGGCCATGCTCGCCGGCACGCGCCGACTCCACCGCGGCATTGAGCGCGAGAATATTGGTCTGAAACGCGATGCCCTCGATGATGCCGGTGATATCCGCAATCCGGCTCGAACTCTGGCTGATGTCGCCCATCGTCACCACGACCCGCTCCACCACATCGCTGCTGCGGCGCGCGACGTCCGACGCATTCGCCGCGAGCGAACTGGCTTCCCGAGCGTTGTCGGCATTCTGTTTGACCGCTGAGGTCAGCTCTTCCATACTGGCCGCGGTTTCCTCGAGCGCCGCGGCCTGCTGCTCGGTGCGCGCGGACAGGTCGGCGTTGCCCGCCGAAATCTCGCCGGTCGCGATACGCAGTGTCTCGCTGTTGGCGCGGATATTCAACAGCACGCCATTGAGTTTTTCGACGAAGGCATTGAATTGCGCGGCCAGTACGCCGACTTCGTCGTCGCTCGTCACCGGCAAACGTTGCGTCAGATCGCCGTCGCCCGAGGCGATGTCCTGCATGCCGTTCGATACCTGACGTAACGGCGCGGTCAGCTTGCGGCCCAGTGCAGTGGTCAGCGCCAGCGCGGCGGCGAGCGCAAGCAGGCCGGCTGCGATCAGGATCGCGCTCAGGCGATTGGCCGACGCCATCATCTCGTGGTGTGGAATCAGGCCGATATATTTCCAACCCAGCTCCGGCGACGTATAGATGACGGCGTCGTAACGCGTCCCGTCGATATCGACCGACTGCGCGCCGTTCGCGATGTCCGCGAGCTCGCGGTAGCCGTCGCCGAGGTCCTTGAGCGGCTTGAAATTGTGCGACGCCTCGCGCGGATCGACGAGCACCGTGCCGCTGTCTTCGACCACCATCAGATAACCGGTGTCGCCGAAGTGCACCTGGCCGATCATCTTCGCAAAGCCGTCGAGCGAGATGTCCATACCGAGCACGCCAAGCGGTTTGCCCTGGCTGTCCTGGATCGTTCGCACGAAGCTGATGATGACGTTCTTGTCGCCGCCCGAATTCGCATAAGCGGGCGTGCGGCGCACGTCACCTGCGGCCTGGGTGCCCTGGGTGAACCACGGGCGTTCGCGCGGATCGTAGTGATCGCTGGTGAATTTACCTTTGGGCCACTGCACATAGCCGCCCCACTTCGTGCCGATATAGACGTATTGCAGATCGGGGTGGCTGTCACCGAAGCGCTGCAGCAGATGGAAAATATCGGTTTCCACGCCACCGTTGGTGTCGGGCGTCATCTGGCCGCCATGGGTCAGATAGTTCGCCACCGATTCGTTGGCCGACTGGACCAACGGCGTGTCGGACAGAAACACGACGTTATCGTGAATCCGCTTGAACGTCTCTTTAAGACTGGCGTCGATCTGGCGAATCTGCCCGTTGCTCGCCTCGTTGAAATTGTCGACCGCCTGGCGGCGGACGTTGAGCGTGGCGAATAGCGTGATCGCGAGAATCGTGGCCGCGAGCGCCGCGCCAAAAATAAGGCTCAGTTTGACTGCAATGGAGCGCATGCCCATGCGAAGAACTCCGTCCGGAAGGCGTTTGGATATATGACGGCAAGTGGCCAACAACACGGGGCAATGCCTCGGCTGACCAAGGCTTATACGTATCTCAAGTGCCCGAGGTGCTTAAGCACCCCATGTGCGCAGCTTGCGTCTCTTCCGTTTATTACGGCGTCCTTGCGCCCCGCCTGAACGGGATTCATTTTTAATAATTGACTGATGCCGCAGCAGCACCCACCGACTCGCGGACGATGACTAGGCCTCGAAGTCCAGACCTCCGAGCAACATCTCGATCTCGGCTTGGGTATGGGAGCGGAAATCCACTTCACGCGCGTTGTGCCAGGCGTCGAGCTTGCGTGGGAGTGCATTCAGATAGCGTGAAAAGCGTGCCTCGCCTCCTTCATCCATCAAGCGCTCGATCTCGTCGCTGTCCCAGGTGAGGTACAGATTGAGCGGGCGCGGATAGTGGCGCAGCGCTTCGATCGGCGCGGCCCACATCCTGACGCGGGTAGGATGGCCGTGGCCCTGCCAAGGCAAGACTTCAACGTGGACGCCAGCATCGAACAGGCCGGCGATGGCCGCGGCGATACGGGGTGCAAATTCGTGGTCGAACCTGGCTGCGGTCTCCGGCTTCATGCAAGTCTCCATCACGATCTGCGAACTATCGTAGCACGAGCGCGCGGCGTGGCGCGCACGCTGGACGTTCGCGAGACCTGCAGTTAAGGCTTGCGCGGGAGGAGCCGTGCGGCACCATCATGCGCGAGCTTTCGCTTGTTGCCGTGGCAGCGGTTTTCTATAATCCGCGGCTGAATAGAATCTTGAGGACGGCAGATGCTGCAAACACGTTTCGCCATGCTGGCGTTGAGCCTTGGCGTACTTTCCACTCACGTGCAGGCTGACGACCTGATCGCCACGCATCCGGGTGTCATGTGCGCCTCTGCCGATGCGCTGGCCTGTCTCACGCTGCCGGGTGGCGACAGCCGATCCCATGCAGCGGCACCAGAGCCTCAGGCGCTGAGTCTCGCGGCATCAGGTGGTTGCATCGATGTCAAGCCGGGTATCAGGGTGTCGGTGCAAAAGGCCTTTAAAAACACCTCGGTTGTGACTTATCGTGGTCCGGGCACGCAGATTGATCAAACGTTCGTTATCCCGAACATTGATTTTGCACCAGCGACGGGGGATCACACGCAGACGGCTGCGGTTAGCGCCGCGACAGTTTCGACCGCGACCTCCGCTTCGACGGCGCCCGCACTCACACAAGGTTATCGCCTCGCGCAACGCGTGCCGACCGCCGACCGGGCCGGCACGTTCCTCGAGATTTTCGAAGATGAGCGCATCACGCCCGAGTTGCACAAAACGCTGTGGGGAAGCGGCGCAGGCACTGACGGATTACCAGATGGCGTCAACCACGCTCCGCTAATGAACGCACAAGTGCAACTCGTCTCGGCCGCGGATACGGTGCTCGCCAGCAGAAAGCTCGACTACCCACTTGCCACGCTCGAATCCGCGCCGCTGCATGGTCTGCCTTCGCCCGCGTGGTTTCTGACCATCGACGAAACCGCGCCGATGGGTTCATATAGCGGGCCCGCCACCGAGATGCTGACGCCGGCGCATAGCGGGCTCGAACCCGTAGGCTATGAATCGACGCAGGGCCACGCAACGCCGCTCGTGCTCGCGCGCACCGGCAACGCTGACTGGAAAGTCATGCCGCCGCGCTCGGGCGAGACCGAGGAGATCGAGGCCGTTTTCTGTGCGCCCGCGGATGGCGGCAACTTCGTCACCACGTATCGGACGTACCGGCTCGTCGACGGCAAGTGGCAAGCCGCTTCACATCAGTTGAGAGGACTGTGGGAAAGCGATCGCCAGTTTCCGGCGCGCTCAGATTTTCCTTGAGCTTGAGCTAGCAGAATCGGCGGGGGCTGAGTGGTTGCCCCGCCCTCACGTGACTGCACTATTCGGCCACATGCTGCGACTCAGCATAGACATTGCATCCCCACCCCTTCGCATTGCAATCTTCCAGCGCGTGCTGCGCCACGTCCTGCATTGACTCCGAGTCGTCAAAACGCATTGACCCTTGTCCCTTTTAGGCAGCCATTCGTCGTAGTGCAACAAGGGTTCGTGCAGCGATCAAAGCGAGCAAAACCACTTTGACAAGTTTTTACAGCTACGGGCGATGACTCCTCTACATTCAAATTTTTTGACGACGAGAATTCAGCATGGCAACTCCGCTGCATCTCTGGTTGAAGGATGTCGACGGCGCGCATATCAGAGGTTCGAGCATGGTCGCGGGCCGAGAAGGCAGTATTGAGGTTTTGGGCCTGACGCATTCAATACACGCACCCGCCGACCATGCAACCGGAAACCTGATGGGCGGACGCTCTCATCGACCGCTTACCATCGAAAAGGAAATAGACCGTTCGTCCGTCATGCTTAATTTGGCAGTTGTATTAGGTAAGACTTTGCAATCCGCCGAACTGAAATGGTATCGAACGAACGATGCGGGCAAGGAAGAAGAATATTTCAACATGACCATGCGGAACGTCAAAGTTGTATCCGCATCTCCGAGGGTTCCAAACATCAAAGAAACGGCCTCCATGCACCGGAACCACTTCGAAATTGTCGAGTTCCGTTATCACGAAATGACGTGGTCAAATCTTGACGGAAACCTGATTTTCAAAGATTCATGGATGCTGATCTAGAACCGGACAACATACCAATGCCAGTACGCTGCACCTTTTCACTGAATAGCAAGGAATCGTCGCAACTCCACTGTTCTGGTTTCGGTTCGGTTAAAGCGTTTTCGGGAACCGCGCGCGGGCGTGACAATCCTTATGCGACCGCATGGCCGGATGTTGGACCGCTTCCGGCTGGGACCTACTACCTTGTTGATCGCCAGTCAGGCGGCACACCGGTAAACAGCCCGCTAGAGTTCGACAGCCTGCAACGCTACATTCGTTCCCGTACGCCAGATATCCCTATTCCCGGTTCGAATATGAAGGCTTACGGCACCGGTTGAGGTTCGATGATTCGCCTGATAAAGCACGTCGCCTTCGCAATCGCCTTCGCGGGCATGTCTTGCGTCGGCGGTTGGTGCCTAGGGGCATTCATTGCGCAGTTCGCGTTCGAAATGCCACTGTGGCTATACCACGCGATCCGATTTGCCATCCAACTTTCTGGTCATGACGAACTGGACAACCTCGATGATATAGAAACACTAGCGCTAGCTGGCATGATCGCCATGTGTTGCATCGTCGTGGCAATCACGTTAGCGATTACCCTTCGGATCGTCGCGCACTATGTCAGGATCAGGAAGCGGCGAGCGGCAACGACCATATAGCCCAAAGAGAGCTGGGCATTGCCGTGCGGCATTTTCCTACCTCTGCGGTGTTCCTTCGGCACGTAAGGTGACCTGCGTTTCCGGCGCGCCCGGATTTTCCTTGAGCTTGAGCACGCCACACTACTCCGCCACACGCTGCCCCTCAGCATAAACCTTGCACCCCGACCACTTCCCATTGCAGTATTCCAGTGCGTGCTCCGCCGCCTCCTGCGTCGAACGCTCAACCAGGCTGTACGAGCAGTGGCCACCCTCGGCAATCACGAAAGCCTTACCTTCATTGCGCGACGCACCGTACGCATCGAACCGATCCTGGCACCCGGGATTCAAACCAGTCGGCACCGGTAAAGCCGCGAGCGCGGGCAAACTGACCACGATCGCGGTCGGCAGATTCAAGCGCTTCAGAAACGGCTCCACCGTCGGCCACCACGTTTGCGGCGGCGCATCGTAGAGCAGTTCATGTCCGTCCTCGCCAAACGGCGGCAACACTCCGAGTTGTGCCGGAGCGCCGTGCGAGGTATAGGCGCTCAGCATCTGCTGGGCCAGCCCAGGACTGAAATAGTGATCGTTTTCCGACCACACCCACTGGCTCGGAATCTTCGCGGTCGCGCCATATTGCTCGATGGTGGCAATCAGTTGATCCTCACGGCACACATAGTCCGGACGCAGCGAGCCGCGGCCACCGGCAAAATCCAGTATCCCCAGCACACCCTGCGGATTGCGCGCCGCCGCCGCGAGCACCGCAAAGCCGCCCGTCGACTTGCCAAGCAGGATCACGCGCTGAGCGTCCGCCCAAGGTTGCGCGCGCAACGTTTCCAGGGCGCCGAGCACGTCGTCGGCGGATGCCTTGCCTGTGCCAGGATAGTCCTCATTGCGACAGGAGCCCAGGTGTTCCGCATAGGGTCCTTCCGAGTGACCAAAGCCGCGCCGCAACACGATCACCGCTGCGTAGCCGCGCTGCGCGAATGCCACCGCCGCGCTCAGCAGCAACTCCGGCGCCCGGTCCACGACGCCCGCGCCGACACCGCGCGGCGTGCCCGGCGTCATCAGGATGAGCGGCAGGCGACCTGGGCGGTCCGGCCGAACGACCAGCGCTTCGAGCGTGGGCTTCGCGCCATCCGGCAGGCTGATCTGCAAGCCCATGCGCTCGCGCACCAGACCGGGCAGCAGGGTCGCCTGGGCAGACGATATGCCAGCCGGCGCTTGCGATACCGCGGCCAACTGCTGCGCCAGCGCGTGAAGCGGCACGCTCGCCATTACAAGCAACAGGGCGTGGGTGCGTAGGTGTTGCACGGTCCAGCGAAGAAGCGTTGTGCAACGCAGCCGGATGTCCCGGGCAGTTTGGTCTCTCATTGTTCATTGCCTCTGCGGGTGTCGAGCCATGCGCCGGCGGCGAAAACCGTCCGTGCGAACCGGTCATCAGTTTAGTCTGCGAACCGGCGGGCGGTCTACGGCGCGCCCTCAGCCTCCTGGTAGCCGCACGGCCTTGTTTGCGGACTTCAGTGCCCGAGCGCAACAGACTCATTTATCATGCAGGCTTTAAGCAAGTCCCACGGACGCACCGCCTCAGGAGGTCGCGCCGGATAACAACCGGGCGTAAACTACCGGTGCTTCTCTGTCCACCCGAGCCGATGCGAACCATGTCGAATCCCGATGCCCTGTACCCTGGCGTCCGCAACCCCCGTGGGTTCGCCCGAGCATGGCGGCGCGGCGCGCCCGTGCCAGTGACCGCATAGCGCCCCATGGTCTACCCCTCACTGCGCGACTGGCTCTTTTCCGTCAAGACCTTTGCGGCGGCGATGCTCGCCCTCTACCTCGGGCTCGCGTTCCAACTGCCGCGCCCTTACTGGGCCATGGCAACCGTCTACATCGTGTCGAATCCGTTCGTCGGCGCGACCCGCTCGAAAGCGCTGTATCGCGCGCTCGGTACCGCCCTCGGCGCATCGGCGGCCGTGCTGTTCGTACCGCCCTTCGTCGAATCTCCCTATCTGTTCAGCGTGGTGGTCGCCCTTTGGACTGGCACCCTGCTCTATCTCGCGATCTCGGACCGCACCGCGCGCAGCTACGTCTTTATGCTCGCCGGATACACCATGCCGTTGATCGCGTTGCCGGCGGTCTTCAACCCCGTCAACGTCTTCGACCTGGCCATCACCCGCACTGAGGAGATCCTGCTCGGCATCGTGTGCGCCAGCGTCGTAGGCAGCGTGATTCTGCCGAACCGCCTCGCGCCGACCATCATCGAGCGCACCGATGGCTGGTTCCGCGACGCCGTGTTCTACGCTACTGAAACGCTATCGGGGCGCATTGCGGGCGCGTCGATTTCGGCCTGCCGCCAGCGGCTCGCCGCCACCGTCAACGCCCTCGAACTGCTGCTGAGCCAGCTCGCCTACGATGACACCCGGCCCGATGTCCTCGATCGCGTCGATGCTTTACGCGGCCGTATGCAATTGCTGCTGCCCATCATGTCGTCGCTGGCCGATCCGCTGGTGGCCTTTCTTGGCAGCCAGCGGGAACGACACGCCGGACTCGAGCCGTTGCTCGCCGACGTCATCAAATGGATCAATACGCCGTTGCGCCCGGCGAGCCAGGGCGTGCGGCCCTACCCCGAAGCCGACGCCCTGCGCGAGCGCATCGCTGCGTTGCAGCCACCGCCTGCGGCACTCGCAACGTGGGAGGGCGCACTGCTTTCGAATGCCTTGTGGCGCCTGGAACAGGTAGTGGATGTCTGGCAGGACTGCCGGGCGCTGCGCCACCTCATCACGGCAGAGAGCGGCACGTGGCAGCCGCGCTTCCGGCACTGGCGGGTGGGCGGCAAGGAGCGCTATTTCGACCGCGGCATCATGCTGTTCTCAACCGGCTCGGCGGTCGGCGCCATTGTCCTCGCGTGCGCGCTCTGGATCGGTTCGGGCTGGAACGACGGTGCCGGCGCGGTCACGCTGGCGGCCATCGCCTGCTGCTTCTTCGCGGCGCTCGACGACCCCGCGCCGCAAGTGTTCAAGTTCTTCACGGCAACCGCCGCCAGTGTTGCGCTGGCGGGGCTTTACCTGTTCGTCGTCCTGCCGAACGTGCACGACTTCCCGATGCTCGTGATCCTGTTCGCAGGTCCGTTCATTCTGGTCGGCACCCTGATCCCGCGTCCGCAGTTCAATCTTGCGACCATGCTGGTGGCCGTCAACACCGCCACCTTCATCAGCATCCAGGATGCCTACGACGCCGATTTTTTCATCTTCTTGAACAGCAACCTCGCGGGTCTCGCGGGCCTGCTGTACGCCTACCTGTGGACCCGTGTGACGCGGCCGTTCGGCGCCGAACTTGCGGCAGCACGCCTGATGCGTTCGAGCTGGGCGGACGTGGTGCTGAGCGCCTCGAAGGCGCCGATCGAAGATCAGCGCAACCTCGCCGCGCGCATGCTGGACCGCCTGATGCAACTGATCCCGCGACTCGCCGCAACCGACGACAACTTCCACCCGTCCATCGAAAGCTTCCGCGATCTGCGCATCGCGTTTAACGCGGTCGACTTGCGCCGCCTGCGTCCAAAGCTGGACGGCGAGGCGCCCGCTGCGATCGACGGTGTGCTCGACGGCATCCGCAGTCACTTCGAAACCTGTGTCACCCACCGCACGCGCCAGCCGGTACCCGCGAGCCTGATGTCCACCATCGACGTGGCGCTCGCGCGCGTCACCGCGCTTGGGCTGGCCAATGCAGCGGCCGACGCGCCCAATACGGCCACCAGCGCGGCGGGCCCGGCGCGGCAACTGCGCGATGCGCTGCATGCGCTGGTGGGCTTGCGTCTGTCGCTGTTTCCGGCCACGATCGCTTCGTTGACCCCGCCCGCTCCGCCCAAAGAGGAACCTGCCGCCTGATGAGCCCATTGACCTCACCGCAGGGTTTTAGACCATGATCGGCGAAATCGACATTTTCGGCGTGTTCGTGCCGGCCGTGCTCGTGCTGATGTTCGTCGCCTACCTGATCAACCTCGTCATCCGCACGGTGCTGGCGCGCACCGGCTTTTATCGCTTTGTCTGGCACCGCTCCATTTTCGATCTCGGCATCTATGTGCTGGTGCTGGGTCTTGTCGTCATCGTTTCGCACCGGTTCATAACGTGAAAAAAACCTGGTTCTCCTTTGGTCAGATCCTGCTGACCCTGATCGTCGTCGTGGCCGCGGGACTTGTGCTGTGGAAGCTGGTCGACTACTACATGTTCTCGCCATGGACGCGCGACGGCCGTATCCGCGCCGACATCATCCAGGTGGCGCCCGACGTGTCCGGTCTGATCACTGAAGTCGACGTCGTCGACAACCAGCAGGTCAAACAGGGCCAAACGCTATTCCTGATCGATCAGGCGCGCTACACGCTCGCGCTGCAGCAAGCGGAAGCCACCGCGCAGCAACGGCGCGCCACGCTCGATCAGGCGCGCCGCGAAGATGTGCGCAACCATCAGTTGGGCGACCTGGTGGCGCGTGAAGTGGCGGAAGAAAGCCGCTCGCGCGTCGAAACGGACGAGGCGGCGCTCGCCGATACGCTGGTCGCGGTCAATACCGCGCGCCTGAATCTGCAACGCACCCGCATCGTCAGTCCGGTGGACGGCTATCTGAACGACCGCGCGCCCCGCACCGGCGAGTACGCCTCGGCAAGCCGGGCGGTGGTGTCGGTCGTGGACGTGCATTCGTTCCGCGTCGACGGCTACTTCGAGGAAACCAAGCTCTCCGGCATCGATATCGGCCAGGCCGTGGACATCAAGATCATGGGCGAGCCGGGTGTGCTGCGTGGGCACGTGGCGAGCATCGTATCCGCCATCGAGGACCGCGACCGCGCTGAGGGCTCGAACCTGCTGCCGAACGTGAACCCTGCCTTTAGCTGGGTGCGCCTCGCGCAACGCATACCCGTGCGCGTCGCGCTCGACGACGTCCCGAAGGATTTCCGCATGATTGCCGGGCGCACCGCCACGGTGTCCGTGCGCGGACTCGCACCTTCGCCGGGTTCGCGGGGTGCGGTGGATCACACAGCGGCTTCCGGTGTGCAGACCGCTTCACAATCTTCGGCGCAGGCGTCGGTTCAGCCCGCCTCAGCACCGGCGTCCCAATCCGCAGCGAGCGCCGCACGATGAAGCTGTCGCGCACCCTCCCTGCTCTGCCTCTGGCGCCGCTGGTGGCGCTCGTGCTGCTCGCGCTGGCTCTGTGCGCGTGTACCGTCGGCCCGAACTATTCGCTGCCCAAAGCCGCGGTCATCAACGCGCCGTTCGCCGACGCACCGTTGCCGGACATCGACGGTCAGCACGTCTCGCAGCAGCCTGTGCCGTCCGACTGGTGGCATCTGTACGACGACCCGGTGCTCGAAAAACTCGTGAGCGATGCCCTGCAATCGAACACTGACCTGCGCGTCGCCGCCGCGAATCTTGCGCGTTCGCAGGAGGCACTCGGCGTTGCCGAGGCGCAAGGCGGCTTCTCCGGCGGCGCGGAGGCAGGACTGGCGCGCGCGCAGGAAGCCGGTCAGCAATACCTGATTTTCAGCAAGATTCCAGTGGCAAACGAAGGCGATGCGGGCATCCGCGTCTCATATGAATTCGATCTGTTCGGCAAGCTGCGGCGCGGCGTGGAAGCAGCGAACGCCGACAGCGAGGCGACCCGGGCAGCAGCCGATCTCGCGCGGATCACCGTGGTGGCCAACGTCGTGCGAGCCTACATCGAAAACTGCTCGGCGGCGGAAGAACTGGCCGTCGCGCAGCAGTCACTAGCGCTGCAAAAGGAGCGCGTGGACGTTTCTCGGCGTCTGCGCGATGCCGGCCGCGGCAATCAGCCGGATGTGACGAGTGGACAGACGCAGGTCGAGTCGCTGACGGCCGACATTCCGCGCTACACGGCGCGCCGTAAGATCGCCCAGTATCAGCTCGCGATGCTGCTCGCGCGTGCGCCCTCCGATCTGCCGCCTGCCGTGCTCGCATGCAACAAGGTGCCGCAGATCAAGCAGGCGCTGCCGGTCGGCGATGGCGCCGCTTTGCTCAAGCGCCGCCCCGATGTGCGCGAAGCCGAGCGGCAACTGGCGGCTTCGACGGCGCGCATCGGCGTCGCCACCGGCGCGCTGTATCCCACCGTGAGTTTCGGAGCCTCGACGGGGACGGTCGGCCTTGCCGCAGATCTGGTTGACTCGCAAACCGATTACTGGCGATTCGGACCACTGATCAGTTGGACGTTCCCGACCAACGGCGCACGTGGCCGCGTGCGCGAGGCGCAGGATGCGAGCACGGCGGCGCTCGCGCACTTCGACGGCGTGGTTCTCAACGCACTGCGCGAAACGGAGACGAACCTCGCCACCTACGTGTCCGACTACACGCGTGCCGAGGCGCTGCGTGCGGCACTCAAGTCGGCCACGCAGTCGGCTAGCGAAACGCACCGCCTGTATGTGGGTGGCCGGGAGTCGTTTATTTCGGATCTGGATGCGACCCGCACGCTGACCTCGGTCCGCTCGCAGGTGGCCGCGGCCGAAGGACAGGTCGCGGTCGATCAGGCGAATCTGTTCCTCGCGCTCGGGGGTGGCTGGGAGACGGAGACCGAGGCGGACGCAGGCAAGCCTGTGGGCGCCGTGAAGTAACGGGCAGTGGCGCCGATATGGGCGAGCAACGCCACGGGTCCGTCCGTGGTGGACCCAGTCAGGCGCCCTGCCCCGGAGCACAAAACGCGTCGGAGGCAGCGGTCTCAGTGGAACTCAGTGATGTTGCGAAAAATCAGACCGCGCCATCGGCACCGTCGCCACATGCGTGTACTGGAACGCCGGCATTGCCTTGATCGCCTCACGCGTCCCACCCGGCAGCGTGAGCTTGCCCTTCACGAAGTCGAGCTGGTCGATCGGCACCGCGACGTCATGTTGCGATACGCCGGCAAACTGATGCGCCGCGATAATCGCGAACGAAGCCGACTTGTCCGGGGCAATGATGATGTCGTGCACGACACCGATCTGCTCGCCGCTATCATTGACCACCGGCTTGCCGAGAATCGCTTTCTTCACGCTCCAGCCGCGCACAATCAACTCCGACTCCGACACACTGATGCCGATCGGCTGGGAGCCCGCCACCTGGGCGTGCGCCTGCAGGCACGCTACGCTGAGCGTGGAGCTGAGCAGGAGGGCCATTACAAGCTGTGATTTTTTCATGATCGTTCTTCCTGTTAAAGAAAAGCACCAAGGCACGACTGCAGTCCGGCTGCTCCTAAGAATAATTGCTGCGTTGCAAAATGCCATGAAATCGCGATGAAATTTTCTGAATGCACGCGGGTGCGTGATCTGCGAAAGCTAACGGCTCGCGGTCCAATCACCGCGAGCCGGCCTTGCGATGCATGCTACGTTTGCATGCTGCGTTTGCGTGATGCCCTACGACTGGATGAAGGCAAGCAGATCTGCGTTGACCTGAGCGTACTCGGTCGTACACATGCCGTGCGGTGCGCCCGGATACACCTTGAGCGTCGCATTCTTGATGATCTCGACCGACTTGCGTCCTGACCCGTCCAATGGGACGATCTGATCGTCGTCGCCCTGCAGGATCAGCGTCGGCACGTCGATCTTCTTGAGGTCGGCCGTGTAATCGACCTCCGAGAACTGCTTGATGCACTCGTAGAGGCCGAGCACAGACCCCGCCATACCCTCGCGCCAGAACTCCTCGATAACGCCCGGCACGACCTTGGCATTGGGCCGGTTGTAGCCATAGAACGGCAGTGCAAGATCCTTGAAGAACTGCGAGCGATTGTTCATCGTTCCTTCGCGAATGCCATCGAAGACTTCGAGCGGCACCCCTCCGGGGTTGGCCTCAGTCTTCAACATCAGGGGCGGCACCGCAGAGATCAGGACCATCTTCGACACGCGCGACGTGCCATGACGTCCCACGTAATGCGAGATTTCGCCGCCGCCGGTGGAATGGCCCACGAGCACCGCGTCTTTCAGGTCGAGCGAGTCGATTACGGCCGCCAGGTCATCTGCATAGGTGTCCATCTCATTGCCGGTCCCGGTCTGGCTCGAGCGGCCATGGCTGCGGCGATCATGGGCGATCACGCGATACCCTTTCTGCAGCAGAAACAGCATCTGCACGTCCCACGCGTCCGCGCACAGCGGCCAGCCGTGCGAGAAGACGATTGGCTGGCCCGTGCCCCAGTCCTTGTAGTAGATGTGTGCGCCGTCCTTGGTAGTAACGAAACTCATGTCATGTGCTCCTGTATGGTCGGGTTGTGGCCGGCGCCACGGTTCGCGGCGGTCCCGGCGGCGTGAAGTACCCTGCAAAACCTATAAAACGCGGTGGTAGTAACCGCACTTGCGCCACTCATCAGCGTGCTGCGGTTGGTATCGCGAAACGTTAACTCGCCCATGCTGGGCGGATCACCCGCATCGCGTCCGTCAAATGCCCAGACTATTTCGCCACCGCATGAATCTCGGCGATATAACCGCCGGGAAACTCGACCATCGCGGTGCGCCCGTCCGCGGTCTGGGTGGGCTGTGACAGGACCTTGACCCCAGCGGCCTGCGCTTTGGTCAGAGTTGCGTCGAGATCCGCTACCTGATACCCCGTGATCTCGCGTCCATAGGGCCAGGGCAACTTGCCGTCCGTGACGAAGATCAGCATGTTGCCGAAGCCCGATTGAATCCGCACACGCCTGAGCGTCTGGCCGGTCAGCCCGATCTCCGCACCATCCGCATGGCGGTCGTCGGCGACGATCTTGCCGTGCGAGAAGCGCAGGAAGTGCCGCACAAAACCGTCGACCGCATGCGCCGACAGATACACGCGGTTATCGGGGACCGTCTCGAGCGGGTCGTACACCGGCGCTTTCGTATGCCAATAGAGTTGCATCGTCAGGCCGCCCGGCCACTGGATCACCGCGTCCTTGCCGATCGGATCGTCGAACGGCTCGACTATCACGTCAGCACCTGCCGCACGCGCCGCGCGTACCGCCTCGGCCATGTCGGTGACGAGATAGCCTGTGCGTTCGTTACCGAAGGGATAGGGAATGGGTGTCTGAAAGGCAAACACCGAGAGCATGCCGACCGGCGTCCGGATGTATTGGGACGCGGTCTTGCTCGGCGTCGGCGTGACCGTGAACACGGCGCGCGGCGACGCGAAACCGCCGAACGTGGCAACTACGCTGTTGACGAACGCATCGATGTCGTCATTCGATACGTACACGTGCGTCGTATCGTACTGCGGGCCAACCGCGACACTCGCCGCCGTGGGCATGGGTGCTGCATCACCCGCTGCGGCGTTGGCGTCGCCAGCCGTAAGCAGTGCGACCATCGTGGCCATGACGGCCATGGCGCAAGTGAGTCGCCATGCACGCCTCGTAATCGACGAGGCATGACGCGCACGAACTGGATCAGAAAGCCTCACTCAATACTCCTCAGCGTGGATGAATCCGTGGTGGACCGGTTCAATCGAATCACTGCCTGGGCATTGCGGTAACGCGGGGCATTCAGGATGCCATTATATAGGCATCCTCATTTGTTATCTTTCCGAGGTTCCGGCCGCCACGTGGTCGGACGTGCCTAGCACACCCGACCAGGTAGTTTTGTTGTACCTCGTTCGCTTGCGTTCAGCGCAGGTTGGTCTTCGCCAGTTCGACGATCTCGTCGCCGCGTCCGCTTAGAATCGCGCGCATCATATACAGACTAAAGCCCTTGGCCTGCGCCAGTTCGATCGTAGGCGGCATGGCGAGCTCATGCTTGGAGGTCACCACATCCACCAGCGCCGGCCCTGGATGCGCAAACGCCTGCCGCAACGCCGCCTCCACGCCTTCAGACTCCTCGACCCGGATGCTGTAAATACCGGCGCCCTGCGCGATCGCGGCAAAGTCCGTCTTGCTCAGGTCGACATTGGTATCGAGGTAGCCGCCTGCCTTCAACTCCATCGAAACAAAGCCTAGCAGACTATTGTTAAAGACCACTACCTTGATCGGCAGGTCGAGCTGGCGCGCAGTGAGCAGGTCGCCGAGCAGCATCGATAGTCCACCATCACCCGACAGTGACACCACCTGCCGCTGCGGATGCCCGGCCTGGGCACCGAGCGCCTGCGGCATCGCGTTCGCCATCGAGCCATGATTGAACGAACCGTGCAACTGGCGCTTACCGTTCATCGTCAGATAGCGCGCGGCCCAGAGGGTCGGGGTGCCGACATCGGCAGTAAAGATGGCGTCTTCGCTCGCGACCTGATCGATCATGCTGGCCAGATACTGCGGATGAATTGGCCTGCCGGGACCGGCAGGCGTCGCCAGATCGTCGAGTCCCTTGCGCGCCGAGGCGTAGTGTTTGCGGGCATTGTCGACGAAGCGGCGCTCCGCCTTGCGGGTGATCTTTGGCAACAGCGCGGCCACAGTCTCCTTGACCGTACCGACAAGGCCGAGCGCCAGCGGCGCACGTTTGCCAAGCTGCGAACCCTTGTGGTCGATCTGCACGATCTTCGCTTCAGGCGGATAGAACGGTCGATACGGGAAGTCGCAGCCCAGCAGAAGCAGCGTCTCGCACGACATCATCGCGTGATAGCCCGAGCTGAAACCGATCAGCCCGGTCATGCCCACGTCATACGGGTTGTCGTATTCGATGAACGGCTTGCCGCGCAGCGCATGCACAATCGGCGCGCCCAGCGTATCCGCGAGGGCGACGACCTCGTCATGGGCCCCCGCTACACCGCTGCCGCACATGATGGTCACCGCTTCGCAGCCGTTCAGCATCGAAGCGAGGCGTTCGAGGTCGGCCTCGGCCGGCACAATGGTGTGCGGCGAACTGTGGCTCCATTGGGCGGCTTCGCTGGGCCCATCACTGAGTGCAACGTCGCCCGGCAGCACGATCACCGCCACGCCGCGTTCCTCGATGGCCGTGCGCATCGCACGCTGCAGCACGCGTGGAAACTGCGACGCGTTAGAAACCAGTTCGACGAAGTGACTGCACTCCTTGAACAACTCCTGCGGATGCGTTTCCTGAAAGTAGCCGAGCCCGATTTCCGTAGACGGAATATGCGCGGCGATGGCCAATACCGGTTGCTGGTTACGGTGGCAATCGAACAGGCCATTGATCAGATGCAGATTGCCTGGGCCGCAACTGCCGGCGCAGACAGCGAGCTTGCCGGTGGAGGCCGCATCGGCACCCGCGGCAAACGCCGCGACCTCCTCGTGACGGGTATGCATCCAGCGTATCGAGCCAAGCTGGTCGAGGCTGTACGCCAGCCCGTTCAGGCTGTCGCCAGTGACTCCCCAGATGCGCTCGACGCCTGCAGCAGCGAGTGTTTTTGCCAGATAGTCCGCGATGGTATACCGGGCCATACGTTACTCCTTGACGACAGCGTCAACTGAACCCTGCGCATAAGCACGCAGCCCTGAGTTCGGCGACCTTGTTAGGAAACGGTAACAGGCGGCGCACGGTTGCGCCCAAGAGCGTGGCGGCCCGAATCATGCTCCGGCCAGGGCCGGACGTAGCCGCACGATTGAGCTTAGTTTATGGAAACAGAACTTAAAAGTCCTGAAACGAAGTTAACGCCAGGTGGCGCCGTGCTGTGGATCGACGCACCGTTTTGGGCCAGTGCCGAAGGACGGCACGGCCTCGAGCGTTTTTATCAGTTCTGGCTCTGACTCTGACTTTGGCTCTGGCCCGGTACCTGCAGCACGGTGATCTCGACCGTCAGCGTCTCCGCCCCCTGCCCCGAGCGCACGCCGGACACGGGCATCGCATCGCGGTAATCGAGGCCGGTCGCCGTGCGCACATAGCGCTCGTCCGGGCAGTTGTCGTTGGCCGCATCGAAGCCGACCCAGCCTAGTCCGTCCACATGGGCCTCCGCCCAGGCGTGGCTCGCGCTCTGCTGCGCCACGTCTTCCATCAGGAGATAACCCGAAATATAGCGGGCCGGCACGCCAAGCCGGCGCGCCGCGGAGATGAACGCATGCGTGTGATCCTGGCAGACGCCGGAACCGTCGCGCAAGGCCGTCTCGGCGTCCGTGCCGACCCCGGTGCTGCCGGGTTTGTAGGCGATCATGGTGTGGACCGCATTCATCAACCTGTGCAACGAGTCCAGTTGTCCGCTGCTCGCGCGCACGCTCTCTGCGAGCGCCTGCACGCGCTCGCCCGGCTGGGTGAGCAGCGTTTCCCGCTCATAGATCCAGGGCGGTGTCATATCGTTGGCAACGCCGTAGATGCCGGCCATATCCACGGTCTCCACTGTTCCGGCCGCGACGATGACAATCTCGAGCTTGTTGCGCTCGTGACGCACGAGGTCGGCGCGATTGCCGAAGCCGTCGGTCCAGCTCGTGGTCGGCTCGACCCCGTCGACCGTCACGCGCCATTCGAGCACGTTCTGTCCGGGGCCGGACTGGGGACGCAGCCGCAGGCGCTGCAATGCATAAGGTACCGGTTGCTCGTACTGATAGTGGGACGTGTGACGAATCGCGATACGCATGGCCGTACTCAATCGAAGTTGTAGGTCTCGGCGATTTCAAAACCAAGCCGGTTGTTCTGCGCGATGAAGCCGGTGAGAAACTCGTGCAGGCCATGGGAAAAGATCTGCTTGACCGTATTGTCTCTCAGCGTGGCAAGCGTCCTGTCCGCGGTCTTCTGGCAATCGTGGTTCACACCATAGTCCTGCGCCAGATAGCGCAGGTTGTCGACGATGTTCACATAGCAGAAGTGCAGCGAACGCGGCATGCGGCCGTTGAGGATCAGGTAGTCGGCAATGTTGACTGGCTTGTACTGCACGTCGTAGACCCAGCGGTACGAACGGTGCGCGTCGACCGAGCGCAGGATCGATTCCCACTGATAGTTGTCGAGCGTCGTACCGACATACGACAGCGAGGGCAGCAGCAGATGATATTTGACGTCCAGAATGCGCGCCGTATTGTCGGCCCGTTCGATGAAAGTGCCGATGCGGGAAAAATTGAAAATCTCGTTTCTGAGCATGGTGCCGTGAAAGGCGCCGCGAATCTGCGCGGATTCACGCTTGATGCGATCGAGCACGGCCGGCAGATCGCTCGACGGCACCGGCGCGGCCAGCACCTTCCTCACCACCATCCACGCTTCGTTCACGCTCTCCCATGTCTCCCGGGTGAGCGCCGTGCGCACCATGCGCGCATTCGAGCGCGCCGCTTCGAAGCTGGAAAGCACGCTCGACGGATTGTCGGTGTCGCGCAGCAGATAGTCGGAGACGGTGTCGGCCGTGCAGGCGTCGTGCTTCTGCTTAAAGCCTTGTTCCGTGCCGGATGTCACGATCACCGACGACCACGTGGCCGGCGCATCGGAGCTTCGTGTCAGCGCCATGCGCAGTCCCGCATCGACCACCCGTGCGATGTTTTCCGCGCGCTCGATATAGCGGTGCATCCAGTAGAGCCCGCTTGCTGTGCGTCCAAGAAGCATGTGCTGTCCTAATCCAGTTTCTGTTTTGACCGCTGTTTTGACCGCTGTTTTGCCCGCTGTTTTGCCGCTTATTGGCTGGCCTGTTGGCTCAGTCGGCCAGCACCCACGTATCCTTGGTGCCGCCGCCCTGGCTCGAATTGACCACCAGCGAACCTTCCTTCAGCGCCACCCGCGTCAAGCCACCCGGCGTAATGCGAATCTGGTCCGAAACCAGCACAAAGGGCCGCAGATCCACGTGGCGCGGCGCAAGCCCCTTCTCGGTGAGGATAGGCGTGGTCGACAGGGCAAGCGTGGGTTGTGCGATGTAGTTGTTCGGACGCGCTCGCAACTTCGCGGCGAAGTCCTCACACTCCTTCTTCGAGGCCGCAGGTCCGACCAGCATCCCGTAGCCACCGGAGCCGTGCACTTCCTTCACCACCAGTTCATCGAGATGGTCCAGCACGTACTTCAGGCTGCCTGGCTCCGAACAGCGCCAGGTCGGCACGTTTTCCAGAATCGACTTGCGGCCCGTATAGAACTCGACGATCTCGGGCATATACGAATAGATCGCCTTGTCGTCGGCAATGCCGGTGCCGGGCGCATTGGCAATCGTAATGTTGCCCGCACGGTAGACGTCCATGATGCCGGGCACGCCCAGCACGGAATCGCTGCGGAACGTCATCGGGTCGAGGTAGGCGTCATCCAGACGCCGGTACAGCACGTCGATCGCGCGGAATCCTTCGGTCGTGCGCATCGCCACATGACCGTCCACCACCTGCAAATCGCTGCCTTCGACCAGATGCACGCCCATCTGGTCGGCCAGAAACGCATGCTCATAGTACGCGGAGTTGTGAATGCCGGGCGTCAGCACCGCGATGGTCGGATTGTCGTGGTTGCCGCCAGGCGGGCAGACGGCCGCGAGCGACTGGCGCAGCAACTCGGGATACGCTTCGACCGGCCGCACCTTGACCTGCTGAAACAGCTCGGGGAAGAGCTTCATCATCGTCTCGCGGTTCTCCAGCATGTAGGAGACACCGGAGGGGGTGCGCGCATTGTCCTCGAGTACGTAGAACTGGTTTTCGGCAGTCCGTACGATATCGACACCGATGATATGCGTATAGACATTGCCTGGCGGACGAAAGCCGATCATCTCAGGCAGAAAGGCTTCGTTCTGCGCGATCAGCTGCTTCGGGATCCGGCCCGCACGCACGATCTCCTGACGGTGATAGATATCGTCAAGAAAGGCATTGAGCGCCATGACGCGCTGCTCGATGCCTTGCGACAGGCGCGTCCATTCCGGCCCGGAAATGATGCGCGGGATGATGTCGAATGGAATCAGGCGCTCGGCGGCCTCTTGCTCGCCATACACGGCGAACGTAATGCCGGTTCTGCGGAACACGCTCTCCGCGTCCTGCGCCTTTTGCGCAAGGTGCGCAGGATGCTGCGTATCGAGCCATTGCTTGAGCAGTTCATACGGCGCGCGCACTCCGGAAGCGGAGAGCATCTCATCGAATGGCGTCACTTCAGTTCTCCGTCGTTGTAGCGGGTGTAGCGGGTGTTGCTGTGATTGCTTTCATGCTTATTGCAGGTCGCCCGGCGCAACCGTCCGCCTGCCATTAGCATAGTCGAAAGCCATCGCTCCCCGCACGCCGATCAAAAATACCCGCCAGGGGGCGTGTGTCGACGTTTCCTGACAAGAATTAACAGTCGCGGTCGACGAGGCCCACCCCGCGTGCACCTCGCGCGTCGCCATGGAGATTGCTGCTTGGTGTTTACCCTGTTCCCAGCCTGACTTGAATGGAGGAAATGCCGGAGGTGCTGGCGCGAGGCCAGGCTGTATCATTCCGTTGCGCTAACCGTCGACGCCCGCTATCAGCGCTCGACGCGCCCTGCGCACAAGGAAAGGAAGCCCATGGTACAAAAGACACGCCGGCGCGTGCTCATGGCCGGCGTACTCGCAGCGTCCGGCCTCGCAGTTTCGAAGATTGCTGAAGCCCTACCGAACGGCAAGTTGACGATCGCCCTCGTGCTGAAGTCGCTCGCCGATCCGTTCACGGTCGCCATGTCGAGCGCCGCTGAAAACTATCAGAAGCACTTTGCTTCGCAGTTCGACCTGGATGTACTCGGCACCGCAACCGAACTCGACACCGCCACCCAGATTCGCATCGTCGACGACCTGGTCGGCGCGCACACCAGTGCCATCGTGCTCGCCCCGACCGATTCGAAAACGCTCGTGCCAGCTGTCATCCGGGCGATCAACGCGGGCGTGATCGTGATCGCCATCGACAATCCGCTCGACGAAGCGGACCTCGACGCCGCTCACCTCCAGGTACCGTTTGTGGGCCCGGACAACCGCAAGGGCGCGGAGATGGTGGCCAACTACCTGGCCACGAAGTTGAACCGTGGCGACCAAGTCGGGATCATCGAAGGCCTCACGCGCGACCGCAACTCCCAGCAGCGCACCGAGGGTTTCAGGAGCGCCATGGACGCGGCCGGCATGAAGGTCGTCGCCGTCGCGCCGGGCGACTATGCCTACGCCAAAGGCGAAGCCGCCGCCGCGACCATGCTGGCGCAGCATCCACAGCTGCGCGCATTGCTGTGCGGCAACGACAATATGGCGACGGGCGCCGTCGACGCGGTTCGCAACGAGCATCGAACCGGCAGTGTGTACATCACCGGCTATAACAACAACCCCGCCATCACGCCGCTGCTCAATACCGGCCGGATTCTCGCCACGGTCGATCAATTCGCGGCACGGCAAGCGGTGTTCGGTGTCGACGTGGCGCTCAAGGCGCTCACGGAACAGACCCGCCAGCAGGACCTGTCGCCCTTCATCGAAACGCCCTTGCAACTCGTCAAGAGCGGCGCTCACTGAGCGTTCACGACGCAGCCGCTTGAGGCGCGCCCTCCCCGACGACGCTCGGCTCTTCCGCCAGCAGGCGGCGCAACTGCGAGATTTGATTGACCGCATCAGCTTCGGCCAGCGACAGGTGTTGCCGCGGAAACGCCTCGTAGTTCGCGTCATGCGTGGCGCCGCGCAAATGCGCGTCGATTTCGCGGTTCACCGCCGCGATCCAGTCGATCAGCCCGCCATCGGCTCTCGCCTGATTCGCCGCGAAGCGCATGCGCGTCGCTGTTCCGGCCACGCGCCGCAGCAGTGCGAGCGCGGTGATCGCAGCGCGGTCGGCCAGCGAGCTCTCCAGCCGCTCGAGGCGCAGGCGGTTGAAGGCCTCCTCCGCGTTGTTGCTCGCGAGGCCAGCAGCACGGCGCAACCGCTCCACTTCGCTGTCCTCACCGCCGGCATGCTCGAGCGCGCTCACCAGGTAGTTGAGGTTGGCTTGCACGGCGTCAGCCAGCCGGGTACGAAAATCGATCGGCTCGCGGCTCGGCCACAGCACGAAGGTGGCGAGCAAGGCAACCACACAGCCGAGCACGTTATTGCCAAGCCGGGTGAGCGCGTAGATCTGCTCGCTCGCGCCCGGCGCGGCAAAGCCGGCCACCAGCACGAAGGTCGGCGTCAGGAACAGCACGAACAGGCTGTAGCTCACGGGGCGCAGCGCCATGGTCGCGCAGACCAGCGGAAACACGATCAACGAGATGCCGATGGGCGAATGGATCGCGAAGCCGATGGCAGCGGCCAGCAGGCCCCCGACGATGCTCCCCGCCGCCCGCTCGATGCTGCGCGGCCAGGTGGACGCAATCGACGGCTGCAGGATCAGCAGGATCGCCATGGTCGCCCAATAGCCGAACGGCAGATGCAGGTCTCGCACGATCATGAAGCCCGCCGTGACCGCTACCCCGACACGCGCCGCATGCCGCAGTCCGATTGACTTCAGCGTCGCGTTGGCCTTGAGGGTCATCCATGCACGCGCCAGGTTGTCGGTGGCGGCCTGAACCCAGCCGGCCTCGCGCTGCGGCGCCGGCTCGAATTCGAGCGCGCCTGCAGCGCGCAGCTTGAGCGCCAACGGCTCGCCGAGCGCCGCTTCCAGTGACCCGGCCAGCTTTTGCAGGCGGCGTTGCAGCGCGGCGAGCGCGGCCCAACGGTCTTCGACGACCGGCTTGTCGTTTGGCTCGCTGACGGCGCGGCCGATCCGCAGCATCACCTCGGCCAGCGCCGACAGGATACGCGCCGCCCGCCGCGGCTCACGCAGGGTGTGATGGCCCCGCTCGCAAGCATCGGTGACCGCGATCAGGTACGCGAAGAGCCGCTCGGTATCCGCCAACGCCAGGACCAGGGTCTCGTAGGTCTCGCGCTTGTCCACCCGCAAGTTCGGGACCCTGGCCAGCGCCTTGCGTGCTGTCTCGATCGCCGCGCGGGCCTGACCGCGATAGGTCGCGGCATGCCGTGCCCAGTGACCGAAGTCTGCCGTTTCACGGCGCAGCAGACGGGCGCTATCGAGCGCGATGTCGGCGAGGCGCCCATAGACGGCGCGCAAGGCGTTGCGGCTCGGGCCAAACGGATGGATCCGCCATACGGTCAGACTCAGCACCACCGCGAACAGGCAGCCCGAGAGGTAGATGGCGAGAAACAGCAGGCCGTCGCGCATGTGGTGCAACGGCTTGTCGACCATCACGACGCACGCGGTGGCCGCGAGGATCCCCACTTGCGCGGCCGCCGCGCCCCAGACCCGGGCGAGCGCGCCGGCTGTCGAAAACAGCAGGATCGCGGCGGTCGCGACGAGCGTGCCGGCACCGGAAGCGACCGCGGTGATACCGCCGCACAGTGTGGACAGCAGCGCAAAACTCATCATCGATGCAAAGCGCATGCGATTGGACCCGGCCGCGTCGGCAAGGCAGGTCCAGAACGCGCCGATCGAGGCCCAGGCGAACAGGGGGTTGTGCAGCAGGTAGCCCAGCAACAGCATTGCCGTGGACGCGCACGCAGCCCTCAGCCCTTCGGACAGATTGGTCTCGTCCATCGCGAACTTCACCATCCACACCGGCCGCTGACGCGACACGTAGTCGGCCAGCGCGTGCACGGTGTTCAACCGGCGGTTCGCCGCGTGTTTTGCTCTACGGTTGAAATGACCAAACATTGAGCCTTGGGGATGGGAGAGCTGAGCTGCGTTAGAACGTAACTCCGGAAAACCACGTCCGGGTATCCATCTCACGCGTCATCATTGCGGAATTCAAGATTATAAGGGTAAACCCTCACCCATAAACATGAGTTCGGCGCATGGAGACGATGCCTTTTTCCCATTGACCTGGCGTTATACGCCGCGCCATTGCGCGAGCAACGCCGGCAACTGCTCCATGTCCTCGAACACCAGCGCGACGCCGGCTTCGCGTAACCCATCGGGGGTGCTGTGGCTCAGGCTGGCGGGAGCGTAGCCGAATACCGTCGCACCGGCAGCCACACCCGCGGTCGCGCCGGTTATCGTGTCTTCCACGACCGCGCAACGCCTCGGGTCCACGGCTAAACCTTTTGCTGCAGCCAGGTACACATCGGGATACGGCTTGCTGCGCGGCATTTCGTGTCCGCTGAAGACCCGGCCTTCGAAGTATTCGAGCATGCCCGTCTTCTTCAATTGCATCTCGACCTTGTGCCGGTCGGCACCCGATGCGACCGCAATGCGGCCATCGAGCGCTTCGTGGAGCGCTCGCACAGCCGCAGGTGCGCCGTTGACTTCGACAAGCTCGCGCTCGAGTGCCGCATTGCGGCGTTCCCTGAACTGCACCAGCCATTCCTCCGTGATGGCCACGCCCGTGTTTGCCTCGATGCGTGCGGCTTCATCGCGCACCAGCTTGCCAATGAACAAGCGCATCGTTTCTTCCACGCTGATCGACCAGCCTAGCTCGCCTAGCATCTGCGCAAGCACGCGGTTCGTAATGAGTTCGGAATCGACGAGCACGCCGTCGCAGTCAAAGAGGACGGCGTCGAAGGGGAAGGAAGACATGGTGGCGGGCATTTAGGCAATAGGCAGGAGGGTCTCGAAAGGGTTAAGGATACTGTACGTCGGGGCTGCGCGTGTGCTGGCGCACCACCAGCACACGCAGGAATGCCGCTGATCTAGTCGTCTTTCGCCGTGTCGATCGACAAAATGTCGCGATAACTGCCGTGCAGAAGTCTGGCACTTCTGGTTGCGACCGGGGCTGACTTTCCACGATGCCAGTGAGCTGGAACCGCAAGACGTGCAGCAGACGATACTGCGATTGCGCGACAAGCCCAGTCCCAATCAATACCTGTACACGCATCTGGATTCGATCGAGGTGGATGGCTGCCGAAGAGTGACTTGTCGCCTGAAGAGGACGGACTATCTGTGGCCGAACTACCTCGCCGCCGTGGAGGCGTCGATCATCCCGAGAAACAGGAGCAGCGATTTTGCGCTCATCCCGGTTGGCAGCGCCCCTTCAAACTGACGCGCCGAAGCGAGTACCGGCTGACCCTGTCGGCATTCGAGGACTACCACCGCGAACGTGCCCTGCTCGACGAAATCGACCTATGGGTCATCGCGGCAGCCGAGGAAACGTCGGAATTCGACCTGCATTTCGGTTACTGCTGCGAGCCATCCGCGACTCAGAACACTATTGCGCAGATCCTGGCGGGTTGCACACACGTCATATGCAACACTAACCGTCCGTTGTTCGCCAAGGCTTCACAACGATTGGCGTTGGCGGACTGGCTCGCGCCAACCGGGTTAATCGCGAAGGGTGATGCGTCGCGGCGGCCTGCATCGGGGTTATTGTCCACATGGGAACATCGCATTGCCACCCCCCGTGTTCGTCGGCCGCCCATTCGAAGGGGACGAAATTGAAGATGGTGGCGGTATTGAGCCCCGAGCATACGGCGATCGCCCATCTGGTCAAACACAGGCTTGAGGCGGCACAGATTCAGGTCACCCTGGAGGTGATGCCGTACGAAGACTATCTTCGGTTCGAATGGCCAGACTCGGCCGACCTTGTTGTGTGTGCCGGCGCCATGGATCCCGACGAAAATATGGGCTGCTATGCATTTTTTGCGTCGGATACCATGATCCGTCGATGGATGCCCGCACATCGCCTCGGGCGCATCGACGCGAAGCTGCAGGCGATCCGGGCAACCACCGACGCCCAGACACGCATGAAAGAGTATGCCGAGCTCGGCAAGCAGTTGGTCGAGGAGGGTTGGATGATCTCGATCTCGCATGAGATTCGACATGTTCGAGTCGAAGCGCACGTGGGCGGCGTAAAGTATCTGTCGTTCGGGCACGTGCCGTTCGCCGACCTCTGGCTGCGCTAGTGACGATGCGCGCGCGTTGAGGCTGTACGTTCAACGATCCCCGTCGCGAACCGACGACGCATGCCGGCACAGCGCCCGCACTTCCAGTTGCATATACGGGAACAGTGGCAACTGGCTCAGCACGTCGTGCAGGTGCGACGGGCTTTCGACATCGAATATGCTGATATTCGCGTAGTGGCCCGCGATACGCCACAGATGCCGCCATATCCCCTCTTCCTGCAGTTTCTGCGACATTGCTTTCTCATCCGCCTTCAGCCGCGCTGCGCGCTCGGCGTCCATGTCCAGCGGCAGATGAACCGTCATCTCTACGTGAAACAGCATCGCTTGCTCCTTATTAAACTCAAAGCCCCGGCTGCGCGGCAAAGCGCGCAGCGAGGCCGATGACAATCAACGTTGCAGGTCGGCGCCTTAAGCCTCGGCGCGCACACGTTCGACTTCGGCGCCCGGCAGGTTGTCGCGCTCCTTGAACAGCGTGAAGTCGAAATCGATCATCGCGAAATTGCCTTCCACGCCATAGGGTTTTCCGTCCGCACCCTCGGCCTGCTTGACGGCCGGCACGAGGCCGTCGCGCGTGGCGAACGCAAAGTCGTCCCACAGATACGGGTCGCCATCGATGTTGATCTGCGTGGTCAGCTTGCGAAAGCCCGGTGCCGAGATGAAGAAGTGGATATGCGCCGGGCGATGTCCATGACGGCCAAGCTGATCGAGCAGCAGTTGCGTCTGACCTTGCGGCGGCACGCTGTAGCCGACCGGCACGACGCTGCGGAAGCTGTAGTTGCCGCTGGCGTCGGTGCGAATCGAGCGGCGCAGATTGAAGGCCGGTTGCGATTTATCGAAGTACGAATAGTTGCCGAGATGGTTCGCGTGCCACACTTCCACCAGTGCATTCGCCAGCGGCTTGCCGTCTTCGCCGAGCACCCGGCCGCGCATCACCAGGGTCTGACCGGGATCGGTGCCGTCATCGAGTCGAGCGTGGCCGCCGGATTCCGGCGCGCCGGCCACATACAGCGGCCCTTCGATCGTACGCGGCGTACCGCCTTCGATTCCGGCCTTCGCCTCCGCCTCGTCGAGACGCAGATCCAGGAAATGCTCGAAGCCTAGGCCCGCGGCCAGCAGGCCCAACTCGCCGCTCTTGCCCGCGTCGCCGAGATAGTTCAGCGCCGTCCAGAATTCGTCCGGCTGCACGTCCAGGTCTTCGATCGTGTAGAACAGATCGCGCACGACCCGGTTGACGATCTCCTTGGTGCGGGGGTTGCCTTCATTGATGGCGCTGTCGTTGATCTTCTGCAGCAGCGTGTCGATGGCTTGCTTGTTCATGGGGTATCTCCTTCATGCAATATTGTGGATGACTAATGGATTAACCGTTAACTCGTGGTAATGCTTGCGCCTTTGTGCGAATCTCTCCGCAAACGCTCAATCTTGTTCCAGTCCAACGTGATGCCTAGACCCGGACCTTGTGGAAGCTGCAACGAAAAATTCTCGTAGCGCAGCGGTTCGGTAAGAATCTCTTCGGTCAGCAATAGCGGCCCGAACAGTTCCGTGCCCCACTTCAGCTCGCCGAAGGTGCTGAAGAGTTGCGCCGAAGCGATCGTGCCCACCGCGCCTTCGAGCATCGTGCCGCCGTACAGGTCGATGTTCGCCGCCGTGGCAATCGCTGCTACTTGCGCGGCGCCGGCGAGACCACCCGACTGGGCGATCTTCACCGCGAATACATCGGCCGCACGCTCGCTAGCCACGGCAAAGGCATCGGCGGGCCCGTGCAGCGCTTCGTCAGCCATGATGGGGACCAGAGCCAGCTCCGTCAGGCGTTTCAACCCCGCGCGATTCTCCGCTGCAATCGGCTGTTCGATCAGCGCGACCCCTGCATCGGCGAAGCGCCGGGTCGCCCAGATCGCTTCCGATTCGCTCCACGCCTGGTTCACGTCGACACGCACTTCGCCGCGTCCCTCGAGCGCCCTCTGAATGGCGACGACATGCGCGACGTCATCGGCGACGGCGCGCGAGCCGATCTTCAGCTTGAACACGCGGTGACGCTTCGCTTCGAAGACGCGCTCGGCCTCATCGATATCGCGCTGCGTGTCGCCGCTCGCGAGCGTCCACGCAACATCCACCGAATCGCGGACACGGCCGCCAAACAACTCGGATAACGGCACGCCGAGGCGCTTCGCCTGTCCGTCGAACAAGGCGGTTTCAACGGCGGACTTGGCGAAGCGATTGCCCTGAAACAGCGCCCGCAGCTTCGCCATGGCGGCGCCCGGACGGGTCGCGTCCATACCCTCGAGCAAGGGAGCGAAGTAGGTATCGATGTTGACCTTGATACTTTCCGGGCTTTCCTCGCCGTATGCCAGACCGCCAATGGTGGTGCCCTCGCCCACGCCAATCACGCCGTCGCCGCAGCGGATGCGCACCAGCACGAGCGTCTGGCAGTTCATGGTGGCGACCGAAAGGCGGTGCGGACGAATCGTCGGTACGTCGACGAGAATCGTCTCCACGCGCTCGATCTTCACGGGTGTTGCTATCATTCGTTGCGCTCCTGAACTGCTTTCCTGAGGCCTCCATATTAGGAACAAAGCCACGAAGCAGTCCAACACCCATTCAGACTACTTTCATACCTTAGAGGTATGCATGGAACTTCGCCAACTCCGCTACTTCATTGCAGTCGCGGAAGAAATGAACATCACGCGCGCCGCTGATCGCCTGCACATGACCCAGCCGCCGCTTAGCCGGCAGATCCAGCAGATCGAGGAAAGCGTGGGGCTTGCGCTGTTCGAGCGCGGCTCGCGGCCGTTACGGCTGACTGAAGCGGGCCGCATCTTCTATACGCAGGCGAAACGCCTGATCGGCGAAGCCGACGAACTCGCACCGCTCACACGGCGCCTTGCGCAACTGGCCGAGCGGATTGTGATCGGCTTCGTGCCGTCGACGTTGTACGGCGCGCTGCCTGCCGTGATCCGCGCGTTCCGAGAAGCGGCGCCGCAGATCGAGCTATCACTCATCGAAATGTTCACCATCGAACAACTGGGGGCGCTCAAAGGCGGCCTCATCGATGTGGGTTTCGGCCGCCTGCGTTTCGATGACGCGCAACTGGCACGCGAAGTTCTGGTCGAAGAACGGATGATTGCCGCACTGCCGCAAGATCATCCGCTGGCGCGGCAAAAGAAACCGCTGACGCTCGCCGCACTCGCTCAGGAAACCTTGATTGTTTATCCGAGTACGCCGCGGCCGAGTTATGCGGACCAGCAACTCTCGGCGATGCATGACCATGCGCTGGAGCCGAAGGCGATTCATGAAGTACGGGAATTGCAGACTGCGTTGGGACTGGTCGCGGCGCAGGTCGGGGTCTGTCTTGTGCCGGAAAGCGTGGAGGGTTTGCGTGCGCACGGGGTGGTGTACCGGCCAATTCCCGCGGCCCATGTGGTGTCGCCCATCATCATGAGCAGGCGGCTGCAGGATGAATCGCCCGCTACTACGTTAATGTGCTCGCTGGCACGGCAGTTGTTTCGGGCTGAGTGAGGTTGCTGCGGCGGCGCCTATAATGAGTATCCGGATGTTCGTCGAAGCCTCATTGCCACGCGGCGCGGAGCAGGAATTCCGACGCGTTCGCCTTCAACCAGGCACGAGTGCTTTCTCAGGTATTGACCGTTTCGGATGTCGATTTCGGGTCGGGAGGTTCCATGCGGCCGCAACGCACAATCAATCTGCTCCAATCGAAAGAGGGGGCCCGCCTCCACGGTCCGCAACTCGACCGATGGCGCCGCTGGGGGCCCTACCTGAGCGAGCGTCAATGGGGTACCGTCCGTGAGGACTACAGCGAATACGGCACCGCCTGGGACTACTTCCCGCACGATCACGCACGCAGCCGCATGTACCGCTGGGGTGAAGACGGCATTGCCGGATTCGGCAACGACCCGCTTGACTGGTGCGTGTCGCTCGCGCTCTGGAACGGACACGATCCGATCATCAAGGAACGGCTCTTTGGACTGACGAATGAGCAAGGCAATCACGGCGAGGACGTGAAGGAGCTGTACTTTTATCTCGACGGTACGCCGACTCATTCGTACATGAAGATGCTGTACAAGTATCCTCATGACGCGTATCCGTACCAGGATCTGATCGACGAAAACCGGCGGCGCGGCGCGGATCAGCCGGAGTATGAAATCCTCGATACAGGCGTGTTCGACGGCAACCGTTACTTCGACATTGTCGTCGAGTATGCGAAGCACACCGCTGACGATATCGTGATGCGCGTGACCGTCGAAAACCGCGCCGATCAGCGAGCAACGCTTCATGTCCTGCCGCAATTCTGGGCGCGCAACAGGTGGGCGTGGTCCGGCAAGCCAGGCAAACCGTCGCTGACGCTGGAGCCCAGCACAAAGGAAGGCGCGCGCATCGTCGCCAGCAATCCCGCGCTCGAAACAATGATCGTGACCGCGTCGGCGCAACAGCCTATCGAATGGCTGTTCTGCGAAAACGAAACGAATCCGCGTCGCATTTTCGGCCTCGAAGGAACCGGACCCTTCAAGGACGGCTTCAACGATTACCTCGTGGATGGCGACGAGCAGGCAATCCGGCGTGACAAGGGCACCCGCGTCGCTGCGCATGTGTGCTTGCAGCTGGCACCTCATGAGAGCTCGGTGCTCTATCTGCGCTGGCGTCCCGCAACGGCTCCGGATGCCGTGCCGCTTGATATGGAAGAACTGTTCGCGCGCCGGCAAGCGGAGGCTGACGAATTCTATTCAGTACTTCAACACGATATCGCCGACCCCGATGCCCGTCTTGTGCAACGCCAGGCGCTCGCCGGGATGCTGTGGTCGAAGCAGTATTATCAGTTCGACGTAACGCGCTGGCATGACGGGGACCCCGGTCAACCGAATCCACCGAAATCGCGCAGACGCGGCCGCAACGCGGACTGGCGACACATGTGCAACGGCGACATTGTGTCGATGCCCGACAAGTGGGAATACCCCTGGTACGCGTCATGGGACCTCGCATTTCATGCGGTCGCGTTCGCGGCAATCGATCCCGACTTCGCCAAGAAGCAATTGCTGCTGCTTGTTAAGGATCGCTACATGCATCCGAACGGGCAATTGCCGGCCTACGAATGGGCTTTCAGCGACGCGAATCCACCGGTTCACGCGTGGGCCACATGGCGTGTGTACGAACTCGACCGCGAGGTGACAGGCGTTGGCGACCCTGAGTTTCTGGAAATGATGTTCCACAAGCTGCTGCTCAATTTCTCGTGGTGGGTCAACCGCAAGGATGCCGATGACCGCAACATTTTTCAGGGCGGCTTTCTCGGACTCGACAACGTCGGCATCTTCGACCGGTCTTCGCCGCTACCGACTGGCGGCCGGATCGATCAGGCCGATGGCACCGCATGGATGGCCTCGTACGCACTCGACCTGATGCAGATCGGCCTCGAACTCGCGATGAGAAATGACGCGTACGTGGAAATCGCCGTGAAGTTCTTTGAGCATTTTCTCTACATCGCAGAAGCGATCAGTTGCGGCGATAGCTGCGGTACAGGGTTGTGGGACGAACACGACGAATTCTTCTACGACTTGCTGCACCTTCCGGATGGAACGCATGTGCCGATGCGCATTCGTTCGATCGTCGGGCTGATTCCGCTATTCGCCGTACACGTGCTCGAAGACCGCGTGTACGGTCATCTGCCCGGTTTGCGCGAACGGCTCGCATGGTTTCTCGATCATCGGCCAAATCTGGCCAAGCTGGTGTCGCGCTGGACCGAACCCGGCAAGGGCAACACCACCCTGCTCTCGCTGTTGCGCGGGTACCGGATGACCGCGCTGTTGCGGCGTGCGCTTGATGAAGCCGAATTTCTGTCTGACTACGGCGTGCGGGCGCTGTCCCGTGTGCATCGTGACGCGCCTTATGTTTTCGACCACGGCGGCGCGAGTTTCTGCATCAAGTACTTGCCTGGCGAATCGGATACACGTGTGTTCGGCGGCAATTCGAATTGGCGTGGCCCGGTGTGGATGCCGGTCAATTACCTGCTGATCGAATCGCTGTATGAGTTTCATCGTTACTACGGCGACGAGTTTCGCATCGAATATCCGACGGGTTCGGGCAACCGTTTGTCGCTGAGCGAGATTGCCGATAGGCTTGCGCAGCGTCTCACCTCGCTCTTTCTCAAGGATGCCCAAGGCCAGCGGCCCGTGATGGGCGCCTATCCGATGTTGCAGGCCGATCCACGTTCGCAGGATCTGATGCTCTTTCATGAGTACTTTCACGGCGACGATGGCCGCGGTGTGGGCGCTTCGCATCAGACGGGCTGGAGTGGGCTCGTCGCGCTGCTGCTTCAGCCGAGGATGATGAAGCTCTCGCACGTGGAAGCTGACACGGCGTCGATGGCGTCACCAATCGCTGAGGATAACGCAGCAGTTGCGGGGCGTTAGGGTCTGGGGCGCGGGAAGCCCGTTGTGGGGTCGGTGTGTGGATCTGGCGGCAAAACGAAAAAGGAGTTGCGAGCCCTAACTTGCAACTCCTTGGTTTCTTTGGTCGGGGCGAGAGGATTTCAATCTCCGCTTTCTGAAGCGCCCCTGGCATGCTCACTGCACCTTTTCAGCAGTGGGCATCCCCTTTACTCCCGCATAAAACACGATGAGTTCGACAGGAGAATTGTCGGTGTATCCACGATGAGCGCCGCCGACCATTTCAGGCAGAACGTCACCGGCGTGTAGGGTCGTCTGATGGCGGCCGTCCCTGCTCTCCACATGCAGAGTTCCGGACAGCACATAGGCGGCGTTTGGCATGGAGTGTATGTGCCACGGTAGCGTAGTGTGGGCGGGAATGACAATCTTGAGAACGGTGAGCTGCGGCTGCCCGGCAGGATAGCTTTTATACAACGTGCCATCCCATGAACGTTCGGTCTTGAGGAGCACGGTTGAAACCGCACTTTCCGGATTGTTGGCTTGCGCGGCAAACGCCGGAATAGCGAAACAGGCCAAGGACAGCGCAACCGCAGTTCGACGGATCAACAACACGAAAGGTGCTCCTCTTTTCCGAATGTTCCGCTACTGGCCGCAGCACAGATGATCGGTCCGCTGAAGATCCTGCAGCGTGGCGGCGAGACCCATAGGCTTCGATTGATAGATGCGCGGGTCCATCAGCGCCACGTCGCCGATA
>Ga0302314_10001064_pt1 | contig 51293 bp, 44 predicted proteins | sample III_Palsa_N2_3_FD_200533 | JGI IMG/M metagenome (GOLD analysis project Ga0302314, IMG submission 200533) | Peat permafrost microbial communities from Stordalen Mire near Abisko, Sweden - III_Palsa_N2_3 | ecosystem: Environmental > Terrestrial > Soil > Palsa > Peat permafrost | place: Sweden... | reverse complement strand
GGCGGCATGGTCCAGAGGACCTCCGTGCGCGGCATCAACCGCTACGGCCGCGCGTCACAGGGCGTCAAGGTCATGAACATCCGTGATGACGACCAGGTCAGCGCGGTGGCGCTGGTGGCCGAGTCCGACAGCAGCGAGGTCGTCGATGAGCTCGACTTGGGCAGCGCCGAACTGCTTGAGGGTGACGTCCTCGCGGTCGACGTGAGTGACGCGCCGGATGACGACGGGGACGAGCCGAGCGAAGGCGACGAGCCGGCCGACGGCCCCGAGTTCGCCGGCGACGACGAACCAGCCGGCGAGGACGACTAGCACTTGCGGGTTGTCCTGGCACGGCTTGCGAGCCCTGCCAGGACCGGTCTTAAATGACGAGGGGCGCTGTCGACACAGCGCCCCTCGCGACTACTTGGCTGGCATCGCCGCTCTGGACGAATACAGCGCCGGAGGGACTAGTTCCGGCACCAGAGCGGTGGTGTCTCGGTTGGACTCCGCCTAGGCGGTCAGCCTCCGACCTAGTGGCCGGACACCTCCAGAGTCCCAAAAATACTGTCAGACAAGATTGGACCACCTCCTTTCTCTGGTGACGTAAAGGTACACACCTCAGCGGCGGACGGCGCCACTTTGTTTGACCCTGTCGCCAGATCAGGCTGCGAGGTACTGCTTCCAGGACCCCGGGATCGTGGGGCTCGCCACCTGGATGAAGACGTCCGGGTTCGGCGTCTTGGGGACCTTGGCGAGCTGCATGCCCGCCTGGCGCGGCAGCGAGTCTCCCTTGCGCCGGTTGCAGGGAGCGCAGGCGGCGACGATGTTCTCCCAGGATGAGCCACCGCCCTTGGAGCGGGGGATCACGTGATCCACGGTCAGCTGGTTGCGCGATCCGCAGTACTGGCAGGTCCAATCGTCGCGCGCGAACACTGCGCGCCTGGTGATCTTGCGGCGGTGCGAGTCACGCGGGACGCGCACGTAGGTGACCAGTCGAATCACCATCGGCCGGGTCATCGACCCATAGGCGGAGTGCAGTTCACGCTCGGAGCGCTCGACCATCTCTGCCTTCTCCTTGAGCAGCAGCACCACCGCACGCCGCACGGTGCACACATTCACCGGTTCGTAAGTCGCATTCAAAACGAGCACCCGACCACCATCAGGTCCGCGTCGATGGTGCTCAGTGAGCGACGCGGACCGGGGTGGGGCAGGTATTGCCGTAGTGCCCATCGCGGCAAAGGATAACGGTCAGCCGGACGGGCGAGCCCCGATTAGCGGCGGCTTGTCCAGGGCTGTCGTGCTCGAGCTGGCGGGCTCGATCAGCTCAGGCCGCGGGGAATGAGCCGAGGCTGCGCAGCACCTCGACATGTCCCGCGAGAGCCGCCAGCGCCTCGACCAGCTGCGGCTCGTCGTCGCGGCCCTCGAGGTCAACGAAGAACATGTAGCGCCCGAGACCCTGGCGTCGGGGCCGAGACTCGATCCTCGTCATGTTCACGCCGCGCGAAGAGAGCTCGCCCAGACACGTAACCAACCAGCCCGGCGCTTCCGAACCCGCACCCCAGAAGACCACGGCGGTCTTCCAGGGGCCGCGCGGATCAGCCGCGCCAGGAAGACCCGCCGGCGCGCCGGTGGGCGCCAGCCAGACGAAGCGGGTCTCATTGCCGGCAAGGTCTTCGATGCTGGCGTTGAGCACCTGGCAGCCGTAGAGGTCGGCGGCGAGCTTGGTTCCGATCGCGGCCCAGCGGTGGCGGATACGCTCGGAGACCAACCGCACCGCGTCAGCGGTCGAATCGGAGGTCATCACACGTGCCTGCGGCAGCCGGCTGCGGATGAAGCGCGCACACTGGGCGTTTCCCTGCGGGTGCGAGATCACGACCTCGATCTCCTCGAGCGGGATCGCCTCCTGGGCTATAAGGCACTGGTGGATCGGCAAGACCGTCTCCGCGACGATCGTCACGCCGTCGGTCTCAAACGCGAGCGTGTCAAGGGTTGCGCTGACCGAACCCTCGAGCGAGTTCTCAATCGGAACCACGGCGCGGTCAACGCTGCCGTCGTGCACTGCTATGACCGTGTCGTAGATCGTCGCGCAGGGGATCAACTCGAGCGACTCCGCCGCCGGAGCCGTGAGCGCAGCCTCCTGCGTAAAGGTCCCTTCAGGGCCCAGATAACCGACCCGCACGGTTAGGCCTGGTCGCCCTGACCGGCGCTCTGCTCAGGGCCGTTGCCCGCGGGCGAGTCACTTTGCTCGTCGGCGCCGCGACGGCCGGTGCCGAAGCCGGCACCGCGTGCGCCCCGGCGCCGTTCAGCGTCCGCCACGGCCTCTTCACCGGTGTCGCCGCGCAACGCGAGCGCAACCGCCTCAGCCTCCTCCGGCGAGAGCTCCAGGTCAGACTTGCCTTGGTGCACCTGCTTGGCGTACAGCCGCGCGTGCTCACGGTGGTGGATGGTCGAGAGCACGACGCCGGACTGATTCGTGTCGAGCAGCGCCAGTGAAGTCGATTGCCGCCCGGACATCTCTCCGTAGGCGTCGTAGCGCACGAGTGCCCGGTGCGCGACCGAGCCGTCGAGCCGCGTCTCGGCGTGTGTCACGCGTTTGTCGAGTCGCATGCCGAAGTCTTCCACGTACTGGGCGAGCGTCTCAAACGACGCTTGCAGGTGCGCTGCATGGGCCACAAGGTCTCGGTCGCCGTCTCCGAGTACCGCCCGCTGCGCCGCTCGCAGCCGCCGCAAGGCGACGGTCAAGCCGATCGCCCAGGCGAGCCCAACAACCGCTACGGCTCCCGCCGCAATCGCGACGACCTCAGTGGTGTGCTCGCTCCCGGTCACCCGCCGAAGGATAGGCGCAGCGGTCGTCAGTTGAAGTCGACGTTGAAGGTCAGGGAGTTGTTGGTGATATTTGTCTCGCGGGGGACCGGTACGACTTCAGCGGTGATCTTGTAATTCCCGGATAGCGCCTTGGGCAGCGTGACGCTGCAGTTGGCGTTGCTTCCCGGAGTCGTTTCCGGAATTGTCGACTGCGCGCTGTCCTTCGGGACTCCCGAGACGGTGATCTTGCAGACCACGTCGTATTCGTCGAAGTGGCCGCCGTTGGTCAGAGAGAGGACGAAGGTCGGTGCCGACGTGGAAACGGGGATCGTGTTGAGAACCGCCGTGCTGAGTGTCGTGCCATCGACACTGACCGAATTCAGGGAGTGTCCGTGCAAGCCCGGTTGGTCGTTGTTCACAGCCTTGCTCGGGACTGTCGCCCCGATCCAGACGTCGACGGTCTTGGGGTCGAGCCAACCGAGGTCGGGAACCACTTGCCCTGAGTTGATGGTCGCGCCGGTGGTGCCGCCGATCGGCAGCCCGGCGTTGTTGAGGGCCGCGGCGATCCCGGTGCCGACCGAGGTCTTGTAGATCACGTCGGACGCGTAGAGCATCGATGCGCCGGCGGTGATCTCAGCGACATCGCCGACCGCTGTGGACTTGTCCATGGCCCCTTCGATGTGCGAGGCGATCTGTTGAATCCCCTCGTAGCGAAGCTTCATCATCTGCACGAAGCTCTGCTGGGCGGTGTCCATCTGGTCGGGCGTACTGAGGTCCTCAGCTCTCTGGAGCTGGGTGTCGGCCTCCCGCGCGGCCGTGTTCAGGTCCTGCTGCAGTCCGTTCAGGTTGCTGCTCGCGTCACCGCTGCGTAGGTCGGTGAAGACCCGCGCGCCGGTTGTGTCGGAGTCCGTGACGTACGTCGAGACGGTGCCCGCGTAGGTCTTGAGCGAATTCTTGGTCTGATTGACCTCTACATGGTGAATCAGCAGAGCGACAACCACCACCAGAACCACGATGACGCCGACGGCGATCAGCCGTCGTGTCTGGACCTCTTGGTTATGGCCTCCGGGCGGACGACGCGACGATCCACCCGGTGGCCGCGACCCGCCCCGGCCGGCGGACCGTCGGGGGCGTGATGCTGCTCTGGGGGCTGGCGTCGGCTCGTCGACCTCGTCCTCGTCGAAAAACGACAAGTTTTATTCGCTCCTTGCGGGGATATCTGAACGCTGAGTAATAGCGGCTGAGTGGCCGCCGCGCCAAGTTCGCAAGCGCTCGTGCAAGTGCGCAACCGCACGCAGGGATGCCGGAATCGGCCGCGAAACTCGCTCACACGTGAGCGCGCTCGAGATGCCGACAGTCACCGAGGGGGCGATCCTCGGCCGTTACCGCCTCACCAGGCAGCTTGGCAGCGGCGCCTTCGGCACGGTCTGGTCGGCCCGAGACGAGCGCTTGGATCGTGATGTGGCGGTCAAGGTACTGCCGCGCAGCCGCGTGATTCATCAGCGCTTTGAGCGTGAGGCGCGGGCCGCCGCGCGGCTTCAGCACCCGGCAATCGTGACGCTCTACGAAGCCGCGGTGGACGATGAGGGCGCCTACCTCGTTTCCGAGCTGGTCCGTGGACGCACCCTCGACCAGATGCTTGCAGCCGGCAAGCTCTCGGACCGAGAGATCATCGAGATCGGCGTCAGCCTCTGCGAGGCACTTGATCATGCGCACGACCAGGGCGTGATCCACCGCGACGTCAAGCCGTCCAACATCCTGGTCTCGAACCGCTCCAGCAACGTCGCGGGACGCGCCAAGCTGACCGACTTCGGCGTCGCGCATGTGGTTGGCGGTGACTCCCTGACCCGCACCGGCGACGTGATCGGCACGCTCGCGTACATGGCTCCCGAGCAGGCTGAGGGCCGCGAGGTGACGCCGAGTGCGGACATCTACTCACTGGCGTTGGTGCTGTACGAGGCGCTGACCGGCGTGAATCCGCAGGAGGACGCGCCTCGGTACGCGCTACGCAGCCGCCGCCACAGCAGTTTCGTGCCGCCGCTTCGCCGCCAGCGCCGCGACCTGCCACGCGAACTCGGCTACGGCATCGATCTGGCGCTGAGCCCGCGCGCCGATGCGCGCGGCAGCCTGCGTGAGCTCAGGGCGGCACTTGCCGGCTCGTTGGTGGGGGCTGACGACACCCGCGGCGTTGTCGGGGGCTGGCACGGCTACGACGAGACCGAGGTCGACGAGGACCCCGGCCCCGCATGGCGTGAGCGGCACGATGCCGATGGCACCCCGCGACTGCAGTTCGATCGCGACGAAGCGCTTGTCGGCCGTCGTTCCCGACAGGCCCGCGCGGCTTCGCGGCAGGCGAGCCGGCGCGCCAGCGGAAGTGCCGCCGTGGGCGCTCCAGAGTGGCTGCCACGAGCACTCTGCGCACTCGGGGCTGGTCTGACGGCCTCCTGGCTCTCGATGCACCTGCTCAAGCAAGCGCCGCTGGCGCCGGCTGCGGTCGCGTTGATCGCAGCCGCGGTCGCGCTGCTGCTGCCGCGTCTGGGCTGGATCGTCTGCGTTGCCGCCTTTGCGGTGTTGGCAGCCGCAGAGGGCCGCACCGGCGGCGCGGCCCTCTGGCTACTGGTTGCCGTTCCGCCGATAGCGCTGCTGAGCTTGAAGGACGGTTGGTCGGCGCCAGGGCTCGCGCCGGCGCTCGGACTGATTGGGCTCGCCGGCGCGTTTCCGGCATTCGCCGCCAAGGCGGGCAAGAGTTGGTGGCAGCGCGCGATCATCGCGGCCGCCGGCTACATCTGGCTAATCGCGGCCGGCGCGCTCGCCGGCCACAGCCTCTTCTGGCTGCCTTTCAGGGCACCGGTCGTGCACGGCTGGCTGACCAGCCCCGACGCGATGGTCAACCAACTGCTGATCCCGCTGGTTCAAGCCCGCGGGCTCGCAGGCGCCCTGGTCTGGGCAGCCGCGGCGGCGCTCGCGCCGCTGCTCGCCACGCGCCGCTGGCCAACGCTCGATCTGCTGCTCGCGATCGGCTGGGGCGCGGCGACACTGTCGGCGCTGGAGGCCGTCGGAGCGCGTCCGCTGAGCGATCCGATCACAGGAACTGGCCTCGCGGTACTGGTTCTAGGTTGGCCGGCACTCACAACCCTAACTCGCGAACTTCGGTCGGGTGCTGGAAACGCAGCTTTGGTTGCGTAGCATGAACACTCGGAGAATCCTTACTGATGAGCGTCCTGAAAAGCCTAGAGAACAAGATCGCCGGAGCGGTCGAAGGTACCTTCAGCCGGGTTTTCCGGTCGGAGGTCCGACCCGTGGAGATCGCGCGCAAGCTTGCGCGGGAGATGGAGGAGCATCAGTACGGCTCGCTCTCGCGCGTCTATGTACCTAACGAGTACCGGGTTTACCTGTCGTCGCGAGACCGTGAGCGATTCATCAGTTATGAGGATGCGCTGGCCGGCGAGCTCGGCGCCTACCTGCTTGAGCACGCGCGCCGTGAGCGCTACGCGTTGCTGTCGGCGCCGGTGATCCAGTTTGAGACCGACGAGCGTCTCGGGCTCGGTCAGTTCGGAATCGCGACCCGCGTCGTGGAGGTTGATGACCTCCCGGCGGCGCCCGCCCGAGAGCAGGCTCGAGAGCAATTTGGCCAGACGATGGTGTTCAGCTCAGCCGATCCGGTGGAGGCACCGCCGGAGCGGGCCACGCTGCGCAGCAGCAATGCCCTGCTGCTTTACAACGGCCGCCGCATCATCGTCGGCGGGCAGGGAGCGACGCTTGGCCGCAGCCGCGAGTGTGAGGTGGTCGTCGACGATGCCAACGTGTCGCGAAAGCACGCGGAGCTGCGGCTGCGCGGCGGTGCCTGGGTCTTGACCGACCTTGGCTCCACCAATGGCACCCGCCTGGACGGGCGCCGGATCGAGCGACCGGAGCCGCTCGAACCCGGTGATCGGATCGAAGTTGGTGCCAGTGTCATCACCTTCGATCTGGACTGACGGGGCGCGCTGATGCTGCAACCCGTCTCAGTCGGACTCAAGTTCGGCTTCCTGATCGTCCTCTATCTCTTCCTCTTCTGGGTCGCGACCAGCTCGCTCTTTGACCTGCGCCGTGGCTTCGGCGGCCGGGGCAGCGGCGCCGCGGCGCCGCCTGACGCGACCGGTATCCACGCCACCGTCGACCCGCTGCAGGTGCTTGGCCAGGCATTCGAGCCACGCCTCGTGGTGGACGGAGCGCTCGGTCATAAGCCTGGGGTGGCTTATGACCTGGCCTCGGGCGCTACTCTCGGGCGCGGCGACGTCGAGATCCAGCTCCAGGATCCGTTCGCGTCTACCCGTCACGCGAAGATCACTCGTCAGGGAAGGACGCTCGTGATTGAGGATCTCTCTTCAACCAACGGCACCTACCTGAACGACGAGCTGCTGAACGGACCGGCGCCGCTTCGTGACGGTGACCAGATCCGCATCGGCGACTCGAAGTTTTCCTATTACCAGTAGGCCCCGAAGCCGCACCACCGAGACCAGAAGATGCTTAGAGCAGCAGAGACGATCGTGCGCACCGACCCAGGGCGTCAGCGCGCCGGCAACGAGGACTCAACGTTCGCGCGGGCGCCGGTGTTCGCGTTGGCGGACGGCATGGGCGGCGCACAGGCCGGCGAAGTCGCGTCAGCGATCGTCGCGAAGACCTTTGCGCTGGGCCTGCCGGACGAGGGCACGCCCGAGCAGCGGCTCGCCGAGACCGTTCAGCAGGCCAACCGCGAGATCCACGAGCGTCAGCTTGCGGAGCACGAGCACGCCGGCATGGGCACGACCGTCACCGCCGCCTATCTCGACGAGGACTCGGTGGCGATAGCGAACGTCGGCGACAGCCGCGGCTACCTCTTCCGGGACGGTGAACTGCAGCGTCTGACCAACGATCACTCGCTGGTGCAAGAGTTGGTCGCCAAGGGCGAGCTGACCGACGAGGAGGCGCTCGAGCATCCGCAGCGCTCAATCATCACCCGCGCGCTGGGCCCAGAAGCGGTCGTTGAGGTCGACACGTGGAGCTACCCGCTGCGCCCCGGAGACGTTGTGATGCTCTGCTCCGACGGCCTCACCGACATGATTCCCGAGCGCCAAGTGCAGCAGGCGCTGCTTGAGTCCCCGAGCCTGTCGGCCGCCGCCGATCGTCTGATCGACGAAGCCAACGCAGCCGGCGGCCGCGACAACATCACAGTCGTGCTCTTCCGCGCCGAGACGGTCGAGCCGGGCAGCTCAGTGGACCAGCCGACCAGCGCCTACGAGGTCTCGTTTGACGATCTCGAGAGTGCGGAACGCGTGCCGCCGGCCCCCGCGCCGCCGCTACCGGTGGCACCGCGACCGTCGCTGCGGGCGCCGCTTTCACGCCGCCAGGGCTGGAAGCCACGGGTCCCAAAGGGCATGGTGCAGTCGGGACAGCAGGAGCGCCAGTTCGGGCGCCTTGGCAAGGCTGTCGCCGGTACCGTGGCCGTGCTGGTCGTGGTCTTCATGATCGGCGGCGGCGGTTACCTCGCCACCAGGCAGCTCTACTTCCTCGGCACCAACGGCCAGGGCACGGTCGTCGTCTACCGCGGGCTGCCCTACGTACTTCCCTTCGGCGTCCCGATGTACGAGACCTTCTACGTCTCGGGCGTACCGGCGGCGCTGATCCCGGCTTCACGACGAGGTGACGTTCTCAACCACGCGATGCGCGACCAGACCAGCGCAATCACGCTGGTCAATCAGCTGGAGCGCGGCCAGATCGTCAAATGAGGGCGCGCAATCGCGAGTTGTTCGGCCTGGTCCCCGCCGCCCTGCTGCTCACGGCCGGATTCGCGGCCGTCTTCATCCAGGAGTCGGGAAAGCTCTCAAACGTCTCGCTTGTCTACGGCGCAATCTTCCTTGGGTTGTGCCTGGCCGGACACATCTTCATCCGTGTCACGCTGCCGCACGCTGACCCGTACATCTTTCCGCTGGTGGCGGTGCTCGCCTGCTTCGGCCTGGTGATGATCTACCGCATCTCGGGCGCTACGGAGGCTCGTCAGCAGGCGCAGTGGTTCGTACTCGGCCTGTTCCTGTTCGCGGGCACGGTGATGTTCTTCCGGGACTACCGAAAGCTAGAGAACTACCGGTATCTGATCGTGATCGGATCGATCGTTTTCATGGTGCTACCCCGTGTGCCAGGCCTCGAGTCCGCTACGCAGACCCAGACCTACGGGGCCTACCTGGAGATCCACGTCGGCTCAGTCACGTTCCAGCCGACCGAGTTCGCGAAGATCGGCCTCGTGATCTTCCTCGCCAGTTATCTGCGCGACCACCGCCAGGCGCTGGCCGAGGGACGCAAGATCTTCGGCTACCGCGTGCCGCCGCTCAAGCATCTCGGCCCCGTGCTGCTGCTGTGGGGCGTCGCGATGCTGATCCTGGTCTTCCTGCATGACATCGGTTCCTCACTGATGTTCTACGGCGGACTGCTGTCGATCGTCTACGTGGCCACGCAACGCGTCTCGTTCGTGGTGATCGGGCTCGTCGCATTCGGCGTCGGAGCCTGGTACCTGGGCACTCACATCCCCCACATCGACTCGCGCGTCCAGGCGTGGCTTTACCCGTTCAAGCCGAGCCTCTACAACGCCCAGAGCGGTAGCAGCTACCAGATAGCAAACGGTCTCTTCTCGCAGGCTCAAGGCGGGCTGTTCGGCCAGGGCTTCGGCCAAGCCTTGTTGACGGTCCCAGGAACCCACGACGCCTACGTTCCGCTGTCCGATACGGACATGATCTACGCGGTCATCACCGACGAGCTCGGCCTGTTCGGGGCGGCCGCACTGCTGCTGATCTACCTGCTGCTGGTGGCGCGGGGCTTCAAGGCGGCGATGCTCGCGCGCGACTCCTTCTCGAAGCTGATGGCGACCGGCCTCTCCGCGATTCTCGCGATCCAGGTCTTCGTGATCGTCGGCGGGGTTACGCGGGTGATCCCGTTCACCGGCGTGACGTTGCCGTTCGTCTCATACGGCGGCTCCTCGATCATGGCCAACTTCATCCTGGTGGCGCTGCTGCTGCTCGTCTCTGACCGGGCTCGGCGCCCAACCACAACGTGAACCGCGCGATCGTCAGGCTGTTCGCGGTAATGATGCTGCTGTTCGTGGTGCTGGTCGCATTCACCTCGCGCTGGACGGTGTTCAGCGCCACCGCGCTGCAGGACAATCCACTCAACAAACTGCAGACCTATGCCTCGTGGAAGGTGAAGCGTGGCAAGATCATCGCTGAAGACGGCGTCGTACTGGCGAAGTCCGTACCGGCCAGCGGCGGGATCTGGAACCGCAAGTACCCACAGGGCTCGCTGTTCGCGCAGACGATCGGCTATTCAGATGAGCAGCAGGGTTCATCAGCCGGTATGGAGCAGTTCTTCGGCCAACAGCTGAGTGGCCACAAGAGCGCGCTGGCGAGCGTTTTCGGATCGTTCGGCGGTGCTGCCGTCGGTGACGACCTCTACTCGACCCTCGATTCCAAGGCCCAGGCGCTGGCGCGGAAACTGCTCGACAAGCCAGGGGCTTGCGGGCCAAACCCTACGCCGTGTACGGGAGCGGTCGTAGCAATCGTGCCCCAGACGGGAGCGGTCAGGGTGATGTACTCGAATCCGACCTACGACGACAACGACCCCAACAAGTACGGGCGCGATTCAGATTGCGAGCCCAACCCGTTCGACAATGGCTGCCTCGTCAACCTCGCGCTCGCCGGGCGCTTCCCGCCAGGATCGACCTTCAAGCTCGTGACCACGGCGGCGGCGCTGGACAGCGGCAAGTACACGCCGGAGTCGACGTTCAGCGGCGACTCGCCGGTCACGATCTCAGGCCGCCCCCTGCAGAACGACAGCAACCACAGCTACGGTGAGGTCACCCTGACCCAGGCGCTGACCGACTCTATTAACACGGTTTACGCACCGCTCGGCCTGAGCCTCGGTTCTAATCTGATGCTCGAATACATGAGGCGCTTCGGCTTCTACTCGACGCCGCCGCTCCAGTATCCGGCCAACGAGATGAGCGCCAGCGGCGAGCTTGACGAACAGACGCAGAAGTTGGTCAAGCCGCCGGGACCCTGCACCAACTACTACAACTGCGTGGACCTGGGCCGCATGTCGATCGGGCAGGACAAGCTCGCCGTGACGCCACTGCAGATGGCGATGGTCGTCGCGACCGTTGCCGACCGTGGCAAGCTGATGGAGCCGCGGCTGGCAACCAAGGTCGTGGATGCGGAGGGGCAGGTGGTGGAGAGCTTCCCGCCAGTGGAGGAGGACCAGGTGATGAAGCCCAAGATCGCAGCCGAGCTGCAGGCGATGATGAGAGACGTAGTGGAGGAAGGCACCGGTCAGTCCGCGAATCTTGAGGGGTACCAGATCGCCGGAAAGACTGGCACCGCCTCGACCGCGGTCACCAAAGATGGCCAGCCGCTGGACGACGCCTGGTTCGTGGGATTCCCTATCCATGATCCAGACATCGCGGTTGCCGTCATGCTTGAGAACATTCCAGAGGGATACGGCGGCACCTACGCGGCGCCAATCGCTGCACAGATGATCAAGACACTGCAGGCAGAGGACCGATGAGCGAGTTCGAGGCAGGATCGACCATAGATGGGCGCTACCGCGTGCTGTCGCGAATCGGCGCAGGCGGCATGGCTGACGTCTACCTCGCACAGGATCAGCAGCTCGGGCGCGAAGTCGCCGTCAAGCTGCTGCACCGCCGCTTCTCCGAAGACCCCGCGTTCGTCGAGCGCTTCCGCCGCGAGGCCCAGGCTGCGGCGTCGCTGCAGCATCCGAACGTCGTCAGCGTCTTTGACCGCGGGTCGTTCGACGGCACCTACTACATCGCCATGGAGTACCTGCCGGGCCGCTCGCTGAAGCAGCTGATCCGTGAGGAGGCGCCGCTCGAGCCTGGGCGTGCGGTTGACCTCACCGTGCAGATCCTCAAGGCCGCCCGCTTCGCGCACCGGCGCAGCGTGATCCATCGCGACCTCAAGCCCCACAACGTGATCGTCGATGACAACGATCACGCCAAGGTGACGGATTTCGGGATCGCCCGGGCCGGCGCGTCGGATATGACCGAGACCGGCTCGATCATGGGCACCGCTCAATACCTCTCGCCCGAGCAGGCACAAGGACACGCCGTCTCGGCGCCGTCGGACTTGTACTCGGTCGCGATCGTGCTCTACGAGATGCTGACCGGCAAGGTTCCATTTGAAGGGGACTCCGCGGTCACGATCGCGCTCAAGCACGTCTCCGAGACCCCGGTGCCGCCGAGTCAGCTCAATCCCGTCGTCAGTCCCGCGCTCGACCAGGTGGTGATGTGGGCGCTGAACAAGGACCCGGCCGATCGTCCTGCGGACGCCGACCAGTTCATCGCCGCGCTCGAGCAGGTCCGTGGGGCCGTGACCGGGCCTGTCGGCGAGATCACGGCGACCATGCGGGCCGTATCGGTCGGCACTGACCTGGTGCCGACCGCATACAGCACCGGCGCTGACGCCGGCGCCTTCCCGCGCGCATCGCTTTCGGCGGCGGAGGCGGTGGGTGTCTACGGACACTCCCAGAACCCGCAGCTCAGCGGCGACAAGCTGAACCGCTACGACGACGACAGAGACGACCGGCGCGGCTCGCCGATCTGGCCGTGGTTGGTCGGTTTGCTGGTGCTGCTGCTGATCGGCGGCGGGATTGCCGCTTACCTGCTGACGCGCCCGAGCAAAGTCTCGGTGCCGCCGGTTGTAGGTCTGTCCTTGCCGATCGCCCAGGACAAGCTGGACGCGCTCAACCTTAATGCGAACCCGATCTACGAGACATCGACGAGCGTCACCAGCGGCAACGTGATGGACCAGGTGCCTGGCGCCGGCACGAAGCTCAAGAGCGGCTCGAACGTGACCCTGACCGTCTCAAGCGGTGCTGGCAGCGTGCAGGTGCCATCGGTCGTGTCGCTGAGCCAGAAGCAGGCCGTCGCCGCGCTCAAGGGGGCCGGGCTCGAGGTTCAGCGCGTGGTCATGGAGTCGAACTCCAGCGTCAATAAGGGGCAAGCGGTCAGCACATCCCCGGAGGCGGGTACCAGTGTCACCCACGGCAGCGGTGTGACACTGATCGTCAGTTCCGGAACGGCACTTCCGAATGTCGTTGGCGACCAGTTGCCAGAGGCTCAGCAGGCGCTCAACGGCTTCAAGGTCGTGACCACACAGCAGGTCTCAACCACGGCCACGGTGGGCACGGTGCTGAGCCAATCCCCACTAGCCAACACCCCGGTCGCTTCGAATTCGACCGTCAACCTGACGGTCGCCGAGGCCTCCAAGACCGCTGCTGTGCCGGACGTGGTCGGCTATACGATGGCTGGTGCCGCGCAGACGCTGCGGACAGCGGGTTTCAGTGTGATCGAGCTACCCGAGACGGTGAGGAACCCGAGTCAGGTCGGCAACGTCGTGAGGCAGCGCCCGCAGCCGCAGACGATCCATAAGAAGGGTTCGAACGTCGTCATCATCATCGGCGAGGCGCCGGCGGCGCCGACGACCACAGCGACGATTCCGCCGGTCACAACGACCACCAGCACGACGACGACTACCACGGGCCAGTCGACCACACCGTGAGCGCTGTGTCGCGGATCTTGGTGCTCGGCGGCGGCCGGTCGTCCGAGCACGAGGTGTCGCTCGCCTCGAGTAGCTCGGTGGCGGAAGGGCTGCGCACCGCAGGCTATGAGGTGCGCTCGGTGGTGATCGGCCGTGATGCCGTGTGGCGGGACGAAGCCGGCGATGAGCTCTCGCTTACGCCCGGGCGCGGGATCCCGGAGATCGACGTCGTCTTCCCGGTTCTGCACGGGCCCTTTGGCGAGGACGGCACGCTCCAGGGCCTTTTGGAGACGATCGACGTGCCCTACGTCGGCGCCGGCGTGCTGGCGAGCGCGCTCTGCATGGACAAGGTCGTCTTCAAAGAGCTGATGGCTCAGGCGGGAATACCCCAGGTGAATTACGGGGCGGTCACGGTGGCCCGCTGGCGGGAGCATCCGGAAGCCGTGCTGCGTGAGCTCGAGGCGCTCGGGCTGCCGGTGTTTGTCAAGCCGGCTCGGCTCGGGTCGTCGGTCGGGATTGCGCGCGTGACCGAAGCCGGCGCCCTGCGGGCTGCGCTGGACGACGCCTTCCGATATGACCCGATGGTGATTGTCGAGGCCGCTGCCACCGGGATTGAAGTGGAGTGCTCAGTGCTTGGCAACGGTGACCCGATCGCGTCAACGCCTGGCGAGATCCTGCTGGCCGGCGGGGAGTCTGGCTGGTACGACTACAAGGCCAAGTACACGCCCGGGGGCATGCAGCTGATGGTCCCGGCGCGGATCTCGCAGAGTGCCCAGGAGCGCGTCCGGGAGTTGGCCGTCGAGGCGTTTGTGCGCAGCGGCTGTGCCGGCCTGGCGCGCGCGGACTTCTTCGTCGACGGCGAGTCGGTGCTCGTCAACGAACTCAACACGCTGCCCGGCTTCACGGCGACCAGCGTCTACGGGGCACTCTTCGCGGCCAGTGGGGTTCCGTATCCGGAGTTGCTGGCCCGACTGGTGACGCTCGCGGTTGAACGCCACGAGTTCGAGCGCGCTCACTCGTTCTAGTCGATCCGAGCGCCGTGGGGCCGCAGGCACAACTTTATCCCGGTCGATGCGTTGTACTGGTGGGGCTCAACCGTCACAAGGAGATTTAGATGTCGCACCCACGTTCGAAACGCGCGCTTACGCTATGGGCAAGCCTCGTGGCGGTCACGGGCGTCGCCGCCGTAAGCGCGGCGCCGGCGCTAGCCGCAGGCGGCACGATCGTTGCGAGCGTGAGCGTGCCCAACGCGACCGCACTGGCGAACGTATCTGCCGTCCTGGTCGACGCCAATGGCCAAGCTGATACGACCGCGACCGTCGCCGCACCCACGAACGTCTCAGGCGACAGCGAGCAGTTCAGCCTCTCGAACGTGCCCGAGGGCGCCTCCTACTACGTCTATTTCTACGACGGCACGGCAGCCGACAACCTGGCGCCGGGCTTTGACGGTGGCACGACGCTCGCCGCTGCGACGCCGGTGACGATGCCCGCCGCGGGCGGTACGGTCAACGCCCCGCCCGCGACGCTGGTCGCCGGCGGCTTGGTCACCGGGACGGTGACCAACGCAAGCACCTCCGCAGCGCTCTCCGGCGGCACGGTGGCCGCGATCCCGACGGTCAACGGCGTGGCCGTGAGCGGCGGCTTCCTCAACGACGCCGACGGCACGCTGACGGTCAGCGGCAACTCATACACGCTCAGCGGTCTGCCATCAGGCGAGTATCTGTTGCAGTACGCGAACACGGCCATGAACCCGTCCTACCCGACGGTCTATTACTCGGCCAGCGGGGTTACACAGCTACTCGGGGACGCAAGCGACTTCTCGGTCACGACGGCCACCGCCGCCCAGACCGCCAACTTCGCGGTGCCGGAGGCCGGGACGGTCACCGGCACCGTGCTCGCCTCTGCCTCTGGCGCGCCACTGGGCGGCGTGATCGTGCAGTTCTATGCGAGCTCCGGCGAGCCGGTGGTGCGCACAACCACGGGCAGCACGGGGGCCTACTCGGAATCTGGCCTGCTGCCAGGCTCGTACAAGATCTCGTTCACAGAGACCAACCCTGCATTGCCGCTGGCCCTGCAGTACTACACAGGCGCCGCCACGCTGGCCAAGGCCAACGCGGTCACGGTGGTGGCCGGCAGCACGATGAGCAACATCAACGTCGCCCTGGCCCCTGGTGGCGGGATCACCGGCAAGGTTGTGGCCGCGCGTGGCGAGGCTGCGCTTGGCGACACCGGCGTGTACGTGATGGACGCGTCTGGCAACGTGCTCGGCCACACCACGACGGCGAGCGACGGCACCTACGCCGTCTCGAACCTGCCGGCCGGCAGCTATTACGTCGAGTTCGGCATGCCGAACTCGCAGGCGCTGAACCTGTTGACCGACTCGGCGCTGGCCCTGTTCGGCTATCAGCCTGAGTTCTATGGCGGCACGCTCTCGCTGGCTGGAGCTACGCCGGTCACGGTCGCGGCCGGCACCAACACCGCCACGATCGACGGGGCTCTGCTGCCGGCCAGTGCCGCCGTCGTGGGCTTGCCGACCGAATCAAAGGGCTCGCTCAGCGGCCTGCGCAAGAACAAGGCCGCCTTCGCGTTCACCGTGGTGCTCGGTTCAGGCGCCTCGGCCGACGCGTCGTCGGTTGCGGTCAAGCTCCCGGCCGGGTTCGGCTGGAGCAAGGCGGTGCTGGCCAAGGGCCTCTCGCTCAACGGCTCCAAGTTCACCTACACGGTTGTCGGGCGCACGCTGACAGTGACCTTCCAGCCGGGTCAGCGGCGCTTCAGGCTGATCGCCGCCGGTGGTGGCATCACCGTCTCCAAGGCGCTGCGCACGAAGGCCGGGCACAAGCAGATCGCATCGGTCGCCGTTGGTGTCAGCGTCAGTGACAGCCAGGGCGTCGTCACGCCGCTCAGCGTCGTCGTCAAGCGCCCGAGCTGAGTTGTCGAGCTCCGCACGGAGGCGGAGCGCCAAGGGCCCCCCGACGAGCCGCCAGACGCAACCGGCGATGTAGGCTCATGGACCTATGAACGAGATCAACTCAGTAGCGGTTGTCGGCGCCGGTTTGATGGGTTCGGGAATTGCGGAGTCGGCAGCGTTGGCCGGCGTCGAAGTGATTCTGCGAGACGTTGACCAGGCCGGGATCGACCGCGCGCAGCAGCGCATCGACCGCTCGCTGGCGCGCGCCGTTGAAGGCGGCAAGACGAGCGATGACGAGGCAGCGGCGGTCCGGGCGCGGATCAAGCTCACCACCGACCTCGGCGAGATCGGCGGTGCGGATCTTGTGATCGAGGCTGTTCCGGAGGATGCGCATCTGAAGCTCGAGGTGATCGCGGCGATCGACGCGGCCGTGAGCGGTGATGCGGTCATCGCCTCCAACACCTCCTCGATCCCAGTCACTCAGCTGGCACAGGCGGTGAGCAACCCCGAGCGGGTGGTCGGCCTGCACTTCTTCTCGCCGGTGCCGGTCATGAATCTGGTTGAGATTGTGGTCGCGCTCGACACGAGCGAAGCGACCGTCGCCGCCGCCAAGGCGTTTGCGGCGCGTCTTGGCAAGACCCCGATCGAGAGCAAGGACCGCTCCGGGTTCATCGTCAACATGCTGCTGGTCCCCTATCTGCTGGCGGCCGTGCGCATGCTGGAGGACGGCTTCGCCACGCGCGAGGACATCGACACGGGCATGAAGCTCGGCTGCGGGCATCCGATGGGTCCGCTCACGCTGAGCGACTTCATCGGCCTGGACGTGCTGCACGCGATCGGGATCTCGCTCTACGACGAGTTCAAGCGCGATGAGTACGCACCACCACCGCTGCTCAAGCGGATGGTTGCTTCAGGACGGCTCGGCCGTAAGTCAGGCCGAGGCTTCTACGAATACGGCTAGCTCGTCAGCCTCGCCCGCGGCGGGCTGCGGCGCCTAAGCTCGCCTCGCTGATCACGCGATTATCTGTAGAGCTTGATTTCGTTCACGGCTGCGTAGTTGCCACCATGCGGCAGCTCTGTGATCCAGATCAGGAAGTACGAGTACTTCTTGCTTCCACCGCTTAGCCGGATCTGCTGGCCGCTCATGACCCGCTGGCTGGTGCTTAGGCGCTGCCAGCCGCTGCGCCCAAAGTTCGTTGCCGACGGCTGCTGGTTGGAGCCGTAGATGCTCGCTTGGAAGCCGGGCGTGCCGGTGTCGATCACGATCGCGCTGGCGCTCGTCCCGCGTGTGTGTGAAACATAGATCCCGACGCCGGCCTTGCCGAGCTGGCCCGTGTAGTAATTCTGGGTCGGCCAGGCGGTGTTCGCCTTGCCGTCGATCGCGAGGGATGCCTGGCCGTTGTTCTGCTCGGTACCGCCAATGCCATCGGGGTTGTAGGCGGTCGCACAGCTTTTGCAGAGCGCCACCAGCCGGGATGTGCCGCCCTTCCCGGGCAGGGCGGCACCGCTATGCGCGCGCGAGCCAAGCCAGATGCCGACGCCAACCAGGGCCAGCAGCACCAGGATGCCCGCCAGTCCGACGCTGCCGCGGTGCCTGATCGTCAGCGGCACGCGCCGCCTTGTGCGCCGCGGTAGCGAGTTCATGACCGCCGTGGCCTCGCCGGTGACGCTGCCGGCTCGCTGCGCCTCAAGCGCCAGCAACGCTTCAAGGTCGGCGATCAGCTCCTGGTCGTCCGCATAGCGGTCCTGCACGTGTTTGGCGGTGGCGGTGTCGACGATCGCGGCCAGCGCCGCTGACGCTTCGGGCCGCTTGGAGCGCACGTCGGGTAGCTCCTCGCGTACGTGCTTCATCGCCACGCCAACCTGGGTTTCGGCGCTGAACGGCAGTTCGCCGGTCAGCATCTCGTAGAGCACCACGCCGAGTGAGTAGAGATCGGACTGGCCGGTGACGGAATGTCCGAGTGCCTGTTCGGGCGACACGTAATCCGTCGTGCCCAGAACCCGCCCATCGTCTGTGAGCCCCTCCTGATCGAGCGAGCGCGCGATCCCGAAGTCCGTCACCTTGGCGGTGCCTTCCGCGTCGATCAGGACGTTCTGAGGCTTCACGTCGCGGTGCACGATGTGGTGGTCGTGGGCGGTACCGAGCGCTCTTGCGATCTCGATCGCGTAGGCCACGGCCTCGGGGATCGGCAGACGGCCAAGCCGGCGGACTCGCTGCTTGAGCGTTTCGCCCTCGATGAACTCGAAGACGATGTACGGGTGCCCGGAGTCCTCTCCGGCGTCAATCACGCCGACGACGTTGGGGTGCGAGAGCTGCGCCACGGCGCGCGCTTCTCGCCGAAACCGCTCGAGCTGGTCCGAGTCGTCCGCGACCTCACGGTTCATGACCTTTACGGCCACTGAGCGCTGCAGCGTCTCGTCAACCGCGCGGTAAACGGTCGACATGCCCCCCGCTCCGATCCGTTCCTCGAGGCGGTACCGAGCGCTGAGCGTGATTCCGAGCAGGTCGCTCATCGCCACCCATTGTGAAGGCGCTGCGCCTGTGGCGGTGCAACGCGGCTGGCGTGGCCTGCGACGAGTGGTCCGGGACGCCGGATTAGGCGCCGACGAGCTTGTCTACGCCCGGCTCACCGCGTACGCCCATCGGCGCCACTTCGATCACATCGTCCTGGTCGGTGATCGTGCCGATCGCTGCCGCTCCGGGGTGGAACGAGGCCAGCAGATCCACGGCCGCGTCAGCCTGGTCGGCGGGGACCATCGCGACCAAGCCGCAACCCATGTTGAAGACCTCCCACATCTCAGCCGGCGAAACCTCGCCGAACTGGGCGATCAGTTCAAAGACCGGTGGCGACGGCAGCGGCTGGGTGATCGAATACCCGACCCCGGAGCCGATCCGTCGCAGGTTCAGGAGGCCGCCGCCTGTGATGTGGGCGAGCCCGCGCACATCAATCGAGGAGCGGATCAGTTCAAGCACTGCGCGCACGTAGATCACGGTCGGCTCGAGCAGCGCGTCGCCGACTGTCTTGCCGCCAAGCGAGGTGGGGGTCGCCTCGAGCCCGAGTCCGCCGTCGTCAACCAGCGCGCGCCGCGCCAGCGTCAAGCCGTTGGAGTGAACGCCGGAAGCCGGCAGGCCGACCATCACGTCGCCCGGTCGTACAGCCGAGCCGTCGATGATCTGGTCGAGAGCGACCGTGCCAAAGGCCGATCCGACAAGGTCGAATCCGTACGGTGACGGGTGGCCGCGCAGCACCTCGGGCACCTGGCAGACCTCGCCGCCGGGGATCTCGACGCCGGCGTCGGCAGCGCCGATGCTGAGGCCGACACCGATCTGGCGTAGCAGCTCAGGATCGGCCCGTTCGACCGCGATGTAATCGAGCAGCGCCAGCGGCTCGGCGCCAACGCAGATCAGGTCATTGACGTTCATCGCGACGCAGTCGATTCCGATCGTGTCGAACCGCTGGAGCTGTTCGGCGACGATCACCTTTGAGCCGACGCTGTCGGTCGCGAGCGCGATCCCGACGTTCGGGGCGAGGCCACCTGGCAGGCGCATGATGCTGGCGTAGTGGCCGGGCAGCGGCACCGCCAATGAAGGCCGGCCGGTCTCGATCGTCTTCAGCACGCCGACGATCGCGGCTACGCCACGGTCGGCCTGCTCGGTATCAACCCCTGCTGCGGCGTATGCGTCGGTCACAGTTCCATTGTTGCCGATTTGTCAGTGTCTGTCCGAGCGTCGCGTTCCTTCGTACGCGGCCTCACCCGTTGAGCGATCTGAGTCATCGCAAGCGAGCCGCCGATCGCGAGCAGGGGCACCGCTGGGATCAGGTAACGCAAGCCGAAGCCGCCGGTCGCCGCGGTACCGAGCAGCAGGCAGACGCCGGTGCCGCTCAGCAGCAGGATTTCGCGTCGCCCTGGCAACCTCATCAGCACTGCCAACACGGCAGCAAGCGCCAGCAGCGCCAACAGCGGCCGCGGCACGTGCAAGCTGCCGCGGTACCAGCGCACCAGGCCGGCGGGTGAGCGCACGGAGAGATGCAGACCTGGCAGGTCAAGCTTCTGGGTCGCCGGTGCCTGGGCCTCGTCCCGCGCCCGCAGCGGCAGCGAGGTGGCACTGACCGAGTCGTTGTAGGCGGTGGCGCCGGGCGTGAAATAGCGCAGGAAGTCCCCGAGTGTCGCTTCGACGAAGGCGAGTGGTTGATGACGGATGATCGTCTCCGAGAACGAAAGCAGCGTGGCGTTGGTCGGTGCCACCTTCGAGACCGACTGATTGGCGGGATCAAAAACCCGTTGTGCCGGTGACGGACCCCAGACGTACCAGTCGGGCGCCGAGGGGTGGCTGGCCCGCTGAGCCTTTGACTCGCAGAGCGGCCGCGCAGCGGCCTGAAGCGTGACCCCGGTGCAGTCGGCGAAGCCGCCGACGCGTCCGTAGAGCGTCCAGCCTGAGGTGGCCGTCAGCCCGAACACGTGGTATTTCGAGTCGACCGCGGCGCTATATGCCGAGAGTGGGATCACCAGCGCAAGCAGAAACGCTACGAACGCCCGCGAGCCGGCACGGATCCAGGCCAGGTAGATCAGGAAGACCGGGATCGTGAACGGCGCCGCCTCGCGCTCCAGCGCGGCGAAGGCGAGCAGCAGCCCGCAGAGCCCCGCCCGCAGCCAGATCCGCCCGTCGCGCTGCGCTGACGCTGTTGCCGGAGCGGCTGCCGCCGCCAGGCGCGGCCAGACCAAAACGAGCGCCGCGGCCAGCATCGTCACGTCGAAGAAGGTGTCCGACATCACGTACTGCTCAAGCGTGATCGCGTAGCCGTCAAAAAGCACGAGCGCCGCCGCCGCGGTTGCGCTCCAGCGCGGTGCGCCCGCCCGGATCAGCGCGGCGTAGATCGCGACCCCGCCGCCGAGCCCCGCCAAGTGCTGGAAGGCGACCAGCTCGAGCAGGCTGCGGTCAGGCAGCGTCAGCAGATGCACCAGCAGCGGGTAGCCGACCGGGTGGATTGTCGGTAGGCCAACGATCGCACCCTTGTAGGCGGTCGCGATGTAACCCCAGGAGTCAGGAAAGAGCAGCGCCGGCGCGTAGGCGACCATCGTCAGCGCTCGTAAGAGCGCTCCCAGCCCGAGAACCATGAGCAGCGGCCAATGGGGCCGCAGGCGCGTCATGAGCGGCCCAGCGCTGTCCCGCAGCCCGGCTGGCCGTGCCCTGACCCCCTGGGTGGCGGTGGTCACGATGACCCTGCGGGTCTAGCCGCGCTCCAACCAGAGGCGGCGCAGCACCACCGAGCCGAGCGCAACGCGGTACGCGGCGATCGGCGCCAGCGGCCGGTCCCGTTCGATGTGCTCGATGATCCGCGTTGAGCCGAGCGTCGAGAGGAAGGACGCGGCCGCACCGATCGCGAACGGCACCGCTGTGCCCTCGGGCAGGCCGTCCCGCTTGAGCCGCAGCAGCTTCAGTCCGGTGGCGCCCGCGATCACGGGCAGTGCCACGTGGCGCGAGAGGCGCTCGGCGTCGGCGCGCTTGAAGCCGCGAAGCCGCGCGGCCGTGAGCGTCGCGCCGTTTCGCGATACCCCGGGTATCAGCGCGCAGGCCTGAGCGAGCCCGAGCCAGGCTCCGTCGGCGGCCCGAGCGTCCTCATGGTCGCGTTCCTGAGGGCGGCGGTCAGCCCACGCCATTACGGCGCCGCCGACCATCAGGCCGACGGCGATCGATCCGGCGCGGCCCAGGTGTCGCTCGATCGGCTTTTCAAGCAGGAACCCGATCGCCGCCGGCGTCACGAAGGAGAGCGCGACCACCTTGACTCGCTCAAGGTCGGTGGTGCGGGCCGACTCGATCACTTCACCGCGCAGCGCGATCAGCAGCGCTGCCGCGGTACCGGCGTGCAGCGCGACCTCGAATGCTTTGCGGACCTCGGGGTCGGCCTCCGCGTGCTCGTTCCAGCGCAGCAGCCACGGGATCAGCTCGATGTGACCGGACGATGAGATCGGCAACAGCTCGGCAGGCCCGTGCATCGCACCGAGCGCAAGCGCCCTGCCCGCCGCTCGCCTGCGCGTGCCCATTAAGCCAGCGCGCGCCGCGAGCGGGTGCGTTTCACGAGCCACCAGCCAACCGCGAAAACGACCACAACCACGACCGCGTAGTCGACGTAGTTCAAGTGCTGCTTCCACTCCGGCCACTGCTTGCCGACGGCCTTGCCGACCAGCGCCCAAACGGTGATCCAGACCAGCGAGCCGAGCGCGCTCATCGCCACGAACTTGGCGTAGCCCATCTTCACGATGCCGGCCGCGTACGGTGGCGCCGAGCGGAAGACTGGAACCAAGCGGCTGATCGCGACTACCGGCGCGCCGAAGCGTTGGACCCACGCACCGGTGCGCTCGATCTTCTCGCGCTCCACGTGCAGTGGGCTGCCGCTACGGGAGAGCAGCTCGATCAGCCCGTAGTTCCCGATCGCGTAGGCGATCGATGCGCCGATCACATCACCAAGCACGCCGGCGATGATGATCCCGGGCAGCGAAAGGTGATGGTTGTCGACGCTGAACCCGGCGAACAGCATCGTCACCTCGGTGCCCGGCACGATCGCCAGCTGCGACATGATGATCAGTAGACAGACGCCCGGGAGTCCCAGGTGTTGCACGACGTGTGTGGCAAATGTCACCAGCGAGGCGGTGACTGAGGCGGTGGTAAGCACGGCGCTGAGTGTACGGTTGTCGCGAGCAATGGCAGTCCCACTATTCGATACCGACACTCCGCTGGCCCCATTCAGGGAGCAGATCATCGAGCGCGTCAGCGCCGTGATCCGCGGCGGGCACTTCATTCTCGGCCCCGAGGTCAAGGCCTTTGAGGCGGAGCTGGCCGCCTACGTCGGCGCCAAGCACGCGATCGGCGTGGCCAACGGCACCGACGCCTTGACGATCGCGGTGCGCGCTGCCGGGGTTGAGCCCGGAGACGAAGTGATCGTGCCTTCGATGACCTTCTACGCGACCGCTGAGGCCGTGGCCGCGATGGGCGCGATCCCGGTGTTCGCGGATGTCGATTACGACACCCGCAACCTGACTCCCGCGACGGTCAACGCGGCAGAGACGTCCAAGACCAAGGCGGTCGTGACCGTTGACCTCTTCGGGATGCCGGCGCTGAGCGCGCAGATCAAGCACGAGACCGGGCTGCCGGTGGTCGAGGATGCAGCCCAGGCGATTGGCGCGAGCCTTGGTGGCAAGCAGGCCGGCATGCTCGGTGACGTCGGCACGTTCTCCTTCTATCCGTCCAAGAACCTCGGAGCCTTCGGCGACGGCGGCGCGATTGTCACCGACGACGACCGCATAGCGGAGATCGCGCGCGCGCTGCGCTTCCATGGTTCGAAGGACAAGCAGTCGTTTGAGTACGTCGGCTACAACTCACGCCTCGACGAGATCCAGGCTGCCGTGCTGCGGGTGCTGCTGCCGCAGATCGACGTTTGGTGCGACGGTCGCCGCGCCGGCGCCCAGGCCTACATCGATGCCGGTCTCGGCGATCACTTAAAGCTTCCCGGCTCGCTCGACGGGGCTGTGCCCGCCTGGCACCTCTACGTCCCGGCGGCCGACGACGCCGACGCCAAGCTGGCCAAGCTCAACGCCGCCGGCGTGCAGGCACGCGCCTACTACCGCACGCCGCTGCACCGCCAGCCCGCAATGGCGCAGTTCGCGCCGGCGCACGAGTTGCCGGTTACCGATGAGCTCGCCCGCACGATCCTGGCGCTGCCGATCAGCCCCGTGTTCACGCGCGCCCAGGCTGATGAAGTTGTGGCGGCGCTGGCGGCTTAGCCGAGCCGCCAGCTTGAAGACCGGGGACGGCAGACCGTGACCAACGCGGGGGGATCACAGTGAAGGTCTGGGTTGACCTCACCAACTCCCCGCATGTGCTGGTGCTCGCGCCGATCATCCGGCGCCTGCAGCAGCAGGGCCACGAGGTGGAGGTCACCGCGCGTGACTTCGCCCAGACCCTGGCGCTCTGTGAGCGGCTCGAGATTGACTGCCACCCGATCGGGCATCACCGCGGCGCCGGGCTCAAGGACAAGGCGACCGGTCTTTTTGACAGGTCGCTTGCGCTTGCCCGCTTCGCGCGCAAGCGCAATTTCGACGTCTCCTTCGGCCACGGCTCCAACGACGTGACGGTCGCGTCGAAGCTGCTGAGAATCCCCAACGCGACGATGTTCGACTACGAGTGGGCGACAGTGCAACACAACGTCAACTGCCGGCTCGCTCAGGCTGTAGTGGTGCCCGACATGATTCCGGCGGAGCGTTTCAAGCAGTACGGCGCGACCAAGAAGCTGCGCCAGTACCCAGGCCTCAAAGAGGAGTACTACCTCTACGACTTCGAGCCCGACCCGGCGGTGCTCTCCGAGCTCGAGCTCGACCCCCAGCAGCCGATACTGGTCGTGCGCACGCCGCCGGCGGTCTCGCTCTACCACCGTTTTGAGAACGACCTCTTCGGTGAGGTGCTGCAGCGCGTCCGCGGAACCCAGGCGGTCGTGCTGCCTCGTACCCCGGAGCAGCGTAAGCAGCTCAACGAGGCCGGCGGTTTCATCGTTCCCGAGCAGGCGATCGACGCGCAGTCGCTGATCAGTTACGCCGACCTCGTGGTCTCTGCCGGCGGCACCATGAACCGCGAGGCCGTGGCGCTCGGAACCCCCGTGTTCACGGTCTTTGAGGGCAAGCTTGGCGCTGTTGATGAGCGCCTGATTGCGGAAGGGCGCCTGCGCAAGCTGGAGCGCGTTGAGCAGGTCACGCTCACCAAGCGCGAGCCAGCGGACCCTGCTAGCCACGGAGCCGAGCGGATCCGCCGCGACCCGCAATTGCTGGTGGAGTTGCTGACCTCCTACCCGTAGCCGTTCGCACGGTCAGTGAGCCCGAAATGCTTCACGGTGGTGCTTTAGCTCCAAGGCAATAGAATCCGACGCGATGCGCCGACGGATTCGGTTCGCGGCCTTGCCTATCCACCGGCAGTCACTGCCACAGGTAGTCGTGGATGGCGTCCTGGTCGCCTTCGCCTACTCGCTCGCCTTCTGGCTGAGGTTCGAGGGCTCGTTCACCCGGCCATGGCGGCAGCGCTACGGGCCGCTGCTGACCCACACGGTCTGGTGGGTCGCGCCGCTGACGGTGTTTGTGCTGGTTGCCTTTGGCGTCTACCAGCGACTTTGGAAGTACGTTGGCCGGCGTGACTTCGAGGCGATCGGCAAGGGCGTCGTTGTCTCGACGCTGCTGGTCGTGGGCGCGGTGGCGCTGTTCCACCCAGTGACCTCGGGTGGCGCCGGCGTTGAGGTGCCGCTGTCCGTGATCGCGCCCTTCCTGCTGCTCAGCTTCGCGCTGCTTGCAGGCGCGCGCTTCGTGACGCATGCGATCAGTGAGGGTCGAGTGCACAGCATGAGCGCGCCCAAGGGCACGCGTGAGGTCTTGATTGTGGGGGCCGGCGAGGGTGGGCGGCTGGTCGCGCGGGAGCTGATGCGCAACCCAGGGCTGCAGATGCGGCCGGTCGGCTTTATCGACAACGACCCGCGCAAGCAGGGTCTCAAGGACGAATACGGCCTCAAGGTGCTCGGCACGCATGAACCTCGCGAGCTCGGTCGCGTGCTCGACGCCGTCGAGCCTGACGAGGTGTTGATCGCAATTCCGTCGGCGCCAGGCACGGTTCGCGCGGCGGTCGTAACCGCCTGCCGCAGCCGCGGCATCCCAGTCCGCACGATGCCGACGGTGTTTGAGATGTTGCAGGACGGCGGCGGCGAATCACGTGTGACCCGGCAGCTGCGTGAGGTGCGCGTTGAGGACATCCTCGGCCGTGAACCGGTGCACATGGAGCTTGAGCGCGTCGGCGCCTACCTCGCCGGGCAGGTCGTCCTGGTCACCGGCGCCGGCGGGTCGATCGGCGGCGAGCTCTGCCGTCAGATCGCGCGCGTCGGGCCGAGCAGGCTGGTGCTCGTCGACCACGCCGAGGACAACCTCTTTGAGATCTCACGCGAGCTCTCCGAGGAGCGCCATATCAACGTGACCGTGCCGGTACTGGCCGACTGCAAGGAGGAGGAGCGGATGCGCGAGGTGCTGAGCGAGCACCGTCCCGCCGCTGTCTTCCACGCCGCCGCCTACAAGCACGTCGCGATGATGGAGATGAACCCGGTTGAGGCGGTGCGCAACAACTCACTTGCGACGCTGCTGATGGCCCGGATCGCGGGCGAGATGGGCGTCAAGAACTTCGTCCTGATCTCGACCGACAAGGCGGTTAAGCCGGCGACGGTGATGGGCGCCTCCAAGGCGCTTGCGGAATGGGCGGTCGAGGCGATGTCCTCACGCCACCCGGGTACCCGCTACTCGACCGTTCGCTTCGGCAACGTGCTTGGCTCGTCGGGCTCGGTTGTGCCTATCTTCAGGCGCCAGATCGCCGCCGGTGGGCCGGTGACGGTCACCGACAAGCGCATGAGCCGCTACTTCATGACGATCCCGGAGGCGGTGCAGCTGGTGATCCGCGCCGGCTCGCTGACCGAGCGCAGCGGCGACGTCTTCGTGCTTGAGATGGGGGAACCGATCAAGATCGTTGACCTCGCCGAGACCATGATCCGTCTCTCTGGCTTTGAGCCCGGCCGTGACATCGCGATCGAGGAGGTGGGCGCCAGGCCCGGCGAGAAGTTCCATGAGCTGCTGTTCAACCCTTATGAGCGGGCGCAGTCGACGCCGTCCAGCAAGATCATGCGCGCCGAGCGCGAGCACCTCGACCCCAGCTGGGTAGGGGCCACGTTCGATCACATCAACCTTTTGGTGCTCGAGAACAACGCGGCAGCGCTCGCGGAGCACGTTTCCAAGCTCGACGCCGAGCGGCTAGCCGGTACCGCCTCCGGTACCGGAGGGTCCAGTACCGGCGCTGGGTCGTAGACTGCCCCCGCAGCGCATGGAAGTCCCCTTCGCTCTCTCAATCCACAAGTTCGTCAACTCGATCGGAGCCGACGCCGGTTTCGCAGCGTTCGTCTGCGTGGCTGTGATCGGATTGCTCTATTTCGCTCAGGCCCGTGAAACAGCGACGTTGCGCGAGCGGCTTGAGGATGCGCATGACCGGATCGGTGGCCTCGAGGCACGGATCGCACAGCTCATGCACCTGCAGTCGGCGCGTCAGCCGGTTCCAGCCCCGGCCGCGCCCGGACGGGTAACGCCTCCGCCGGTAGCGGCGCGGCCGATGGGCAGCGCGATCGCCTCGGTAAGGCGCGTCCCTGCAGCTACCGCTGCCGGCACCGGAGCGACTCCGCCCGGTACGCCGTTTCCCGTCGCTCCGGTTGGTATGGGCGCGCCGGCGCTCGCCTCCGCCACCAAGCTGATCCCGGATCCGGCGCTGCCAGCGGCCGCCGCTCCGGTATCCGAGGACACGATCCTCGTCCCGGCTGCCGCGGTAAAGACCGCCAACGGCAACGGCGAGGCGCCTGCGGTGCCTGCCGGCATCCCGCCGGGGGCTACGGGTGCGACCACGCCACCGCGTGTACAGATCCGGACCGACGGCTCGGGTAGCAGCGCAGGTCCGCGACGCGCCACGGGAGCGCCGCCAACGCGCCCGCTCGGCGAGGCCCGCTTCGACGTATTTGAGCAAGACCGGGGCTCCCGCTCGCGCTCTGGCGGCCGTCGGCTCCCGCTCGCGATCGGCATCGTCGCGCTCCTGGTAATTGTCGGCGGCGTGGTGGCGATCCTGTCGAGCGGCGGCAGTGGCAGCACAAACTCGCCCGTTGCCGGTGGCAAGACCACAGCGGCCACGACCAAGACCGGCTCGACGACCGGTAAGCACAAGGGCACCAAGCACAAAGCAGCGCCGTTCGTCGCGTCAAGTGTGAGCGTCGCCGTGCTCAACGGAACCTCGCAAGCAGGACTGGCCGCTGACGTCTCCACCGCGCTCTCCGGGGCCGGGTACCAAAAGGGCAGCGTCACGAACGCCGCCGCGCAGAATGAGCGCACGACGACCGTCTATTTCACGGCCGGTTACGAGTCCGCCGCGGACCACGTGGCCAAGCAGCTCAAGCTCACCGATGCGAGCGTGAAGGCAGCGACGCAGGCGGCGATCCACAGCTGCGCGACCTCACCCACCGGGACCACCACGTCGTGTAGCGGCAACGTAATCGTCTCGGTCGGCAAGAACAGAGTCTCGATGGCGCCGACCGGCCCCTCCTCCGCCGGGTAGCGAGCGTTGACACGGGTGGTCTCGTCGCTCGCCGGTAACTCCGGCCTGCTGCTCGCGCGGCACGGACAGACCAATGACAATCTCGAGCCGATTCGTGCGCAGGGCTTCACCGACACGCCGCTGAATGACGTTGGCCGCGCTCAGGCTCACGAGTTGGCCGAGCGCATCGCATCCAGCGGGCTGACGATCGGCTCGCTCTGGTGCTCGGATCTCTCACGCGCAGCTGAAACCGCCCGCATGGTCGGCGAGCGGATCGGCATGGAGCCGCGACCGGAGCCGCGCCTGCGGGAAGGCAACCGTGGCGACTGGGAGGGGCGGCTGTTTATCGACATCGCCCGCGATGATCCTGCCGGCTACGCGGCCTGGATGCGTGCCGGCGCCGACTTTCGCTTTCCGGGTGGCGAGTCCCTGCAAGAGCACGCAGACCGTGTCTGGGCGGCGCTTGAAGAGATTCGCGTGACCGGGCCGCTGCCGGCCTTGGTCGTCTGTCATCGCGGCTCAATCAGAACGGTGCTCTGTCGCAGCGACCCGCGCGGGCTCTCCGCTTTCCACGAGTTCGAGGTCCCCAACACCGGCCTGGTGCCGCTGTGAAACGGCTGCCGGCGATCGCCTTCGGCGCGCTTGTTGCGGCCACGCTGCTCGCCTTCTTCCTGACCCAAGCGGTTAAGTCCAACGACGCTTGGCTGAACGGCAACCCCACGCCGATCCCGGCGGCCTTCAATCCCATTGGTGGCCACGTCTGCAGGTCCAAGAAGGACAAGGCCGGGAAGTTCACGTGGCTGGACTACAGGCAGACCTCGCTGTCGGTCCAGCTTTGGCAAGCCGACACGGTCAGTGTGAATGTGACGGACAACGCCGGCGTTCCGGTTGCGGTCATCTCGCAGGGGCGATCGCTGCAGCGAAATGTGCCCAGCGTGTTCCACTGGAAGGGTTTTGAAAACGGCGGTACGTATGCACCGGACGGGACCTACTTCTTCCAGTTGAAGTTGGTTGAGCAAGACCGCACGATCGACCTCACGAACGCGCCAATCACGGTGATGACTCACGATCCAGTGGCGCCGGCCACGTCGGTGGCGCTGACGCCTATCGCCGCCACCACCACCGGCACGACGACGACCGCCACGAGCAGCGCCACAACGGCTGCTACGACGACCACCGCAACGACAACGGCCTCGACGACCACCGACACGACCACGACCGCCACTGCAACCACGGGTCCGGTCGTGCTGACGCCACCAGCAGGCAGCGTCACGGTCCACTTCAAGGCCGGCCCGTACCGCCGCGTCTGGATCGACGTATGGCGTACCGGCCTGCCAGGCAAGTCGGTACTCGTGAACAGGTTCAGCGTCGAGCCCACACGCGGCAGTGCCGTCTGGAATGGCAACAAAGCGGACGGCATGCCCGCGCCCGCCGGAACATACCTGCTCGGCGTGAGCGTGCAGGATCTTGCCTGCAACCCCGGGACCTACCCGGTGGTGGTGCCGGCATCGCCGGGGACCACCCCGCACGCTGGCGTGACCGTGCGTTACCTGGCGGCGACACCGCCACTGGCGCCGACCCCGGCCGGCTCACTCGCGACCGTGCAGGTCGACTCGCCGACGGGCCCCTACAGCTGGGCCCTGCGCCTGGCGGGCAAAGGCAAGGTGCTTGCCCGCGGCAGCGGCAGCGGCGTAACCGGGAGCGGGGCGGGCACGCTGACCGTGCGGCTGCCGAAGCGGAACGCGGGCCTCTACAAGTTGACGATCACCGCTGGGCAGTATTCGACGGCGGTGCCGTTGGTTGCGAGTGCCACGGGCGCGCGCGCAGCGCGCGCCCGTGTACTGGTCGTGCTCCCGTTGCTCACCTGGCAGGGTCAGAACCCGGTCGACGACACCGGAGACGGCGTCCCGAGCACGCTCACCGACGGCGACCGCATCTCGCTCGAGCGTCCCTTCGCGTCGGGTCTGCCCGAGAGCTTCCGGCAGGACGCCGCTCTGATCAGCTACCTCAACAGCCAGGGCTACCACTTCCAGCTGACCACCGACCTCGCCCTGGCGCGGGGCGTCGGGCCCTCGCTCGTCGACCACTGGGGCGTCGCGCTGGCCGGCAGCGAGACCTGGCTGCCGAGTTCGCTGGCCGGGTCGCTGAAAGCGTTCGTATTGCACGGTGGTCGCGTGCTGTCGCTCGGCACAGGTTCGCTCGCGGGCACGTCGGTGCTGAGTGGCTACCCCTCCGATCCGTCGGCGGGCGCGCCCAAAACCAGCGACACCGATCTATTTGGCGCCAAGCACGGTCCGCTGACAAAGACCGGCGGTGACTTGATCACCGAGCTCGAGGACCAGCTCGACATCCTCAACTCGTCACCGGCGTTCTCCGGTTTCGACGCATTTGAGCCGATTGAGCCGCCGGCCGGCGTCAAGGCGTCGCTTGCCGGCATCGCGGACGGCGCCCCCGCGGTGGCGGCGTTCCAGCTGGGAACCGGTTATGTCGTTGAGGTCGGGTTGCCTGACTTCAACTCGACGCTCGCAGCAGACGTTGACTCGCAGGAGCTGCTGAACCGCATCTGGCAGCTGCTCGCCAAGTAGCGTCAGTTCATTCCGATGGCCGGATACCTGAAGCGGCTGCTGAACTCGCTCGGCGCCTACCAGATCGCGAGCATCATCCAGAAACTGCTGGCGGTGGCGCTGCTGCCTGTCTACACCGGCAGGATCGCGTCGGCTGGATACGGGATCGTGGAGACGCTCGCGACCTTCGTGATCTTCGCCAGCATCGTGCTGCGGTTCGGAATCATCGAGGCGTTCCTGCGGTACTACTTCATGGACAAGGACCGTGAGCGCCAGGACGCGCTGGTGCGCCGCAGCGTGCTGTTCCTGATCGCCACCACCACGCTTGCCTGCCTCGTGCTTGTGATCCCGGCGGGGCCGCTGGCGCGACTGATCACCAGTGAGCACGTACCAGCCGCATTCCGGGTCTCGGTGCTGGGCATCTGGTCGTTCACCAACCTGGAACTCGCCCAGGCCGTGTTGCGCGTCGATGAGCGGCTCAAGGCCTACGCGATCTGTGGAATCACCAATGTGCTGCTGACCGTCAGCACCTCCGTGGTGCTGGTCGTCGGCTTCGGGGACGGATACATCGGACTGCTGATCGCCAACTACGGTGCAACCACCCTGGTTCTGCTCGGGCTCTGGTGGACGTTGCGCGCACGCATCCTGAATCACCCTGAGATCCACACCGCCGATTCGTTCCGCACGCTGTTCCGCTTCGGCCTGCCGACAGTCCCTGCTGAAGCCTCGGCCTACGCATTGAGCGTCGCCGACCGCCAGTACATCGTGCATCAGAGCGGAGTCTCGGCGGCCGGCCGCTACGCGATCGCGGTGAAGGTCGCGGGCGCGATCGTCTTCATCGTCCAGGCTTTCCAGTACGCCTTCCCGCCGCTGGCCTACTCAGTTAAGGATGACGCCGAGGCCGCGCAGCTCTACGGGCTGGTGACCACCTACTACGCGCTGGTCACCGGCTGGGTGGTGGCCGCACTGACGCTTGAGAGCCGGTACATCATCCGCTTTCTCGCGCCCCACGCCGGTTACTTCGGGGCTTACCGGGCGATCCCCTGGGTCTCGCTCGGCTGGGCGCTCTACGGCCTCTGGGTGGTGCTGCTGGTTATCGCCGGCCGTGCTCAGGTCACGAGCCGTAACTTCCCGGCGGCGTTCGCCGGACTCGTGGTCAACGTGGTCCTGCTGCTGGTGCTCGTGCCGCGCTACGGGATCGCCGGCGCCGGCATAGCGCTCTGCGGCGCCTACATTGCCATGCTTGCGGCCATGCACCTGCTGATCCGCCGTGCCTTCCCCGTGAACTTCGAGTGGCGCCGGCTCATCCACTTGGTGGTGGTCGTCGGCGGTCTGGCCGTGGCGGCGGATCTGCTGCTGCCGACCTCCGGCTTTGGCGGCTTCCTTGAGCGCACCGTCGTCGTCGCCGCGATTCCACCGGCGCTGTGGGTAACCGGCTTCCTGCATAAGGCGGAACTCGAGCAGGGACTCGCCGTCGCGCACAAGCTGCGCGCGCGTTTGGGGGCGGCATGACCGACAGAGGCGCGCCCCACGACCCCCGACCACCTGCCGGGGGCGTCTCACGACCTCTTGTGAGCGTCGTTGTGCCGTTCTCCGGTACAGCCGCGGAGGCAGCCGAAGTGATCGCGATGCTGGGGTCGCTGAAGACCGGCCCCGGCGACGAGATGATCCTCTCCGACAACAGCGGCACCGCGGCCGCAGCTGGTGACCCGCGTCACTCTGGGGGAGAAACCCGCCCCTACGACGGGTTTCTCCCCCAGAGTGAAGGCGTCCCGGTGGACGAGTCCCCGGCGGCGCCGGCAGCCCGCGTCAAGATCGTGCGCGCGACCAAGGAGGCCTCTGCTTCGCATGCACGCAACGTCGGCGCCGCCCACGCCAAGAACGATTGGCTGTTGTTCCTCGACTCAGACGTGGTGCCGCCGCCTGACCTGATCGACCAGTTCTTCAGGGAGCCGATCGATCAGAACGTCGGCGCGATGACCGGTGACATCGCCGGAATCCCGGACACCCGCACGCTCGCGGCGCGCTACGGCACGGCCCGCAACTTCCTCGGCCAGCGGTCGCACGTGATGAACCCATATCGTCCGCGCGCCTCGTCGGCGAACCTCCTGGTACGCCGCGCGGCGTTTGACCAGGTCCATGGCTATACCGAAGGCATCTGGGCGGCCGAGGACACCGACCTCACCTGGCGTCTGCAGGACGTGGGCTGGACCCTCGCCTTCAATGAGCACGCCGTGGTTCAGCACGCCTACCGCGACTCGCTGCGCGCGCTCGGTAAGCAGTGGCGCGGCTATGCGGCGGGGGCGATGTGGCTCTCCCACCGCTACCCCGACTTTGAGCTCGACCCGGGGCTCAACCGTCTGGGTCGGCGCCTGCTCAAACGCGTCGGGATCGGTTCGGGCGTTGCCTTTCGCGCCGACGGCCGCGGCTCTGAGGCGTCGACGCGGCTGACGCGCCGGCAGCGCCTGCAGTTCCTGTTCGTCGACTGCATGCTCGGCGTCGAGGAGAAGATCGGCCACCGCAAGTCAAACAGCGTCGATCGCCGCGAACCGTGATGCGAATAGATCTCGTCGACCCGCCGGCCTTCTCCCCGCCCTATGACCACGCACTCGCGTCAGCGCTGGCAGCGCTCGGCGCCGACGTCCGGCTCGTGACCTCAGAGTTCATCCACGGCCCCGTCCCGGAGCCGGTCGGTTACGAGCGTGAACTCTTCTTCTACCGCGGCGCCCGCGGTCCCGCCGGTTCCAAGGCCCGCGGCTTCAGCAAGCTGGCGTCGCACGGCGCCGACATGCGCCGCTACCGTCGCCAGGCGCGCGACGTCGTCCATTTCGAGTGGCTGACGGTCCCGCGCTCAGATCTGCGCAAGCTCCCGGACCGCCCGGTGGTGCTGACGATCCATGACCCGCTCGAGCGCGGCGGCGTCAAACCTCCATTGCGGCCCTCGGCTTTCTCCCGCGTCAACGCGGTCGTGGTTCACAGCGAGTTCGCGCGTGAACGCGTACTCGCACAGCACCTGCTGAAACCGGAGAAGGTGCATGTGATCCGCCACGGCGCCATCATCCCGGCGGCCGTACCTGGTCCGCTGCCGCCGGAGCTCCCGCAGACAGACCTACCGGTTGTGCTCTGCTTCGGTCTGATCCGTCCCTACAAGGGGATCGAGCTGTTGCTCGAGGCCTGGGAGGGCATCACCGACGCCGAGCTATGGATCGTCGGGCGGCCGATGACGCCGATCGACCGCACCATCGCCGCGGCGCCCGCCGGCGTGCGGTTCGTGCCGCGGTTCGTCACAGACGCGGAGGAGGCGGCTGTCTATCAGCGTGCCGACATCGCCGTGCTGCCCTACGAGCGCGGCGACCGCTTCGGCTTCTCCGGCGTGCTCGCCACCGCGCTCGGCGCGGGCAAGGCGATAGTGCTCTCCGATGTCGGTGGCCTCGCCGAGGTCGCAGAACTAGGGGCGGCCCGGCTGGTCGCGGCGGGCCAGAGCGCTCCGCTCCGCTCCGCGCTCTCGGAGCTGATCGCCTCACCCGAAGACCGCGCCCAGCTCAGCGCCGCCGCCCTCAAGGCCGCCACCGAGGTCTACTCCTGGGAAGCGGCCGCTCGGGCGACGCTCGAGCTGTACGAGACAATCAGCGCGAGCTAATGACAGTTGCAAAAGTCGTCTTCTGGGTCAGTGCGGCCCTGATCGTCTACAGCCAGGTCGGCTACGGCCTGCTGCTCGCGGTGCTCGCACGGCTCTCGCGCCAGCGTCCTGCCAGCCAGCCCGCAACTCCCGGGTCAGCTGCGGCACTGCCGAAGGTCTCGCTGATCGTCGCCGCCTACAACGAGCAGGACGTGATCAGCCAACGGGTCGCGAACCTCAAGGCGCTCGACTACCCGCCGGAGTCGCTGCAGATCATCGTCGCCTCCGACGGATCGACCGACTCGACGGCCGCGCATGCGCGCGCGGCCGGAGCGCAGATCGTGCTCGAGCTTCCGCGTGGCGGCAAGATCCGTGCCCAGGACGCCGCAGTTGAGGCCGCCAGCGGCGCGCTGCTGGCCTTCTCGGACGCCAACAGCGAGTGGCAGCCCGACGCCCTACTGCGGCTCGTCGAGGCGTTCACCGATCCGAAGGTCGGCTATGCCTGCGGTGACGTCAGCTTTGTCGACCAGCAGGGCGGCAACCAGGAGGGCGTCTACTGGCGCTATGAGATGTGGCTGCGGCGGCTCGAATCGCGGCTGCGCTCGGTCACCTCGGGCAACGGCGCGATCTACGCGACCCGCGCCGAGGCCTACCTGTCGGTCGATCCACTCGCGGGCCATGACCTCTCGTTCCCTTTCAATATGGTCAAGCGCGGCTGGCGCGCGGTCTACGCGACCGATGCGCGAGCCTCCGAGAAGATGGCACCGTCGATTGAGAGCGAGTTCGCCCGCAAGCGTCGCATGGCGCGCCGTACCTGGCCGACGATCTGGGGTAGCGGCCTGATCTCGCCGCGCGGCTACGACCCGCTCTATGGCTTGATGATCTTCTCGCACCGGCTGCTGCGTTATCTAGCGCCGTTTCTGCACGCGCTGGCGCTGATCACCAGCCTGGTGCTGGTTGGTCAGGGCTGGGTGTACATCGTCTGCGCGGCGGCCCAGGTCGCGTTTCTGCTCGCCGCCCTGCTGGTGCAGCTGCCGCCGCTCAGCCGCTTGCCAAAGCAGCTGCTGCCGGCCCGTCTGATGCTGATCGCCCAGTACTACCTGGTCACCAACTCGGCGCTGGCAATCGGGCTCTGGGACTGGCTGCGCGGTGAGCGCTCGCCGGTCTGGGAGACGGTACAGGGGACGCGATGAGCGCTCACGGACGCGACAACGAAAACCGCACGCGACGCGCGCTTGACCTGTTGATCGCGGTGCCTGCCGTGATCGTCACCGCACCCGCGGTGGCGGTGTTCGCCTGGCGGATCCGGCGCGAGTCGCCGGGCGGTGCGCTCTATACGCAGGTGCGCTCGGGCCTTGAAGGCGAGCCGTTTGAGATCTACAAGCTGCGCACGATGGTCAAGGACGCCGAGTTCTTCGGCGCGGGCCTGGCCGTGCTTGAGGGCGACTCGCGGATCACGCCGACGGGGGCTCTTTTGCGCCGTTACTCGCTTGACGAGCTGCCGAACCTGTGGAACGTCGTACGTGGAGAGATGGCGATCGTCGGACCTCGGCCGACGCTGCCGGCTCAGGTCGAGCAGTACACCGAGCGTGAGCGCCGCCGCCTGGCGGTCCCGCCCGGGATCACCGGCTGGGCGCAGGTCAACGGTCGTGCCTCGCTGCCCTGGTCTGAACGGATCGAGCTCGACATCTGGTACGTCGAGCACCGTTCGCTTTGGCTCGATCTGAAGATCCTGGCGCGAACAGTCCGGATGGTGATCACCGGCCACGGGCTCTACCACGAGGATGAGACCGGCGGCGTGGACTTGGGCGGTCAGGAGACCAAAACCTAGCCGCGGACGCAAGCGCGCGCCCGAACGCGGGCGCAGCTGTCCACTAGGATCGCCGCCGTGGAGCAGGAGCTGCTGATCTTCGGGGCGGGGGGGTTTGGACGCGAGGTCGCGTCCTGGGCACACCGTGCCGCTTGGCAGGGACGCGGCTTCAAGCTCGCGGCGTTCGTCGATGACAACGTGGTGGCCGACGAGCTCAACGGAGTCCCCGTGCTGACACTGGCGCAAGCAGCGCAGCGGCACCCTGACGCCGGCGTCTTGGCGAGCGTCGGGCAGCCGCGGGTGCGCGAGCGGTTGATCGCCAAGGCGGCTGAGCTCGGTCTGCGTCCCACGGCGCCGCTGCTGCACCCAAACGTCGAGTACGACCCGCAGTACGTGAGCTTTGGGGAGGGCGTGGTCGTCTGTGCCGGCTCGATCCTGACGGTGAACATCGAGGTCGACCCGCACGTCCAGATCAACCTTGATTGCACGGTCGGGCACGACGCCGTGCTTCGCGCTTACGCGACGCTCTCACCGGGCGTGCACATCTCCGGCAACGTGACACTCGAGCAGTGCTCGTTTCTGGGTACGGGCGTGGTCACGGTCCAGGGCCTGCCCGCGCGTCCGCTCCTGATCGGCGCCGACTCGGTGGTCGGCGCCGGGGCCGTGGTCACCAAGGACGTGGCACCGTCGACAACCGTCGTTGGGATCCCGGCGCGAGCGCGGGCTTGAGCGACGAGAGGCGCTGAGCGATGGCACGCAAGGAACTGCGGTCTTTAGAGGGCAAGGTGGTCGCGATCAGCGGCGGAGCGCGCGGGATCGGGCGCTCGACCGCCGCGATGCTGATCGCCCAAGGCGCGCATGTCGCGATCGGCGACCTCGATGTTGCGCTGGTTGCGCGCGTCGCTGATGAGCTCGGAGCCGGGACGATCGGCCTCGAGCTCGACGTCAGGAGGCGAGTGAGCTTCACCGCTTTCCTCGACGAGACCGAGCGTCGCCTAGGGCCGCTCGACGTGCTGATCAACAACGCCGGGATCATGTCGCTTGGCCCGTTTGAGCAGGAGCGAGACGAGATGACCGCGCGACTGCTTGAGGTGAACGTCACCGGCACGATGCTCGGCTGCAAGCTTGCGATGGCCCGGCTCTTGCCGCGCAACAGCGGCCATATCGTCAACGTCGCCTCTGCGGCCGGCAAGCTCGGGCTGCCTGGCGGCGCCACCTACTCCGCAAGCAAACACGCGGTCGTCGGGCTCAGCGAAGCGATCCGAGCGGAGTTGGCGGCCACCAAGGTGGAGGTCCACATCGTGATTGCGGCGCCGGCCACGACCGAGCTCGGCTCCGGTCTGCGGCCGCTGCGCGGAATCAAGTTGCTGCAGGCGGCGGACATCGCCGAGGCGATCGTCGACGGGCTGCAGGCGGGCACGCCCGACATCTACGTACCGAAGCGGCTCGAGCCGCTGCTGCGCGCCAGTCCCTTGGCGCCGCGTCCCTTCGGTGACCTGCTGCGGCGGGCGTTTGGCGGCGACCGGGTGCTGGCCAAAGCCGACCCTCTGGCGCGCGCAGCCTACGAGGCGCGGATTGCGCCCACGGAGCTGGTCGATGCCTCCGCGACGGTTGCCAGCGCCGCCGCGTCGGTAGCCGACGCGATTCGCGGGTCCTAGCGAGCTGCGGGCCGCGGCCGGCCGGGGAACTCTGAGCGGGCGCCGAAGTCGGCGCCCGCAGCAGCGAGGGTCAGATCAAGCGACCTGGGTCGGCTTCTTGGCAAGCCACTGTGACGTGCAGGGGATCTTGCTCACGTCGCAGCGATCTGCGTAGGCGGTCGCGATCTCCGTGACTTCCTTGAGCAGGTCGTCCTGGAGGCGGATCGGATCGAGGCCGAGTTCCAGCAGATGGTTGTTCTTCACGAACAGGTCGTTCTCAGCGTCTTCCTTGCGCGGATTGTCGACGTAGTCGATCTCAGCGCCGGTGATGCTCGAGACCAGCGTCGCCAGCTCCCGCACACGGTGCGTCTCGGTCATCTGGTTGAAGACCTGAACGCGCTCTCCGTGGGCTGGCGGGTTCTCGACGGCCAGCTGGATGCAGCGCACGGTGTCCTGAACGTGAATGAACGCGCGTGTCTGGCCGCCGGTGCCGTGCACGGTCAGCGGGTAGCCGACCGCGGCCTGCATCAGGAAGCGATTCAGCACGGTGCCGTAGTCACCGTCGTAGTCAAAGCGGTTGATCAGGCGCTCGTCCAGACGGGTCTCGTCGGTCTGGGTGCCCCAGACGATGCCCTGGTGCAGGTCGGTGACGCGGATCGCGTCGTTCTTGTTGTAGAACGCGAACATCAGCTGATCCTGGGTCTTGGTCATGTGGTAGACGCTGCCAGGGTTCACCGGGTAGAGGATCTCCTGCTCAACCTGACCGCCGTCGTCGGTGTCGATCTTGATCCGCAGGTAGCCCTCGGGGATCTTGATGCCGGCGGTGCCGTAGCCGTAAACGCCCATGGTGCCGAGGTGGACGATGTGACAGTCCAGACCGGACTCGACGACCGCCGCCAGCAGGTTGTGCGTCGCGCCGACGTTGTTGTTGACCGTATAGCGCTTGTGGTAGGAGCTCTTCATCGAGTACGGCGCCGCGCGCTGCTCGGCGAAGTGCACCACCGCGTCGGGGCGGAACTCGTTCAGCAGGTCGAGCATCACGCGGTAGTTCTCGGCCACGTCAAAGCGGTAGAAGGCGATCTCACGACCCGTGAGCTCCTGCCATGCCGCAAGCCGCGTACCAATCGGCTTGATCGGCGTCAGCGAATCGACTTCGAGCTCGATGTCGATTTCGCGACGCGACAGGTTGTCAACGATGGCGACTTCGTGGCCCTGGGCCGAAAGATGCAGCGACGTCGGCCAGCCGCAGAAACCGTCTCCGCCTAGGATCAAGATACGCAAGAGAACTCCTTCGAACGCTAAAACTGTCGGCGCAGCGCCTCGAGAACTCAGATGCGCTGCGGTTGGGAAGCCGGCGCAGTCCAGTGCGAGGCACTCTGACTGGCACAGACACGGTCTATTGACGCGTCATGATACGACGAGAGTGGGCGTCACGGCGGGAAACGCCCTGAATCTCTTTACGCGTGCTTGACGCTGCTGGCTATGATCGGCTTCGATTGGTGACGTAGGGCGCGTCACTTCAGGGTGCGGTTACACGCGCGGATGCCGTCGCGCGTTAGCGCCTGCTTGCCCAATCGGCTATTCTGCGCGGCAACACGCTACCGCGTGAAAGCTTTATCCGTAAGTCCATCTCCGGCATCGGCTGCGGTCGGGCGTCTAGCGGTCAGCTAGCACCGGGGACGCCCAACGACTCGATTTAGGACCCCCAAATGCGATTCTCTGTTTTCGGCGCCGCCGTACCGGCAAAAGCGTGAGTAGCCTCGCTGGCCAGCGGGTGTTGGTGACGGGTGGTTCCGGCTTCATCGGCCGACATGTCGTCGCGACCCTCGCGGGCGCGGGCGCGTCCGTACGAGTCGTCGACCTGTTGCCGCATCCGGACCCCGAGGTTGAAGTTGTGCTCGGCGATATCGCCGACGTGACGACGATTGATGCCGCCTATGAAGGCGGCATCGACTATGTGGTGCACCTGGCTGCTGTGACATCTGTTCTGAAGTCGATTCAGCAGCCCGAGTTGACCTACCAAACCAATGTCGCCGGAACCCACCGGGTGCTGGAGGGAGCGCGCGCAGCTGGTGTGAAGGCTTTCGTGCTGGCCTCGACCAACGCGGTCACCGGTCCGATGGACGACCCCAAGATCACCGAGCGCGCACGCCTGCGCCCACTGACTCCCTACGGCGCCAGCAAGGCTGCGGCCGAGATGATGATGTCGGCTTACACAGCTGTGTACGGCGTCCGCTGTACCGCGATCCGCCTGACCAACGTCTACGGACTCGGGATGCAGGCGAAGGACAGCATCGTCGCCCGCCTGATGCGCGCGATCCGGCTCGGCAACGGCTTCGAGGTCTACGGCGACGGGCTGCAGGTTCGGGACTACGTGAACGTGACTGATGTGGTCAGCGCGGCAAAGCTGGCGCTGACCGACGAGCGTTGGTCAGGCCCGGTCGTGATCGGTTACGGCGAGTCGATCTCGGTGTTGGACGTGATCGATGAGGTGCTCGGCGTGACGGGAGCCCAGCTCAGCGTCTCGCACGGGACCGCGCGTGCAGGCGAGATGCCGGCCGTGATCGTCGACACCGCCAACGCGCGGGCGCTCGGCTGGTCACCTTCGCTGAACTTCCACGCCGGCGTCAGCGGCGTCTGGCAGGAGTGGGGCGCGCTGTCGCTCGACGCACCCGCGTTCCAAGGCGCAGCCGCTCCGCTGGTAGTCGCACCCGCCGCAGCTGCGTAGGAACCCGGTCAACAGCACTCACTTGTGCGTTGCCAGAGCTCAGATCAGCCAGTGGTGCTTGACGATGATCTGATCCTCGCCGGCGACAATCTGGCGGCGCTCACGGCGTTGCCGCCGGGCGCGTTTGACCTGATCTATCTAGATCCCCCGTTCAACACCGGGCGCGCCCAGACGCGTGACTCGCTGGAGGTCACGCGGGTGACCGAGGGTGGGTCCGAGGGCGACCGCAACGGCTTCGCTGGGCGTCGCTACGAGTCGCGGCTGCTGCAGAGCCTCAGCTACGACGACGTCTTTGGCGACTACCTGGGCTTTCTCGAGCCCCGACTGCGCGCCTGCCGGGAGCTGCTGGCGCCTCACGGGACCCTGTACTTCCATATCGACTACCGGGAAGCGCATTACTGCAAGCTGCTGCTCGACGAGATCTTCGGCCGCGACGCCTTTCTCAACGAGCTGATCTGGGCCTATGACTACGGCGCCAAGCCGCGCCGCCGCTGGCCCGCCAAGCACGACACGATCTTCGTCTACGTGCACACCCCCGGTGCGCACCACTACGACACCGAGGCGGTCGACCGCGAGCCCTACATGGCGCCGGGTCTGGTCACACCGGAGAAGGCGGCGCGCGGTAAGCGCCCCACCGACGTCTGGTTCCACACGATCGTGCCGACCAACGGTCGCGAGAAAACCGGCTATCCGACCCAGAAGCCAGAGGGGGTGCTGCGCCGGATCGTCGCGGCGTCCTCAAAGCCCGGCGGCTGGTGCCTTGACCCGTTCGCCGGCTCGGGCACTCTCGGCGCCGTCTGCCAGAAGCTTGACCGCCACTTCGTCCTGGTCGACTCCAGCCCGACCGCGATCGACGTGATGCAGCAGCGGCTGTCAGGCGCTGGCGTAGCGGCTGATTAGCGGCTCGACCCGAGCTTCCAGATCCTCACTGGAGAGCCCGGGGATCTCAAAGCTCGCATCTCCGTGCTTGGTCCGTACGACGATCCGGGACTGCGTGCGAGCCTGGCGGCGCAGGCGCCCGCGTACAGCGATCACTTCAAGCGCATCGATCTCGTTCCAGTGCAGTCGGCCGATGATCTCGCCCTGGGGCTGCAGAATGTCGAGCCCGCTCTCAGATAGCCGTAGATCGAGGCCATCGCGCCCGGTCGGCAGGTTCGCGACGCCGCCAAGGTGGTAGGCCAAGACCTGCAGGTTTTCGTCCGGCGGCGGTGGGTAATCGGTGTGCTCGCCGCCGTAGTTCTCGCCGTAGGACTCAGGCGCGGCAATTGGGGCAACCTCTTCCGGTACGACGACGACGGTCGGCTCGACGGCCGGGATTTCCGGCGTCTCGGGTGCCAGCGGGCCGGTGAGCTCGGGTGCCACGTCGTCGAGTGGGTGTGCCTGTGTTGGCTCGCCAACCCACTCCGCCGCTGGCGGCGTCGCTTCGGCCTCGGGCTCGGGCTCGGGCTCGTAAGGAACCTGTTCGAGCAGCGGCGGCGCTGCTTCCTCGACCTCATCCGGGATCGCCTCGTAGCTGCCGACCTCATACTCGAGCGGTTCCGGCGATGGCAGCAGCTCAAAGATCGCGTCGTCAGCCTCGACAGCTTCCAGCTCGCCTGTGGCGCCGTGCTCCTCAGGCTCGTCGATCACCATCTTCGGCTGTGCCGGCACGGGGTCGGCCTGCTCGTCGATCGGCGTCGGCTCGGGCAGCAGCTCGACGTAGGTCTCGTCGGCCTGCACCGCTTCGAGGTGCGCGCCCGCTTCAAATCCGCCGGCCGCCGGGTCGCTCGCAAGCGGCTCGGGATCAGGCGCTACCGGCTCTGGGGCGGGCGGTGGCACCGGACGCGCAACCAATTCCGCCAGGCTGGCCTCGTAAGAGGGTGCGCCAAGCTGCTCCTGCGCCTGCCTGACAGCGGGATGTGTCAGCGCCTCGGCGAGGCTGACGCCGAGCTCTTCAGAGGCGACACTGGCCAGCGCACGCCGCCACTGCAAGCCGTCGGCCCGATCGGCCGCCGACTGCACCAATACCTCGATCCGTTCGCTGTCCAACGAGACGATGTCCGAATGCGATGCCGCGGCATCCGCATATGCCTTGCGCAGCCGCTCGACGAGTGCCTCCCGTCCGCGCGCAGCGATCCGATCGGCGAGCGTCTCGTCCGCCGCGCCCGCGTCGGTCACGCTCGAGCCTCTTCGAGGTGGGCCTTTACTTCCTCCAGGAACGCGGCCGCATGGTGTCCGTAGACGATTCGATGGTCAACTGAAAGCGCGAGCTGCATCATCCGCCCGGGGACGACCTCACCATGACGAATCACCGGTACGTCACGGATCGGGCCAGTGGCCAGCGCCCCGGCCTGCGGACTGATGATCATCGGTGTCAGCGCGACGATGTCGTAGGCCGATGAATCGACGACCGTGAAGGTCGCGCCGGTGAGCTCCGCCGGGCGCAGTTCACCTTCACGCGCGCGCACGGAGTACCCGGCCAGCTCATTCGCGATCTCAAGTTCTGTCTTTTCATCGGCGTCGAAGATCGTCGGCGTCACGTACACACCCTGCTCGACGATCGTGACGCCGACGTTGACACGCGAGTACAGCTCGTAACGGCCGTCACGGTAGGCACCGTTGACGCGCGGCACGGTGTCCAGCGCGTGGGCTGCAGCGCGGATCAGCAGCGCGACCACACCGCAGCCCAGCTCGGCCTCGCGCTCCATCGCGGCATCCATGTTCACGACGGTGGTGAACTCCATCGTCGGCACGGTTGCGCGGGTCTCGGCGCTGCGCCTAGCGACCGTCCGCTCCAGCCGGTCGGGCTCGATAACCGTAACCGCGCCCTTCAGGCCCTGCTCTGCGGTTTCGGCTGCCGGAGCGTCACTCATGCGCCCAAGATACCCGCTATTAGACCTGCAGCTTGGAACTTTCCAACCAGCGGCGGTCGACAAGCGGCCGGTCAGCGGACCGGCCGCTCACCGTCAACCGTGGATCAGCCAGCCGTCGGCCGCGCGCGCAGCTTCCATCAACGCTTCCGACATGGTCGGGTGGCCGTGGATGATGCGGGCCACTTCCGGGTATCCGCCCTCGAGTGATTTGGCGTTGACGAGTTCCTGGATCAGCTCGGTCGCCTTGGCGCCGACGATGTGGCCGCCGAGCAGCTCACCGAACTGCTTGTCGCCGATGATCTTGACCAGGCCGGTGCGATCGCCGTAGACCGTGCCGGCGCCGACAGCGCCGTATTGGACCTTGCCGACGGTCACGTCATAACCCTGCTCACGCGCCTGCGCCTCGGTCAGCCCGAAGCTCGCGACGTTCGGTGCGCAGAAGGTCGCGCGGGGGATGTCGATGTAGCTGATCGGGTGCGTGTGCAGCCCGGCGGCGTCCTCGATCGCGATGATGCCCTCGTCAGAGGCCTTGTGCGCGAGCGCTGGGCCGGGCACCAGGTCACCGATCGCGTACACGCCCTTCACATTCGTTGCAAGCGCGCCGTCGACCTCGATCAAGCCGCGCTCATCGAGCTTCACGCCGGCGGCATCGAGCCCGAGGCCTTCAACGTCCGGGCCGCGTCCGGCGGCGATCACAACCCATTCGGCCTCACCGGTCTGCTCGCCATATTTGAACGTCACAGAGTTCTCGCCGCTGACGACATCACTGACGAGCGTGCCGGTGTGGACCTCGAGCCCCTGCTTCTTAAAGCCGCGCTCGGCAAGCTTCGAGATATCAGCGTCCTCACTGGGCAGCACTCTGTCGAGAGCCTCGAAGAGCTGCACCTGCACGCCGAGTCGCACGTACGCCGACGCGATCTCAGAACCGGACGCGCCGGAACCGATCACAGCCATCGTCTTGGGCAGCGCCTGCAGCGCCCAAGCCTCCTCGGTACCGATCACACGCCCACCGAACTGTGTGCCGGGGATCGCGCGCTTCACCGACCCGGTCGCCAAAACGATCGTCTTGGCGTCATAACGGGTCCCGTCGACCGTGACGCCACCGTCACCCGTCAACGACCCGGAACCCTCGATCAGATCGATCGAGTTCTTCTTGAACAGCCCCGACACACCACCGGTCAGCGTCGAGACGACCTTGTCACGACGCGCCATCACAGCATCAAAATCAACCGTCGGCTCGCTCACCGTGATCCCGAACTCATCGGCCTCACGGATCTCGGCCAGCACATCAGCGACACGCAAAACAGCCTTCGCGGGAATACACGCGTAGTTCAGGCAGCGTCCGCCGACCTTGTCCTTCTCGACCACAGCGGTCTTAAACCCAAGCTGCGCGGCGCGGATCGCGGCCACATAGCCGCCCGGGCCGGAGCCAACAACAATGACGTCATATGAAGATTCAGGCACGTCTACAAGCGTATCGCGTAGCGATGTATCTCCCGTTTCGGGCCCGCCACCAGGGCCTTGACGGCACTAGCTGCTGGGTGCCTGGATCCGGCCGAGGACGCGGATCAGCTTCCAGAAGAGATATCCGCCGACACCGATGAAGACCAGCGGCACCAGCACCCCGAGCAGGTTGCTGGCCTCGATCAGGAACAGTGAGAACAGCACCACGACGATCCCGAGCACTGCCATGAACGCCAAGACGGCCACGCCGTTGCGCTGCCACATACCGGCGGCGAGCATGAACGCGACCAGCGCAAACGCCGCGATCTCACCGCCTGAGAGCGCGCTGCCGTTGACCTTCGCCCCGGACGCGTAAGCGACCACATTGATGAGTCCGGAGAGGCCCGCGAGCGCCGCCGCGGCCTTCAGTGGCCAGGGCCGCTCACCGGCCTCGAGCGGCGTCAGTTTCGCGCGCGCGGCAGCGTTCGAGGCCTCGGTGCGGGCGCGATAGCGCTCCAGAAAGTCAACCGGTGCCTCGATCTCCGAGCGCAGCACCATCGCCGAGCGCTCGGGATCGCTGGCCTGCGTGATCGCGCGGACGACCGCGATCCGCTGCCCGCCGGCGGCGGCGACCGCGCCGGTGTTATGCGGCTCGATCCCGCCGACCGCGAAGAACGGCAGCTGCGAGTTGCGTGAGGCGTAGGTCACCAGGCCATGGCCGGCCGCCGGGCGCCCCGGCCGCGTGGGGGTGGCGTGCACCGGCCCGATGCTGATGTAGTCGACGGGCTGCGCCTGGGCGGCATCGATCTCGGCCGGAGTGTGAGCCGAGGTGCCGAGGATCCGGTCAGGCCCGATCGTCTCACGCGCCTGCGTCAGGTCGAGGTCGCGGGCATCCACGTGCACGCCGTCAACGCCCGCCTGCTCGACCAGTTGCGGGCGGTTGTTCAGCATCAGCGGCACGCCGTGACGCTCACAGATCGGACGCAGCCGCGCGGCCACAGCCAGCACCTCGGCGTCAGACGCCTCGCTTTCCATGATCTCCACGATGTCGACGCCGCCCTGCAGGGCGGCGTCCAGCCGCGCCTCCTCGAGGTCGGCGCAGATCAGGTAGAGGCGAGCCTGCTCGAGCTTCTGGCGCGGGTTCTCAATCACGGCGCCCAGTCTGTCAGGAGACAGGCCCGATGGCTGCCGTCCCGCGAGCTCGGGTCACTCGTGGAACGCCGCACTAGCATCGTTGGCGTGACCTCGTCGGACCTTGAACCGCGACAGCTGACCGCCAACGAGCTCCTTGATGGCTGGCAGGCGGCCTGGTCGGGCAAGGACCCCGCCGCGTTCGCGGCGGTCTGCACGCTTGACGTGCATTACGAGGACCCGCTCACCGACGAGCCGCTCGAGGGTCCGGCGGCGCTCGGCGCGCATGCCGCGCGCCTCTGGTCCGGCTTTCCGGACGCACGCCTGGAGACCCTCGGCCCGCGCGTGATCGACGGCAGCCTCGCGTCAGCGCCGGCGAAACTAGTGGCCACGCACCGCGAACCGCTTGAGGGCCTGCCTGCCACCAACCGCTTTCTCGTGGTGCCCGTGGTCTTCTACTGCGAGCTCAGCGGTCCCACCAACCTGCGCATAGCTCGCGTGCGCGCATTCTTCGATCTCTATGACGCGGGCGTACAGCTGGGCGTCCTGCCCGGACGAGGCACCTTTGGTGGCAAGGCGCTGCTGATGTTGCGCGGCTTCGGCCTGCGCACCGGCCGCTAGCGGAACGACATTGTCGTTCCGCCAACTCGTCTGAATCATTGCCGCGCGACTGCTCGATCGGCGACACTCCCGTCGAAGCCCTATGGAAATCGCGATTCTGCTTTTCGACAAGATCACCGCGCTCGACGCGATCGGTCCGTACGAGGTGCTTTCGCGGCTGCCCGACGCCAAGGTGACCTTCGTCGCCAAGGAACCCGGTTTGCACAGGACCGAGAACCGGATGCTCGCGCTCCAGGCAGACCAGCCCCTGAGCGACTTCGCTCACCCTGACATCCTCGTGCTGCCCGGTGGCTTCGGGACCCGCGCGTTGGCGCAAGACGAGCAGCTGCTGGATTGGATCAGGACGGCCCACGAGAGCTCGATCTGGACCACTTCGGTATGCACGGGCTCGCTGCTGCTCGGTGCGGCGGGACTTTTGAACGGGCTGGAGGCGACGACGCACTGGATGGTGATGGACGCCCTCGCCGCATACGGCGCCAAGCCGGTCTCACGCCGGATCGTGCAGCAGGGCAAGATCATCACCTGCTCAGGGGTCGCGTCGGGTATCGATATGGCGCTGACGCTGGCCGCGAAGATCGCGGGGCCGGAGTGGGCCCAGGGTATCCAGCTCGGAATCGAGTACGACCCGGAGCCGCCGTTCGTCGGCGGATCACTGCGGACCGCCCCCGCAAGGATCGTTGAGCTGGTCCGGGCGCACGCTGCCGAACTGTCGTAGCGCGCGATGGTCCTAGTCGCGCTCTGCGTGCTGCTCGCCACCACGGTCGGCGTCGTCTGCGACCGTCGGACGTAAACTCACCCGCTTGAGCGAGCCACGACCCAGCGACTTTCTTACCGGCGAGGAACTTTCCCCGGAGCAGCTTCGCGAACTGATCGAGCGGGCGGCGTGGATGAAGTCCAACCCGCTGGGCTCCGACGCGCTCAAGCGCAGGTCGGTGGCGCTGATCTTCCAGCGCCACTCGACTCGTACCCGGGTCTCCTTCGAGACCGGCATCGTCGAGCTTGGCGGCCACCCGATGATCCTGCGCACCGAGGACACACAGCTGGCCCGTGGTGAGTCGATCCGGGACACCGCATACGTGCTCTCGCGCAACGCTGCCGCGATTGGCATCCGCACCGGCCCCGACGAGCTCGTACGCGAGCTGGCGCAGTACGCCACCGTGCCGGTGATCAACATGCTCACGGCCGACCACCACCCCTGCCAGGCGCTGGCTGACCTGCTCACCCTCAAGGAGAGCTTCGGGCATCTCGCCGGTCTCAAGCTCGCCTACGTCGGTGACGGCAACAACGTCGCCCGTTCGCTCGCGATCGTCGGCGCGCTCGCCGATGTTGAAATCGCGATTGCCGCTCCCGACGGTTACCAGCTCGAACCCGTCGCGGGAGCTGAACTGACCGACGACCCTTACCAAGCAGTGAAGAATGCCAACGCCGTCTACACCGACGTGTGGGTCTCGATGAACGACTCACCCGAGACCGCGGCGGCCCGCACCGAGGCCCTGCGCCCCTACCAGCTCAACGACGAGCTGCTGGCCGCGGCTGCACCTGGGGCGATCGCGCTGCACTGCCTGCCGGCGCATCCCGGCGACGAGATCACCGAGCAAGTTCTGTACGGCGAGCGCCAGCGCATCTGGGACCAGGCCGAGAACCGCCGGCATGGCCAGAAGGCCCTGCTCGAACTCCTCTGTGCCTAGCTGTAACGGCGCGGGAACGCTGGCCGACTAAGCTCAGTCGGCCATGGAACAAACCGCCCCCACTCGCGCGCATCGCGGCGACGAACTCACGCTGACCATCGACACGCTCGCCCACGGCGGTGCTGGCGTCGCGCGCACGGACGGTTACGTGGTCTTCGTCCAGGGCGGGATCCCCGGCGACACGGTCAGAGCCGTGGTCGGCAAAGCCAAGCGTGCCTATGCCGAGGCGCGGGCCGTTGAGATCATCACGCCGAGCCCTGACCGGATCGAGCCCTTGGCCGATCATCCGGGCGCCCCGTGGCAGGTGATCCCCTACGCCAAGCAGTTGGAGATCAAGCAGGAGCAGGTCGATGATTCGCTGCGTCGTCTCGGCAAGCTCGACGGCTACACGCTCGAGCCGATCATCCCGGCGGTGCAGGAGTGGCGCTACCGCAACAAGCTTGAGTACTCGTTCGGCACCGATGACAGCGGTCAGCTGATCTGCGGCTTCCACGCCCCCGGGCACTGGGAGGACATCGTCGAGGTCAGCGACTGCATGCTGGCCTCTGAGGCCGGAAACAAAGCCCGCGAAGAGGTCGTCTCCTGGTGTCGTGCACAGGGTCTCGGCGCCTACGACCGCTGCACGAGCCAGGGCTTCCTGCGCAACCTCGTGGTCCGCGAGGGTCGCCGCACCGGTGAGATCCAGGTCCGCCTGGTGACCAGCCCAGGCAAGCTCGACTCGGACTCGCTGATTCAGGCGACGCCGTCCGCCAACGGACTGCTCTGGACCAGGCTCGAGAGCGTCGGGGAGACGACGATGGGCGGCCAGACCGCGCTGCTCTCAGGCGCGGAGCAGCTTGAGGAAGAGCTAGGCGGCCTGCGGGTCAGCATCTCCGCCGAGGCCTTCTTCCAGACCAATACCGAGATGGCCGAGCAGCTCTACGCGCTCGCAATCGAGTACGCCGACCTCAAGGGTTACGAGCGCCTTTACGACCTGTACTGCGGGATCGGCACGATCGGCCTGCTGATGGCGCCGCGTGCCGCCGAGCTCTGGGGCCTCGAGATCGTTGAGGACGCGATCGCGGATGCGATCAAGAACGCGCGTGCCAACGAGATCGACAACACCAACTTCTTCGCCGGTGACGTCCGATTGGTTCTGCGCGAGCTCGTCGAGAAGGCCGGCCGGCCGGATGTTCTGGTAGTCGACCCCCCGCGCGCGGGGCTCTCCCAGAAGGTCGTACGCCGGGTGATCGAGGCCGCGCCGAAGCGGATCGTCTACGTCTCCTGCAACCCCACGACGCTCGCTCCGAACGCGGCCCAGCTGGTTGAGGCCGGCTACGAGCTGACCAAGGTGCGCCCCGTCGACATGTTCCCGCAGACCCCGCACGTCGAGTGCGTCGCGCAACTCGAGCGGCGGTCCGGGTAGCGCCTGAGTGATGAGGGCCGTCGCCGCCAGAGACGCTGAGCTGTTCGTTGAGGAGCGGCCCGATCCGCTCCCCGGCGCCGGCGAGGTGCTGGTCAAGGTTCACGCCGCTGGCCTGAACGGTGCCGACATGGCTCAGCGTCGCGGGCTCTACCCGCCGCCGCCCGGTACCGCCGACCCGGATGTGCTCGGGATGGAGCTCGCCGGCGAGGTCGTGACGAACGGGGAGGGGGCCACGCTCTACCAACCCGGAGAGCGGGTGATGGCGATCGTCGCGACCGGAGCCCAGGCCGAGTTGGCACTGGTTCCGGAGAGTCTGCTGATGCGCGTACCCGGCAGCCTTGACCTGATTGCGGCAGGCGGTCTTCCAGAGGTCTTCACGACGGCTCACGACGCCGTCTTCACCCAGGCTGGGTTGCGGGCAGGCGAGCGGCTATTGGTGCATGGCGCCGCCGGTGGTGTCGGCAGCGCCGCCGTCCAGCTTGGTCGCGCCGCCGGCGCGGAGGTAACCGCCACGGTCCGCAACGAGTCCCACCGGGCCGCGGTCGCTGCGCTCGGGGCGACTGTGATCGCGCCCGAGGGCTTCGAGAGCGCAGGGCCGTTTGACGTGATCCTTGAACTCGTGGGAGCGCCGAACCTGCCTGGGAACCTGGAAGCACTGGATACCGGCGGTCGGATCGTCGTGATCGGGATCGGCGCCGGCGCAAAGGCTGAGGTCAACCTCGGCGTGCTGATGCGCAAGCGCGCCAGGATCCTCGCCTCGACCCTGCGCGCGCGTCCGCTTGAGCAGAAGGCGCAGACCGCACGCGCACTGGAGCGTGACGTGCTGCCGCTCTTCGGAAGTGGTGAACTGACGGTCCCGATCGCCGCCACCTATCCGTTTGAGCAGGCCGCCGAGGCCTACGACCACTTCGCTGCCGGCGCCAAGCTCGGCAAGATCATCCTCACCTTCTGAGCGCCGCGCGGCCGCTAGGGCGGGCTGGGTCAGCCGAGGTAACGGGTCGGTAGCTGTTCTCCGGCGGCCCGCCCGTCACCGGTGTGCCAGACCCTGTAGCCGCGAGCCGCGGCACGTGAACTGACCACCTCAACCAGCGAGTCCCCGTCAAAGACCAGCGCCGCGCCGTCAATACGGCGGCAGGTCGTCCCACCAACGACCCAGTGCCTGGAAGGCCGACCAGAACTCGCGCTTGGCAGCCTCCTCGTCCAGGGAGTCGTCGATGTTCGGGACGTACAGCGCTTCAACGGAAGGCGTGAACGACTGGAGGTTGCCGGGCGTTTCGGTGAGATCCCGACGCAGCGGGATGTCGAGGTCGTTCACGACCCCGAGCGCTTCGTGTCCCATGACCACAACCATCTTCGGTGAGACGATCAGCAGCTCTTCGGCCAAGCGCGCGATGCAGGCCGG
>Ga0302314_10001063_pt1 | contig 51299 bp, 50 predicted proteins | sample III_Palsa_N2_3_FD_200533 | JGI IMG/M metagenome (GOLD analysis project Ga0302314, IMG submission 200533) | Peat permafrost microbial communities from Stordalen Mire near Abisko, Sweden - III_Palsa_N2_3 | ecosystem: Environmental > Terrestrial > Soil > Palsa > Peat permafrost | place: Sweden... | reverse complement strand
GACCGCGGCCCGCGCCTCGCGTGCGAGGCGCTCGCGATCGGCCGCCAGGGCGAGATCGGCCTTGATGGCGTAGGCCGTGCCGCTCGCATCTCGGATACGGGCCACCGTTTCCGTGAGCGCGCCAGGAAGCCGGCTCTCGCCCTCGGCCTCGGTGCGCGCCGTGACCGCGACGTGCGCGCCCTCCATGGCCAGGCGCGCGGCGATCGCCGCGCCGATGCCGCGGCTCGCCCCGGTGACGAGCGCCGCCTTGCCGCTCAACCGTCCGTCCGTGTGGATCCTTGCCTCAGACATGGGGCTCTCCTGCTTTTCTTTCCCGCCCTAAACAATCCGTAACTCGCGCCGGCGCCAAGCGGGCGCTACTTCCGCCCCAATCATTTCGAGAGGCGGAAGGCGATGAATCGACGGGAATTGCTGGCTGGCGTGGCTGCAGGAGCGGCCTTGACCGGCGCGGGGCGCGCGCTGGCCGCGCCGGGGACGCCGGTCGAGCTCAACAAGCTGTTCGACACCTTCGTTCAGGAGGGCCTGGACCTCAATCCTGAGGGCGTCACCTCGCTCGGCATGGACGTCGGCGCCCGCGCCTATCAGAAATCGCAGCTCACCGACCGCTCATTGGCGGCCGTGCGGCGCATCCAGGACATTGAGGCGCGGCAGCTCGCCCAGCTCGAGGCCTTCGACGCCAGGTCCTTGACCGGCATGGACGCCCTCAATCGCGACGTCGTGCTCTATGGCGCCCGCCAGCAGGTCGAGGACGCCAGGCGGTTCAAATACGCCGGCGGCGGCGCCGGCGCGCCCTATGTGCTCAATCAGTTCCAGGGGTCCGCCTTCCACGACCTCCCTGACTTCCTGGATTCGCAGCACCGCATCGACGACAAAGCCGACGCCGAGGCCTATCTCGCCCGCCTCGAGGCCTTCCCCACGGCGATGGATCAGGACGCCGAACAGGTCCGTCACGACCAGGGCCTGGGGGTCGTGGCGCCGGATTTCGTGCTCGACAACGTGCTCGTGCAACTGAGCGCCCTGCGGGCGACGCCGTCGGACAAATCCGTGCTGGTCGACTCCATCGTCCGGCGGACGAAGGCGAAGAACATCGACGGCGACTGGGATGTGCAGGCGACCAAGATCTATGTCGACAAGGTGGTTCCCGCGCTCGACCGGCAGATCGCGCTGGCCAAATCCCTGCGCGCCGTCGCCTCGCATGACGCCGGCGTCTGGCGGCTGCCCGATGGCGAGGCCTATTACCGCGCCTCGGTCAATTTCTGGACCACCACCGACCTTTCCGGCGACGAGATCCATCGCACCGGCCTGGAGCTGGTCGCCCAACTGAGCGCCAAGGCCGACGAACTGATGAAGGCCCAGGGCTTCACCCAGGGGACGGTCGGCCAGCGTTATCGGGCGATGTACGACGATCCGCGCTATCGGTATCCGAACACCGACGACGGCAAGGCCAAGCTGATCGCCGACCTGAACGTCAAGGTCGAGGCGGTGCAGGCGCGACTGCCGCAATGGTTCGGCGTGCTGCCCAAGGCCAAGGTGGTGATCAAGCGCATTCCTCCGTACACGGAGGCCGGCGCGCCCGGTGGCTACTACGAGCCGCCGTCATTGGATGGCAGCCGGCCCGGTTCCTACTACATCAACCTGCGCGACACCGCGGAGGTCCCGAGCTGGACCCTGCCCACCCTGACCTATCACGAATCGATTCCGGGCCATCACCTGCAGGGTTCGATCGCTCAGGAATCGCCCCTGCCGCTTATCCGCAAACTGTCGTTCTTCTCGGCCTATCTTGAGGGCTGGGCGCTGTACGCCGAGCAGCTGGCCGGCGAGATGGGCATGTATGACGACGACCCGCTGGGGCGCATCGGCTACATCCACGACGCCATCTTCCGGGGGGTGCGCCTGGTGGTCGATTCCGGCCTGCACGCCAAGCGCTGGAGCCGCGAACAGGCCATCGCCTATTACGTCGGCGCGATCGGCGACAAGGACGCCTCGGCGGCCACCGAGGTCGAACGCTACTGCGTCGCGCCGGGTCAGGCGTGCGGCTATATGCTGGGCAAGCTCACCTGGCTGCGGGAGCGTCAGCGGGCCAAGACGGCGCTGGGCGAGCGCTTCGATATCCACAAGTTCCACGACGCGGGCCTGACCTGCGGCGCCGTGCCGCTCGAGGTCCTGCCCAAGGTGATCGACCGCTACATCGCCGAGGCCAAGGTCTGACGGTCACCGCCGGCGCCATGGGATCGAGGGCGGGATTGCTTTAGGACCAGGGCGTGAGCCCGGCGACCTCCGATCGGTTGTATTGGCGGCAGGAGATCGCGCCCCGCGCGGCCGTCCTGGTCGACGTCGCCGACTATTACGCCGCCGCCCGAGCGGCGATGATGAAGGCGCGGCGCTCGATCCACTTCCTCAATTGGGAGTTCGAATCGCCGACGCGGCTGGTTCCGGACGAGGGCGGCCCCATCGGCGACCTTCTCAAGTCGCTGGCCGATCAGGGACTCGACGTGCGCATCCTGTGCTGGAAGACCGCCCTGCCGGTCGCCGCCACCCAGGACTGGTTCCCGCTGCAGGATCGCCGCAGCTTCGCCGGGACGGCGGTGAAGTTCGTGCTCGACGGCGGCCATCCCTACGGCGCCTGCCATCACCAGAAGGCGATCATCGTCGATGACGTCGTGGCCTTCTGCGGCGGGACTGATATCGGCCAGGACCGCTGGGATACGACCCGGCACCTCGACGACGACCCCGGGCGCGCGCGACCGAAGGGCCACGCCTTCTTCGACGCCCGCCACGAAGTCATGGCGCTGGTCGACGGACCGGCGGCGGCCGCGCTGGGTCAGCTGTTCCGTCGGCGCTGGCTGCGGGCCACCGGCGAGGACCTGCCGGCGCCCGAGCCTGGTTCGCCCGACACGTGGCCGGAGACCGTCGACGCCGATTTTACCGACGTCACCGCGGGGATCTCCCGGACGTCGGCGGCGTGGCGGCGTTGGCCGGAAGAGCGCGAGAGCGAGGCGCTGACGCTGGCCTCGATCGCCGACGCCCGGCGCTGCATTTATATGGAAAACCAGTACTTCACCTCACCGGTCGTGGCCGAAGCCTTGGCCGGCCGCTTGGCAGAGGCCGAGGGTCCTGAGGTTGTTTTGATTGGCACCCGGCACGCGCCGCACTGGTTCGACCGCATGACCATGGACCGCACGCGCGGCGCCTTCATCCACCGCCTGCGCCGGGCTGACCGGTGGGGCCGCTTCCGCATCTTCAGCCCGGCCACCGCCGGGGGCCGGATCATCATCGTTCACGCCAAGCTGACGATCATCGACGACGACTTCGTCCGCGTGGGCTCGTCCAACATGAACAACCGCTCCACCGGCTTCGATACCGAATGCGACCTGTCGTTCCGTCTCGCGAGCGACGCCAACCGCGCCGCCGCCGCGCGCTTGCGCACCCGTCTGTTGGCTCACTGGCTCGGATGCGCTCCTACGACCGTTGAGGACGCGGTCGCGCGGGAGGGAAGCCTGAGGGCCGCGATCGATTCCCTGGGCGATGCGAAGCGCCTGCTTCCAATCGAGCCGAAGCCTCTTGCACCCCTGGCGAGCCTCGTCGCCGCCTTCCACATCGGCGACCCGGTCGGCCCGACCGATTCCTTCAGGCTCGGCCTGCGCCGCCGCCGTCTCGCCGCCGAGGTCGCCGCCGTGGCCGCCGGGAGGCCGCCGAGCTAGAGCTCGGCCGCCCAGCTCCTCAGAAGACGTGCCGCAGGATGAAGTAGAGCGATCCGGCGAGCAGTATGGCCGCCGGCAGGGTCAGCACCCAGGCCATGGCGATCGAACGCACCGTGCTCCACTGCAGGCCCGAACCGTTGGCGACCATGGTGCCGGCCACGCCGCTGGAGAGCACGTGGGTAGTGGAAAGCGGCAGGTGGTAGTTGTCGGCCGCGAGGATGGTGATCGCCGCAACGATCTCGGCCGTCGCCCCCTGGGCATAGGTGAGGTGGGTCTTGCCGATCCGCTCGCCGACCGTGACCACGATCCGCTTCCAGCCGACCATGGTGCCGAGACCGAGCGCGAAAGCGACGGCCACCTTGACCCAGATCGGGATGAAACGCGTGCCGCTCTCCAGCTTGCCCTGCAGACCCTTGAGCGCGGCCTTGTCGCCATCGGAGAGGCTGGTGGCCTTGGCCTTCATCAGGATACGGGTCGCGTCGCCGGCCAGGTACATGTCGTTGCGCATATTGGGCGTAGCCGCGGCCGGAACGTGGCTCAGCTGGCCGTAGGTGGTGACCTGGGTTTCGATCTCGGTCGAGAGCGTCGCCAGGGCGCCGTAAACGGCCGGATCGTCGATCTTCTTGGTGCGTAGAGCCGCGCCCACGACCTGACGGGCGGCGGCCGGTGTCGCCGGCGGCGGCGTGGTCCCGGCGTGAGCCGTGAACACGGCTTCGGCCTTGTGCACGACCTGGACGAAGGCCGCCGTGCTCGAGGCCGGCATGGTGCGGTTGAGCGCATAGGCGGTCGGGGCCGCGCCGATCAGGATCAGCATGATCAGACCCATGCCCTTCTGACCGTCGTTGCTGCCGTGGCCGAACGAGACCGAGGTGCAGGTGAGGATCAGGAGGCCGCGGATCCATAGCGGCGGCGGCGCATCGCCCTCGGGAGACTTGAAGAGCCTGGGATCCTTGATCACGAATTTCAGGATGACCAGCAATATGGCGGCGGAGGTGAACGCCACCAGGGGGCTGAACAGCAGAGCCTGGAACACGGTGGTCGCTTGGTTCCAATCCACACCCGAGGTTGCCTGGCCGCTCGGCGCCATCAGCTGGTTGGCGAGGCCGACGCCCATGATCGAGCCGATCAGGGCGTGCGAAGAGGAATTGGGAATGCCGAAGGCCCAGGTGCCGAGGTTCCACACGATCGCCGCGATCAGTAGAGAGAAGATCATCGCATAGCCGGCGCTGCCACCCACCTGCAGGATCAGCTCGACCGGCAGGAGGGTGATGATCGCGAAGGCCACCCCGCCGCTCGAGGTGAGCACGCCGATGAAGTTCCAGCAGCCCGACCACACCACCGCCACCAGCGGCGGCAAGCTGTGGGTGTAGATCACCGTGGCCACCGCATTGGCCGTGTCGTGGAACCCGTTCACAAACTCGAAGCCCAGTGCGATCACCAGAGCTAGGCCGAGAAGAGCAAAGACGCCGAAGGCCAGCGGCTCGCCGGCGGTATTGATGTCGCTGGTCACCTGCCAGGCGGTGAAGGCGAGGCCGCCCGCCAGCGCCAGGGCGAAGAGGATGGCGCCGCCGATGTGGGGCTTTCTATCGAGCGCTCGTACAGCGACGGCGTTGGCGGTCATGGCGTGGTGGTTCCCCCAGGTTGTCCGCGCGAACCCTAGAAGCCCCGGTCGACAGTTTCGTGACAGTCGGCGTCGCGCGTCGGCGCTATCCGGCGCGGTTGAGGACTTTTAGCGCCTCCTCGAGCACTGCTTTGTCGCCTGCGATAATGACGCTCCCGCCCTCGCGTCCCACCGGCGCGCCGGCCCAGTCGCGCACGAGGCCGCCGGCGCCCTCGATCACCGGGATGGCCGCTTCGATGTCCCAGCACTTCAGGCCCGCCTCGACCACCAGATCGAGGGAGCCGGCCGCGACCATGGCGTAGGCGTAGGCGTCGCAGCCGAACCTCGCCAGGCGGGTCGCCCGGCGCAGCACCCGCCACGCGGCGGCCTCGGCCTCATCGAAACAGGCGTCGGGATCGGTGGTGGCGATGAGCGCGGCCGACAGGGCGACGCCCTTGCGGGTGACAAGCGGACGCTCGCCTGATCGGTCGACAAGGCGCGACCCGGCGGCCGAGCCGATGAACACTTCGCCGATGAAAGGCTGGCCGATCGATCCCAGCACCGGGGCGCCGTCGCGCCGCAGGCCAATCAGGGTGGTCCACACCGGCAGGCCGGAGATGAAGGCGCGCGTGCCGTCGATGGGGTCGAGCACCCAGACGAACTCGGTGTCGGGTCGATCCTCGCCATACTCCTCGCCGATCACGCCGTGGCTGGGATGGCGTTTCGCGATCAGTGCGCGGATCGCCGCCTCGGCGCCGCGGTCGGCGGTGGTGACCGGGTCGAAGGCGCCGGCCTTGCCCTTGTCCTCCAGACCGTGTTCGGCGCGGAAGAGCGGCAGGATGACCTCGGCGGAAGCCCGGTTGAGCTCCAGCAGGAAGGCGTCGAGTTCGGAGAGCATCGAGGGCGAAAGCATCGCGCCCTCTCTAGTGCGGGCGGGGGGCGGCGGCAAACCGGCGGCCATTGCCTGGCCCCGCCCGCCGGGACTAATGACGCCATGGCCAGGACCCGCGCGCCGTTCCTCAAGGATCTCGGATGGCGCCTCGAGGCGGCGGCCTATGACATCTTCTCGGTCCTGCTGCGGCTGCCGCCGATCGATCTGGTGTCGGCGGCCGGCGGCGCGCTCTTTCGGGCCTTGGGGCCACTGTCCGGCGCGCACAAGACCGCGGAGAAAGGGCTGATACTCGCCCTTCCGGAAATGAGCCGAGCGGATCGGAAGCGCATCCTCTGGGATCAATGGGATAACTTCGGGCGCTATGTGTTCGAATTCCCCCTGACCCATCGCCTGACCCCGGCGAGCGGCCGAGTCGAGATCGTCGGCTTAGAGCGCCTGAAGGCCATCGCCGCCTCGGACCAGCCGGCCGTGCTCATATCCGGCCACTTCTCGCAGTTCGAGGTGATGGCGGCGGTGATCGTAGCGGCCGGGATCGAATGCAACATGACCTACCGCGCCGCCAACAATCCCTACATCGACCGCAGGATCATTCAGTCACGCCGGCGCTATGGCGTCACCCTGTTCGCGCCCAAGGGCGGGGACGGCGCGCGCGAACTGATCGCGGCGCTGGGCGACGGCCGCTCGATCGCCATGCTCAACGACCAGCGCTACGACATGGGCGTGGCTGCGCCCTTCTTCGGCCGGCCGGTGATGACCAATCCGGCGGCGGCGCGTCTGGCGCAGAAGTTCGGCGTCCTGGTTCATCCGATGTCGATCGAGCGGCTCAGGGGCGCGCGATTCCGCTGCACGGTCCATCCGCCGCTGAATCTGCCCAAAACGACCGATCGTCACGCGGACCTGCTGGCGGGGGTGACGGCGATCAACGCCTTCATCGAGGCGCGCGTGCGCGAGCGGCCCGGCGAATGGTGGTGGCTCCATCGCCGGTGGTCGAAGGCGGACTATGCGGAGGTCAGTGCGCGCTGACCTTGAAGCGCGTGAGGCCCGCCAGGCCGGCGTCGATCGAGGGATCGCTCTTGGCGCCGGCGATGCGGGCGGCGAGCACGGTTTCGGCGGCCTGAGCGGCCAGATCGGCGGCGGCGGCGCGAACGTCGGTCGCGGCCTGGGCTTCGGCCAGGGCGATCTTGCGCTCGGCCAGGGCTTCGCGGCGGGTGATATCCTCTTCGAGCTTCTCGGCCGCCTCGGCGCGCAGCTTATCGGCGTCTTCCTGGGCGGTCTTGAGCAGGGCGACGGCGGCGCGCTCGGTCTCCTCGCGCCGCGCCTTGATCTGCTCAAGCAACTGGGAGGCTTCCTCGCGCAAGCGATGGGCCTCGTCGAGCTGGGCCTGGACCTTGGCGCCAGCGCCGTCGAGGTGCTTGGCCACCATCCCGTGAACCCCGTACCGCCACGCGATCACGGCCAGCAAGGCCAGGGCGATGAACACCCAGAAGTGGGCGTCCTTGGGGTTGGTGTAGACAGAGACGAGTTCGTTCATGGCTTCAGGCCTCCGCCGGCAGGGCGTGGGCCAGTTCGGCCGCGCTCGCCGCCTGACCGGTCAGGTGCTGGACCATGGCCTCGGCGGTGTCGCAGGCGATCGCCCGCACGTGGGTCATGGCCTCGGCGCGGCTGGCGCCGATGCGGCCCTCCGCCTCGGCGAGGCGGGCGGCAAGCTTGACGTCCTCCTCGGCCTGACGGGCGGCGGTCGACGCCTTGGCGGTGTTGCGCGCCTCGGTGGCGACGCGGTGAGCCCGCGCGCGGGCCTCGTCCATCTCTGCGGCGGCGGCGTCGGCCTGGGCCTGGGCCTCGTCACGCAGGCGGCGCGCCTCGCCGAAATTGCCGCTGATCGTATCCTCGCGCGCGTCTATGGTCCCGCCCACCCTCGGCACGAAGACGAAGGTGAACAGGAGATAGAGGACCAGGAAGATGACCAGGGCCCAGACAATCTGGCCCGGCCATTGCGCGAGGTCGAACTGTGGCAGGCCGCCCGACGACATCAGGAGAACAGGATCAGGAAGCCCATGACCAGGCCGAAGATGCCCATGGACTCGGCCAGCGCCATGCCCAGGAACAGATAGACGCGCTCACTGGCGGCGGCGGCGGGGTTGCGCATCGCGGCTTGCAGGTAGTTGCCGAACAGAATGCCGAGGCCGGCGCCGGCCCCGATGAGGCCGGTCATGGCGAGGCCCGCGCCGATGTGTCGAGCTGAAGCGAGATCCATGATGGAGAAGTCCTTTGTTGGAGGTTGGGGGTCAGTGGCCGTGATCGAGGTTCACGACCTCGTTGAGGTAGACGCAGGCCAGCGCCGCGAAGACGAAGGCCTGAAGGAAGGCGACGACGAATTCCAGGGTCATCAAGGCGACGATCATCAGGAACGATACGCCGGAGCCCACCAGGCCCAGACGCGCCAGGCCCGGGGTCTGGATCGCCCACAGGCCCAGGGCGACGACGAAGCTGCCAAACATGTAGGTGACCACGTGGCCGCCCAGCATGTTGCCGAACAGTCGCATGGCCAGGGTGAGCGGCCGGACCAGGAAGGAGATGAGTTCAATCGGCAACAAAACTAAGGCCATCACCGGATGCATGGAGGAGGGCCAAAACAGCTTGAAGAAGCCGAAGCCGTTGCGCAGGAAGCCGACGACGAGAACGGTGGTGAAGGTCATCACCGCCAGGGCCCCGGTCACGGCCAGCTGCGAGGTCACCGAAAATCCGCCGGGCGCCAGGCTGATCACGTTGAGCGTCGCGATCAGCACGAACAGGGTGAAGATGAAGGGCAGGAACGGCCGGCCGCGGTCGCCGATGATGCCGCCGGTGAGCACCCCGTCGACCATGCCGTAGAGCATCTCAGCGGCGGCCTGCATGCGACCGGGCACCACCTGCCGCCTGGCCGCGACCAGGAAGAACAGGCTGATGAGGCCTGCGGCGATGATCATGAACAGCACGGAATTGGTGATCGACAAGTCAACCGCGCCCAGGCCCGGAATCTGCACGGGCTCGATCGGCACGACCTTGCGCACCAGGAACTGTTCCATCGGCTGTATGGCGGCCATTGTGGTCCTTCACGCCCCTTCGTCGTCATCATTTTCGACAACCGCCGCCGCCGGTGGCCCCGCGGCCGCCGACTTCGCGCTCGTCGCCATGGCCGAACGGACCGCCGCATAGATCGACAGACCCGTGCCGATCAGCAACCCGCACACCATACCCAGAGGACTCGTGCCGGCGAAGCGATCGACGAGCCACCCCAGACCCAGTCCCCCAAGGACGCCGCCAATAAGCTGGCCTAGCAAGCGAAATCCATCGCTCGCCGAATCACCCATTCCCATCAATGCGGGTTTGGAAGGCTTGCTCGCGCGCGAGGCCTCAAACGCGTCCAGCTGGTGATCGAGGCTTTTGAGCACCCCGTGGCTGGTCTCGTCCGGCTTTGGCATGAACGTCGGCGTCTTTGTTGGCGACCCGACGTCCAGACCTTGGCCCGGCCAGGTCGGCGCGGAAACTATAGGCGCACACTTCGCCCGTCAAGACTTCGTGATCAGTTATTAACTCACGGAAAGATAAAAGAAATTTTCATTGAACAGCCATCGCCTCGGCCTGGCGCAGGTCCACCGAGACCAGTTGCGAGACGCCGGGCTCGCGCATGGTGACGCCGTAGAGCCGGTCCATGCGGCTCATGGTCAGGGCGTTGTGGCTGATGACGATGAAGCGGGTGGAGGCGCGGGCGCGCATGGCGGCCAGCAGGTCGCAGAACCGCTCGACATTGGCGTCGTCCAGCGGCGCGTCAGCCTCGTCGAGCACGCACACCGGGGCCGGATTGGCCAGGAAGACGGCGAAGATCAGGGCCATGGCGGTCAAGGCCTGCTCGCCGCCGCTCATCAGGCTCATCACCGCCAGGCGCTTGCCGGGCGGGCAGGCGAGGATCTCCAGGCCGGCCTCAAGAGGGTCATCCGACTCGACCAGGCGAAGCTCGGCCTCGCCGCCCTGGAACAGGGTGACGAACAGATCGCGGAAGTGGCCATGGATGATCTCGAACGCGGCCAGCAGGCGCGTGCGGCCCTCTTCGTTGAGCTCGCCGATGCCCTGGCGCAGCTTGCCGAGCGCGCCGGCGAGGTCAGCTCGCTCGGCGGCCAGTTCGGCCACGCGCGCGGCCTGCTCCTCCGCCTCTTCCTCGGCGCGCAGATTGACCGGCCCCATGGCGTCGCGTTCGCGCTCGAGCGCCGCCAGTCGCGCCTCGGCCGCGCCAGGCTCGGAGGGCTCCCCGGTTGCTTCGGCGGCGAAGCGGGCGTCGAGCTCGGCGACGGCGAGACCGCTGCCTTCGGCGAGGGCCCGGGCGTGCTCGTCCAGCCGCTCGCGGGCCGCTTCCAGGCGCGCCTCGCAGGACGCCCGCGCCTCGCGGGTGTCCGAGGCCCGGCTCTCGGCGGCGCGCGCCGCCCGATCGGCGTTCGCCCGCGCGGTCTCGGCCGAGGCCAGGGCGTCGGCGGCCTTGGCCTTGCGCGCCTCGGCCACGGCCAGGTCGTCGAGGAGGCGCAGGCGCTTGTCTTCGCCGGCTTGGGGCGCTGTGCGCGCGGCCTCCAGCTGACCCAGGGTCCCTTCGCGGACGCGGGCGAGGTCCTCGCGCCGGCGGGTCGTGCTCCCGGCGCGGGCGGCCCAGTCGGCGCGCTCGGCGGTGAGATTGGCCAGCCGCCGCGCCCGTGAGTCGCGCTCACGCGTCTCGGCGTCGAGCGCCAGGCGCGCTTTTGAGGCGTCCTCGCGCGCCGCCGTCGCCGCCTCGCGGGCGGCGCGGAGCTGATCGGCGAGGCCTGCGTCCAGCTGATGCCCGGCCGCTTCCGCCGCCCGCGCGTCATACGCCGCCCCAGCCTCCCCAGCCTCGCGCTCCAGCCGTTCGACGGCCTCGATCAGGCGGGCGGCGCGCGCCTCGCGGGCGGCGGCGTCGCGGCGGGCGATTTCGAGGCTCTGGGCGGCGCGGGCAAGGGCTTGCTCGGCCGCGCCCTGGGCCCCGCGGGATGCGCGCAGACGCGCCTCGGCGGCCTCGACCGCGGTCGTGGCCTCGGCATGCGCCGTCTTGGCCTCGGCCTCGGCGGGCGCGAGCTCGGCGATGGACGCTTCCAGGGCGGCGAGGCGGCTTTTCTGCTCCAGCCGGGCCTGGGCCGGGCGGGGGGCGGCGGCGCGCACGGTGAAGCCGTCCCAGCGCCACAGGTCGCCCTCGCGGGAGACCAGGCGAGCGCCGGGCGGCAGGCCGGCCTGCAGTTTCGGGCCGTCGGCGGCGTCGACCAGGGCGGTGAAGGCGAGGCGCGCGGCCAGTTGCGGCGGGGCCTCGACCACCTCGGCCAGCGGGCGCGCGCCCTTCGACCAGGTCGGCGGCGTGGCTTCGGCTCCGGCCCAGAACGCCGGCGCCTGCCGGTCGAGGGCGGCGTCGAGATCGTCCCCGAGGGCCGCGGCCAGCGCCGCCTCATAGCCCGCGCCGGCGGTGACCCGCTCCAAGGCCGGCGGAAAGGCGCGTCCGGGCGTCGTCGCCGTCAGCCGGGCCAGGGCCTGGGCCTCTGTCCGGGCGCCGGCCAGGGCGTCTTCCGCCGCCCGTCGCTTCATGCGCGCCAGGGTTTCGGCGGCGTGAGCCTGGGCCCGCGCGGTCTCCGCGTCGGTCAGCTCGGCGCGCGCGGCGGCCACCGCCGCTTCGGCGCTGGCATGAACGCCGCCAGCGCTCTCCAAACCGGGATCGGGGGCCGCGCCGAGCGTCTGCATCTGCGCCCGGGCCTGAGCGAGCTCGGACCGCACGCGGCCGAGCAGCCCTTCAGCCTCGGCGAGGCGACCCCGGGCGGCGCGGGCGTCGGCCTCCGCGGCGGCGAGGCCTGTGGCCAGAGCCTCCACGGCGCGGTCGGCCTCGGCGCGGACGGCCTCGGAGGCCTTGGCGGCTTGCTCCAGGGCGGGAATGCGCTCCGGAGCGGCCTCGATCTCCGCTTTCAGCTCGCCGATGTCCGCCTCCAGGCGGGCGATGGCCTGGATGGCATCCTCCAGCCACGCCGCCTCGCGGGCGTCGTCCTCGGCCAGACGAGTGAGGTCCGCCTCCAATCGTTCGGCTTCGCGCCGGGCCTGGTCGAGATCGCGGTCGAGGCGGTCCTTTTCGATGGCCAGGCGCCCGAGCACGGCGGAGGCGACCATCTCCTCCTCGCGCAGGGGCTTGATCGCCGCCTCGGCGGCGAGGGCTGTCGTGGCGGCCGTGGCGGCGGCGCGCACGGCGGTCTCCAGGGCGGCGCGAGCCTCGCCGGCCAGGGTGGCGGCTTGGGCGGTGGCCGACCGCGCCTCGTGCCAGCGGCGCTGCAGCAGCGAGGCTTGCAGGGCGCGAATCTCGGCCGCCAGGGCCTTGTATTTCGCCGTCTGCCGAGCCTCGCGGCGCAGGCGAGCCAGACCCGACTCCAGCTCACGCGCCAGATCGTCGAGCCGCTCGAGGTTGGAAGCCGTGGCCCCCACGCGCAGCTCCGCCTCGTGGCGGCGGCCGTAGAGGCCGGTGATCCCGGCCGCCTCCTCCAGGATGCGGCGGCGGTTCTGCGGCCGGGCGGCGATCAGCTCGGAGATCTGGCCCTGGCGGACCAGGGCCGGCGAATTGGCCCCGGTGGAGGCGTCGGCGAATAGGAGTTGCACGTCCCTCGCCCGCACCTCGCGACCGTTGACGCGGTAGGTCGAGCCCTCGCCGCGGTCGATCCGCCGCGAAATCTCCAGCACCGGGTCGGAGCGGAACGGCGCCGGCGCCTCGCCGCTGGAATTGTCGATGGTGAGGGTCACCTCGGCGTGGTTGCGCGAGGGCCGGGCGGTCGAGCCGGCGAAGATGACATCGTCCATGCCTTCGCCGCGCATGGCCTTGGCCGAGGCCGCGCCCATCACCCAGCGCATCCCTTCCAGCAGGTTCGACTTGCCGCAGCCGTTGGGCCCGACGACGCCCGTGAGGCCCGGCTCGATGCGGAACTCCGCCGGATCGACAAAGGACTTGAAGCCCGAAAGCCGCAGGCGGGTGAAGTCCACGGGGCTAGCGCGGACGATGGGGGGCGGCGGCGATGGCCGTCGTGAGATCGGCGAGGCTCTGTTCGCCGGTCAGGCGCTTGCCGGCGACGTCGAAGGTCGGGGTCCCCTCAATGTGGTTGTCGCGGGCATAGGCGTCGGAGCGGGCCTCGAGCGCGGTCAGCGCGGCGTGATCGGAGAGGCAGTCCGACACCTGCGCCTTGGAAAGCCCGGCGGCGGCGGCGACCTCGAGCAAGGCCGGCAGATCGTCGCCATCGGCGGCCATGCGCGGCTGGGCCGCGAAGAGGCCCTCGACCACCTGGAAATACTTGGCCTCGCCGGCGCAGCGTGCGGTGAGGAACCCGGCCGCGGCGACATCCGGATCGCCGAACAGCACTTCGCGCAGGACGAAGCGCACCCGGCCGGTATCGATGAAGCGGCGCTTGAATGCGGGGAACACGTCCCTCGACCAGGCCCCGCAATGTGGACAGCCGATCGAGGCGTATTCGATCACCGTCACCGGCGCCCTGGGATTGCCGAGGCTCATGTCGCCGGGGGCTGCCGCGTGCGCGCCGGCGGCCAGCGCCAGGGCGGCCGCGAGAAGGCCGACGCGGGAAAGGAGCCTCGTCACGCCGCCGGCTTGCCTCCCTGGGCCTGGGCGATGGCGGCTTCGAGCTGCGGCATGCCCATCTCGCCCTGGTTGTAGAGCTTGCCGTTGATGACGAAGGACGGCGTGCCTTCGATCTTGTCGTTGGTGATGTACCCCTGCCAGCGGTCGTTGAGCGCTTTCACCGCCGCCGGGTCGCGGATGCAGGCCTCGAACTGCGCATCGGTCAGGCCGGCCGAGCGGGCGATCTGCAGCAGCACCGCGTGCGGATCGCCGCCCGTCTCCATCTGCGCCTGGGCGTGATAGACGGCATCGACCACCTGAAAATATTTGTCCTTGCCGGCGCAGCGGGCGGTGAGGAAGCCGGCGGCGGCGATCTCCGGATCGGCGGTCAGGGCCTCGCGGGCCACGTAAAGCACCTTGCCGGTGTCGACATACTTGGCCTTGAAGGCCGGGAAGACGTCGTTGTTGAACGCGGCGCAGTGCGGGCAGGCCACCGAGGCGTATTCGATCACCGTCACCGGCGCCTTGGGATTGCCGAGGGTCATGTCGTCGGCGGAAACGGCGGTCGCGGATTTCTGGCAGGCGGCGAGCGCGAGGGCGGCGGTCAGGACGGCGAGGAGGCGCATCGATGGGTTCCGGTCTGTCGGTGACATAGAGCGCGATTCCGCGCTGGGCCAAACTTGCGCGCCTTTAGCGCCAGGGCCGGGGCCGTCAAGGGCGCCCACCGCGCAGGACTTCGCGGCCCAGGCGGGTGAGGGCGTCTTTCAGCGCCCCGTCGGGGACGCTCGCCAGGCTCTCGGCGAGAGTCTGCTCCTTGGCCGCGTCGAGCGGCCCACGTGGCCGGGGTCTCGGCGCCGCCCGCAGGCGCGCCGCGTTGCGCAGCGGTCCCTGGACGATGCGCAGACGCTCCACGGCGGCGCCGCCCAGGAACAGATTGACCCGGGCCAGGATGTCGCCGGCCTGATGCTGGACGATGGTCGCGGCAGGGCCGTCGACACGGATCTCCAGGCTGGCGCCGCCGCCCGTGCGCGACGTCGACAGCTTCACCGGCTCGGTGCGGCGGGCGAGGTTGGCGCCGACGATCTCGCTCCAGTGCGCCTTCAGGCCGTCGGCGCCGCGCCCATATTTGGCGTCGAGCGTCTTGAGCATGGAGCTGAGCGCCCGGGCGGCCACGGGTGGCGGCCGGCGTTGGGGTTTGGTCCGCCGCTCGGCGAGAATGCGCGCGGCTTCGGCGGGCGTGGGGAGCGTGCGGGCCATCCCTCCTATAATAGGACTTTCGATGCCCTCCGTCGCCAAAATCCGCCGCGCGCTGCTCACCTGGTACGATGCCAACGCCCGCGTCCTCGCCTGGCGCGCCCGGCCGGGCGAGCGCGCCGATCCCTACCGCGTGTGGCTGTCGGAAATCATGCTGCAGCAGACCACCGTTCCGCACGCCACGCCCTATTTCCTGGCCTTCACGCGCCGCTGGCCGAGCGTGGCCGATCTGGCCGCCGCCGACGACGGCGAGGTCATGGCAGCCTGGGCGGGGCTCGGCTACTACGCCCGGGCGCGCAACCTGCTGGCCTGCGCGAGGCGGGTGGCGGCGGACCACGGCGGCGCCTTTCCGTCCACGGTCGAGGACCTGCGGGCGCTGCCGGGCGTTGGCTCCTATACGGCGGCGGCCATCGCCGCGATCGCCTTCGACGCGCCGGCCAATGTCGTCGACGGCAATGTTGAGCGAGTGGTCGCGCGCCTCTTCGCCGTCGAGACGTCGCTGCCGGCGGCCAAGGCCGAATTGACGCGTCTGGCCGGGACGCTGGTCACGGCCGAGCGGCCGGGCGACTGGGCGCAGGCGATGATGGACCTGGGCGCGACTATCTGCCGTCCGGGCGCGCCGCTGTGCACCGATTGTCCGTTGACGGACGAATGCTTGGCCAAGGCGACTGGCGCGCCGGAGACCTATCCGCGCAGGGCCGCCAAGGCCGCTCGCCCGCACCGGCACGGCGCGGTCTTCCGCCTGACCCACGCCGGCGCCGTCGCCCTGGTGCGGCGACCGCCCAAGGGGTTGCTGGGCGGGATGCTCGCCCTGCCGACGACGCCCTGGCGCGCCGCGCCCTTCTCCGACGCCGAGGCCCTGGCGCTGGCGCCGCACGCCGGCCAATGGCGTATCGCCGGCCAGGTCGAACACGTCTTCACTCACTTCTCACTGACCCTGGCGGTCTATGCGGCGGAGGCGAAGACGCGCGAACCGAATTTCGTCTGGACGCCGCTCGCGGAGGCGCAGGAGGCCACACCGTCGGTGTTCAGAAAAGCGCTGGTTGCATAGCCCCTCTCCCGGCGGGAGAGGGAGGGGGCCATGGCGGAGCCATGGGAGGGTGAGGGATTACGAGGCCTGGTTCCCTAACCCCTCACCCGGACGCGCCCTTCGGCGCGTCTCGACCTCTCCCGCCGGGAGAGGTGGGTGGTGCTAAGCCGCCATGGCCGCGCGCATTTTCTCTCGCAGGACATCGATGGGGGCGAGGCCCTGGTCGGTGCGGATGTGCCAATAGGTCCAACCGTTGCAGGCCGGCTGGGACTGGATCATCGCCCCCACCTTGTGGATCGAGCCGGTGAGTTCGCCGGCGATGAGGCTGCCGTCGGCCCGCACCTTGGCCCAGCGCTCGCCCTTGGGGCACCAGATCAGATCGCCCGGCCGCACCAGCCCGGCCTCGACGATATGGCCGAAGGGCACGCGCGGCTCGGACCGCTTGGAGCCGGTGACCTCGACGGCGTCGGCGGGCGCCGGTGTCACCGCCGCGATCCGCGCCTTGGCGGCCTTGGCGTAGGTCGCCTCGCGTTCGATGCCAATGAAGCGGCGATGCAGGCGCTTGGCGACGGCGCCCGTGGTGCCAACACCGAAGAAGGGATCAAGGATGACGTCGCCTGGCCGGGTCGAGCTCAGGATCACTCGGTGGAGCAGGGCCTCGGGCTTTTGGGTGGGATGGACCTTCACCCCGGCCTCGTCGCGCACGCGCTCTTCGCCGGTGGCCAGGGGCAGGGTCCAGTCCGAACGCATCTGCAGATCGTCGTTGGCCATCTTCAGGGCGTCGTAGTTGAAGGTGTAGCGCCGCGCCCCGCGCGACTTGGCGGCCCAGATCAGGGTCTCGTGGGCGTTGGCGAAGCGCGCGCCCTTGAAGTTCGGCATCGGGTTGGTCTTGCGCCAGACGACGTCGTTGAGGATCCAGAAGCCCAGGTCCTGCAGCACGCGGCCGACGCGGAAGATGTTGTGATAGCTGCCGATGACCCACAGGGCGCCGTCGTCCTTGAGCACGCGGCGGGCCGCCCTGAGCCAGGCCTCGGTGAAGGCGTCGTATTCCGCGAAGGAGTCGAAGCGATCCCAGTCGTCGTCCACAGCATCGACCTTGGAGTTGTCCGGCCGAAGCAGATCGCCGCCCAACTGCAGGTTGTAGGGCGGATCGGCGAACACCAGGTCGACCGACTTCTCCGGCAGGGAAGCCATCTCGGCGATGCAGTCGCCGACGATTATGCGGCCGTCATCCATGCGCGCGTCTCCGGCGGCGGTGCAAAGACCTTAGAATCACGGTCGGCGATGAAGGTGAAGTTAAGAGGGGCGAGTCAGGTCGGGCGGACGTGGCTGAGGCGCCTGATTGTCTCTGATACCAATAACTGGTATCCAAGGTCACCATGGGCAAGAACACCTCATTCAGTCTGGGCGACCATTTCAGCGCCTTCATCGAAGGCCAGGTGGCCGAAGGCCGCTATGGGTCGGCCAGCGACGTGGTCCGCGCCAGCCTTCGATTGCTCGAGGAGCGCGAAACCAGCTTGCAGGCGTTGCGCGCGGCCCTGATCGAGGGCGAGCAAAGCGGTCCTTCGGAACCGTTCGATTTCGACGGGTTCATAGCGGAGATGCGCCGCGCCGACCGGACGCGCTGAACGCGTGGGCTACGTCCTCTCTCCGCGCGCCCGCTCGGACATAAGGGAGATCGGCCGCTACACCCTCGAGCGTTGGGGTATCGACCAGGCCGAAGTGTACCTGCGTATGATCCGGGACGCCGTCGCGTCCGTCGCCGAAGATCCCAGACGAGGTCGTTCCTGCGAGGACGTTCGCGCGGGCTATTTCAAATTCGCCGTGGGCTCGCACGTGATCTTCTACCGACAGGTCGGAGCCGACATCGACGTGGTTCGGGTTCTCCACGGCCGCATGGACTTCGGCCGCCATCTCTGACCCGCCCTCAAGCCTGACACGCCTCGAACCCCTCGCGCAGGGCCGCTTCGTCGAGGTCGCGGCCGATGAACACCATGCGGCTCTCGCGCACGTCCTTATCGGCCCACGGACGCTGGAAATCGCCCTCCAGGATCATGTGCACGGCCTGAAAGACCAGGCGGCGGTCGTCGCCGGCCACGTCGAGGATGCCCTTGGCGCGCAGGATGTCCGGCCCGCGAGTCGCCAGCAGTTCGTTCAGCCAGCGGCTGACCTTGTCGCCGTTGAGCGGGCGGCTGGCGCGCAGGGCGACGCCCTTGATGTCGTCGTCGTGGACGTGGTCGTGGTGATCGTGACCGTCGTGGTGGTCGTGCTCGCAATGATCGTCGTGCACATGGCCGGGCTCGCCATGGCCCGGATTGAGGAACTCCGGCTCCAGGGTGACGATGCGCGCCAGGTCGAAGCCGCCGCGCCCGAGGATGGCGTCCAGCGGCACATTGGAGCGTTGGGCGCGATGGATCTTGGCTAGGGGGTTGAGGCGGCGCAGTCGGGCTTCCACCGCGGCCAACTCCTCGGCTGAGACCAGGTCGGTCTTGTTGAGCACGATCTGGTCGGCGAAGGCGATCTGCTCGCGCGCCTCGCGGCTGTCGGCCAGGGCCCCGACAATGTGCTTGGCGTCGACCACGGTGGTCACCGAGTCGAGGCGCGTCTTGGCCTTCACGTCGTCGTCGACGAAGAAGGTCTGGGCCACCGGACCGGGATCGGCCAGGCCCGTGGTCTCGATGATGATGGCGTCGAAGCCGCGCGCGGCGCTGGCCTGGCGCTTCATCAGCCCCTGCAGCACGCGGATCAGGTCGCCGCGCACGGTGCAGCAGACGCAGCCGTTGTTCATCTCGAACACTTCCTCGTCGGCGCCCACGACGAGGTCGTTGTCGATGCCGATCTCGCCGAACTCATTGACGATGACCGCGTAGCGCTTGCCGTGATCCTCGCTGAGGATGCGGTTAAGGAGGGTGGTCTTGCCCGCGCCGAGATAGCCGGTGAGGACGGTGACGGGGATCTGGCTCATGGCCCCCATTTAGGCGCGGCGTGGCCGGCCTCCAAGCTTGGCGGCCTCGGCGCGCGGGTCTAGAGTGCTGCGTCGAAGCAGCAGCGGATGGCGGTCATGCCGGGCGTATGCGCAGCAAGGGCGAGGCGGACCGGCGGGGTCGCGCCGGGAATGGCGGCTCAGCGTCGGGCTCCGCTCAAGCGGCTGGCGGGCGCGGCGGGCAATCAGGCGGCGCTCAGGCGCTTCCCACTGCTGCAGCGCCAGACCCCCGACGATCCGGCCCAGAAGCCCGATCCCAACCAGGAGGTGAAACCCGACCCCAAGCCCCTGATTCCGCTGGGCTCGGACTGGAAGCTCGATCCGTCGGGCTCGCACCCTGGCGCGCCGACACCGTGGGACAAGCCCGGACCCGGTGGGGGCGGCGCGGGCGGTTCGCTCGAGGATATCCACAAGGGCGCGGTGTCACTGTTTGGACCCAAGGCCTCGCCGGGCATGAACTTCACCCCGCCGCCGTGCACTTCGTTGCTGACGACGGACAGCACGCCCAAGGCGCCCAAGTACCGGACCTTTCAGGACTGGGATCAGTTCCGCAAGCTCTGGCACAGCGCGCCGCCCGCGAAGGACATCTGGCAGCCGCTGACGCCCGAGCAGTACAATGCGGCGGTGGAGGACTGCAAAGCCAAGAACCCGCCGGCGGCCGATCCGGCCCAGCCGCTCAATCTTCCCAAGCTGCCCAAGCAGCCGCTCCCGGACACGCCGGTCAACCCTCTGAAGCCCGGCCAAGCCTACGCCTGAGGTTCAATTCGGCGTCTGAGTGATGGGAAACATAGGCACGCCGGCGTCGATGTCCTTTTCCCAGGCCGCCTGCATCGCCTTGTTCTGGCTGTGCTCGGTGTCCTGGTCGTAAGACACGTCGTGCGTCTTGGTCGCCTTCTTGAACGCGGCGATCAGCTTGGCGCCCTTCAGGGTTCCCGCGGCCTGGGCGGCGTTGGCCTTGTTCACCATCAGTATCGCGAGGTTCAGGTGATATTGTTCGTGCCTGAGCAGGTCAGGGGTCTGATCGGCGACCACCGATCAGGATTGCGCGCGATTGAAAGAGGCGCTGAATCCCGTCCCGTCGCTCTTCCATCCGAAGCGAACTCCGGTCTGCGCCGACATGCCGCCTATGCGCGCCTTGACTGGTGGGAAGTCCGCCCATGTCAAGGTCTGGGCTGTCGCCGTGGCCGGGGCGGCCGCTCCTGACGCCGGCGCCGCCGGCGCGGACGCCTGGCGCATCACTGACCGCGCTACGGACGGCGGGGCCGTGGACTGGCCATCACCCGCCGTCGGCGTGGGTCCCGCGTCCTCGGTCGGGTCGAAGTCGTATTCCAGATTCGCGGGGCCGCCGCCCCCGCCCGACCCCGCCGGACCGTTCGCCGCCGGAGCAGGCGCAGCCGGAGCAGGCGCCGCGCCCTCAGCCGGTGGATCGTCGGGCGCGCGCCGGACTGATGCAGTGCGCCTCGCCGCGCCCGTCTGCTGGATGACGTGGGCGAGTTCGTGAGCAATGAGCCGGCGGCCCCCGTCGGTGTCTGGCGAATAGCGATCCTTGCCGAACACGATGTCGTTGCCGACGGTGTAGCCCACCGCGCCGATCGTCTGCGCCGACTTGGCCGCCTGGGCGTCGGCATGGATGCGAACGTCGGAAAGATCAGCGTCCAGCCTCGGCTCGAAAAAGGCGCGCGTCCCGGCGTCGAGCGGCCTCCCCGGCGCGCCAAGCGCCAGGCCGACCTCCGCCGGGGCCTCTTCGCCACTCATGTCGCCGCCGTCGCCTTTGGCCCGGATCGGCTCCTCCGCCTCGCAGGAGTCGCACTTGCGGCTGAGGCGCGGCGGCCCGGCGCCGGGATCGGGCGCCCGCATGACCTGCTCGGCGACCGCGTCGGCTTCGTGTTCCAGAGGGTCTTCGACGGCGCCGATGGTCAGCTTGGCCTGAAGCTTGCGCAGCAACGCCTGGTTGCCGAGCGGTGGCTTGGGCCCGCGGGCCCGCGTCCGGACAGGCGTCGCCGTCCGCGTCTGCGGCGCCGTCCTCACCGGTCCCGGGATCGCGCCGGTCATCGCCCTTCGCCACCCTGTTCAGAGGGTTCCGAGGCGAGGTCGATGCCGTAGCGGCGCGCGGCTTCGCGGGTGGCGTTCCAGGAGAGGCCCGAGTCTTCGACGCGCCGCCGCGCCTCTTCCGATCGGCCGACGCGGCCGAGTATCAGGGCGGCGTGGATGAGGTTGGCCTCGCCGCCTTCGCGCGTCAGGAATTCGACCATCCCATCGACGGTGGACAGGGCCTCGAGCCATGGAACCGCCAGGGCCCCGAAATCATGCGCCAGGCGCCGGCCGAGCCTGTTGGACTGGGGATCGGGGCGGAGGAAGTACTGCTGCCCGGGGCGGTTCCAGATCGAGGCCATGGGGCGCGCGATCGGCGGCCCTCCGCGCGCCAGCAGGTTCGCCTGACTGGGCGGCGGCTCGCCGAAATGTCCGGGAAAGGCGCTCAAGTCGAAACTGAACGGCGCGCCGAGCGGCGTGCTCCAACGGCCTGGGACCAGGATCACGGTCTGGGCGACGTCGGGCCTCGCCCGATAGAACCGCGCGCCGCGCTTGCCAAACCCGACGCGGCTGAGCGCCGGCTCGACCGACGAAGCAACGAGGGCCGCGAGCTGGCGCTTCAGATCCGGCGCCCGCCCGAGCTGCGTCGCGACAGCCGCGGTCGCGGCCGCCTTGAGCGCTGCCTCGTCGACGGCGCGGCCGGCGTCGGTGGCGAAGGTGAGCCGGTCGCCGGAGAGCTCGACCGCGCCGCCATTGATCGGTGTCGATAGGCCGCCCTTCGGCGTGGCGGACAGTTCGAGGGTCGGTGGCGCGTCGCGACGCACGACGATATCCAGAAGGGTCAGATCGAACCGGCTCGCCGCCTCGATCAGGGGTGTCGGTGGCCCGCCGATCCAGGGCTGAAACATCAGAGGCGTCGAGGGCGCCATCCGGACCCACAGATCCCGACCCCCGCCGAGGCGCTCGGCCAGCGCCGGCGCCGTGACGACCATGCGCACGCCCGCCCCGTCAGCCTCCACGCCAGCCAGCGGACAATCGCGCGCCAGTTGCAGGAGGGTGAAGTCCACAGCCATGATTTCAGGCCAGGCCGGTTTTTTGCATCTGCGCCTCGGCGGCGTCGGCGTCTGCGGTGCCTCCGGCCGCCCTGAGGGCGGCGATGCCATCACGGGCGGTGGCGAGCGCGGCGGCGTCATTGGCGCCGCCATCAAAGGCCTTGAGCGCGGCGCCCGCCACCGACGTCGGATCCATCAGCGCCTGCAACGCGGCGGTCAGCTGCGCGCCCGGATCCAGCGCGCCCGCCGCCGGCGTCACGGCCGCCAGGGCTTGAGGGGCCACCGTGTCGTTCGGGGGATCGAAGTCGTTGACGCCGACGGAGGCGTCGGCCTCGGTCGGGTGGGTGGCCTGGGCGACGGTTTGGGTGGCGTCCTTCAGGCCAGACGAATTCAGCCCGATCAGCGCCAGGATACCCGCCGCGGAGGCGGCCAGGGCGACGGCGGAGGGGATGACGACAGCGGTTGAGGTTCCGCCGCTAGCGGGCTCGGCGAGGATGGAAATGATCAACAGGATGATGGCCACCAGCAGGATCAGGATCAGCGCCGCCAGCGCCAGGGCCCGGCTGTGGGCCGCGCCCCAGTTGACGATGTCGCTGATGACGTCGGTGATCCACTTGGCCACGGCCTTGCCGGCGGACACGACCGCGTCGACCAGGTCCTGCATCTGCTGCTTGAGAGCCTGGAGCTGTTTCTTGAGGGCGTCCATGGCGGCCTTGAAGGCCAGCAGCCACGCCGGGCTGGGCAGGCCGGCGCCCGTGCACCAATAGACCACCGCGCCCAGTGGATCGGCCTCGGCCCACAGCTGTTTGCCCGGATCGCCGGCGAAAGGTCCGAGGGCCAGACCCGAACCCGTGCGTCCGGAAAGGTCGAGCGGCGCGCCCGGCTTGGTGACCGCGCCGATGCTGGCCTGATAGGCGGCGTCGTCCGGCGCCGTCGGCCCACGCCCCATGGATTCATTGTGCCGCAGGATGTAGTGGGCGGCCTGCGCCCCGGCCACGGTCGAACCCACCGCCGTGGACTTGATCTCGCCGATCTGCACGGTCGCCGCGTTGCTCCACAAATCGGCGAAGCCGAGGGGAATCTTCGGGTTGGTGGGCATCCCCATGAACGCCTTGGTAGCCCGGGGGATCGAATGCGGCGGTATGCCCGACCAGACATTGATCTGGCCATGGGCGATCGTGCCCGCCAGCCAGGGAAACATGCCCAGGCCCCAGTTGTGGCAATTCACCGGCGTTCCGTCATGGCTGCATTTGCGCTGCACGGCGTCGTCGCCGCCCCCCTGCTGCACGACATGGGCCAGCTCGTGCGCTAGCAGCTTGCGCCCCTCGTGCGTACCCGGGGAAAAGTGGTCGTTGGCGAAGACCACATCCTGGCCGACGGTGTAGCCCAGCGCCCCGACGCTCTTGGCGGACTTGTCGGCCGCGAGGCCCGTGTGCACGCGCACGGCGGAGAAGTCGGTGTCGAACCTAGGCTCGAAGAACGCGCGCGTCGGCGCATCGAGCGGCCGGCCCGGCTGGCGCAGGGCCTCGCCGACGGCGGACGGGACCTCGTCGCTGGTGTCGTGGGTGTCCTCGCGCTTGGCCTGCAGCGTCTCTTGGCCGTCGCAGCTTTCGCACTTGGCCTGGACCTGTTCTTCGGCCTCACATCCCTCGCACTTGCGGCTGATCCGCGGTGGAGCGGGGCTGAAGGCGAGGCCGGGATCGGACGCGCGCATGACCTGTTCGGCGGCGGCGTCGGCCTCGTGTTCCAGGGGGTCGTCGACGGCGCCGACGGTCAGCTTGGCCTGGAGACGCCGCAGCAGCGCCTGATTGCCCAGAGGTTGAGGCTTGGGCTCGCGGTCGGGAACGCGCACGGGCGGGGCCGCCGCGGGTTGCGGCGAGGCCACCATCGGTCCCGCTGTCGCGCCGCCCATCGCCGCCTCAGCCTGTCGTATTGAGGAAATCCCAGGTCGACGTCGCAGCTGCGCTCGACCGCTGGGGCAGGACAATTTCAGTGAAGCTGGCCACATTGGCCGAAACCATGCTGGCTGGGCTGGCGCTCATCACCGTAAGGGCCGGCACGCCGGGCGCGCCGGTGGCCGTCAGGGTGAGCTGCGCGAAGAGATTGCCTGTCACCACGGCGGCCGTCGGGAAGGCGATGGCGCAAGCGGTGATGGTGGCGTCGGGCACGACGACCCGGTTGCCGCTCACCATGACGCTGCTGGCCTCGTCTCGCGCCAGGGCGAGACCGATGCCGACCCAGGGCGTCGTCGAGTCACCGACCCCGACACCATCGACGAGCGTGATCTCATTGTCCTCGATCCGCAGGGCCGGGGTGATGTTGGTCTCGTAGACCTCCCCGGCGATCGAAAAGGCGTCGATCTTGTCGAAGGCCTCGGTGTCGATGGCCGGCCCCTTGATGTCGCCGGCCGGCGCGGCACCCGCCGCGGCGCCTGACGCCGTGAACCCGGCCGAATAGGCCTGGAGCGCGGCGAGGCCGCTGGCCTTCATCTGATCGGCCAGCACCTTCGAGGCCGCGTCGGAGATGGCCGGTTCGGCCTGCGTCGGTGGGGCCACGTTGCTGACCTTGTCGACAACCACGGAGAGGATGTCGGGGCGCAGCAGTGCGTAGCTCGCCTGGCCCAGCGCAGTCTGCTGAGGGCTGTCGGCGTTGGTCAGGGCCTCGCGCGTGAAGGCGCTGAGGGAGCCCTGGTTAGCGCCCAGGATCACGATCCCCGCGGCGGCGTCGGTGATGATGTTGCGGCAGCAGCTGACGAGGCCGAGCTGTGCGTAGAAGAAGACGGCGGCGGCGCAGCCGTCGAACTGGTTGTCGCTGACATCCCACAGATGCACCTCGGAGCCGGCGTTGGTGTCGCTAATGGCTGCCATCACACCAAAGAAATCGCCGTTGCCGCTCGCGCCGACCGAGTTGCCGCAAAAGGTGACGTCGACCGCCACCCCGCGGGTGATGATCCCGATGCCCATGGGCAGCTTGGACGTTCCGCTCAGCGTGAATGTGCAGTCCTCGACGGTAAGCCCACGCACTCCCTCGACCGAGATGCCGCACACCATCGAGGCTTGCGAAACCTTTGTGCCGGCCGCCAAGGGCGCTTCCGGAGGGGTCAGCTCCAGACCGCGAAGGGTGATGTTCCTGACCGCGGCCATCTGAATGAGGCCATCTGTGAACGGTGTCGTGTCGGTGGCCGAGCTGGTGATATTCACGCCGCCGCCGCAGCTCTCGATAGTGAGGCCGTCGTTGGCCTTGGTGAGGATGAGCGGCGTCGCCAGATCATAGGTCCCGGGTTTCAGGGAAAGCACCGCGGGGCCGCCGGTGAGGCTGTTGACCGCCGCTTGCAGGCCTCCCGCGTTGTCCGGTCCGACTGTCACGCCGCAGCAGCCGCCGGAAATCCCGGTCAGGGGCGTGAACGTCGGGCGGCAGTCCTCCAGTATGGTGCAACCCTTGTCCGACGCCTTGGCGACCGCCAGGTCGCAGATCCACTGACGCGGGCCCTCGGGCGGCTGTGGCGTGTCGTAGTAGCGCTGGGGATAGATGTTCTGCGGCATGCTCGGCCGCACGGCGAAGTTCCAGAACGGCCGCGCGGCGATGTGAGAGGGAAGGGCCGTCATGGAGATCGCCACCGTGATCCCAGAAACGTCATCGAGAGGCGTCTGTGCGCCGGCGTTGAACGGAACCTCGGCCTGCCACAGGCGCACGAACAGAGGCTTCTTGTTGTTCTGGTAGTCGGAGGGCAGCGGGCTCGAGAGCACGATTTGGCCGGTGTCGAAGGAATAGCCCTGCGCCAGGCTGACGACAAAACCCTGGCCGTTGGCGACGTAGTTGTCGTCGCCGAGGTCGAGATCGGTGCGCAGGATCTCGACGAACTGGTTCTGCTGCGGCGCGTGCTCCTGATCCACCGGGGTGTTGGTGAGGGTCAGGGTCAGAGGGTCGGACGCCGTGGCGCGGTAGAGCAGGGAGGCGTTGTTCCAGCCCCACAACAGCGTACCCGTCTGGGCCTTGGCGTTGAAGGCGGTCACGGTGATCTGGACCATCTGGTTGTCGGCCCCGAGGTAGCCGCCGGCCGCCGCCGGCGTGCACGCATCGCTGCTGGGGGGGCCGGGAACGAAATTGGCCTGCAGGGTGGCGCTCGAGATGAGCTGGTAGGAGTACGGATCGATGGTGACACCATCCTCGGCGAGCAGGGCCGCGATGGTGGTCGCCGCCGCCGCGCAGGTGTCGCCGCCCACCGGCAAACGCGGGAAGGTCTGCATGAGTCGCATGCGCGCCGCGCTGTCGGGCCCGCCGAGGGCGACCTCGCGCAAGGCCTGGTCCTCGACCGCGCACACGCTCTGTTCGGTAATCAGGAGGGAGACGACGAAATCGCCGCCCTTGCGGGCGAGTTCGATATCCTCTTTCGAGTTGGCGCTGCCCGGCATGTCGTAGGCCTTGTCGAGCTCGAGCCGCCAGCCGCCGAGATAGAATATGCCTGGGCCGATGACGACGCCGGCCGGCCCCTTGCCCGAGCTGACCGCATAGCCGTTGTCCGGCGTGCCCGCCGGGCCGATGATGTCGATGGTCTCGAGGCGCAGGGCCTCGCCGTCGATGATTTCGGCCTCGTTGTTGTCGGCCTCGAGCGTCACCCGCCCCTGCTGCCAGATGAGCGACCGGTACTGCCGGGTGGGGTCGTAGGTGACCCTCGCGATGTCGGCGACCATGTCAATTTCCTCCGTATACGGAATTCACAACTTCATTCTCGTCAGTCGGCGTCGATCCAAACTGGAAAGACGCCCAGGGGCGCATACTCTTCAAACTTCAACACCAGACCGCGCCGGATCAGGGTGATCCCCACGCTCTGGAAGGCGCCCATCTCCGAACCGTTCTGGGCGCCGCCGAGGATGGAGGCGCCGGTTCCCGGATCGATGATGGCGTTGTCGGCCAGGCGCAGCAGGCGGGCGTAGCTCGCCTCGCCGAAGCGGCGGCTGTAGAAGATCGGTCCACGCGGCGGCACGGTGACGCATTGATAGGGGGCGTGCAGGGCGCTGCCCTGGGCGATGGCGCTGAAGCGCACGCAGCCGTGCTGCACGTCCTCGGCGATGGCGACGTCGTCCAGAATGCACTCGCTGGCGTCCATCTGGTGGATGGCGCACGGGCCCAGCACCGTGCAGCGGGCGAGCGATACATCGCCCAGCTCGGTCTCGAGGGCGTAGTCGGTTCCGCTCCCGCCGGTGGGGATGGCCTGGATGATGGAATCCGTGGCCGTAAGTTGTTCGATAGCCCCAGAGTCCTTGATCCGGATGGGCCCGGTGATGCAGTTCTGCAGGACGAGGCTGGTGACCGTTCCCTTCACCCACAGGTGTGTGGGCGCGAGCGGCATGCTGTCGATCGCCGTGCCGATCAGCGTGCTCCCCTCTCCGGCGGTGCCCGGATCCAGCGTCACGAACTGCAGGGTGACGCTCTCGAAACTGCCGGTGAGGACGAGGTCCGCGCCCTGCAGCCAGACGCCCTTGAGGATCAAGTTGGCGTTGTCGCCATGGATGGTCCAGGTCTGGCCGCCGCCGGCCCAGCGGATCATCGGCCGCTGCCCGTCAGCCCCGACGAGCGCCAGGGTATGGCCGCCTAGCGCGAGGGTCGCTGTCGGTCCGCCGTAGGTGAGCGAGTCCTCGATCTGGACGGTGGTGTCGGCGGCGATCCCGGCCAGCGGAGGGTCCAGGCCGGGGCCGGCGTCGCCGCCGCTCACCGATACGGTCGTCGCCGGCGTCGCCACGGTGGGCAGGAGCGTGAGGGGGAAGCCGCCGGCGCCGGTCGTGGACATGAAGCCGAAGTGATACTGGGTGACGATCTGGCCCTTCGGCGGCGTAGCGTTGAAGCTGAAGAGGCCCAATTCCGGGTGGATGGTCACCTGATCGCGGGTGAGCGGCGCGGGCGGTCCGCCGCCGCCGAGGCCGACCCAGAACGCCGACGGCGAGGCCTGGCCCGCGGACCAGTAGAGCTCATCCGGATAGGCGGTCCACAGCACCTCGCGCACCGGCACGGGCAGCTGCCACTCGTTGGGTGAGACCCAGTCGTCGCCGAAGCTGGCCGCGGTGCGCGAGGATGCGGCGAAAAGCTGGATCTGCCGCCCGCTGGGATCGAAGGTGTAGCAAGGCGAGGCGGCGGCCGACGTCGGTTTGGAGGCGACCGGGCTGGCGGCCAGAATCTGGAAGCTCTGCAGCCACCAGATGAACATCCCGAGGTGGGAGATGTTGTACCAGCCGAACGATTGCACGCCCGCCCGCAGGTCGGCGGTGTGGGCGAATTCGTCGAAGGCGCCGCCGGTGTTGGCGGCGGCGTAAGCGTTGCGGAGGTCGGCGAAGCCTCCGGCCGGGGTGCGCGAATTGGCTCCGGCCACGCCCTCGATCACGGCCGGGATCAGGGAGCCCAGGGGGTCGTAGAAACTCCACGTCACCCCGCCGTCGACGATGCCGGTCCCACCGCCGGTCGGGCCGGCTCCGCCGCCCGAGATGCCGCCGTCGACACAGACATAGGCGTTGACGCCGTTGGCGACGATGGCCCCCGGCGCGTAGCTGGTGTCCGGCGCCCAGGGCGCGGCGTCGGCGGCGAAGGCGTTGCCGATCGGCGGATCGAACTGATGGCGGGTGCGGCCAAGGCGCCGGAAGAACTCCACCGCGCGGGCGTCGCGGCCGGCGATGTCGGACACCAGCTCCTCGAGGAGGCCCAGGGTGCCGGCGCGACGACGGTAGTAGATGGTCTTGGCCACATCCAGCCGCTGGGCGCGGGCGTCCAGGCAGGCGACGAGGCGCGTGGCCAGCAGGTCGCCGATGTAGGGGATCACCCAGTCGTCGCAGGTCTCGATCGACTGGTTTTCCCACAGGCGGTCGATGCTGCGGCGCAGGACCGCGGCCTGGGCGCCCATGCGGTCCAGCAATTCCTGCAGCGGGCCGGGCACGCCGGCGACCGTGGCGTCCTGGGCGCGGTAGACCCCCGGAAGGAGGTTCCACAGCTTGGCCTGGTACCAGGCCTGATAGCCGTCGTCAGCCATTGGGATCGGGCTCTGTGGTCAGGTTGATGTCGCTGGGATCGAGGGTGAAGAAGCCGCCTTCGCCGGGATTGTGCAGCGGCCCCGGATCGACGGCGCCGTCGGCCTGAAAGGTCAGGCTGGTGATGGCGACCGCGCCCTGAACGGCGAGGACGGCCGCTTCGATCTGGCTGTCGAACACCACCTGGCCGATATTCATGTTCCACGAACCGAACAGGCCGGCCTCCGTATCGGTGAGGGCGGTGGCGACCGCCGTGGTGATGAGGCCGACGTCCATCCCCGGCGTCGTGATCAGGGTGATGGTCAGGGCCACGGCCACATCGCTCGCCTGCACGACGACGATCGGCCGATTGGGATCGCCGGCCGCCGACAGGGCGTTCTGGGCCGCGGTCGCCGCGTTGGGCGTGTCGCCGACATAGACGGTGACCAGCGCGCGCTGGCGCGCATCGTTCCAGGCCCACACCGCGCTGGCGCGGGTCACGCTCGGCGTCTGCGCCGCCAGCGCCTGGTAGTCGAACACCGAGACGGCGCGGCCGAAGGTGAGCACCGATTGCGGCGCATAGCGTTGGATCTGATTGGGCGGATCCGGGTCGGCGCCGCCGCCGACGGCCACCGGATTGAGGACCGAGGCAAGCCCCGGATAGGGCTGGGCGACGACGCTGAGCTTACCCACCGGCGGGGAGGCCGCGCCGGCGCCGACACGGTAGGTGGCGACCACATTGTTGAGCCCGGTCGGCAGGCGGGCGCCGTTGACGCCGTCGCCGAACATGACGTGGGTATTGCCGCTGTCGTCCTCGCGGGTGACGAACACCTGGGCGTCCGGCGCCTGGCCGAAGAAGTGGGCCACCTCGGTCCAGGGCAGGTTGTTGACCGTCAGCTGGATCGTGCTGGCGTAGGTGGCGCCCGGCTGCAGATAGGTCACTGGCGATTGCGAGAGCTGGAAGTCCTGGGCCGGGTTGGTGGCGTCGCCACTGCCCAGAACCTCGTTGGCGACGGTCTTGCCGCAGGTGACCGGCAGCAGATTGGGCAGGATGAGGAACGGCGGCTGCAGCGACGGGGCGGGATCGGGCAGGCTGCCGATGGTGACGCTGTCGCCGCCGGCCGATCCGGCCGCCGCCGGCGCGCCGAGGCCGGTGGAATCCTGGATGATGACCGCCTGGCTGGTCCAGGCCGGGAACGGCGTCGGCCCCGTGCCGTCCAGAGTGGCGGGCGTTCCGGTCCAGGCCGTGAACGGCTGATCGATGAGGGTTCCCACCGAGATCCAGGCGAACTGGACGGTGACGCCGCTGGCGCTGTCCCAGCCGCTGAACGAGACCATGGTGAGCTGGGTGTGCGGCGTGGGAATGGAGTTTGGCGCCGGGTCGCTGGAGGCGTCCCAGATCACGTCTTCCGTGGCGCTCACCTGGGCGAGCGTCGGCGACGGCCCCGACTGGGCGGTGAACATCAGCCAGTCGCCCGGGCGGATCTGGCGGACGAGGCTGGCCAAGTGAACGGTGGCGCCGCTGATGCCGGCGTGGGTGGAGAAGGTCCAAACCGGCGCGGTCTGGCTGGCCGATTCCAGGCGCGCCTGCGCCGACGCGAAGCCGGCCGGCGGCGATCCCGACAGGGTGATCGTGAGGTTGGTCTGCTGGCCGGACCCCGGAGGCGACGGGCCGATGCTGGAACTGACCACGGTTGCCAGCCAAGGGCCGCCCAGAGTGGAATCGCGCTCCCGCAGGCGCAGCAGCGCGCCGGGATCGACGGTCTTCACCGCGCCTTGCAGCAGCAGACTGAACTCGCCGGGCGTTTCGATGAAGATCGGTTCGACACCGTACTTGCCGCCGGAGAATTCGAAGAACTCGTGATAGGCCGAATAGTGCCATTCGGGGGTCGCCACCTCCGCCAACAGCACCGGCGGCGGGGCTGCGGGCAGGCGGTCGGGCAGGCTGATGGTGGTGGCGGCGGACAGTTCGAAGATCTGCGGCGCCAGCCCGGGGGTCGGCTTGCTCTGGAACTGCAGGCCGGCCGGAAGGGTGATCCCCTGGCCGCCGAACGTCGGCCCCGGACTCAGCAGGGCCGCCAGCGAACCATAGGCGCCGATCGCCGGCCGCGGCCGGTAGCCCAGTATGGCGATCAGATTCTTGACGCTCTGCGGCAGGCTGGCGGTGCGCAGATAGTCCTGGTTGGCGATCTGCTCGTTGTAGAAGGCGACGATGTCGCCGACGTAGGCGAACCATTCAGCGACCATCACCGCCAGGTCGCCGACGCCGTCGGTGCGCCAGACGGGCTGGCCGTCGACCGACAGGGTCTCCTCGCCCGCGAGCGGGGTCAGAACCGCCTGGCGGAAGGAGACGTAGTCGCCGATGCGATAGGAGATGTAGTCGAGCTCCGGCAGATTGGTCGGGGCCGGTAGCTGCAGGTCGTCGCAGGGGCAGACAGTGCTGGTCATCGGCCGCCCTCCGCGATCACCTGGATCGTGCCGCGCTCGGGCCAGCTCGGGTCGTTGTCGACCCGCAGAATCTGGGTCGGCGCAGGCGTCACCACCTCGGGCAGGTCGACGAAGCCGGCGAAGACGCCGCGCTGGCGGTAGGTGATCGAACTAACGCCCAGCACGCCCGGCGCGTCCTGGATCGCCGCCTCGAGGCGGCTACGGTACAGGGGCGTGCCGAAGGTGAAACGATCGGCGAAGAAGAAGCCGGCGGCGTCGCTCGGCCGGGTCGAGCTGCCCAACACATTGAGCACGCTCTCCTCGACGTCGCTGTCCAACCATCCGGTCTGCGAACAGACCTCGACGATGAGGTCGATCGACACATAGTCCGGCGGCGGGGCGTAGGATTCGTAGCCGGCCAAGCGGTAGCGGTTGAGCAGTTCGACGAGGGAGATCTCCTGGTCGACGCTGATCTGGCCGCCGCCTTCGACGTCGGCGGCTGTGAAGACCGTCATCCAGCTGCCGGTCCAGCGGAACGACGTGCCCGCCTTCTCCACCCACGGCAGGGTCTCGGCCGCCGCCTCATAGTCCGCCGCGGTCACCGCGCGGTACTGCACCGCCTGGAAGGCCTGCGGGGCCATGCGCTGGATGTGGCTGCCGGTCTCCTGGTCGGCGCCATTGGTGACCGCGAAGGGATTGCGCACCGAGTTCAGCAGGCCCGCGGTCTTGGTTTCGATCATGGTGATGCTGTCCTGGGCGACGTTGCCGCCCGACCCCAGGCCCGTGCGGTAGATCACCTGGAACATGTCCTGGTCGTCCGGCGAGGCGCCGAAGACGTTGTCGCCGAAGCGCACGGTGTCGCCCCCGTCGCCGGCGATGTCCCAGGCGGTCGGCTGCCCGGTCCCCGAGCGCGCCACCACCTGCCAGGCGACCGGATCGACGGTGAAGTCGGCGGCCTCGCCCAGGGAGTCGAGCAGCGAGGTGGCGAAGGCCCAGGTGGTCGGCGCCGGCAGGGTCTGGTTGAGGATGATCTGCGGCGTCGGCGGCTGGGTCGGATCGGCGTCCGCCAGCCAGCCCAGCGGGCTCTGGCTGAGAGGGTAGCGGAACACAAAGTTGGGCTGGCTCTCGTCGCCGTTGGGGCCCATGCGGGCGATGGCCAGCACGGCGAAGGGCTGAGAGGGCGGGGCCTCGCCGGTCGCGAAGTATTCGGTGAACCGCTGGCCCTGCGTAGCCGGCAGGAGATTGCCGCCCACGGAGGTGTTGGTGAGGTCGCGGGCGTTGGTCAGGGCCTCGCTGGCGTCCCACACCAGGTGGGTGACGGGGGTCGGCGGGCCGCCGGGCGGGAAGATCGGGTCGACGGCTTCGACGCCGGCTTCGGTGAGATGGACGATCTGGCGCAGGCTCTCGCCCGGCAGGTCGGTCTGAATCAGAACCGCCTGGCCGGCAGTGAAGCCGTAGCCGTGCCCCTGAACCCACAAATCGGTGGCTCCGACGGGCCAGCACTGCTCGCTGTCGTCGAACCAGTAGGGCTGGATCGGGTAGTTCCACAGGTCGGACACCGGATAGTGCGAGGTGTCCGCCAGTCCCTCACCGACCTCGAAGGGCACGGACGAGCCGTCGGGCGCCAGGGTCGAGACCTGGGCGCCGGCAGGCACGGTTCCGGGGCCGGAAACGCCGCACAGCAGGGTGGTGGTGGCGCTCGTCGCCGGCGCGGGCTCATAGTCGACCAGGCGCGCCAGGCTGATCAGCGAGCGCCTCTGGGTGGCGTTGGGCAGGGTCGCCTCGGCGGCGACGCGATCCTGGAGATAACTGAACTCGTCGCCGAGCTGGGCGAGGATCTCCGACATCATCATGCCGAAGTCGGCCTCCGAACGCTCGACCCAGTCGGGATAGGCCAGCGAAGCATAGGCCAGCAGGGCCTGCTGGATGCTCTGGAAGTCGCGCGACAGATAGTCGATCGGCGGCGGCTGGATCGGGCTCGGCGGACAGTCGCAGGGCGGCGGGGCGCAGTCGAACGGGCTGGGGCAGGTGGCCTTGAACGAGAACACCGTGGTGTCGAGGATGAGGTCGAGCTTCGGCGCGGTGAGCGTCAGGGTGTAGTTGGAGAAATCGCCGTCGGTCAGGGCCGTCAGGGTGAGGAGCGGCCGACCCTCGGCGTCGGCGGTCCAGTCGGCGGCGGTGATCGGCTGCAGGGCGACAGTGGGCACGCTGTCGCCGCCGGTGATGGCCGCGGTCATGGTCGGGTCGGCGATCGCGACCTTGTTGAGGAAATGCACCACCAGGGTGCGCGGGGCCGTCACCTCGACGAAGTCGACGCCGTTGTAGGCGGTCGACTGAGCCACCGACAGGATGCGGTCCCGAGGTTCGCTGAGCGTGGTCATGTCAGATCACCTGCACCTGGGTCTGGCGCACCGACTGGGTCTCGATGAGGACATAGGAGACGGTGACGGTGATGAGGCCGGGCTGCGCGCCCGGATCGCTGAGCGGAGTCTCGACAGTGACGTTCTGGACCGTGATCTGACCCGCCAGCCAGGTGTTGAGCGACTGGCTGACGATCATCGAGGCGGTGGCCTGCATCTGGGTGGTCAGGGGTGCGAACAGCAGCCGCCGCAGGCCGGCGCCGAAGGTCGGCAGGCAGACCCGCTCGCCGGGGTCGGTGAGCAGGATCTGGCGGACCATCTGGTCGACATGGTCCTGGTAGGAGGCCTGCGCCGCTTGGCCGGAGGCGGCGTCGATCCGGAACGGAAAGGCGAAATCGGTGCGGGTCATAGGCCGCTCGCCGAGGCTTGGGTGTCGGCGATGATCGCCGGCCCCTGCGGCGCCTGGGCGGCCGACAGGCATAAACCGACGCTGGCCTGATTGAGTACGAGGTCGCCGCCGTGCTGCACGCGCGTGGCTGTCTGCACCCAGTTCACGGTCACGCAGGGATTGGGAACGCCGGCGATGTTGAAGGCGCAGCCGGCGACGATGAAGGTGTCGGAACCGCGCAGCACCGGCGCGGCCGCCTGGGCCTGGGTCGCGCCCGGCGTGGCCGTCACCGTGCCGCCGTGCGGACACATGATGGTGCTGGCGACCGTGAGCAGGGCGGGCATCACATCACCTCGAAGGCGCCGTTGTTGATCGATACGCCGGACGCGCCGACGGCGACGACGCCAGACCCCGCCGTGGTGGTCGCCCCGGTGGCGTCGATGACCACGTTGTTCTGGCTGGCGTCCTGCAGGGTCACGCTGCTGGCGTTGTTGTCGAAGGCGAGGGAGCCGGACTCGGCGACAATGGTCTTGAGGGTGCTGGCGGCGGCCGAGGGGATATCGCCGCTGTTCCAGTAGCAGCCGGTCCAGATCGGGAAGGAGACGTCGCCGCCCTCGAACTCGATCCACACGCCGCTGCCGACGTCGGGCAGCATCATGAAGCCCACCTGCGGCCCGGCGTAGGGCACGCACGGCGCGGCCCAGCCGCTGCTGATCCCCCCCAGCACCGAGGGCACGCTGGCCTTGATCCTCATGGTCGAGGCGTCGACGTCGGTGACCACGCCGCGGTACTTGCCGAAGTAGCGGTTGCGCACGAAGTCGAGCAGGTCCTGGAGCAGGGCGTCGGTCACAAGCTGAGCCCTCCGGCCGGCGAGGCCGGCGGCGGCGTGCCCATGGCGTTGCGCACCAGCACGAAGTGCATGGCGTGCTTCTCGGCCGTGATCTTGTGGCGCACGCTCCACACCAGATAGTTGCCCGAATGAATGGCGCCGGCGGCGTTCAGCGCCACGACGTCCCCGACCCTCAGGATCGACCCCAGGAGGTCGGCGTCGGTGTCGCCCTCGCAGCGCACGAACCAGCCGGCCTCGCGCAGCAGGGAATTGGCCCGCTGGGTGATGGTGCCGGCGTCGGCGGCCGTGGTGGTCAGGAGGGCGGTGACCGGGCTTGTGGCGACGGTCGCCAAGTCCTGGTCCGACATCGTCGGCAGGCCGTCGTCGGTGAAATTGCCGCCCGCGCCGGCGTCATCGGCGTCGGAATCGGTGAACAGGGCCTGGAAGGCGTTGACCGCGCTCGGACGCATGACGTCGAGCGAGACATCGACGGCGTTCACATTGGCGGCCGTAGAGTCATTGAGCACCAGAGTGATCGTCGGATCGACGGTGAGGTCCGGCGTGGCGAAATAGCCGGTGCGATCGCCGGGGGTGTCGGTACAGAACACGCGAAAGAGCTTGCCCGAGCGTCGGGCGAGCTGGCGCAGGAACTGGGCGTCGGATGCCCGCTGCATCAGCGTGGCGCCGTCTTCGGTGTGGGGCGGGCTGTCGTCGTCCAGATTGCTTGGGTCGGGCGTGATTCCATAGTTGCCAAAGATCGAATTGGCCGCCGCGCCATCGGTGACGTCGACCCACTCCTTGGCCTGCTCGGTGGTGTTCATCAGCCAGGAGGCGTCCTGACCCCAGACCTTGATCGTGCTCTTTGAGGTGCCGGTGTCGAGGTGGACGTGGTGAGCCAGCACATAGCCGTCGACGATGCAGTGGGTCTGGCCGTCGGAGGCCTGGGCGGTGATGGCGATATTGGACAGCGGCGCCAGGCGCGGGTCGGACGGCGTGTCGTAGTCGCCGCTCGAGGTCGTCGCCACCGGCAGGGTGAGAGCGAAGGCGCCGGGCAGGTCGGCGTTTTCCTCGACCTCGAGCTCGACGACGTTGGTGTCGAAGTCCTGGGCCGAAGTCCCGCCGATGAGAATGTCGAACAGGGTGCTCATGTCGTGTTCGGACCGCTCGGAATGCCCACCAGATCGGCCGCGGCCAGGGCGTCGGGCGCGGGGGCGTTGTTGGAATCGCACAGCCGCCAGAACAGCGTCGGGTCCTTGAGGTAGCGGGCGGCCAGCAGATCGAGCCGGTCGCCGGCCACGCGGCGGTGATAGCCGGCCAACTGCAGGGGATTGGGCAGGGCGGATTGGACGACGACCACCTGCGCGCCGCCGGGCGTCGTCACCGTGTAGGTCGGAAGCGAATAGTAGCGGCTGTTGGAGGTGAACATGGGGTTTCCGCTCAGACCGGCAGCATGCCGACGATCGAGGTGAGGGCGTTGGCGAGGTTGGCGATGGCCAGGGCTTCGCGCAGACCCTGGGAATAGCTGTAGGCCATGTTGGCGAGGGTCCCGAGCGGACCGTCGACGTATTTGAGTTCGTCCTGCGTCAGGACCTTGAGGGTCATCTGGGCCTCGACGTGGATCGGGTTGAGCAGAGTGGCGTCGTAGAGTTTTTCGGTGATCGACAGCGCCGTTACGCGCACCGGCACGATGCGGCCCGGGCCCCAGACGAAGAGCACGGTGGGAAGCTGGGCGGCGGGCACCTGCTGGGTGGGGGACGGCGAGGACGAGCCGCCGATGCCGAGCGCGGCGGTGACGCTGCCGATCAGGCCGCCGCCCGGCGGCGCGGTCGGGAAAAGCAGCATCTCCAGGGCCGCCAGGCGCGTGTACAGGCCCGACACCTCGGCCAGGCCGGCGACGACGGCATTGCCGTCGGCGATGGTGTCGTTGGAGTCCATGGCCAGGGTGAAGGAGAAGGTCTCGGTCGGCTGGCCGGTGATGGCCAGCGGATTGCTCGACTGGCCGGGCGTCCCCGGATTGGTGGTTGCCGGCGTCCAGCCGTGCGTCATGGTCTCGGGGTTGTACTGAAAGATGACCACGTTCGGGATCGGCAGCGGAAAGGATTCCGTGAACTCGATCAGGCCGCCTTTGAGATAGAACCCTGACATCAGACGAGCCTTTCCATCAGGGCGGCGGCGATGCGGGCGGCGAGGTCGGCCTGACTCCCGCCGACCGGGCCCAGGGTGATCCCGACGCTGGCGTGCTCGCCGGAGATGCCCGCGCGGGCGAGACGCTCACCGACGCCGGCCGCCAGGGCCTTGGCCTCCTCCACGCCGAGGCCCGGGATGTCGAACACCAGCCGGTCGATCACGACGTCGCCGGGCTTCTTGGCGGCCGGATCCTGGTTGGCCGAATCCGGAGTGGCCGAGCTTTGGGAGGGAGGGGTTTGGGGCGTGGGATCGCTCATTCGCCCGCCTCCCGCAGGGGCATGCGCAGCCGCTGTCCCTGCTTGGCCAGTTCGCGCTGGGCCGCTGTGAGCACGTGACGGGTGCCGATGCGCACGCCTTCCTCGCGGGCGAGGAAGGCGGCGCCGAGCGCGGTGCTCTTGATCTCCGCCCCGGTCATGGTCAGTCGGTCGGTGAGGAAGACCCAGTCGATGTCGTCGCGGATTTCCTCGCCGCTCGGCGCATGCGAGGGCAGAGCCAGACGCCACAGCGCCAGCCGCTCGTCCGGCCGCGGCGGCAGGAACTCGATCACGAAGCGCAGGCGGCGCACGAAGGCCGGGTCGAGGTCTTGCCGGCGGTTGGTGGCCAGGATGGCCACGCCGTCGAAGCGCTCGATGCGCTGCAACAGGTAGTCGATCTCGATATTGGCGAAGCGGTCGTGCGCGTCCTTGACCTGGGTGCGGTTGCCGAAAAGAGCGTCGGCCTCGTCGAAGAACAGGACGGCGCCGCTGTCCTCGCAGGCGTCGAACACCTCGCGCAGTTTCTTCTCGGTCTCGCCGATGTATTTGTTCACGACGCCAGCGAGGTCGACGCGCAGCAGGTCGAGCCCGAGGCTGCGGGCCATCACCTGGGCGGCCATGGTCTTGCCGGTGCCCGAGGGACCGCCGAACAGCGCCGAGATGCCCTGGCCCAGATGGGTCAGGCGGTCGAACCCCCACTCCTCATAGACCGCCCAGCGCAGGCGCACTTGCGACTCGAACGCCTTGAGTTGGCTCCTGATCTCGGTGGGCAGGACCAGTTCGTCCCATTCGTAGGGCGTGGGCAGAATGGTCAGCAGGGCGTGGTCGGGCCGCGGCCGGCGCCGGAGCAACGGACCGGTCGGCGCGGCGGCGCCGGCGACGATCTCGGCCGGGGTCAGGCGCTGCGCGATGAGCTCGATAGGCGGCACGGTGTCGGTCGTCCGCCGCCAGAGAGCGACCCTGGCGTCGATGCGCAGCGGCGCGAGCTCGATGGGCCGGGCCTCGCCGGTGGGATGGCGCACCCCGCGTAGGAAGGGAACGTTCAGCGCCTTGGCGCGGGCCCAGACTGCTGGCGGCGCGGCCTCGGCGCCGCGGAAATAGGCCAGCGCCCCGGTCATGGCCGTCTGTCGAAGTACGCGGGTGACGATCGCGCCGGGCGCGGCGGTCTCGGGGAAGGCGGCGAGATCCACCGCCAGCAGCGGCGTAGCGCTCGCATCGGCGTATTGGGCGGCCAGCGTCAGGCGGCCGAGGCCGGGCGGTCCGACCAGCTCGACCTCGCGCGGGTCGTCGGCGGCGGTCAGGCGCTTCAGGGCGTCGGGATGCAGACAGGGCCATTGCGCCGCGGCCGGATCGGGCGCGCAAACGCCCTCGGCGACGGCCGGATCGTCCCAGACGCCGGCGGCGATCGCTCGCGCCACGGCCGGATCTGCCTGCCAGGCGCTGGTCAGGCGTTCGGCCGAGGCGCCGTCGACCGGCGCCGCCAGCAGCCAGCGGGTGAGGTTGGGCCAGCTCGCCGGCGCGGGCTCGCGGCCGGCAAGGCGGGCGGCGAGCCAGGGCGTGGCGTCGGTCAGCCGCCCGTCGTCGTGCAGATAGGCGATCACCCGCCCGAGCCCCGGATCGAGCTCGACCGCTGTCAGCAAGGCCAGAAAGTCGGCCTCCTCGGCGGTGAGACCGAAGGCGCGCCGGGCCTTGGCCCACCATGGGTTCGCTTCGAGGGCGGCCGCGGCCTCGGGGGCGGCCCGGTCGAGCGCGGCGGCGTCGGCGGCGAAAAAGGCGGCCTCGGCCTCGCCCATCGGCGTCAGCAGGCGCTCGACTTCGCCGGGCCCGATCGCCGGCCCCTGGTCGGGGCTGGTCTGGCCGGCGCGCCAGAGATGTTCGGTCCAGGCCGTCAGGCGCCGCGCCCGGGCGCGTGCGAGACCCAGGATGAGGGGGCCGGCGCCGGTCATCACAACACCACCACCCAGCCGGTGGTGGCGGCGACGCCGTTCACGGCCAGCAGGATCGGATAGGAGCCCGTGGTCGCCGTCGCCGGCGCCACGAAGCTGATGGCGTCGCCGCCGGTGACGGTGAATTGCCCCGCGGACGGCGTCAGGGCGCCGGTAAGTGTGAGCGGTGTGGTCCCGAAGCTGAGCGTGGTCGCAGCCGGTGCGAATCCGGCTCCGCCGATGGCGTAGACGCCAACGGCGTTCGGCGTCAGCAGCGGCGGATTGACGACGCCGTCAACGCGGGGCGCGACGAGGATGGGAATGGTGTTGGAGCGGCTGGTTCCGGCCCCCACGGCCAAGCTGTAGGCGCCCGGAGGCGGCATGCCCGCCGGCGGCGCGGGCGTGAGGGTCGAGGGATCCTGGTAGACGTCGGGAAAGATCAGGTCGAGTTCGCCGGCGGGGACACTTTCGCCGGCGGCGACACTCTGACGCCAAGCCGTCACATCCCATTCGGTCGCCGTGCCCGGAATGCTGAGGAAGACCTGGGCGGCCGCGGCCAGGTCGAGACCCTCGCCGGCGATCGACAAGGAAGCGCCCGGAACCGGCGGGATGGCCGGCGGCGAGCTGGCGACGGCGATCAGGGGTCCGAGCGTCGCCGTCACCTGGCTGGGATCGGCGTCGGGCGGGACGGGCGGCGAAGGCTGGCCGAAACCCTCGATCAGCATCGGCGTGGTGATGGGCGGGACGGCGGGGGAGTCGGTGAGATTGGCCGGCTCGACGGCCAGGTTGGCGACCGACGGCGGGATCGCCGGCGGCGGCTGGGGCGTGAGCGGGGCGATGAACACCACGCTCACGCGGATCAGCGCCGACAGCCGCATGGGCACGGTGAAGGCCTGCCACAGCCGGCTCATCTCATCGATGGTGTCGGCCTCGATCGACAGGACGAACTCGCCGTTGGGCAGCCAGGCGGAGAGCAGGTCCTTGGCGATCAGGTCCTGGGTGACGATCGGCTGGCCGTGGATCGCCTGCAAGGCGATCGACATGGCGCGCTGTTCGCTGGTGAAATCCTTGTCGCACCAGGCGGTGAGCAGATACGACAGATTGAGGCTGAGCGGCTGGGCGCTGTTGAGCTGGCCCCTGGGTCCCGACACCGGCGTGTTGCGCCAATAGGGGTCGCGGCCGACATGCAACAGATAGATGTTGAGGTGGCAGTTGCCGTCGGTCTGGCGCGCGGTGTCGGGGCTGTCGCAATAGATCTTGATGTTGGCGGCCGGCAACGAGGAGGTGTTGACCGCCGTCTCCAGCAGGCCCTTGAGAACCTGGGTGATGTCGGAGAGATCGGGGGTGCTCCAGGCCATGGCGGTCAGGACTGGCTGAGGCCGTAGCGCCAGCCGTAGCCGCGCGAAACCGGGGCGGCCGCGGCCTGCGGTTGGGCGGCGATGTGGACCGGCGGCGGCGCGATCGGCGGCAACGGCGCGGGCGGGGGCGAAGTGCGCACTTCGACGTGGCCGATGTGAATGCGAGGTCCCGCGCCCGCGGCGCGTGAAGCTGGCGCCGGGCTATCGGGGGCCCGCGCCGCTGTCGGCCCCCCGACCGCGATCGGCGCCGAGACGGGTGGCAGGGAGGCGACGGCGACGACCTCCTTCGGCGCCAGCGGAGGGGCGGAGGAGGCGGGCGCCTCGCGGTCCGGCGGCGCTGACGGCGCAGGTTGCGGCGTCGCGATGGTTTGAAGGGGTTCGGAGGCCGGCGCGGCGAGCGTCGGCCCGGGCGCCGAACGGCTTGTGTCAGGCCGAGGCGTCTCGATGTCCGCGGCGGGGAAGACGACAGCCCTCGGGACGGGTGACGCCACGGCCCGGGTCTCGGCGGGGATTGCGGCGACGGGCGGCGGATTGGCCATCGGGGTCGGAGAGAACGCTTCGACAGTCGCCGCCGGCCGCGCGGCCGCGGCTATTGCCGATGCCAGAGGCGCTGGCGGCGCGGGGCTGGCGGCGGGCGCTCGGCGCACGGCGGCGTCCGGAGATCGGGGCTCGAGCGGGTTCGCCTGCGCGGTCACCGGCCACGCGGCGGCAGGCGGACGGGTGTCTTCCGGCGCCGCGCGGGGCGGAGCGAACACTGGCGGCAGGTCCCCTTTCCGGGGCTCGGCGATCCTTTTCAGATACGAGCGGCCGGACACATCAGGCCGCCTGGGATTGGGCGCGCCGGATGCGCTCCGCATAGGCGCGTCGGCGCGGTTGCGGCAGAGCCAGAATCTGCGATTCCGGCCAGTGATAGGCTCGAGCGATCAGGTCGACTTCGTCGTGCACGGCGCCGGCGGCGCGCTTCAGCTCGCTGACCACCAGCGGCGTGACGGTGACCTCGGCTCGGACCCGGACTCCACATGCCGCGCAGCGCCCGGCGATGTCGCGCGAGAGCGGCGGGGCCATCCGCTCCATGGCCCGTTCGACGCGCGTCCGATGCGGCCGCCGACGCGCGGTCTCGTCCAGGCAAAGCTCGGCGAGGCGGGCGGCGGGATGGGCGTGGTCCGCAATCTCGATCTGGTCACCGGCGGTGGGCAGGCGGAAGCCGGCCTCGCCCAGCCTGAACCATCCGGGGCGACCGGGGTCGGGGGCGACACCCGGGACGGCGCGCGTGACGCAATCGGCCACGTAGTCGGCGACGCCGAAGCTGACCTCCGACAACGCCCGGCAATGGGGGCAGGCGAAGGCCAGGGTCATGGCCTGGCCGAGGCGGCGCGCGCGCAACTGCAGAAGCAGATATTCGAAGTCGGTAACCACCAGAGCTTTCGGGTCCGGCGTCTCGCGGCACAGCCGCGCGAGCATCGCCGCGCCGACCTCGACCGGCGTGTCCATCGCCTCGTGCAGCAGCATGTCGTCGACCCCGTCGGGGTTGCGAAAGGCGACGACCGCTCCGCTGACCGGGAGCGTGACCATGACCTAGGCCTCCAGCGGCTCGGCGAGGCTGGTGTCCTGCTCCCAGCCCTCGTTCTCGAGCTTGATGTGCTCGATGGCGATGGCGTTGGCGCCCGCGTCCAGGTCGGGCAGGGCCTGGTATTCCGACACCCAGGCGCGGTGGACGTGGAAGCGCCAGACCGGCTGGCCCTCCTCGTTGAGGAGGTCGATGCGCACTTCCTGGCGCAGATTGGCCAGGGAGGTGCTGGGCGAGCCGTTGTCCAGCACCTGGGCCGCATTGGCCCATTTGGCGAAGTCCAGATCCTGGGTCAGGCCACGCTCGAGGGTGATCGGCTCGTATTTGGTGCGGCCCAGTCCCTTGAGGGTGATGGCGTTGGCCCCCTCCTTATATTCAATGACGTCGGACGACCGCTTGAGACCGGTGACCTTGCTGACCGCGGCCACGGGCGAGGTCGAGGTGCCGAAATAGACCAGGAACCTGTAGGTCTTGTACGGATCGTAGCGGTTGATGTTGACGGTGAACGGCTTGCCCATCGCTGCCTCTCCTCAACTTCCGGCGGTCTGGCCGGCGAGTTGCGCGATCTTGATGACCACGAACTCGGCGGGCCGCAGCGGCGCGAAAGCGACCACGATGTTGACGATTCCCAGCGCCTGATCGGAGGACGTGGTCGTCGTCGAGTCGCATTTCACCTGGAAGGCGTCGCTGGGCTGTGCGCCCTGCAGCGCGCCCTGGCGGAACAACGACAGCATGAAGGCCGAGATCGAGGCGGTGATCGCGATCCACAGGGGCTCGTCGTTGGGCTCGAACACGACCCAGCGCAGGCTGGCGACCAGCGACTGTTCGATGAACAGCGTCATCCGCCGCACGGGCACATACATCCACTGCTGATAGGCCGGGTTGGCGGCGACCAGCGTGCGCGAGCCCCAGACCACCGTGCCCTCGCCGGAGAAGGTGCGGACACAGTTGATCGACTCCAGGTTCAGCACGCCCTGTTGCAGGTCGTTCATCGCTCCGGAATTCACCGGACCCAGGGTGTTGAGCAGGGTGGTGGCGAGGCCCGCGGGCGCTTTCCACACCCCGCGGGTGGCGTCGGTCTCGGCATAGGCGCCGGCCACCCAGCCGCAGGGCGCCATGGGAATGTTGCTCGAGGTGACCGGATCGTTGGACACCAGATAGGGGAAATAGAGCGCCCCGTTCTGGCTGTCGGGCAATTCATAGCTGCCGCCGGTAAGGCCGGTCATCCAGTTGCCGATGGGTTGGGGCTGCGGCGGGGTCGCCGCGGGAGGCGCGGCGAGGAAAGCCGGCGACTGCGGCGGCGGATCGACGATGGCGAAGGCCCGCTTGCGCTCGGCGAACGCCAGGGCGGCGCTGACGACGGAATTGTCGACGTTTCCCGGCGTCATCAGCAGGTTGAAGATCTCGACGTTGTCGAGCGAGCTGTTGGGCAGGAAGACCGGTAGGAAATCGTCGGCGTTGTAGGCGGTGGCGAAGGTTGTCAGGCCGGACGTGACGTCGGTCCAGGTGACTGACGGGCCCGGAGCGGCGTTGATCTTGGCGCCATAGCTGCCGGCGCCCTTATTGCCGGGCGCGACGGTGACGAGTTTGGAGATCTTGTTGATCATCACCGGCGGGCTCCCCGCGCCCGGCGTCGAGGCGACCGGCAGGGTGACTCCGCGATAGGTCTCGATCTGGCTGCCATAGGTGATGATGATGTCGAACACGGTGTTCGAGGTGCGGATGTTGGTGATGGTGATGGTCATCGCCACGGTGTCGATCGGCTGCAGGGCCGAGAACAGCAGGCCATTGGTGGCGCTGTCGGTCTTGACGAAGTAGGTCGGAGCGAGGTCGCCGACCCCGGTCCCCAGTTGGCCGAGCAAGGTGGGAGCCGAGCCCTTGGTCAGGGACCACAGGCCGGGTTGCAGGCCGACGACCCAGGCCGTCGAGCCGCCGTTCAAGAAGAACTGATGGACCGCCCGCGGCAGGCTGGCGTCGACCACGCTGCTGGCGAACAGGCCGCCGAAATAGGTCTCGTAATCGGTGAAGCTGAACAGCTGTTGGGCGACGCCGAACTCGCCGGTCAGGTAGGGGTGGGAATAGCCGACGAACGCGGCCACCGAGGTCGGGGCCGGCGAGACGGTGTTGGAGCTGGACGGAAGTTCCTGAACATAGATTCCGGGATAGGAGTAGCTGACGGACATCGAACGACCTCGCTGGTCTGAGCGGAGACGGGCCGGGCGGCCCGCGTTGAGCGTCTATTCACGTGCTCAAGGTGAGCACGCCGTCGTTGATCAGGTTCTGGATCCAGGCCTGGGCGAGGGCGAGATCGCTCGTCGCCAGATAGTTGACCCAGTTGGTGGGCAGCACCACCGGAGGGGTTGTGGTGGTGTCGTAGGTGATGAGCGCGAGCGGTATCTGATACTGCGTGCCCGCGTTCTGGGTGCTGCTCGTATCCTCGCTGATGAAGGTCACCGGCGATGCGCCCGAAACGGTCTGAACCATCCTCGCGTCCTCCGTTGGCTCCGATGAACCCTAGCGGGGGGCGGCGTGCCCGCGCCATCCATCCTTGGATCGAGCGGAAGCAGACTGCGGGTCTATATCTTTCGACCAGGCGATCTATGCCTCTGGCTTGGCGCGCGTTGTTTTATTCGCGGGTTCAGTAGAGTAGCGGGCCTCACGCCGAGGAGCATTGTAACAGGCGTATGGCCAAGTTTTCTGGCGTCAGGCGCGCGACGTCATCCTGGCCAGGGCCATAGATCGTGGCGAGATCCGCCGACAGGCCCAGCGTGGGCGCGGGCCAGCCGTCGATCGGCGTCGGCGCCGCCTCGGCGCCGCCAAGGACGACGATGTCCGCAACCAGTTCGCCGACGCGCCAGCGCGCCGCCTCGAGGTCATCGAATTCGGCGACCACCGCAATACGGACGCCGGCGGTTTGCAGGCGCGCCTCGGCCACACGCCGAATAAGATCGGCGAGGAACGGTGAGGCTCCCACGAGGATGGCTCGAAGTTCGCGCACCCCACATTATCCGATGCAGGTTGCGGGTCAGGTTGCGCGCGGCGGCGCGCCCGCGCCATCTATCGAAGGGTGGAGTGAGGATCGATTATCAGCGCGGCGAGGGCGGGCGGCGGACTGATCTGGTTCGGCCTGGCCGCCCAGCCGGTCGTGGTCGGCGCGGTCTCGGCCCACGGACCCATGCGGGCCATGACGTCGGCCCGGCGCGGTAGGCCGAGCTTACCCAGCAGATTGTGGACATGGGACTTGGTCGTCCCCAGGCTGATCCGCAGCCGCCGGGCGATGTCCTTGTTGGACAGGCCCTCGCTCAGCAGGCCGATGATCTCGATCTCGCGCCGCGTGAGCGGCGGCCCGGCCGGCGGGGCCGGGGCTTCGGCGCGGCGCGAGGCCGCCACCCGTCGCAGCAGGCTGCCGGCGATATTCGAGGGGCAGGTCTGCTCGCCGCGGCTGATCTGACCGATGAGCCCGATGAGGTCATCGACGCTGGCGGTGTTGGGCACATAGCCCGCCGCGCCGGCTTCGGCCCAGGTGAGCACGTCCTGCTCGGTCTCGCGGATTCCGAGCGCGATCAGGCTGGCGTCGGGCGCCGCCGCGCCGATCATCTGGGCGCTCTGCGTCCCGCCCGGAAAGGCGGCGTCCAGCAGTACGATCGCGGGGTGGGTGGCGCGCGCGACTTCGAGGGCGCGGTCCAGGCTGGCCGCTTCGCCGGTCACGCGCACTTCCGGTGCGCGGCTCAGAATTTCAACCAGACTCTGGCGCAGGAAACAGATGGCCGAGACGACCAAGGTCTCCCGAACAAACGGCACACCGCTCGCGCCTCGCCAAGCACTCGGCCCCATGGCGCCTTACGCCCCTGTGAACGGTAAACCTTAATCATTATTTCGACGACGAGTCGATGTTGTAACAACAAGTTGTGAGGAGGCCCGGAAAGTACCGAGATTTACTCACGAATTCAATTATCTGGATAGATCACGCGACGATCATTCTTCGGCGGGGGATGGCGCGCGGTCCGGTTTTGACTCCGCGCGGCCGCTGGTCGGCGGCCGGGAGTGTCCCGCCGCGCCTCGACCTCCCGCCTTGACCTCCAGGACGGCGCCGGTATAAGTCGCCCTCCCTCGCCCGCGGGCCAGCTCGCGGGCGCGTTTCGTTATTCCCTATTGGACAGCTTCGAAGGCGTTTCGACGATGTACGCTGTGATCAAGACCGGCGGCAAGCAGTACCGGGTTCAGGCCGGCGACATCATCGTCGTCGAGAAGCTGGTCGGCGAGCCCGGAGCCAAGGTGGCCTTCGACGAAGTGCTGATGATCGGCGAGGGCGAGGCGGTCACGCTCGGCGCCCCGCTGGTGGATGGCGCCAGCGTCAGCGCCACCCTGATCGAGACCCGCAAGGGCGACAAGATCAAGGTGTTCAAGAAGATCCGTCGGCAGGGCTATCGCCGCACGCGCGGCCATCGGCAGTTCGAGACCGTGCTTCGGGTCACCGGCGTCGCCGGCGACGGCAAGAGCGAAGCCTGGGCCGGCGAGGTCGATCTGACGCCCCGGTCCGAGCTGCTGCTGCGCTCGCGCAACCTCGCCCGCACGGTGAAGGCCGCCGTGGCCAAGTCGGACGCCCACGCCGCTTTCGAGCATGCCGAGGCTCCGGCCAAGCCGGCCAAGGCCGCCGCCAAGAAGGCGCCCGCCAAGGCCAAGGCCGCGACCAAGGCTGCGAAGCCCGCGGCCAAGAAGCCCGCGGTCAAGAAGGCCAAGAAGGCGGACGGCTGAGTTCAAGAGATCTGGAGAGTTAGACCATGGCTCACAAGAAATCCGGCGGCTCCTCGCGCAATGGGCGCGATTCCGCGGGCCGTCGCCTCGGCGTGAAGAAGTTCGGCGGCGAAGCCGTGGCCGCGGGCAATATCCTCGTGCGTCAGCGCGGCACCAAGTTCTGGCCGGGCGACAATGTCGGCATGGGCACGGACCACACCCTGTTCGCCAAGGCCGCCGGCGCGGTGAAGTTCGTCACCAAGCGCGATGACCGCACCTATGTAGCCGTGCAGGCGAAGGCCGACACCTAGAAACGATCCGAATATCGCCTTCGGATCGCAACATTGCAGCGATCCGGACGGGCCAGAGTGAAGCGGGGGCGTCCGGAGACGGATCTCCCGCTTCGTCGTTTCTGACCCGGAAGGCGAACAAGATGACACCTGCGACGGCAAGGCCCCGGCTGGAAACCGAGCGCCTGGTTCTGCGGCCGCTGACGCTGGCCGACGCCGCTCCCATGACCCCGCTGGCCGACGATCTCGGCGTGGCGCGGATGACCACCTCGATCCCTCACCCGTTCAGCCAGGACATGGCCGAGGGCTTCATCGCCCGCATGGACGCCGCCGACCCGGCCCGGGAGCTGGCGCTGGCGGTGACGCGGCGCGACGGCGCCTTCATGGGCGTCGTCGGAATCCACCCGAAGGACCACTTCGCGCCGGAGCTCGGCTACTGGATCGGTCGGCCGTTCTGGGGCGCGGGCTATATGACCGAGGCGGTGACGGCGGCGCTCGATTGGGCCCGCGCGGACTGGGGCCGGCGGGTGCTGACCTCCGGCCATTTCGCCGACAACGAACCCTCTGGGGCGGTCCTCGTTAAGGCCGACTTCCTCTACACCGGCGAGGTCGAGCGTCGCTTCTCGATCGCCCGCGGCGAAGAGGCGCCGACACGGATGATGGTGTGGCTGGCCTAAATCGCGCGGGGGCTTAACATTCCCCGCGCGACGCGCTATCTAGCCTGCCAACTCTCGTCCGTTGCGCTGGATGGCGGTTACGAGCGGCGGCCCTCAAGAAGGCCTGCCGCTTTTTTATTTGCCCTCCGCGCCCAAGCTGGAAGGCCCCCTGTGTGCGCGGCAAGACCGCCGAGGATCTCAGGCTCCTGGAGCTCGTCGACCCCGTGGCCGAGGCCGCGGGCTACGCGATCGTGCGCCTGCGCCTGATGGGTGGCGACCGAGCCCGGCGACTGCAGATCATGGCCGAGCGCCCGGACGGGTCGATGCCGGTCGAGGACTGCGCGCGCCTGGCGCGGGCGATCTCCCAGGTGCTGGACGACGCCGATCCAATCCACGGAGAGTTCATCCTGGAGGTGTCCAGCCCCGGGCTGGATCGGCCGTTGACCCGGCTGGAGGACTTCGCCGCCTATGAAGGCTATCAGGCCAAGCTCGAGCTCGACCGCCTCGCCGAGGGCCGCAAGCGCTTCAAGGGCGAGTTGGCCGGGGTCGAGGGCGACCACGTGGCCATCAATCTCGAAGATGAGACCGAGACCGCCATGCTGCCCTTCGCCTGGATCACCGACGCCCGTCTTGTCATCGACGACGCCCTATTGAAGCGCGGCGCGGAGGCACGGGCCGCCCGACTCGCCGACACCGAACCCCATAATTCCGACTCCTGAGGACACCATGACCACCACCGGCATTTCAGCCAACCGGCTCGAACTTTTGCAGATCGCCGACGCCGTCGCCCGCGAAAAGTCGATCGAGAAGGAGATCGTCATCGAGGCGATCGAAGAGGCAATCCAGAAGGCGGCGCGCTCGCGCTATGGCGCTGAGCACGACATCCGCGTCCACATCGACACCAAGACCGGCGAGACGACCATCACCCGAGTGGTGACCGTGGTCGAGGACGATCTTGAGCCGGTCGTCGATCCGGAGACCGGTCTCGAGCTGCCGATGAACGACAATGCCCAGAAGCGCCTCACCGACGCGCTCGTCGACGACAAGGACGCCTTTGTCGGCAAGACCTATGTTGAGGAGTTGCCGCCCTTCGAGTTCGGCCGCGTCCAGACCCAGATGGCCCGCCAGGTGGTCACCGGTAAGGTGCGCGAGGCGGAGCGCGAGCGGCAGTACGAGGAATTCAAGGATCGCGTCGGCGAGATCGTCAACGGCGTGGCCAAGCGCGTCGAATACGGCAACGTCATCGTCGATCTCGGCCGCGGGGAAGGCATCATGCGCCGCGACCAGTCGATCCCGCGCGAGGCCTTCCAGGTGGGCGATCGCGTGCGCGCCTACATCTATGACGTGCGTCGCGAGACCAAGGGCCCGCAAATCATGCTCTCGCGCGCCCACGGCGGCTTCATGGCCAAGCTGTTCGCCCAGGAAGTGCCGGAGGTCTACGACGGCGTGATCGAGATCCGCGCCGTGGCCCGCGATCCGGGCAGCCGGGCCAAGATGGCCGTGGTGTCCAACGACTCCTCGATCGATCCGGTCGGCGCCTGCGTCGGCATGCGCGGCTCGCGCGTGCAGGCGGTCGTCGCCGAGCTTCAGGGCGAGAAGATCGACATCATCCAGTGGAATCCCGACGAGGCCACGTTCCTGGTCAATGCCCTGGCCCCGGCCGAGGTGACCAAGGTGGTGATGGACGAAGAGGACGAGCGGGTCGAGGTGGTGGTGCCCGACGAGCAGCTGTCCCTGGCCATCGGCCGCCGCGGCCAGAACGTTCGCTTGGCCAGCCAGCTGACCGGCTGGCAGATCGACATCATGACCGAGAGCCAGGAGAGCGAGCGGCGGCAGCGCGAATTCGCCGAGCGCACCGCCCTCTTCCAGGAAGCGCTCGACGTTGATGAAGTCATCGCCCAGCTACTGGTCACCGAAGGCTTCGCCTCGGTCGAGGACGTCGCTTACGTCGAGCTGTCGGAAGTCGCGGCCATCGAGGGCTTCGACGAGGACACCGCCGAGGAAATCCAAGCGCGGGCGCGCGATTATCTCGACCGCGAGGCGGCGGAATTCGACTCCCGCCGGCGCGAGCTGGGCGTCGAGGACGCGGTGCTCGATATCGACGGCGTGACGCTGTCCATGGCGGTCGCCCTCGGCGAAGGCGAGGTCAAGACCGTGGAGGATCTCGCCGGCTTGGTGCCCGATGATCTGCGTGGATGGTACGAGGCCAAAGGCGCCGAGCGGGTGCGAGAAACGGGCATTCTGGAGACCTTTACATTGTCGCCCGAGGACGCCGAGGCGCTAATCATGCGCGCCCGCATCGCCGTCGGCTGGATCGAGCCCGACGCCTTCGTCGAGGCCGAGGAAGAGGAGCCCGCCGAACAACCCTTCGACGAGGCCGCGCAGGTGTTCGGCCATGGCGGGCGATCGGAGTAGGGCGCGCGGCCGCGACGGCCCATCCGAGTTCCCGCCAGGCGGGGAGGGGGACAAGGGCCGACAGCGGCGCGACATCGTTTCCGGAGAACCCCGCGAGGAAGAGGCGCTCATCCGCTTCGTGACCGGGCCGGATGGCGCGGCGACTCCCGACCTCGCGCGCAAGTTGCCCGGCCGGGGCCTATGGGTCGCCGCCGACCGCGTCTCGGTCGAGACCGCGGCGCGCAAGGGCCTCTTCGCCCGCGCGGCCAAGGCCCGGGTGACAGCGCCGCCGGACCTGGCGGATCAGGTGGAGCGTTTGCTGCTCGCTCGCCTGCTCGCCGGCCTGGGCCTTGCGCGCAAGGCCGGAGAGATTACCTGGGGCTTTGACAGGGTGCTGGCGGCCATCGACGCGGGGCGCGCGGCGATTCTCGTGGAGGCCACCGACGGCGCCTTCGACGGGCGGCGCAAGCTCCTCGCCGCGGCGCGGCGGCGCGGAACGTCGCCCAGTCTGTTGGGATTGTTCAGTTCGGCGGAATTGAGTTTGGCCTTGGGCGCGGAGAATGTGATACACACCGCCTTCCTTGCTGGGCGTGGCGCCGAGCGCTGGACATCCGATGCCCGGCGTCTCTCAGGCTTCCGCTCACTCCTTCCCGAGGGATGGCGCGAGGAATCTTAGGGCCGCGACGCGCGCCTTGGGCGAGGAGCCGCTACGGCCCCTCGTAGAACTTTGGAACGACTTCGCCCCTTCTTCGGGCTTACGGACGGTAA
>Ga0302314_10001062_pt1 | contig 51313 bp, 46 predicted proteins | sample III_Palsa_N2_3_FD_200533 | JGI IMG/M metagenome (GOLD analysis project Ga0302314, IMG submission 200533) | Peat permafrost microbial communities from Stordalen Mire near Abisko, Sweden - III_Palsa_N2_3 | ecosystem: Environmental > Terrestrial > Soil > Palsa > Peat permafrost | place: Sweden... | reverse complement strand
GTGACCGCCCCGCCGGTGATGGGCGAGCAGGTCGATGTCCCAGCCCTGGGCGCGCAGGAAAGCAAGGTCGGCCAGGGTCGCCTTGGAACCGGGCAGGATGACCAGATCGGCATCGGCCGGCAGCGGCGTGCCGGGTGGGATGAAAGCGAGATCGACGGCATCCTCGGCGGCGAGCGGATCGAAATCGTCGAAATTCGCGATGCGAGACAGCATCGGCACCACGATCTTCACGCGGGCGCCCGTCTTGCGCCCCGCCGCCAGGCTGACACTGTCCTCCGCCGGTAAACCAGAGGCGCCTGCAAACCAGGGCACCAGCCCGATCGGCGTCCAGCCGGTGCGCGCCTCCACGGTGCGCATGCCCTCGTCGAACAGAGACGGATCGCCGCGGAATTTATTGACGATGAAGCCTTTGACGCGCGCCCGCTCGTTGTCAGGCAGCAGGACATGGGTGCCGACCAGCTGCGCGATGACGCCGCCGCGCTCGATGTCGCCGGCCAGAATCACCGGCAGGTCGGCGGCCTCGGCGAAGCCCATATTGGCGATGTCGCCGGCGCGCAGATTGACCTCGGCGGCGCTGCCGGCCCCCTCGACGATCACCAGGTCGCGGTCTTTGCCGATGATGCCGAAACTCTCCAGCACGGCGGGCATGAGGGTAGTCTTCAGCCGCTGATACTCGACGGCGCCGCTGCTAGTCAGCACCGAGCCCTGCACCACGACCTGCGCGCCGCGATCCGATTGCGGCTTCAGCAGCACCGGGTTCATGTGGCGGCTGAGCGGCAATCCCGCCGCGCGGGCCTGCAGCGCCTGAGCGCGGCCGATCTCGCCGCCATCTTCGGTGACAGCGGCGTTGTTCGACATGTTCTGCGGCTTGAAGGGGGCCACCGACAGGCCTCGCTTGACGAAGGCGCGGCAGAGGCCGGCGACGAGGAGGGATTTTCCGACATCCGATCCCGTGCCTTGGATCATCAGGGCTCTGGTCATGTCAATCCGTCACACCTGCGCGGGCGGGCGATCAGCCTTGATATCTCGGGGCCGAGGTCGCCCATCGGCCGGTTTTCAACACAGATAAACACAGATGCGGCCTCGCCTTACACAGATGGACACAGATAGGCTCGCCATTATGGCGCAGATTTAACACGACCATTTATTGCGCGGCAAAGGGCCGCAAAGTCGGCATTGGGCCAGGAAGAGACGGTCGCCGGTTTCAGCTTACGATTGAATGCCTCAAGAAATTTGTAGGCGATTCACTGGCATCTCCCTGGCGGATTTCGTAAATACATTGTACCAAGGGTGCTTCCTTTCGCCGCCCGAGCAGCAGCATGTATCCCGCCTCGTCCGACTCCCGCCTTCCCGGTCTAGACACGCTGCGCGCCACAGCGATCATTCTTGTATTCCTCTATCATTATCAGGGCTTTGTTGCCCAACACTCGACTTTTGGGATCGTTGGCGATCTTGGCTGGGCCGGTGTCGACCTGTTCTTCGTTCTCAGCGGCTTTCTGATTGGTGACCAGCTTTTGTCCGGGCTCGCCGCCGACCGACAACTGTCGCTTAGCGGCTTCTATGGCAGACGCTTCCTGCGGACTCTGCCCACTTATCTGGTAGTCCTCACCTGCTATTTTATGTTCCCCGCCTTCATGGGGGGCAATCCGCCACCGCCGTTGTGGCGGTTCCTAACCTTCACCCAGAACTTCGGGCTAAAGCCGGGCACCGCCTTTTCGCATGCCTGGTCGCTCAGCATCGAGGAGCAGTTCTATCTGATCCTGCCTTTGCTAGCCCTGCTTTTCACCGCTTTTGGCAAGAAACGCGGTGCAGCCTGGGCGGTGCTGGCAGCCATGGTTGCCGTCGCAACTTGGGCGCGCTATCTAGGCTGGCGGGAACTGCGCCCAACTGGCAGCGGCGGGTTCGGCGTCTTCTATTCCCAGGTCTATTACGCCAGCGTCTGCCGCTTCGACGAATTTCTCCCCGGCATCGCCCTCGCTCTACTGAAGAATTTTCATCCCACTATCTGGAAACGGGTCGAACCCACGGCAACAAGCTACTTACGGGCGGATTGCTGATATTGGTGGCCGTTGGCTTCCTGTTCCAACAGGGGCTGGCCATCGAAAATTATGGGTTCGGGTTCACTGCCACCGTGTTCGGCTACCCACTACTGGCTGCCTCGTTCGGGCTGTTGACAGCCGCTGCCCTATGTCCGAACTCAGCGCTGGATCGGCTGCGGATTCCTGGCGCGCAATCCATCGCCCTCTGGTCCTATGCGCTCTACCTAAGCCATAAGCCGATTGCGATGATCCTGCGGCGCGTATGGCTCGACAATACGGCGGCAGCGGAACGGCCCATCGCCATAGCGGCTATCGTAGCCGCCTGTCTTGCCGGTGGTGTGCTGCTGCACTACTCGGTCGAGCGTCCATTTCTCGGGCTGCGTCGTCGTATCTGCCCCACCATCTTCGCGGCAGCCGAGAACGAAGGTGATGACACCTGCCTCGTTCCAGCACCTTCGACAATGGAGCAGTGACTGGAGTTTGCTGGCCACCGCCCAGACAGAGGATGGTCGCCATCACGCAAGCGCACGCAATGCGATAGTTATCATTAGCTCGGTGTTGCTGGGATGTAAGGCACCAAATGTCGCCTTTGGGTCACGTCTAGCCCTTCGGTCTGTCCTTCTTGCGGGAACGCTTGTTACGCGACAGTGCCTCGCATCAGAGCCGATTGGGAATATCGGCCTCGTCATAGAAAATATCGACGATGCCCAGGCGCGGCCGACGCCGAAAGCCGACCCAATATCGGCCAGCCTTCACCCATAAGACACCTGGGCGCACCACATCGGGATAGGGGCGGGGCGCGGGCAAGCCGGCCGATGGGTTTCCTTCGATCTCCGCCGATGCCTCGCGCATTGCGATCAACAAATTTCTCATCGCCTCTGGTCGGGCGACTTCAGCATAATGCTTGAGGAGGTCGGAAATCTGCAGCGCAGCGCGGCGCGAGTAAGGTATCACCGGCCGGGCGATGCCTTCCTCTGGCGGTCGTCGGTGTGGCCTGCTTCGTAGCGGTCGATCGCTGCCTGAATGCTCGCCATGACCACCTCGCCAGGCACAATCTGACCAGCCGCCAACTCGGCCTCGCTGGCGGCGAGGTCGGCAAGCATTTCAGAGATTGTGCGGTTCACGGGTCCAGTCATAAGCCGATCATACGCCGTACGGCTGTCGATTTCCAGGAGGGTAGAAAAGCCCTCGCTGGCGCAGTGGCCTGGCTGCCCTGGCGGGGGAGATCAATGCGCAAGGATGTCCCTGAGCGCGTCGGCGCGCGGATTGCTGGCGGCATTGTCGAGCACGATGCCGCGCGACGAGACGTTGGAGCCGTAATAGGCGGCGTCCCAGCTCTCGCGGGCCGACAGCACGGTGCCTTCCAGCGACAGGCCGCCATAGAGGCCGACGCCGGTCAGCGAATAGGCGTAGATGTCCGCGCCGAGATTGGAGGTGGTCGAGGCGCCGACGCCGGCGCCGACGATCAGCACGGTGACGCCGGTGTCGGCGCCGAACTTGAACTGGTTGTCCAGCATGGCGTGCAGGCCCTTGTCGCTCATGATGATGAACAGCACGGCGGTGCTTTCCAGCCCGATCTGCAGACCGAAGCTGCCGCCCTCCATGGTGTAGAAGGCGGGATAGGACCAGCTGCCGTCCTCCATCTTGGCCAGCAGTACGCCATTGCCGTACTGGCCGCCGAAGATGAAGCCGCCTTTGTAGAGAGCGGGCACGACCACCACCGCGCGGGCCTGGTCGAGCTTGGGCTGGAAGCCGTCGCGGAAATTGGCGTCGCCCTTCATGCGCTCGAGGGTGGAGAGGGCGGAATTGACGGTCTGCTGCTGGTCCTGCTGGGCGAGCGCCGGAATGCTTCCCAGCGCCAGCAGCAGGATAAGGACGAGATGCTTGATTTTCATGATGCGGGTCTCAGTGCCGATAGGCCGGCGGCTGGTTGGGATCGAGCGCGCCGTAGCGGCGGGCCAGATCCTGGGCGCGGGACGTCATCGGCTGCTCCTCGCCCTTGATCAGCACATGCAACGGTACGGTCAGCATTTCCAAAGGATCGCCCGACCACACCACCAGATCGGCGTCGAGGCCCGGTTCGATACGGCCTTCCTTCTCGCCGAAACCGAAGATTTGCGCGGGATTGCGGGTGATGGCGGCAATGCCGGTCTCCCACGGCAGACCATGGGCGACGGCATAGCCGGCATTGTAGCGCACCTGGCGGGCGTAATGACCGGTATAGGGCGGGATCACGACGATGGTGACGCCGGCGGCGGCCAGCAGGCCGGCGTTCTCCATGCGCGAATTCAGCGATTCGAACTGGCTGGGCAGATCGGCTTGCGGGTCGAGCAGCACCGGATAGCCCGAGGCGGCGATGTCGCCCGCCACCATCCAGCCTTCCTCGACCCCATTGAGGATCAGCTTCAGCTTGAGCCGCTTACCGAGGTCGATGACGCGGCGGATATCGGCGGCGCGATGCACCTCGATCAGCAGCGGCTCCTTGCCCTGCAGGATTGGCTGCAGCGCTTCGAGATCTTCCTTGCTGAGGCTGTAGGGCCGATGGGTGCCGTGCTCGTAGCCGCCCTTGTTTGCGCCGTAGGAGGCGGCCTCTTCGAGATCGGCTTCCAGGCGCTGCAGCAGTCCGCCATGGGTGCCGCCGAGATGGGCGGCGGCATCGGTGCCGGCATCGATGGTGAGAGCGGCATAGCGCTTGGTGATCGAGTTGGCGCCGCCCGACAAATCGATGATTGCGGCCTGGCCGGCGAACAGCTTTTCGCCTTTCTTGTCGCCGCGGCCCGGCAGTTCGGGGGTGATCACGGCGCGGGTGACGCCGCCCATGCGGGCGATCGGGATCAGCATCGAGGCGGGATTGACCCCCAAAGACACGTCGAACGCAGCCGAAAGCTGGTCGGTGGCGCCGGCGAAATCGTCGCTGGAGGATTCGCCCTCGACCTCGCCCGCGCCCAGGCTGGTGTTGCTGGCCACCACGCCCGGCGTGACCATATGGCCCTGGGCGTCGATGGTTCGAGCGCCAGCCGGTACGGCGAGGTTGGCGCCGACAGCAGCGATGCGGCCATCCTTGACGATGATGGTGCCGTTATCGATCTGGCCGGCGCTGCCCAGAGTGACGATCTTGGCGTGGGTGATGGCGATGGTCTCTGCCTGCGCCGCGCCGATCAGGCCGGCCGCGGCGGCCAAGGCCAGCAAAGAGGTTTTGACGCTCATGGCCGGGCTCCCGGATGGGCGGGGCCGGCTTGGCCCAGCTCGAAATCGGACAAGGGTTGGCGGGTCGGGTCGTGGCGGTCGAACACCACGGCGCCATCGACATAGACCTGCTCGGTCAGGGCATAGACGCTGAAGGGATCGGCGCTCCACAGTACCACGTCGGCCATCTTGCCGGGCTCCAGCGTACCGGTCTTGTCGAGCACGCCGATCGATTTCGCCGGATTGGCGGTGACCCATTTGATCGCCTCGGCCTCGTCGATCTCGATGCCGGCGCGGCGGCCGGCGGCCAGGGCGATCGCCGCTTCCTGCGGCAGATGCTGGGTCAGGATGGCGTCGTCCGAATGGATGACGGTGCAGACGCCAGCCTTCTGCAGCAGGGCGGCGTTCTCCTCGATGCCGTCGAAGCCTTCCATCTTAAAACCCCACCACTCGCCCCAGGTGGCGACGCAGATATCCTCCTTCTTGAGGATGTCGGCGATCTTGTAAGCCTCGGAGCCATGGTGGAACATCGAGATGTGGAAGCCGAATTCGTGGCTGATGGCGATCATGTTGGCCATTTCGTCGGCGCGGTAGCAGTGGTTCTGCACCAGGATCGAGCCGTCCAGCACGCCGGCCAGCGTGTCCAGCTGCAGGTCGCGCTTGGGCGCGTCGGGCGCCTTGTCTCCCTTGCCGGCCTTATAGTCGGCCATCTTCTTGTGATACTCGTCCCATTTGCGGCGGTATTCCTGGGCGTCGATCCAGCTCTTGCGATAGCCGTAGATATTGCCCATGCGGGTCGAGGGCGAGCGGCCCTTGCTGCCATAGACGCGCTTGGGATTCTCGCCGCAGGCCATTTTGAGGCCATAGGGCGCGCCGGGGAACTTCATGTCCTCCACCGTGCGGCCGGGCACGTTCTTCAGGATCACCGCGCGGCCGCCGAACAGATTGGCCGAGCCGGGCAGGATCTCCAGCGTGGTGATGCCGCCTTCGAGGGCGCGGATGAAGCCGGGATCCTGGGGCCACACCGAATGCTCGGCCCAGACCTGCGCCGTATTGGGGTCGGTCGCCTCGTTGCCGTCGGAATTGGCCCACACTTCGGGGGTGGCGTAGACGCCCAGATGGCTGTGCGCATCGATGATGCCCGGGGTAACGAACTTGCCGCGCGCGTCGACCACCTTGGCGCCGGCCGGCACCGGCAGATTGGCGCCGACGGCGGTGATCTTGCCGCCATCCAGGATCACCGTGCCATTGTCTATTCGCGCGCCGGTTCCGGTGAAGATCGTCGCGCCGACCAGGGCGACGGTCTGGGAGGGCAAGGCGCGATAGGTGGTGGGAAAGGGGTCGCTGTCCGTGGCGGGATCGAGGCCAGGATAGGATTTCTCCTTGGCCTGGTCCTTGCCGCCGGACGAAGTCTGGTCCGCCACCGATTGTGACGGAACCGTCGCGCACGCCGACAGCAACGCCACGGCAGCCGCGAGGCTGACTGCCGAAAGAGAATGTCTCATGGGGCGCGATGCTACTTGTGTTTCCGGCTTTAGGCAATCGGGCCCGCCTGTGCCACAATGGCGCAAAAAACCGGCGGGAGGCGCGGATGAGCAACAAGATCGTCTCGGCACAGGATGCACTGGCGCTGATCCCGGACGGCGCCACCTTCTGCACCTCCGGTTTCGTCGGGATCGGCACGCCGGATCAGCTGCTGGCGGCGCTCGAACGCCGGTTTCTCGAGGGGCAGGGGCCGCGCGACCTGACCCTGGTGTTCGCCGCGGGCCAGGGGGACGGCAAGGATCGTGGTCTTAACCGGTTGGGCCATGGAGGCCTGCTCAAGCGGGTCATCGGCGGCCATTGGGGGTTGATTCCCAAGATCGGGCAGCTCGCCCTCGACGAGCGCGTCGAGGCCTATAATCTGCCGCAAGGGGTCATCTCCCAGCTCTACCGCGAGATCGCGGCGCACAGGCCCGGCCTGCACACCAAGGTGGGATTGCGCACCTTCGTCGATCCGCGGCTCGAAGGCGGGCGCATCAATGGCGTTACAACCGACGAACTGGTTCGCCTGGTCGAGATCGACGGCGAGGAATGGCTGTTCTACAAGGCCTTCCCGATCCATTTCGCGCTGCTGCGCGGCACGACCGCGGATCCTTCCGGCAATGTCACCATGGAGCGCGAGGCGCTGCCCCTGGATAGCTTGGCCATGGCTATGGCGGCCAAGAACAGCGGCGGATTCGTGATCGCGCAGGTCGAGCGGATCGCGCAGCAGGGGTCGCTCGATCCGCGCCGGGTCAAGGTGCCTGGCATATTGGTCGATTGCGTGGTGGTGTCGGAACCCGATCACCACCCGCAGACCTATGCTACGCCCTACAGCCCCGCGTTCGCCGGCGAGATTCGCGTTCCGCACGCCGGGGTCGAGCCGCTGCCGCTCGACGAGCGCAAAGTGATCGCCCGGCGCGCCGCCTGCGAGCTGCCGCTGGGTGGGGTTGTCAATCTCGGCATCGGCATGCCCGAGGGCGTATCAGCGGTCGCCGCCGAGGAACGGGTACTGTCCCACATCACCCTGACCACCGAACCCGGCGTGATTGGCGGAATGCCGGCCAGCGGCCTCGATTTCGGCGCCGCGGTCAATACCGACGCCATCATCGAGCAGAACCAGCAATTCGACTTCTATGACGGCGGCGGATTGCACATGGCTTGTCTCGGCATGGCCGAATGCGACTCCGAGGGAAACGTCAATGTCAGTCGATTCGGCGCGAAACTGGCCGGTTGCGGGGGCTTCATCAATATCAGCCAGAATGCCCGCCGGCTGGTGTTCGTGGGCACCTTTACGGCCGGCGGCCTCAAGGTGGCCGTCGAGGACGGTCGGTTGCGCATTCTGGAGGAGGGGCGCAGCCGTAAATTCATCGCCAAGGTACGGCAGATCACCTTCAACGGCGCCTATGCAGCCGAACTCGGTCAACCGGTGCTCTACGTCACCGAACGGTGTGTCTTCAGCCGGACCAGCGAGGGAGTGGAACTGATCGAAGTCGCTCCCGGTGTCGATATCGAGCGCGACATTCTGGCGCATATGGATTTCGAGCCCATACTGCGCCGTCCGGCGGCGATGGACGAGGGGTTGTTCCGACCCGGCCAGATGGGATTGGTCCGTCGGTTGCTCAGACTCGACATCGATAGCCGCATCAGCTTCGAGTCCGAACGGGGGATCCTGTTTCTGGATTTCTCCGGTCTGATCGTGCGCCGCCGAGAGGATGTCGATCGCATCCAGGCGGCTGTCGAGGCGAGAGTGAGGCCGCTGGGGCGCAAGGTGCCGATGGTGATCAATTACGATCACGCCGACATTGCCGGCGACGTGCTCGACGCTTACGCCCGCATGGTCCGCCATCTCGAGGACACCTGCTACACGCAGGTGTCGCGCTACACGACCGATGCTTTCGAGCTGATGAAGCTGGGGAGCACCATGGTGCGCAGGATGCCCACGCGGGTCTGCGCCACTCGCGATGAGGCCTTGGCCCATCTGGTCAAGATGGAATAGGCGCTATTTGAGCGTGAGCGGCAGTCCCGCCGTCACCAGAACCACCGAGTTGGCCACCGCCGCGACGCGTTGATGCAGCTCGCCGGCATGGTCGCGGAACCGACGCGCCAAGGCGTTGTCGGGCACGATGCCCCAGCCCACCTCGTTGCTGACCATCACCACCGGCCCGGTCAGGTCGGGCAGGGCGGACAGCAGCCCGTCGAAGGCTTGCCGGACATCGCGGTCATAGCCCATCAGATTGCCGAGCCACAGCGTCAGGCAATCGACCAGGATCGGTCGATTCGGCTGGCTTTCCCGCCGCAGCGCGCCGGTGAGGTCGAGCGGCTCCTCGACGGTGCGCCAATGGGTGCCGCGCCGGGCGCGGTGCTGGGCGATGCGCTCGGCCATCTCGCCGTCGCCGGCGCTGCCGGTCGCCAGATAGACCGGGGCTACCGCGCCCTCGAACAGGCCTTCGGCATAAGCGCTTTTACCGGAGCGCGTGCCGCCGAGAACCAGAGTCAGCTTCTTCATGCGCCGACCTCCAGATTGACGCCGGCCACCCGCCAGCCTTCGCCGATCGAATCGAGGCGGGTCACCGACAAGGGATCGATGACGAAGGATAAAGCAGCCGCGGGCGTCAAATCGAGCGCCATGGCGAGGGCGGCTCGGATGGTGCCGGCATGGGCGACGGCGATGATGTCGCGCCCCTCGAAATGTCTGGTCATGGCGGCGATGGCGTCGCGCACCCGGACGGTCATGGCGGCGAAACTCTCGCCACCGGGCGGAGCGGTGCCGGCCGGATCGCGCCAGAAGGCGGCGACCTCGCCGTCCTTCGACTGGTCGAGATCGGCCCAGCGCCGACCCTGCCACCGGCCGAAATCCTGTTCCTGCAGGGCGGATTCGATGATCGAGGGCGCGACGGCGAGACCGGCCGATTCGATGGCGCCGAGGGTCTGGTGGCAGCGCAACAGGCCGCTCTCCACGACGATCGCCTGGCGCGGCAGATATTTGGCCAAGGCGGCCAGGCGGCCCTCGTCGGAAAGGTCGCAGGGCGGGTCGAGCCGCCCGCAGATGCGGTTCTCGGGATCGGGAACGGGGGCGTGGCGCAGCCACCACCAGCGGGTTACAGCGGAAGGAATCATGGCAGGGGTAAAATGGAAAGCAGGATGGCGATCTGGACGACTTGTTCGGTTGCTCCCAGCACGTCTCCGGAATAGCCACCGATATGACGGCGGGCTATCCAGGAGACCAAGCCGGCTGCGGCAATCGTGGCCAGGAGTGGCGAAGGGGCATTGACGCGATAGAACCAGACTGTCAGGCCAATGCCGATCGATAGGGCTCCTGCATTGGTGAGCCAGCTCGGCCGTCCGACAGAGGCTGCAAGACCAGTCGCGGTGGCAGGGGGCGTTAGGCGCATCACCACCGGCAAAGCGGTCCGGGACAAACAATGAGCGATGAACAGAGCCGCGTCGGGGTGGTTGAGTTTGGTCAGCGTCGAAGCGCGCAGCAGGACGGACAGGATGAGTGCCAAAGTGCCATAGGTTCCGATCCGGCTGTCCCGCATGATCGCAAGTTTCGTTTCTTTGTCTCGCCCGCCGCCGAATCCATCGGCGCAATCGGCGAGACCGTCTTCATGCAGCGCTCCGGTCAAAATGACGCCGGTGGTGAGGGCCAGTGCAGCCGAGGGCCACTCGGGGAACATGTGGCGGGCAAGGTCGTAAATTCCAGCGACAAGAGCGCCGATCACGCCGCCGACTAGAGGGAAAAGCCACATCGAGCGGGCCATGGCCCCAGCCGGCAATTGGTCGGGAAGCTTGACCGGCCACCGAGTCAGAAACCCGACAGCGAGCTTCAAGTCCAGGATCACGGGCGGCGCCTCGCGCTCGCCGCGGGACCGCCGCGCTGGCGCTGGGTCTCGGTCGCCAGCATCTGCTCGACATGGCGGCCCTGGAACAGGGTGATGCCGACCGACTGGCCGACTCCTATCGCGTTGGCGGCGTCGCAGCGGCACAGGATTGTGCGCGACGGGCCGCATTTGCGCACATAATCGGCCAGCAAACTACCATCCGGCAGCTTGCCCTCGACCAGCGAGGCGTCCCAGGCCAACTTCAGCAGATCGATCCCTAAGCGCCCGCGTTCGATGAAGGGCAGGCTGTCGACCGTCACCCCATCGATGCAGATGCGATAGCCCCTCTCTCGGGCAAAGTCGCGGGCGAATAGAAAAGCGTTTAAATCCGCGAAGATGTCGACCTTCTGCAGCTCGATGACGATGGTGCCGCGCCGGTTCGACTTGACCCCGTCATCGAAGGCCAGGAAGTCCTGGGAGAGCAGCGTCTGCACATTGAGATTGATCGAGACGTCGCCCGACAGCGAGCGGTCGTCATGGCGGTTGAGCAGCGACAGGACCCGGTAATCGAGGGTCTCGGTCAGTTCCTGGAACAGCCACGGGCTGGAATCGAGCCCGACATTGGGCAGCAGCGTCTCCTGCAATTCACCGATCGAGAAGAACAGTTCGTAGAACAAAGGCTGCGGCGGAGCCTGGCCGACCACCGCGCAGATGGCCTGGCGGCGCATCATATTGGCGAGGTCGGCGCCCATCAGCGCGGTTTGCAGCTTGGCCAGCAAAGCGGGGGTCAGCGGATCGCGGCGCTTCTGGCGGAGCGGCGCCGTGGTGGCTTCCTCGGTGCGCGCCTTGTCCTGGGTGCGCCGCTCGATATCTTCATTGACCAGGCTTTGCGCCATGCGCAGCAGGGTCTGGTAATCCTTGTCGACCACATACCATTCGATGAAGGGAGGATGGTTCTCGTCATCCTCATGCATCAGCATCGGATCGTCGTCGAACAGGAAGCGCAGCTTGATCAGCGCCGCCTGCACCTCGTCGAGCGCCACATCCTTGAAGATCACCACGATGTCGGTATTGGACAGGGCGAAGACCTGGCCCTTCAAGCGCCGGATCAGCCCGTCGAAGGTCGAGAGGGCGGCGCGGATATGATGCTCGCGCCGGTTCATCGATTGCAGCAGCGACAGCCGGATGCGGCAGGCGCTGCGGCCATGGCGGTGCCGTTCCAGCTTGTAGATATATTCGAGCAGCAGATTCTCGGTCGAAGCGAGCGGTGTGGCGGTCACTTGGCTCATGACGGCGTCTTCCGCTTCGGAGTCCGCATGGCGGGCGGCGTGTCCAGCATCAGATTATTGCCGCATTCGGTGCGCAGCGGGCCGGTGATGACGCCATGGCGGTTGGTGCATTGCGCCAGGGTGCAGGCGGCGGCCTTGTCGCACACGCCCATGGTGGTGGCGGCGAGCATGGCTTCGATGTAGCGGCCTTGGAATTTCTGCACCCCATGATCCATACCCCAGGCGATGGCGGCTTCGGAATCGCAGCGGGCCAGCAGCAGCTTGGCCGGATCGACATGCTTTAAGGCATTCAAGATGGCGTCGCGCCGATGCGGTTCCTGCATCTCCGGCGTCCAATCGAGCTTGAAGAGATCGGCGCCGGTGCGCCCGACCTCCATGAAGGTCAGGGTCGCCTCGTTGAGGCCGTCGATCACCAGATGGCGGCCGCGCTCCTTCAATTTGGCCTTGGCCTCGAAGAAGGCGCGGCTGTCGGCCAGCACGTCGAGGATCTGGACCTCGATGCCCAAACCCACGCCGTCGGGCAGCGACTGCTCGAGCCCCTGGAACGCCGGATCGGACAGGCTCGGAATATTGAGGTTGAGATGCATCGCGGGCGGCGCGCGGGTCAGGCGCAGGCGCCGCATCGCTTCGAGCAGCCGGCGGTCGAGGGTGGCCGACAGATGCTGGAACATCCAGCGGTTGGCCAGCAGATTGATGTCGGGGGCGATCGCCTTCTGCAGATCGCTGACGCTGACGAAGAATTCCTGGAACAGCACCTCGGCATGGCCGCCGCCGCCCAGAGTGATCGCCGACTGGCGCCGCACGAAGGGGGCGGCGTCGAGCATGGTCAGGCGTTCCAGCACCACGGACAACCCGTTCGCGTCGAGCGCCTTGAGATCCGTCGCATGGGGCGAGCGCACGCGGGTGCGGGCTTCGGCCAGAGCCTCCTTCACCATGGCGATGAAGGAATCGTAGTCGAATGTCAGGTCGTAGATCGTGCAGAACAGGTCGAGCCCGTCGCCGCTATCGTCATTGGCCAGCGGATCCTTGGCGAACAGGCCGCGCAGCCGGTGGATATGGTCCCTCAGCTCGATCGGGCTGGGCTGGTTGACCAGGAACACGATGTCGGAATTGGTCAGGAGGAAGATCTGCCCGCGATAGGTGCTGACCATCGGCTCCAGCATGCGACCAGCGACGCGCAGATATCCTTCCTGGCGATTCTGCGGCCGCAGGCGCGATAGATGGAGATGCACCGCCATGCGACCGTCGCGAATACGGCCAACCCGCTCGGCTGCGTCGAGCAGGAGATGTTCTTGCGTTACAATTTCCGGTCCGCCCGGATCGCGCGGAGACGGTTGCATGGGTCCTCTTTCTTCTTATCGGCCCAGATTTTATAGCGCGAAAAGTTAACGTACCCTGCTATTAGGATAATCAGGCGTAAATTTTCGGTCCCGGTGGAGAGAAATGAGCGAACCGCATGCGTTGCTGGATCTGATCGGACACCTTGAGGGCGGCCGGGTGCTGTGCGTGGGTGATGTGATGCTGGACCGCTTCGTCTATGGCGATGTCGACCGCATCTCCCCCGAGGCGCCGATTCCCGTTCTGCGTGTGCGCCGCGAAGAGGCGATGCTGGGCGGCGCCGGCAATGTGGTGCGCAATCTGGTGGCGCTGGGCGGCCAGCCCGCCTTTTTGTCCGTGGTCGGCGACGACGTCGCTGGGCGCGAGGTCAGCCGGCTGGTCGGCGACCATGCGGCGGTCGATCCGCGCATGGTGGTCGAACGCGAGCGTCAGACCACCATCAAGACCCGCTTCATCGGCGGGACTCAGCAATTGCTGCGCGCCGATCATGAGACCCAGGTCAATCTCGCGACCAATTCGCGCGACCAGCTGCTGTCCGAGGCCAAGGAGCTGGTCTCCCAGGTGGCGGTGGTCATTCTCTCCGATTACGGCAAGGGCGTTCTGGCCGGCGGCCTGACCCCGGCGATCATCGCCGCGGCGCGCGCGGCCGGTAAGCCGACCATCGTCGATCCCAAGGGCACCGACTACACTGTCTATCGCGGCGCGACCGTGGTGACGCCGAACCGCAAGGAATTGCACGAGGCTACCGGGCGCCCCGTCGGCACCGATGAGGAGGTCGTCGCCGCCGCCCGCCAGCTGATCGAGCTGTGCGGCATCGAGCAGGTGCTGGCCACCCGCAGCCAGGACGGCATGAGCCTGGTCTCGGCTACCGAGGCCGTTCATCTCAAGGCCGAGGCGCGGGAAGTGTTCGATGTGTCGGGCGCCGGTGACACGGTGGTGGCGACGCTGGCGGCTGCCTTGGCCGCGGGCGCCAGCCTGAGCGACGCCGCACGGTTGGCCAATGTCGCCGCCGGCATCGTGGTCGGCAAGGTCGGCACCGCGGTGGCCTATGCCGACGATCTGACCAGCGCTCTGCATCATTCCGAAATGGCCGCCGCCGAGAACAAATTCGCCAGCCTTCACGCGTCGCTGGAGCAGGTGGCGCGCTGGCGCCATCTCGGCAAGAAGATCGGGTTCACCAATGGCTGCTTCGATCTTCTGCATCCCGGTCATGTCTCGCTGCTCGACCAGGCCCGGGGCCAGTGCGATAAACTGGTGGTGGGGCTCAATTCCGACGCCTCGGTGAAGCGTTTGAAGGGCGAGACTCGCCCGGTGCAGACCGAGACCTCGCGCGCCACCGTGCTGGCGTCGCTCGCCGCCGTCGATCTGGTGGTGATCTTCGAGGAGGACACTCCGCTCGACCTGATCAAGGCGCTGAAGCCCGACGTGCTGGTCAAGGGCGCCGATTACAGTGTCGACCAGGTGGTGGGCGGCGATTTCGTCACCTCGATCGGCGGCCGCGTATTCCTGGCCGATCTGAGGGCTGGGCACTCGACCACCTCCACCATCGCGCGGATGGCGAAATAGAAAGAATGACGTTATCCCCCTCGCCCCTTGTGGGAGAGGGAGGGGCCCGGTTGGGGGTGGGTGAGGGGGCGCCGCGGCATCCCCTCACCCCGACCCTCTCCCACAAGGGGAGAGGGAGATTTGCCGAGGGACGAAAATAAATGACTAAATCAGCAGTGATCCTGCTCTCCGGCGGTCTCGATTCCGCCACCTGCCTGGCCATCGCGCGCGACATGGGGTTCCGGACGCTCGCCATCTCCTTCCGCTACGGCCAGCGTCATGCCGTCGAACTGGCGGCGGCGCAGCGCGTTGCTAAGGCCCTGGGCGCCGACCGTCACCAGATCGTCGAGATCGATCTGCGCGCCTTCGGCGGGTCGGCCCTGACCGCTGATATCGACGTGCCGAAGGACCGCCCCGAGGCCGAGATGGAAAGCGGTGTGCCGATCACCTATGTGCCGGCCCGCAACACCATCTTCCTGTCTTTCGCCCTCGCCTTGGCCGAGGTCGAGGATGCCGCCGACATTTTCATCGGCGTCAACGCCGTCGATTACAGCGGCTATCCCGATTGCCGGCCGGAATTCGTCGCCGCTTTCGAGGCGATGGCCAATCTTGCCACCAAGGCGGCGGCAGTCGACGGGCGCAAGCTGACGGTCCACGCCCCGCTGATGCACTGGACCAAGGCGCAAATCATCGAGGCCGGGCAGAAGCTCGGGGTCGATTACGGCCTCACGATCAGCTGCTACGATCCTACGCCTGAGGGCGAGGCTTGCGGTCATTGCGATTCCTGCCAATTGCGCAAGAAGGGGTTCGCCGACGCCGGCGTGGCCGATCCGACCCGTTACGCCTAGCTCCTCCGGGGGGGCTAGGCCCCCTTCAGGGGGTTGACCGGATGGGGTTATTTCTTTAGAAAATATAAGGCCTATATTTTTCTGGAGAAATAGATGGCGCTTCCCGTCGCGCACCAAGAGGCGCAGCAGGCGGTCCTGACCACCGCGACGGTGCGGGCCGCGGATTTCTTGGGCTTGAGCAGTGGCGACCTGTCCCGCGTGCTGGGGCTTTCGCCTGCTTCGGTTTCCCGCATGCGTCAGGGCAGCTTTCAACTCGACCGCGACAGCAAGGCTTTCGAATTGGCGCAATTGCTGGTGCGGCTGTTCCGCTCGCTCGATTCCATCGTTGGTGGCGACGGCGAGTCGCTGCGGTCATGGATGGCGTCCGCCAATTCGGCGCTGGGCCATAAACCGGTGGAGCTGATCCGGACCGTGCGCGGGCTGGTAGCGACGGTGGATTATGTCGATAGCCGCCGCGCCATCCTTTAGCCTCTTCTCCGGCGAAATCTGGCGGATGGTCGAAAGCCAGAGCCGGGCCTCGACCTTGTCCTTGACCGACACGCTGGAGGAGCAGGCGATCCTCGAACAGCTGATCGAGGAGGTAAAGCCCGAATTCCCGCCCGATTGCGCGGGCCTGCATTACCTGCTGGCCACGCCCTTCCGATACGCGCCGTATCCCTATGGTTCGCGCTTCCGCCGCGTCGGCCAGCGCGAGGGCGTGTTTTACGGCGCTCGCCGCATCGAGACGGCGGTGGCCGAACTGGCGTTTTACCGGCTGCTGTTCTTCAAGGAATCGCCCGACACCAAATTGCCGGCCCGTCCGGTCGAGCACACCGCCTTCAGTGTGCGCGTGAAGGGTTCCGCCGCCGACCTCACCAAGCCGCCCTTCGACGCCCAAGCCGAGCGTTGGAAAAATCTCACCGACTATGCCGATTGCCAGGAGTTGGCCGATCAGGCCCGCGCCGACGGCGTGGAGATCCTGGTCTACCGGTCGGTGCGCGATCCGCGCGGCGGCGACAATGTGGCGCTGCTGACACCGAAAGCATTCGCCGATGCGGCCTATCGCCGGCAGGAGACCTGGCGGCTGTTCGTGCGGCGGCGCTCGGTGCAGGCGATCCGCGAGTTTCCGCCCGCCGCGCTGGAATTCGAGATCGCCGACTTCGCCGCCGATCCGAGATTGGCGTGATCGTTCCCGATCTGCTGCGCGACGATCTGGCCTTGGTGCTGTGTGGCACCGCGCCAAGCCGGGCATCGATGGAGGCCGCGGCTTATTACGCCCATCCGGGTAATATCTTCTGGAAGACGCTGTTCGATGTCGGGCTGACGCCGCGTTTGGTGGCGCCCAAGGATTACGCCAGTCTGCTGGAGTGGGATATCGGCCTGACGGATCTCAACAAGACGGAATGGGGTGCCGATTCCGAGCTCAGTTCCGGCGGCTTCGACGTCGCGGCCTTCAGCGAGAAGATGCGCCGCTACAAGCCGCGCCGGGTTGCCTTCACCAGTAAAACCGCCGCGGCCAATTTCCTCGGCCGGCGTGGGGTTTCCTATGGCTTGCAGCCGGAAACCCTGGGAGATAGCGCTTTGTTCGTCCTGGCCTCCACCTCGGGCCGTGCGAGTAATCATTTCACGATCGAGCCTTGGCGGGCGTTGGCCCATCATGTGAAGAGCTTTGGCTAACGCTTTGTTAGGCTTTATGGATTATTCCTGCAGAATGATGTCGCGGCGTCTGGCCTGCATCCTGCTGCTCTGTCTGGTCGGTGCTTGTGCGTCAAAGCCGCCGCCGCATGCCGCCGCGCCGCCGCCACCGCCCACCGTCGCCTCTGTCGATCCTACCGTCGCCTGCATGGCCGGGCTCGATCAGCGCCATGTCGAGTTCGAGCGCAGTGCCGATTTCCATACGCCGGAAGGCTGCGGCATCGATGGCGCGGTCAAGTTCAAGGCGGCCGGCGTGCCGCTCAACCGACCGCTGCTGCTGGCCTGCACCACCGCGATCAGCCTGGCCGATTTCGAGACCAAGGTGGTGGCGCCCGCCGCCACGGCGCTGGGTCAACATGTCACCTTGCTGACCAGCGCCGGCTCCTATGATTGCCGCGGCCAGCGTAGCGACCATCCCGAACGCCTGTCCGAGCATGGCAAGGGCAAGGCCATCGACATAACCGGCTTCACGCTGGAGGACGGCACCCGCATCACGGTGCTGAAGAATTGGTGGGGCAAGGACGAGAAGGCCGAGTTCCTGCACAAGGTCGCTGCCGGCGCCTGCAAGATGTTCCATGTCGTGCTGACGCCCAAGACGAATAAGCTGCATCACGACCATCTGCATCTGGATAACGGGCCGTATCATAAGTGCGACGCTTAGGAGTGGATCGTCCTTAGAGCATGATGATTCTTCAACGAATCATCATGCTCGGAGGAGCGAAGCGACGCCCCCCGGGTTGCAGGGGCGGGCCCCTGCGCATAACAGCTAGATCGTGATGACGAGAAGAGTCATCACGATCTAGCCTCGCCGCGCGCCGCGACGCTGGTCAGCGCAGCGGGTCGGGAATCGCGGCAATCGTGCCGCCGTGATAGTCGGTCAGCCAGATAGTCCCCGTATCGACCTTCAGCGAGTCCCCACCCGGACCAACCCATTGGCTCACGGGCTGGTTGGTCGCCGGATCGATCACCGTGAGAGGAACACCGGCCATCGTTACCCAGATCTTGCCGTCACCGAAGGCGATGTCGCCGCCATGGCCGGGCAGTCCCAGCGGAATGGTGGCGAGGGGTCTCCCGCTCTTGGCGTCGACGCGCGTGACCGATCCGTCGCCCTGGTTGAGAGTCCAGATCGAGCCGGCGCCCGCGGTCAGGAATCGCGGCGACGGACCGGTCGGCGTCGAGCCGAGGATCTTGCCGCTGCGCGGATCGAGGCGGATCAGCCGGTCGCCGCCGAAATTGGTGATCCACAGGCTTCCCGCTGCCAGCAGCGGATTATAGCTCTTGGGTGGTAAAACGATCTTCCGGCGGATCTTGCCGCTGACCTCCTCGATCTGGAGCAGTCGGCGATCGCCGGTGACGATCCAGACGGAGCCGCCTCCCGCGGCGACGCCGCCTTCCTCCTCCGGTCCGAAGGGCAGGACCCGCGTCAGCGAACGGCTTTGAAGATCGATCCGGGCCAAGCCGCGTGCGCCGTCGGCACCGCAGAGCGGAACCCATAAGGCGCCGTCCGCCGCGGACAGGCCGGCGCAGGCTTCGCCCGCCAGGGGAACGACGGCGATCTCGCGGCGGGAGACCGGATCGATGGCGTGAACGGCGTTATCGCTGCCCGCGCCGATCCAGACCGAGGAGGGCGTCACGTCGACCCAGTCGGCCGTCCCGCCCAGCTTGAGTTGCGCGGCCGGCGTCAGATCGGTGAAGGGATGCTGGAGGTCAGGCAGGCCCGGTTTGTCGGGTTCGGCGGCGTGGGAAACGGACAAGAAGATCGCGGCCGCCGTGGCGGCCGCGATCATGAAGGCTTGTTTCAAAGAACGGTCAGCATCGAAGCCACCAGCGGATGGCGGACGATATCCCGGTCCTGCAGCCGCACGACCGAAATATCGGGCACGGTGGAGAGGCGGTCGGCGATGTCGGCCAGGCCCGACATGCCGGGCAGCAGGTCGGTCTGATCCGGGTCTCCCGTCAGTACCATGGTCGAGTGCCAACCGAGACGCGTAAGCAGCATCTTGATCTGGGTGTAGGTGCAGTTCTGCACTTCGTCGATCACCACGAAGGCATTGTTGAGAGTGCGGCCGCGCATGAAGCCGACGGGCGCGATCTCGATCGAGCCGTCGGACAGGCAGGCCCTGAGACGCTTGCCGCCCATGCGGTCGGACAGCGCGTCATAGAGCGGACGCAGATAGGGAGCCAGTTTTTCCTGGAGATCGCCGGGGAGGAAGCCCAGGCTCTCGCCGGCTTCGACAGCCGGCCGGGACAGGACGATGCGTCCCACTTCGCCGGCCTCGAGCGCCTCGACGGCGGCCGAAATGGCGAGATAGGTCTTGCCGGTGCCGGCCGGCCCCAAAGCCATCACCACGTTCTGGCTCTGCATAGCATCCAGCAGTACCTGCTGGTTGGGGTTCATCGGCCTGACTTTTTTCACATAGCTTTGATCGCGCTGCTCCTCTCCGCCCAGGGGGTCCCAATGCCCATGGGCGGCGTTGCCATACAGCGGATGCACATTGTTCTCGTTTTTAGACTGGGCGACTTGACGGGTACGCTTGGCCATGAAGTTCTCCATCAGGGGAACGCCAAAAGAAAAAGCCTCCCGGCGACGGGAGGCTTCATCAATAGGCTTGCGGCAAATGCAACAACGGAACGAAGGGCGCGCGGCAGTGGCTCTAGGCGCGCCATCAGGCGTCGGACAGGCGGGTTTGCTGAATTAACACCCACGTTTCGACGGACCTCCTGCTCGAGGTTGCTACAGGAGTTAAACTAGCTTTTTTGCACCGCACTTACCACTGGTTATTGTGTTGGTTACAAAAGTGTCACCACTACTGGTGGGGTGGCTAGACAGTCTTGCTCTTGCGGTTGAGGGCGGAGAGCACGGCGCGCAAGCTGGCGGTCACGATATCCTCGTCGATGCCGGCCCCGCACGGATCCTGGCCCTTGTCACCCTTGATCTGCACGTAAGCCGCGGCCTTGGCCCCGGCGCCGCGGCCGATGGCGTGCTCGTGGAATTCCTGCAGCTGCACGGCGATGCCGGCCGCCTTGAGCCCGGTGATGAATCCGTCGATCGGGCCGTTGCCCTCGCCTTCGATCGTCTGATCCTTGTCGCCGATGCGGATGGTGGCGCGAATGCGGCCGGCCACGCCCGTATGATCGAACTGGTAGGAGACCAGCTTATAGGGACCGGTCTGGGCCAGATATTCCTCGTCGAAGGCCTGCTTGATCAGGGCCGGGGCCAGTTCCTTGCCGGTGGCGTCGGTGATTTTCTGCACCACCTTGGAGAAGTCGATCTGCAAGGGACGGGGAAGAGACAGGCCGAAATCGCGCTCGAGGATATAGGCGATGCCGCCCTTGCCCGACTGGCTGTTGATGCGGATCACCGCCTCGTAATTGCGGCCCAGATCGGCCGGGTCGATCGGCAGATAGGGCACTTCCCAGTAATTGGCGCCCGAGGCGGCCAAGGCGGCCAGGCCCTTCTTGATGGCGTCCTGGTGCGAGCCGGAGAAGGCGGTGAAGACCAGGGTGCCGGCGTAAGGATGGCGCGGATGCACGTCGATCTGGGTGCAGTCCTCGGAAACCTCGATGATGCGGCTGATGTCGGCGGTGTTCAGCTCGGGGTCGACGCCCTGGGTGGCCATGTTCATCGCCAGAGTGACGATGTCGACATTGCCGGTGCGTTCGCCATTGCCGAACAGGGTGCCCTCGACTCTGTCGGCGCCGGCCATCAGGGCCAGTTCGGCCGCGGCGACGCCGGTGCCGCGGTCGTTATGCGGATGGAGCGACACGACCAGCTTCTCGCGGTCTTTCACATTGCGGCAGAACCATTCGATCTGATCGGCATAGATGTTGGGCGTCGCCATTTCGACGGTGGCCGGCAGATTGATGATCATCTTATTGTCGACGGTTGGGCTCCAGGCCTGCATCACCGCCTCGGTGATCTCCTTGGCGAAATCCAGCTCGGTGCCAGTGAAGCTTTCCGGCGAATATTGGAATTGCAGCTCGCCCTCATACATCTCGGCGGCGATTTCCTTGACCAGCTTGGTGCCGGCCACGGCTATATCAATGACGGCCTGGCGGTCCGCATTGAAGACCACGCGGCGCTGCAGTTCCGAAGTCGAATTATAGAGATGGACAACCGCCTGCTTGGAGCCCTTGATCGCTTCGAAGGTGCGGCGGATCAGGGGCTCGCGCGCCTGGGTCAGAACTTGAATAGTGACATCGTCGGGAATCGCCCCGTCGTCGATCAGCTGGCGCAGAAAGTCGAAATCGGTCTGCGAGGCGGCGGGGAAGCCGACCTCGATCTCCTTGAAGCCCATATCGACCAGCAGGTCGAACATGCGCTGCTTGGCGGCCGGCGACATCGGCTCGACCAAGGCCTGATTGCCGTCGCGCAAATCGACGCTGCACCAGGCCGGCGCCTTGGTGATGACGCGCCCCGGCCATTGGCGGTCGGGCAGATTGACGGGGGCATAGGGGCGGTATTTGCCGAAAGGCACCTTGTTCATGAACTTTCTCCTCGGAACCTCAGAGGGCGAGGTCTGTGGGGATCCGCGGTGCGCAACCGCGGCTTAGACCTGGCCCTTAAATCGAGCGCGCAGCAACAATGTCCCGGACTCCCATGGAGGCCGGGCCAAGAAGTCGCAGAAGTGCTGCAGGGCGGGTCGAAAAGTTCATTTGGGCTCTTCTAGCACCCCATCCTTTTCGGAGTCCAGTAATTCCAGGTCGCGCCGGGCGGTGATGGCGGCGTCGGATTGCGGCGCCAGCGACATGACATTGCTCCAGGAGCGCCGCGCGCCTTCGGGGTCGTCGGCGGTCCGTTTCTGGATGCCGTCCTCGAGCCAGGCGTCCTGGTAATGATCGTCCAGGGTCAGGGCGCGGGTGATGTCGGCCTTGGCGCCATCGACGTCGCCGATATAGCGCTTGGCGGTGGCACGGAAGGTCAGCGCGTCGACGCGGTCGGGCGCGGCGGACAGGGCCTCGTTGAGATCGCGCAGCGCGCCCTCGTAATCCTTCTGGTCGGCCTGCGACTCGGCGCGGTCGACCAGCAGATCGGGCGCGCCGGGTACCAGGGCGAGCGCGGCGCTCTGGTCGGTGAAGGCGCGGTCGGGCTGGCGCGCCAGCAGCCAGGCCTGGCCGGCCTGAGCCAGCATGCCGGCGCGGATGCGCGCCGCGGCGTGGCTGTCGCGGGCCAGGGTCTCGAGCTTGACGGCGGCTTCGTCATATAGGTGCTTGCCGATCAGCGCCACCGCCTGGCAGTGATGCGCCGCTTCGCCGCCGCCCAGCGACGCCCAGGCCAGCCCCTCGTGCCAGCCCTCGTCCGGATTGGTGCGGGCGACCTCGATGCAATGCTGATATTGTCGGGCGGCCTCGGGGTCCTTGGCCGGGTTATAGGCGGGATCCTTGGCCGGCGGCTGGTCGGCCGCGGCGGCGAAGGAACCTGTCAGGGCTGCCGCGAGCAGTATCGTTAAGAGCGAAAATCGGCGCATGACGGTACAAAGAACCAGAATTGGAGACTATGCAAGAATGAACAACCTGTTCTGTTTCGGCTTCGGCTATTGCGCGGACCATTTGGCCCACGCGCTGCCGACAGGGTGGCAGGTTGCCGGCACAGTGCGGCACGAAGATGGCAGAGTGAACCGCCAGATCTTCGGCGAGGCCATCGATTTTTCGGAAATTACCCATCTCCTCCTGTCGATCCCGCCCGAGGAGGCGGGCGATCCGGCGCTGCTTCGCTATCACGCAGCACTCCTCGCGGCGCCTTCGCTGCGCTGGATCGGCTATCTGTCGACCACCGGGGTCTATGGCGATCACGGCGGCGCTCTGGTCGACGAGACCACGCCGCTGGCGCCGACCTCGGAGCGGGCGCTGCGGCGCATGCGGGCGGAGCGGAGCTGGCTCGATTTCGGCGCCGAGAAGGGCGTGACGGCGCAGATCTTCCGTCTGGCTGGAATTTACGGGCCGGGCCGCAGCGTGCTGGACGATATCCGCGCGGGCACGGCGCGCCGCATCGTGAAGGAGGGGCAGCTGTTCAGTCGTGTCCATGTCGAGGATATCGCCGGCGTGCTGCTCGCCGCCATGACGGGCGGCAGCCGCGCGCCGATCTTCAATGTGTGCGACGACGAGCCGGCCGGACCGGCCGACGTGGTGGCCTATGGCTGCCAATTGCTTGGGGTCGAGCCCCCGCCGGAAGTTCCTTTCGAGAAGGCCGAGCTGAGCCCGATGGCGCTCACCTTCTGGCGGGACAATAAGCGAGTCGATAACAGTCTGATGAAACGGGAATTGGGAATCGCGTTGCGCTATCCGACCTATCGCGAAGGATTGGCTTCTCTCGTTACTAAATGACGCCTTCGCGCTGCTCCGGCGGGGCTCAAGCGCCGCTCGGGCTTACCAGGCCATCGGCTGGATCCTGAGGCGCGAGCGCTTCTTCTGTTCCTCGCGGGCGATGGCGGTCCAGTCAGTGAAGCTCATGAAGCGCGGGGCGAGGAACTGGTGCGTGTCGCGCAGCAGCTCGTTGACCTTGAAGGAATATTCGACCAGGCGCGGCTCCCACTGGGCCAGCAGATCGTCCCAGGCCATGAAGCGGACATGCAGATCGTCACGCTTCTTGCGAATATACTCGATCGAATCGTCGATCTCGCGCAGCAAGGGCACCACGGCGCTGGTCCGCTCGTCGATCTCGTCGAACATCGCCTGATATTCCTTGACCGCCCGCTCCATCAGGCGCGCCACCTGGTCCGAGCTTTCCCGGATCGAGACGGTGCGGCTGTGCAGCACGCGCACCTTCTGGATGCGCTCGCGCATGCTGTCGATCTGAAGGAATTTCTCGCGCAGAAATTCGATATAGCCGAGTTCGTGAGCCAGGGTATTGACGAAGTTGATCACCTCTTCCTTCTGGTCGCGCTGCATGCCGAGCTCGATGGCGGCGACCTCGAAGCTTTCGTTGATCTTCTTCTTGATGGCCGGATCGTCGGCCAGGGCCAGCAATTCGGCCGGGTCGGTGGTGGTCGGTTCGTCGGTCGAGACCAGGGTGATCAGCCGCATGGCGACGCGCTGATGGGCGATGGCGAGATGCTTGGGCGACAGTTTCCACGACGCCTCGCCGGTCATGATCTCCTTGGGCAGCTCGTCGCCGATCAGGAGGCCCTTCACATATTTCAGCCCGTCGGCAATCAGATTGAGCATCTGTCCGTCGGACGTGGTGCCGTCGATCGAGAATTCCTTCTTCAGAGAGACGAGAGTGAGGAAGGCCTCATTCTTGGCCATGGTGATCGTCACGCCGGGCTGGCTGGTCACCTGATGCAGCTGAAACCGGATGCCCTCGACCTTCTTGAAGAACCAATGATCGAGTTCGACATGAGTGCGCCGCGCGGGCTCTGTATCCGGCGATGAAACGACGAGGTCGGACATGTCAGCTGCGGCCCACCGGCAACAAGGTTGAATTTGCCCTTAATTGTAAGCGTTGCCGATGCTTCAATCGAGAGCCAAGATGTAAACAAGATACTCTAGATTTGTAAGTATAAGCCGCAGATCCTCCGGCTCGCTCAGGCGATGATTTCCGGTCTTGTGCAGAATCACGCGGACATCTTGGGACATGAGCCTTTCCGACAGGGTGAGCGCAGTCTGCCACGGCACATCTTCGTCGCGCTGTCCCTGAATCAGGAGGGTCGGCGCGTGGACGCCGATCGGGCCGCGCAGCAGCAGATGACAGCGTCCTTCCTCGATCAGGCCGCGGCTGATGGCATAGGGCTGCTCGCCATAGCAATCATCGATCAGAACCCGGCCCTGTTCGGCGAGTTCCGTCTTCTGCGCGTCCGAGAAGGCGGCATAAATCAGGTCTTCGGTGAAGTCGGGGGCTGCAGCCAGGCCCATCAGGCCTGCGATCCGGCCGGGCCTCGCCAAAGCGGCCAACAGCATGAGCCAACCGCCGAGCGACGAGCCGACCAGGATCTGCGGGCCCGCCGTCAAGTCGTCGATCGCCGCGACCACATCCCCGGCCCAGGCGCCGATGGTGCCCTCCTCGAAGGCGCCCGAGCTCCGTCCATGGCCGGTCAGGTCGAAGCAGAGGAAGGCGCGGCCGGTCTGTTTGCAATGGGCTTCCAGCGCCAGCGCCTTGTTGCCGTTCATATCCGAGCGCAGGCCGTGGATGAACACGATTCCGGGGTTTTTTCCCAAGGTGCGGCGGTAGGCGATTGTCGCGCCGGTATCGCGTGCTAATATCCCGCCCGATTCTGTCATAGAGATTTCTTCCTTCTTTGATCATGGCTTTGGAACACGCGAACAAATCGCCCGTGGTGCTGCAGGTCCTGCCTTCATTGGTGACCGGCGGCGTCGAACGCGGCACCGTCGATATGGCTGCCTCCATGCTGGAGGCGGGCTGGACTCCGCTGGTGACCTCCAATGGCGGCCCGATGGTGCGCGAGCTCGACCGGCTCGGCGTGCAGCATATCCCATTGCCGGTGCACAGCAAGAAGCCCTGGGTGATCAAGGAGAACATCGCCAAGCTCGAAGCGGTGATCCGCGAGCATGGCGTCGATATCGTGCATGCCCGCTCGCGCGCGCCGGCCTGGAGCGCCTTCTATGCGGCGCAGAACACCCACACCCATTTCGTCACCACCTTCCACGGCACCTACAATCTCGGGCCGTTCAATCTGAAGCAGCCCTATAACCAGGTGATGACGCGCGGCGAGCGGGTGATCGCGATCAGCCATTTCATCGCCGAGCATATGCAGGCGGTCTATCACACCGATCCCGACAAGATCCGCGTCGTCCATCGCGGCGTCGACATCGACAAGTTCGATGCGACCAAGGTCAGCCAGGAACGCATCATCCAATTGGCGCAACGCTGGCGCCTGCCCGATGGCTATCCGGTGGTGATGCTGCCCGGCCGCCTGACCCGCTGGAAGGGCCAGGAAGTATTGATCGAGGCGCTGGCCGTCCTCGGCCGCAAGGATGTGCGCTGCTTGCTGGTCGGCTCCGATCAGGGTCGTACGGACTATACCGACCAGCTGAAGGCGCTGATCAATCGGCGCGGCCTGTCCGACGTGGTGCATATCGTCGGTGACTGCAACGACATGCCGGCCGCCTATATGCTGACCGACGTGGTGGTGTCCGCCTCGACCGATCCCGAAGCCTTCGGCCGCGTCATCGTCGAGGCCCAGGCCATGGGCCGCCCGGTGGTCGCCACCGACAATGGCGCGGGACGGGAGAATGTGCTGGACGGTCAGACCGGTCTTCTGGTGCCGCCCAAGGATCCCGCCGCCCTGGCGCTGGCGCTGGATCGCGTGCTGGCGATCGGCCATGACGAGCGCCAGGAGCGGGCGCGGCTGGCCGTCGATTTCGTGCGCGAGAATTTCACCCGCCGCCTGATGGGCGAGCGAACTTTGGCGGTCTATGCCGAAGTGCTGGGCCTGGCCGCCCCGCATACCGAGGCCGCGTGAGCAGTCAGTCCAGGATTCTGGTGATCAAGTTGTCGGCCCTGGGCGATTTCGTCCAGGCGATGGGCCCGTTCGCCGCCATCCGGGCCCAGTATCCGGACGCGCGCATCACGCTTCTGACCACCAAGCCCTATGCCGCCCTGGCCAAGGCCAGCCCCTATTTCGACGAGGTGTGGGTCGATCATCGCCCCAAGCCGTGGGACGTGCCGGGCATGCTGCGCCTGAGGAAGATGCTGCGCTCGGCCAAGTTCCAGATGGTCTACGACCTGCAGACCTCGGAGCGCAGTTCGCGCTATTTCCATCTGGTTCATACGGGAACGCCCTGGTCGGGCATCGCTTCGGGTGCCTCGCATCCGCATGCCAATCCCGACCGCAATACCCTTCATACGCTGGATCGCCAGGCCGACCAGCTGAGGATGGCCGGAATTCCGGAGACGCCGCCGCCGGATCTGTCCTGGGTCGAGCGCGATCTGCGACGATTCCGCCTGCCGCAGAAATTCGCCCTAATGGTGCCCGGCGGGGCCCCGCACCGCACCAGCAAGCGCTGGCCGTCCGAACGGTACGCCGCCATTTCCCGCCGGCTCGGCGAGCGTGGCATCTCGACCGTCCTGATCGGCACGGAGGCCGATCATGAGGCGATCGAAGCGGTGCTGGCGGCGAGCCCGACCGCCATGTCGCTCGCCGACCATACCGAGCTTCTCGATATTCCCGCCATCGCCCGGCTGGCCTGGGCGGCGCTCGGCAACGACACCGGACCGATGCATCTGGCCGCGGCGGCGGGCTGCCGCTCGGTGGTGCTGTTCTCGTCGGAATCCGACCCGGCCTTGTGCGCGCCGCGCGGCCGTGTCGCGATCCTGCGCAAACCCGACCTCGCCCAGCTGGAAGTGGACGAGGTCTGGGAGGCCTTGGCTCAGCTTACCACTTAGTCGGCTTCGGGTTGCGGTCGTCGAAGCCCATCTGGTGCCAATAGGGATAGATCGGGTGCTTGCGGCTGGCGGCGTCCAGCCGGTCGATCTGCTCCTGGGTCAGCGACCAGCCGATGGCGCCGAGATTCTGCTTCAGCTGCTCCTCGGTCCGCGCGCCGACCACGATATTGGCGACGGTCGGGCGGGAGAGCAGCCAGTTCAGCGAGATCTGCGGCACGGTCTTGCCGGTCTCCTCGGCGATCTCGTCGAGCACATCGACCACGCTGTAGAGATAGTCCTCATCGACCTGCGGGCCGCCCTGTTCGCCGGCCTTGGAGGACAGGCGGCCGCTGGTCTGCGTCTCGCCGCGGCGGATCTTCCCCGTGAGGCGGCCCCAGCCGAGCGGGCTCCACACCATCAGTCCGACTCCCTGATCCACGCCCAGGGGCATCAATTCCCACTCGTAATCGCGGCCGACCAGCGAGTAATAGCCCTGATAGGCGACATAGCGGGCCAGGCCGTATTTTTCCGAAGTCGCCAGCGCCTTCATCAGATGCCAGCCGGAGAAGTTGGACGCGCCGATATAGCCGATCTTGCCGGCCGAGATCAGGTCGTCGAGCGCGCGCAGGGTTTCCTCGACCGGGGTCAGCGCGTCGAAGCCATGCATGAAATAAACGTCGATATGGTCGGTGCCGAGGCGCTTCAGGCTGGCTTCGCAGGCCCGCACGATGTGATGGCGCGACGAGCCCATCTCATTGTCGCCGGCGCCCATCGGGAAGGTGCCCTTGGTCGAGATCAATGCCTGGTCCCGCTTGCCCTTCAGCGCCTGGCCGAGAATCTCTTCGGAGGCGCCCTTCGAATAGACGTCGGCGGTGTCGAAAAACGTCAGGCCGGAGTCAAGGCAGAGATCGACCATGCGCTTGGCCTCGGCGACGTCGGTCTGACCCCAGCGCTGAAAGAACTCGGTAGTGCCGCCGAAGGTGCCGGTGCCGAAGCTCAAGACCGGCACCCTGAGGCCGGACCGGCCGAATTGTCTGAATTCCATTCTGTATCTCCTGTGTCTGCGAACACTGAGATTGGAACGCGAATCCTTCGCCGCAACCGCGAACTTTCCCGAATTCCGCAGAAATCGTCAGATTTAGACTATGTCAATAAAGTATTCTGTTAACTTAAATAAAATTGAATACAATCTCACGGTTTGGTCTCTGTTTTGTCACTGCCCTTTTACCCCTCGAATGGGTTGAAGTTTTCGCGCCTGCTCAAGAAGTACTGAGAGTGGTTCGTAAACGTTAGGTAATGTTAATTGAATATTGATCGAGGGGATATCGCGTGACCCTGCAGACGCCATCGACGCCCATCCCGCCGCGCAGTGCGCCGCATCGTCCGCCCGCTCCCGCTTCGCTGGGGCTGGCGGTGATCGAAGCCCATGAATCGCAGGTACGCTATTATTGTCGGCAATTTCCCGCCATCTTCGCCCAGGGACGCGGATCGGCGATCTGGGACGAGGGCGGCCGGCGCTACATCGATTTCTTCGCCGGAGCGGGTGCGCTGAATTACGGGCACAATCCCCCCGCGATCAAGGACCGCCTGATCCGCTATCTGACCGAGGACGGCATCGGCCACGCGCTGGACATGGCGACCACCGCCAAGGTTCATTTCATCAAACGCTTCAATGATGTGATCTTGTCCCCGCGCGGTCTGCGCTACCGCCTGATGTTTCCGGGGCCGGCCGGCGCGGACGCCATCGAATGCGCCGTCAAGGTGGCGCGCCGCGCGACCGGGCGCGCCAATGTGGTCGGTTTCACCAACGCCAGGCACGGCATGAGCCAGGGCGCGCTCGCCCTGTCGGGCAATGATTTTGAGCGCAGCGGCGCCGGGTTGCCTTTGTCCGGTGTCGACCGCATGCCCTATGACGGCTATCTCGGGCCCAATATCGACACGCTCGATTATTTCGAGCGGGTGCTCGAGGATTCCGGTAGCGGCATCGATTTACCGGCGGCGGTGGTGGTCGAGACCGTGCAGGTCGAGGGCGGTCTGGCCGTCGCATCCGACTCTTGGTTGGCCCGGTTGCAGGCGATCTGCCGGGCGCACGGCATTCTGCTGATCGTCGATGACAGCCAGACCGGCTGCGGCCGAACCGGCAGTTTCTTTTCCTTCGAGCCGGCCGGGCTCGAGCCCGACATCGTCTGTCTGTCCCGGGCGCTGTCCGGCTGTGGGCTTCCCTTCGCGGTGACTCTGGTGAAGCCGGAATATGACTGCCTGGCGCCCGGTCAGCACAATGCCGCCTTCCGCGGCAACAATCTGGCTTTCGTCGCGGCGCATGAGGCGCTGCGCTATTGGCAGACCCCGGAATTGTCCGACGCTATCGAGGAACGCGCCGCCGAATTGCACGCGGGCCTCGCCGGCATCGTCGCCCACTATCCCGACCTGCGGGCGGAAATCCGCGGCCGCGGGCTGATCCAGGGGTTGCGCATCCCCGAGACCGGCTTGGCCGAATGCATTGCCGGCACCGCCTTCGCCCACGGGCTGGTGGTGGAGACCGCCGGCGCCGACAGCGACGTCATCAAGGTGATGCCGGCGCTGACCATCGAGGCGGAAGACCTCGCCCAAGGGCTGGAAATCCTGAAAGGGGCCGTGGCCGAACAGCTCGACCAGCGCGCCCTGTCACACCGACATGTCTGACCAAGCCATTCTCTGTTCAAGGAGCAGGACCATGGACGCCATTACCGATCTCTATCCTTCCCGCCCGTCTCTCATCGCCTCCATCCTGCCGCGCAAGGATCCCGTCGTCTATGGCGGCGCGGTCCGCACGGACGGACTTCTGCCCGACACGCTGGAGACCTATCGCCGGGACGGATTTCTCTGCTTCGACAGCTTTCTGACCGCCAGCGAGCTGGCCGAGATCAGCGAGGAGATGGAGCGTTTGCGCGCCGCCGCGGCGCCCAGCGATCCGGGGGTGCTGCGCGAGCCCGTCTCGGACACTGTCCGCTCCATCTATGATTTGCATAAGCGCAGCGCCCGGATCGACGCGCTGGTGCGCGATCCCGCTTTGCTCGGGCCGGTGCGCCAGATCCTTGGCGGCCCGGTCTATGTGCATCAGAGCCGGATCAATTACGCGGCCGGCCCGTCGGCGGCGGCCTTCTACTGGCATTCCGATTTCGAGACCTGGCATGTCGAGGACGGCATGCCCCGGATGCGGGCGGTGAATGTGCAGATCTCGCTGAGCGATTCCACGCCGCATAACGGCCCGCTGATGCTGATCCCCGGCTCGCATATGCATTACATCCCGCGTCCCGACGAGGCCTCCGAGGATCAGGTGCCGATGTCCTCGAGCGCGGCCGGGTCGGCCAGCCTGGTCGGGTTGATCGAGCGCAACGGCATTTTCACCGCGACCGGACGGGGCGGCTCGATGGTGCTGTTCGATTGCAACACGCTGCATGGCTCGAACGGCAATATCACGCCGCAGCCGCGCGTCACGCTGAACATCGTCTATAACAGTGTTGAGAATCGCCCGGCGGCAGCGCCGTTTGGGGGAGATAGGCCGCGGCCGTCATTTCTCGCCGCGCGGGGGGATGAGGCGGAGGAGTTGTGAGGGGCTAGGCCTGAGTCTGGAGGGTCGCCCCTGAGGGGGCGAGCGAGAGGCTCCTCTCGCGCTCTCTGTTGCGCCTCGTCGAAACGATTTTCGCCCAAGAGCGAAAATCATTCCGCCGACGCGCCCGACTGTGGGCGTCGTGCGAAGACCGGCGGTGGTGCGAACTCCCCAACAGGGCGCGTCAGTCGCGGTTATTTCCCTCTCGGGGGAAATAACCATGAATGAGGCGCAAGGGGAGTTTCAGAGGGAAACCCCCTCTGATCGCCGCAAGGCGACCCGTCGCTACGTCCTCAGGACCGCGATTACGGTTTCAACAACTGCACAAAGCTCTGATAATCCGGCGACACATCAGTCAGCACCTTGCCGTTAATGACGAAGGTCGGGGTCGAGTGCACGGCGTAAAGCTTCTCGGCATCGTCCTTGCGGGCCAGGATCTGGTTCAGCAGATCCTTGTTCTGCAGGCAGGCATCGACCTGCTCGCCGCTCATGCCGCCCAGCTTGGCGATGCCCTTCAGGCTGTTCAGCGGATTGTCCGAGCGCAGCCAGTTGGCCTGGCTGTGGAAGAAGGTCTCGACGAAGGGGTAATAGCGATCATGGCCCGCGCAATGCGAGATCATGGCCGCGGCCTCCGCCAGCCCGTCCCACACATAGTCGCGATAGACCAGCTTGGCCTTGCCGGTATCGAGCCAATCCTTCTTGAGCTGGGGCCACACCTTGCTCTCGAATTCGGCGCAATGCGAACAGGTCAGCGAAGCATATTCGACGATGGTGATCGGCGCGTCGGGCTTGCCCAGCGTTTCGTCGATCGGCCATGCCTTGTCGGCGGCGAAAGCGGGCAGGGCGGCCAAAGCCACGAGAGCGAACAGGAATTTGCGCAAGACGACCTCCAGACGATAGATCCGCTTATGGTTCACCCTTACGAGGCGTCTTTCAAGCCCGCCCGTGCCAGGCCGAGGATCCCGCCGGGATTCATCGCGTCGGCCATAACCGTGGGGATCAGGATGGTGGCGCCGCGCTCCTTGGTGGTTTCGTAGACGATGTTCATGGCGCGCAGCTGCAGGGCGATCGGGTTCGCGCCGTAAAGATTGGCGGCGTCGACGAATTGCTGGGCGACGGCAAATTCGGCGCTGCCGAGAATGACGCGGGCCTCTTTCTCGCGCTCCGCCTGGGCCTGGCGGCTCATGGCGTCCTGCAAATCGTCGGGAATGGAGACGTCGCGGATCTCGACCGAGATCACCGAGATGCCCCATTCCGCCGTTTTGGCGCCGATCGCCTCTTTCAACAGCTTGTCGGCCATGGTGCGTTCGGACAGCAGGGCGGTCAGGTGCGAGGAACCGATGGTCTCGCGCAGCGTGGTCTGGGAAACGCGCTCGATGGCGCCGCGATAATCGACGATCTCCAGGGCCGCGCGCTCGGTATCGTAAACCTGCCAGAACACGATCGCATTGACGGTCACCGGCACCGTGTCACGGGTCAAAGCCTGCTCCGCCGTGAATTCGGTGGTCTGGATGCGCTGGTCGATCCAGGCCGCGACCTCGTCGTAGAAGGGCACGATCCAGAACAGGCCGGGACCCGAGATCGAGCGCAATCTGCCGAGCCGCAGCACGATGCCCTTCTCCCACTGATTGGCCACCATCAGGGTCTTCGGGATCAGGATGGCGATGATCACCAGGCCGGCGGTGACGACATAGCCGACCTGCGGCAGGTTCTGGAAGCGGACCAACAGGAAGCTGCCCAAAGCGGCGGCGCCGAACAATCCGGCCAGCAGCTTCACCAGCGGGTTCGTCTCGCGATAGCCGGACGAGGATTGCAGGACGGATTTCACGAAGGTAACAGCCATGATGTCAGGCTCCCTTGGACAATCTGAGAATGCGATGGGCGAGGTCGGCCGGCGCGAAGCCGGCATCCAGGCTTGTGGCGATGGCGTCGAGCGCCAGCTTGTCGAGCGGATCGGCGTCGATCGGTGCCGGCGCCGGCTGATTAGCGACGAAGGAACCGCGGCCTCGCATCAGCTCGATGGCGCCGCGGCGCGCCATCTCGTCATAGGCGTGGCGCACGGTGTTAAGGTCGATTTTCAACGCGACCGACACTTCGCGCATGGTCGGTAGCTGGCTGCCGGCGATCAGCGCGCCGGAGGCGATGGCGGCGAGGAACTGCTCGCGGATCTGCACATAGATCGGCACGCCGTCGTCGCGCAGCCGGAGTTGGGTAAGGAAGAATTGCAGGTGTGTATGCATTAACTAATACAATCCGCCTATCCCGAGAAAAAGTCAATCGAACGGCGGGCCGCATTTCTTGACACAGGCGGCAAACTCCTTAATGTCGCCAATTCCCAACCCCTTGAGGAATGTGAGTTCGCCATGGTCGCCATTACCCTGCCCGATGGATCTGTCCGCTCTTTTGACGGGCCGGTGACGGGCACTACCGTGGCGGCCGATATCGGCGCGGGCCTGCTCAAGGCGGCGCTCGCCATCCGTATCGGCGACGACATGAAGGATCTCGACGCGATCATCGACCGCGATGTGAAGCTCTCGATCGTCACCGCGCGCGACGCCGATGCGCTGGAGCTGCTGCGCCACGACGCCGCCCATGTGATGGCCGAGGCGGTCAAGGAGCTCTATCCCGAGACCCAGGTCACCATCGGCCCGGCCATCGAGAACGGCTTCTATTACGATTTCGCCCGCCCGATCCCGTTCGTGCCCGAGGATCTCGAGAAGATCGAAAAACGCATGCACGAGATCGTCGACCGCGACGAGAAGATCACCCGCGAGGAGTGGGAGCGCGACGCGGCGGTCAAGTTCTTCTCCGACATGGGTGAGAAGTACAAGGCCGAGATCATCGCCGGCATTCCGGCCGATCAGCCGATCGGTCTCTACCGCCAGGGCGCGTTCATCGATCTGTGCCGCGGTCCGCATCTGCCGACCACCAAGAAGCTGGGCCACGCCTTCAAGCTGATGAAGGTGGCGGGCGCCTATTGGCGCGGCGATTCGAAGAACGAGATGCTCCAGCGCATCTATGGCACGGCGTGGTTCGACCAGAAGCAGCTCGACGCCTATCTTCTGATGCTCGAGGAAGCCGAGAAGCGCGATCATCGCCGCCTGGGCCGCGAGATGAACCTGTTCCACCAGCAGGAAGAAGCGGTCGGCTCGGTGTTCTGGCATCCCCGGGGCTGGACGCTGTGGCGCAGCGTCGAATCCTATATGCGCAAGAAGCTGGAAAAGAACGGCTATGAGGAGGTCAAGACCCCCCAGCTGGTCGACCGCTCCCTGTGGGAGGCTTCTGGCCACTGGGATAAGTTCGGCACCAACATGTTCACCGTCCATACGCCGGACGACCGGACGCTCGCCATCAAGCCGATGAACTGTCCCTGCCATGTGCAGATCTTCAAGGTCGGCATCAAGAGCTATCGCGATCTGCCGCTGAAGATGGCCGAGTTCGGCTCCTGCCATCGCTATGAGCCGTCGGGCGCGATGCACGGCATCATGCGCGTGCGCGCCTTCACGCAGGATGACGCGCACATTTTCTGTACGCCCGAGCAGATCACCTCGGAGACCATCAAGTTCTGCGAGCTGCTGAAAGAGGTCTATGCGGATTTCGGCTTCACCGACGTCAAGGTGAAGTTCTCCGACCGGCCGGCCCTGCGCGGCGGCACCGACGAGCAGTGGGACCGCGCCGAGGCGGCGCTGCGCGAAGCCTCCGTCGCGGCCGGCCTCGAGACCATCCCCAATCCGGGCGAGGGGGCGTTCTACGGTCCGAAGCTCGAATTCGTGCTGCGCGACGCCATCGGCCGCGACTGGCAGTGCGGCACCCTGCAGGTCGATTACGTGATTCCCGACCGCTTGGGCGCGGCCTATGTCGGCGAGGACGGCGAAAAGCACGTCCCCGTCATGCTGCATCGCGCGATCCTCGGCTCGTTCGAGCGCTTCCTCGGTATTCTGATCGAGCATCACGCCGGCAAGTTCCCGCTGTGGCTTGCGCCGCTGCAGGTGGTGGTCGCGACCATCACCAACGATGCCGACGACTACGCCCAGACTGTTCTGTCGCGTCTCAAGGCCGCCGGTATCCGCGCCGAGCTGGATCTGCGCAACGAAAAAATCAACTTCAAGGTCCGCGAGCATTCGCTCGCCAAAGTCCCGCTGATCCTCGTTGTCGGCAAGAAGGAAGCCGAGAACCAATCTGTGGCATTGCGTACTTTGGGCGGCGCGAACCAAGAAATCCTTGCACTGGAAGACGCGCTGGTTAAGATTGCAACGGACTCGACTCCGCCCCTGGCGTGAGTCGTTTCCGTCGTTCGAATTGCCTTAGGAGAGTTTCATACCCCGTCCACCGATGACTGCGCCCAAGGACCAGGATGGTCCGCGCGTGAATACTGAAATCGATGCCCGCTCCATCCGTCTGATCGATGCCGATGGAGAAATGGTTGGCGTCGTTTCCCTGCGAGAAGGTTTGGACATGGCGGCTGAGGTCGGTCTCGACCTCGTCGAAGTGTCGCCCAACGCCGATCCGCCGGTCTGCAAGATCCTCGACTTCGGGAAATTCAAATATGAAGCCCAGAAGAAGAAGAACGAGGCTCGCAAGAAGCAGAAAGTCATCGAGGTCAAGGAGGTGAAACTCCGCCCGAACATCGACGACAACGATTATGAAGTGAAGATGCGCGCCATGCGCAAATTCCTCACCGAAGGCGATAAGGTCAAGGTGACGCTTCGCTTCCGTGGTCGCGAAATGGCGCATCAGCATCTTGGCATGGCGGTGCTCGACCGCGTGCGCGAGGCTATCGACGACCTGGCCAAGGTCGAAAGCATGCCGCGCATGGAAGGCCGACAGATGGTCATGATCGTGGCCCCCCGCTAATGAGCGAGGGCGTTTCGATCGCTCTGGCGGATGGGATTCTTTCCATCCGCTTTTCCCGCCCCGACAAGAAGAACGCCATCACCCGGGCGATGTATCTCGCCATGGCGGAGGCGCTTCTATCGATCGACAAGTCGGTTCGCGCGGTCTTGTTTTCGGGAGAGGGCGACAGCTTCTCGGCCGGCAACGATCTGAAGGATTTCCTGGCGGCGCCGCCCGAGGACGACAATCACCCCACCCTCCATTTCATCCGCGCCCTGCCCAGGGTGCCGGTGCCCATGGTCGCCGCCGTACAGGGTTCGGCGGTCGGAATCGGCACGACGCTGCTGCTGCATTGCGATCTGGTGATCGCTGCGACCGACGCCGTCTTTGCGCTTCCCTTCACCAAGCTCGGCCTGGTGCCGGAAGCGGGAAGCTCCTTGTTGCTGCCGCAGCTGATGGGCTATCAGCGCGCCGCCCGCCTGCTGTTGCTGGGCGACAGTTTTTCGGCGCATGAGGCCGAGCGCTTCGGCCTGATCAGCCAACTGGTCGAACCGGATCAGCTGGAGCCGACGACGCAGAAGGTGATCGGCAAGCTGCGCGCTCTGCCGGCTTCGGCTCTGCGCGCCACCAAGGCGCTGCTGCAGTCGGACTCGGGGCGCACCCTGACCCGCATCAACGAAGAGCTGATCGTTTTCAAGGAACGGCTCACCTCGCCGGAACTCAAGGAAGCGGCCACTGCTTTCCTCGAAAAGCGGCAGCCCGACTTTTCCAAGTTTTAGGTTGGCCGGCGGGCCAGGGACAGCCAGATCCCGCCGCCGATCAGCGTCATCCCCGACAATCGCCCGAGAAATTTGACGCGCGCCGGCGCGCCTCGCGTCAATCGCAGGGGATTACTGTTTTTCCGGCATCGTCACCGTCAGGCCGTCGAGTTCGGCGGTGACGGCCATCTGGCAGGACAGGCGGGAATTGGGTTTGGCGTCGCGCACGAATTCCAGCATCGACTGCTCGGATGATTCCGGCGGGGCGACCTTGGCGATCCAGGCTTCATCGACGTAGACGTGGCAGGTGGCGCAGGCGCAATTGCCGCCGCAATCGGCGTCGATGCCGGGCACGCCGTTGCGCACCGCGCCTTCCATCACCGACTGACCGGGCGGAACGTCGATGGTGTGGGGAGCGCCATTGAATTCGAGATAAGTGATACGGGCCATTCTGGTTCCTCTAGTACGGAATACAGCCAGATAGTCGCAGCCTCGCCCGTCGGTCAATAGGTCGCGATGTCTTCGCTCAGCGATTCGACGCGGTTCCGGCCCCCATTCTTGGCGCGATAGAGGGCCTTGTCGGCCCGTTCGATGATGGCCTCAAGCGGATCGGAGGCGGATTGTCGGCTGGTCACTCCGGCGCTTGCGGTAACGTGGATCGCTCTTTCTTCGTGCCAGATCTGGAGAGCGGAAAGACTTTCGAGAAAGCGATCGGCCAGCCGGACAGCTCCCTCGGTATCGGTGTGCGGCAGAAGGACGATCAACTCCTCGCCGCCGAAGCGGGCCGCCAGATCCGTGTCCCGCAGGGTTTCCGCCAGGCAAGTGGCGGCGGCCTTGAGCACCGCGTCGCCGCCGCCATGGCCGTAGGTGTCGTTGACCTGCTTGAAATGGTCGAGATCGACCAGGAACAGCGACAGGGGGTGGCTGTAGCGGACCGCCTGGGCAAGGGCGCCTTCGGCGACCTCGATGAAATGGCGCCGGTTGGCCAATCCGGTCAATCCATCGACATTGGCCAGGCGATCGAGTTCCGCGTTGGCCTGGCGCAAGGTCTCCGCCGCTTCGGCCAATTCCCGAGTCCGCGCCGCGACCTTGGCTTCCAGGATCCGGCGCTGGCGGCGGAGCGAGGCGGTGCGCAAAAGAACCAGCAGCCAGCATGCGGCGCCGGCCAGGGCCAGCAATCCCAGCCTGAACCACAAAGTCTGATGCCAGCGGGGATGCACCAGCAGCGGGAAGGACAGTTCGGCGGCCTCGCCTTCCGCGCCGGCCAGGCCGCGCACATGCAGGCGATACTGTCCCGGAGGCAGGCTGGTATAGCGGATGGTGCGGCGGGCGGAATCCGTCTCGGTCCAGCCGGGCTCGAAATTTTCCATCCAGAAGAAATAGCGGGTGCGTTCAGGCGCCGAGTAATCGAGCAGAGAGACCTCGACGGTGAGGTTGTTCGCATCGGGCTGGATGTCCAGCGGCAGGTCGGACGGGTCGTTGACGCGCGAGACCGCGACCGATGCCCCGCCGATCTGCAGGTCGGTGGCGGCCATAGTGGCCTTGCGCGGGTGGGACATGATGCTGTCGGGCCGGACGACCGCGGCCCCGCCGACCCCGCCGAACACGAATTCGCCCGCCGAGGTCCGCGTTCCCGACAGCGACCAGAAGCTGCGGACGGAAACGCCTTCGGCCTGTTGCAGGCTCTGGATCGCGAAATTGTCGGGGTCGATGACGACGATCCCGTCGCCCGTGCTGGTCCACAGGCGGCCGGACTCGTCGGTCATCAGCGCGCAGGCGGCGGCATTGGGCATGCCGTCCTTGATGCCGAGATGGCGGAAATGGGGGGGCTCTCCCGGTTTCGGCGGATCGAGAATGTCGATGCCGTCGCCCAGCGTGCCGATCCACAGGCGGCCATGGCGGTCATAGGCCAGGCTCAGCACATAGGCCGAGGACAGGCTGTCCTTCTGTTTGCGGTCGGCGACGAATTTGCTGACCATGCCGCTGGCCGGATCGAGCAGGTTGAGCCCGTCCCGCGTGCCGACCCACACTTTGCCGGAGGGGTCGGGCAGGATTACCGAGACCCGCGAATCGGTGAGCTGCCGCCCGTCATAATGGGCCAGCGTCTTGCCCGATCCGATGTCGTAGCGCCACAGCCCGTCGGCCACGCCGCCGATCCACAGATCATGTCCCTGCCGCGACATCGTCATCGCCCAGGCGGTGGGATCCCGTCCCGGCACCGTCAATTGGCGGATTCGCCGCCCGGCCAGATCGGTCTCGAACAGACCCTGGTCGGTCGCCAGGAAGACCTGATCCTCATATTGGAGGAGCGAATAGACCGCCGCCTGTCCGCTCGCCGCATGGTCCGCGGTGATGCGCAGCCGGGTGGCGTGCTCGCCGTCGGGTGGCAGGATGGCGGCGCTGCCGTCGGTCAGGCCGAGCCACAGATTGCCGTCGCTGGTGGCCAGGGTGGACAGCACGTCGTCGAGCGGTGGTGCCGCGTCCCGGGACGAGCCGAACAGCATGGTGATGCCCGTCTGGGTCGGGTCGAAGCGGCTCAGCCCTCCGGCGGTGCCGATCCAGATCGCGCCCGAGCGGTCCCTGAGCAGCGCCCACACCATGTCATGCAACAGGCTGCTGGGCCGGTTGATGTCGCGATGGATGCGTCGTGTCCGCCAGGTCCGCGTATCGACGGCGATGACGCCGGCGCCCAGCGTCGCCAGCCACACTTCGTGAGGGCCGACATCCAGCATGTCGTAGATCTTCGCCGTGCCGAGCAGGGTCTGTCCCTCGTCGGATTCGCGGATGACCGCGGCCTGGCTCTCGCCCGGCCGCAGCACGAAGGCGCCCTGGCCGAAGGTGCCGATCCATAGGCGCCCTTCCTTGTCCTCGAAGAGCGACCGGACGCGGGGCGAATGGCCATCCGGTCCGGCGAAGGGCACCGCTTCGAAACGGTCGCCGTCGGGGAAGGCGCGGGCCAGGCCGGCCGCCGTCCCGATCCATAAAGTGCCGGCATGATCGCGCAGCAGCGCCCAGACATTGTCGTCCGCCGAACTGCCGCCCAGATGAGGCAGCATCTGCGCCTTGCCCGTGGCGCGGTCGAGAAGGAACAGGCCGTTCTCGGTGCCGATCCAGAACCGTCCCTGATCGTCCTCGGCCAGCGCGCGGATGCCGGCATGGTCGCCGAGCGCCTCGCCATAGCGGATGAAACGGTCGCCGGCCCGGTCATAGCGATAGAGGCCACCGGAATTGGTGCCGATCCACAACTCGCCCGCCGCGTCGCGGAATAGGCAGCGGATGAAACTGTCGGTCAGGCTGCCGGAATCGGCGGGGTCGGCGAGATAGGAGCGGAAGCGGTAGCCGTCCCAGCGGGAGAGGCCGCCCTCGGTGCCGGCCCAGATGAATCCGTCGCGATCCTCGGCCAGGGCGGTGACGACCTGGTTGGGCAGGCCGTTATCGAGGCCGTAATGGCGGAAGACCGGCGCCGTGAAGCTTTCCCAGCGTTCACTGGCCAAGGTCTCGCCGCGGCACAGGATGAGCAGGATCGCCATAACAATCGAGGTGATTTTGCCGCGCACGGGACACCCTTATGATTGTTGTTGAGGGCGGGTTGCAACCCGGGCCTGCAGGTAAATTGCCATCGACCGGGGCGACCTGTCCACGCGGATCGCATAGCGCGTAAAGGCGGCGTAAAAATCCGTATGAAAATCGTCTCGATATTTTACGGAATAAAAGCGTAGATTTCCTGCCGTTTCCCGCGAGGCGCCATTCCGGCCGCCTCCTTTCCTTCCTCGAAGGATCCATCATGCTATCCGCTCTGTTTGCGTACCAAGGCGCCCTGCCTTATGCGGGCGCGGCTGTGCTCATTCTCATCGTCCTGTTGTCGAGCGTCGTCATGGTCCCCAACGATTCGATCGGACTGGTGACCAAGAAATTCGGCGTGTTCGGCAAGATTTCCCTGCCCGACGGCGCCATCGTCGCGCTGCAGGGCGAAGCCGGCCAGCAGGCCGACACATTGGCGCCCGGCCTGCATCTGTGGCTGTGGCCCTGGCAGTATAAGGTGACGATGAAGAAATTCCTGATCGTGCCGCCCGGCCAGATCGGCGTGGTGGTGGCGCGTGACGGCAATCCGCTGCCCACGGGCCGCATCGTCGGCCGTCATGTGGACTGCGACTTCTTCCAGGATGCGCGCGCCTTCATCGGCAATGGCGGCGAGCGCGGCCCGCAAATGACGGTGATTCCGCCGGGCAGCTATCGCAGCAACGAGTTGCTGTTCGACGTGATGCTGGCCGACGCCGTCATCGTGCCGCCGGGTCAGCTCGGCATCGCCGAGGCCCTGGACGGTCTGCCGCTGCCGGCCGGCCGCATCATCGCCCGGGCCGTCGAGTGCGACAGCTTTCAGGACGGCGCCGCCTTCATCGCGGCGGGTGGTCAGCGCGGCCCGCAAATGGCGGTGATTCCGCCGGGTAGCTACCGCGTCAACCCGATGCTGTTCAGCGTGCGGATGACCGAGGTGCTGGATATTCCGCAGAACAAACTCGGCGTGGTTACCACCCGCGAGGGCGCCGCGTTGCCCACGGGAGAGATCGCCGGGCCGGAAGTGGCGGGTCATAACGGGTTCCAGGACCCGCAAGCCTTCCTCAATGCCGGCGGCATGAAAGGCCTGCAGGAACAGGTGCTGCTGGCGGGGCGCTATTTCATCAATCCGCGCTTCGCCACCGTCGAGATCATCGACATGGCCGAGGTGCCGATCGCCCATGTCGGCGTGGTGATCGCCTTCGTCGGCAAGGATGGCCGCGATGTGACCGGCGACGCCTTCAGCCACGGCAATCTGGTGAGCAAGGGCGAGAAGGGCGTCTGGGTGACCCCGCTCGATCCGGGCCGCTACGCCATCAACCCCTACACCCACAAGGTGCGGAACGTGCCCACCGCCAATGTGGTCCTCAATTGGGCGAACGGAAAAACGGAGGCGCATAATCTCGACGCCAATCTCTCGACCATCGCCGTGCGGTCTGGCGACGGTTTCAAATTCAATCTCGACGTCTCGCAGATCATCCATATACCGGGCCGTGACGCGCCCAAGGTCATCGCGCGCTTCGGCTCGGTGGAGAATCTGGTGACGCAGGTGCTGGAGCCGACCATCGGCAACTACTTCCGCAACGCGGCGCAGAATTCCGACATCATCGACTTTCTGCGCAACCGCACCCAGCGCCAGGAAGAGGCGCGCACCGCCATCGAGGGCGCCTTGCGCGGGTACGATGTCGGCGCGGTGGATACGCTGATCGGCGACATCGCGCCGCCGGAAGCGCTGATGAAGACGCTGACCGACCGCAAGATCGCGGATCAGGAGCGGGTTACCTATCTGACCCAGTGCGAGGCGCAGGCGGTGCGTCAGAAGCTGGAGCAGGCCACCGCGCTGGCCAATACCCAGGCCAAGGTGGTGGACGCCGAACGCGCGGTCTCGATCGCCGAGTTCGACGCCGCCAGCACGGTGAAGAAAGCCGAGGGCGAGGCCCGCGCCAAATCGATCAACGCCGAGGCCGACGCGCGGGTGGTCGATCTGACCGGCCAGGCCGAGGCCGGCAAGACCCTGGCCATCGGTGAGGCCGAAGCCGAGGTGATCTCCCGCAAGATCGCCTCGATGGATCCAGGCAATTACGCCCTGGTCCAAGTAGCCCAGGCTCTCGCCCAGGCCGGCGTCAAGCTGGTGCCCGACGTGGTGGCCGGCGGCGACGGCGCCCATGGCGGGCTGGTCGATGCGCTGCTCGGCCAGTTGCTCAAGAACAAGGTGGCTTGATACGGAGCGCCCGGCGATCGACTGTCGCCGGGCGCTTCCCGGAAGGAAACGTCCCATGAATGAACGGGAGAGATATAGGCGAGCCTGGCGCGACCTTCGTTTGCGCCGCTGGAGCTACTTTCTGGGCGTGCCTCTGTTCGGGATCGTGGCAACGATTTTCGCCGTCGCGCTGAACAGCGTGTTCGGCACGATAGCCGGCTTTTTGGCGGTCTTTCCTGGCTTGATTATCATTCACGCCTGGCTGCGGTATCGCTGGGAGAATTTCCGCTGTCCTCGCTGCGGCCATGCCTTCTTTATCGGGATTGTTTTCGGAATCCCCTATTGGCGGCGTTTCTCCAAGGATTGCGGCACCTGCCATCTGCCGAAAGGTGCCGGGCCCGTTTAGACCAGATCATCGAGCGTCACCGACAAGGTTTCCGCTAGGGCTTTCATGGCGCTGATCGAGCCCTCGCGCTTGCCAGTTTCGATCTGACTGACGAAGGCCTGAGACAGTCCGGCTGCCTTGGCTAACTCGGCAACGGTCAATCCGCGATGCTGGCGCCATACCCGCACCGCATTCTCGCCGGCGATGAGGCGCTTGGCGATGTCGGCAGGAACGAGTTCTTCGTCGCCGGAGGCAAGCTTGCCGCGGAATTCTTCGATCGCCTGGATGGCTTCTGCGTCGGCGGACAACGCGACGAGCCTCCGATATTCCTCTTCGGGAACGACGACCAGGCGGCCGGCCTCGGTATCGATGAATTGAATGCCCATGGTCTAATCCTCGTATACGGAGCCGCGTGGCCCAATTTTGATGACGGCGACGATCTCTCCGGTTTCGGTCATGATCACGCGCCAATCGCCGACGCGCAGGCGGAATTCGCCAGGGCGGCCCTTGAGCGGTTTGAGATTGTTCCCGAGCGACATCGGGTCTGTGGCAAACTGCTCGATCTTGGAGACGATCAGCGCAGAGGCATTGCTCGGCATCCGTTTCAGGGTTCGGATAGCGCCTTTGCTATAAGTTATCGTCTTCATCATAAAAATATAGCAAATAGCGATATTCGAATCGAGCGATTTGACGCACCCAAAGCTTGCAATCCGACAGCCTCGCCTTTATAACCTCCGCTTCCGTTGGGTGGGCGAGGCCTGTTAGGGCATGCCTCGGCACCTGGAAATCGTACTGAACCTATTTGAAAGGTCTGCGAAAAATGCCCAAAATGAAGACGAAGAGCGCTGCCAAGAAGCGGCTCCGCCTCACCGGTACCGGTAAAGTCCGTGCCAACGTGGCCTTCAAGCGCCACTGCTTGTCCGCAAAGACGTCGAAGATGAAGCGCCAGGCGCGCGGCACCTTCATCGTCGCCGAGGTCGATGCCCCGGCGGTCAAGAAGCACTACCTGCCGTACGGAGGCTGATCCATGGCTCGTGTCAAGCGGGGCGTAACCACGCACGCCCGTCACCGTAAGATCATCAAGCTGGCCAAGGGTTACCGCGGCCGCTCCAGCACCAATTTCCGCATCGCTATCGAGCGCGTGGAAAAGGCGCTGCGTTATGCCTATCGCGATCGCCGCAATCGCAAGCGTCAGTTCCGCGCCCTGTGGATCCAGCGCATCAATGCCGGCGCCCGCATCAACGGCCTGACCTATTCGCGCTTTATGAACGGTCTGAAGAAGGCCGGGATCGAACTGGACCGCAAGGTGCTCTCCGACATCGCGACCCGCGAGCCGGATGCCTTCAAGTCCCTGGTCGACCAGGCCGCCAAGGCCCTGAAGTCCGCCTAAGGCTGTTAGCCGTTCAAGGTTGAGAAAGGGGCCGTACGCCTGAAGCGCGCGGCCCCTTTTTTTACGCTCATTTTCCGGAAGGTCCCGATGACCGATCTCGACACGCTCACATCCCGCGCCCGCGCCGACATCGCCGCCGCGCCCGATCTGGCTGCCCTCGATGCCTTGCGCGTCGGGCTGCTGGGCAAGAAGGGCGAAATCAGCCTTCTCATGAAGACCCTGGGCGAGATGGGCCCCGAGGAAAAGAAGAGCTTCGGCCAGCGCATCAATGTGGCGCGCGACGCGGTCTCGGCCGATCTCGATGCCAAGAAGGGCGTGCTGGAAGAGGCCGCCCTGGGCGCCCGCCTGGCCGCCGAGACCATCGACGTGACCTTATCCGTCCGTCCCGAGGCCGAGGGACGCATCCACCCGATCAGCCAGACGATCGACGAGATTGTCGCCATCTTCGGCAATATGGGCTTTGCCGTCGCCGAAGGTCCGGACATCGAGGACGACTTCCATAATTTCACCGCGCTGAACTTCCCGCCGGATCATCCGGCGCGCCAGATGCACGACACCTTCTTCCTGCCAGAGAAGCAGGACGGTTCGCGCATGTTGCTGCGCACCCACACCTCGCCGGTGCAGGTGCGCACCATGTTGAGCCAGAAGCCGCCGATCCGCGTCATCATTCCGGGCCGCACCTATCGCTGCGACAGTGACATGACCCACACGCCGATGTTCCATCAGGTCGAGGGTCTGGTGATCGACGAGAAGACCCATATGGGCCATCTCAAGGGCTGCCTGATCGAGTTCGTCCGCACCTTCTTCGAGATCGACGATGTGCCGGTGCGCTTCCGCCCCAGCTTCTTCCCCTTCACCGAACCGTCGGCCGAGGTCGATATCGGCTGCTCGCGCGCCGGTGGGGAATTGAAGATCGGCGCCGGGGCCGATTGGCTGGAGATTCTCGGCTGCGGCATGGTCCATCCCAATGTGCTGAAGAATTGCGGCATCGATCCCGACCGCTATCAGGGCTTCGCCTTCGGCATGGGCATCGAGCGCATCGCCATGCTGAAATATGGCATTCCCGATCTGCGCACCTTCTTCGAGAGCGATCTGCGCTGGCTCAAGCATTATGGCTTCGTGCCCCTTGATGTGCCCACTCTGGCCGGAGGTCTGGCGCGATGAAATTCACCCTGTCCTGGCTGAAGACGCATCTCTTCACCGACGCCTCGGCCCAGACCATCGCCGAGAAGCTGACCTCGCTCGGCCTCGAGCTGGAATCGCTCGACGATCCGGCCACCCGTCTCAAGGGCTTCGTCGTCGGCCATGTGCTGGAAGCCGGCAAGCATCCCAATGCGGATCGGCTCAAGCTCTGCAAGGTCGATGCCGGCAGCGGCAAGATCCTGCAGGTCGTCTGCGGCGCGCCGAATGCCCGCGAAGGCCTGAAGGTGGTTTTGGCCCAGCCTGGCACGATCATTCCGATCACCGGCGAAGCGCTGAAGGCCGGCAAGGTGCGCGACGTCGAATCGCAGGCCATGATGTGCTCCTGGCGCGAGCTGAAGATGGGCGAGGATCATGACGGCATCATCGAGCTGCCGGCCGATGCGCCGGTCGGCGCCCCGCTGTCCGAAGCCATCGCGCTGGATCCGCTGTTCGATATTTCGGTGACGCCGAACCGCGCCGATGCGTTGGGCGTGCGCGGTATCGCCCGCGATCTGGCCGCCATCGGCGTCGGTACCCTGGAAGATCTGCCGATCGATCCGGTGCCGGGCACGTTCGACTCGCCTTCCAAAGTGATCCTGGAGGAGTCCGGCTGCCCGCTGTTCGGCGGCCGCTGGATCAAGGGCGTCAAAAATGGCGAGAGCCCGGACTGGCTTAAGGCGAGGTTGACCTCGATCGGGCTGAAGCCGATCTCGGCGCTGGTCGACATCACCAATTTCTTCACCTTCGACCTCAACCGGCCGCTCCATGTGTTCGACGCCGGGAAGGTGTCGGGCGATCTGACCGTGCGACTCGCCAAGGATGGCGAAACCCTGCTGGCGCTGAATGGCAAGACCCTGACCCTGTCCCCGCAGATGACCGTGATCGCCGATGCGAACGGTGTGCTGTCGATCGGCGGCGTGATGGGCGGCGAACATACCGGCGTCTCCGAAACCACCACCGATGTGTTCCTCGAAGCCGCTCTGTTCGAGCCCAATAAGGTGGCGACCACCGGGCGCGTGCTCGGCCTCGAGTCCGATGCCCGCCACCGCTTCGAGCGCGGCGTCGATCCGGCCTTCGTGCTGCCGGCGCTGGATCTGGCCACTCGGATGATCTTGGACATCTGCGGCGGCGAAGCTTCGCATCCGCTGGTCGCAGGCTCGGTGCCGGATGTCCGCGCGCCGATCGCCTTTCGTCCTGCCCGCGTCAAGCAGCTGGGCGGCGTCGACCCCGAGCCCGAGGCCATGCGCCAGATGCTGACCGCCATCGGCTGCGGTGTCGCCGGTGAGGGGGATGTGTGGGAGGTTTCGCTGCCGTCCTGGCGCCTCGACATTACCGCCGAGCATGATCTGGTCGAGGAAGTGCTGCGCCTCTATGGCTACGACCTGATCCCGGTGGTCGGTCTCGACCGCCCGGCGGTGCCGCGTCCCGTCCTGACCCCGACCCAGCGCCGCACCACCTGGCTGCGCCGGGCCTTGGCCGCGCGCGGTCTGAATGAGACGGTGACCTGGTCGTTCCTGTCGCAGGATCAGGCCAAGCTGTTCGGCGGCGGTCAGGCGGAGCTGATCCTGGCCAATCCGATCGCCAGCGATCTCGACACGATGCGTCCCTCGGTGCTGCCCAATCTGCTGGCGGCCATCGCCCGCAACGCCGCCCGTGGCTTCAAGGATGCCGGCCTGTTCGAGATCGGCGCCGCCTTCAAGGGCGAGCGGCCCGAGGATCAGCAGAGCATCGCCGCCGGCCTGCGCGCCGGCAGCACATCATCGCGCCATTGGTCGGGAAGCCCGCGCGCCTTCGACGCGCTGGACGCCAAGGCCGACGCTTTGGCCGCTATCGCCGCGGCCCAGGGCCCGACCGACAGCCTGCAGGTGGTTACCGAGGCGCCGGCCTGGTACCATCCCGGCCGTTCGGGCAGCCTGAAGCTGGGCAACAAGATCGTCGCCTGGTTCGGCGAAATCCACCCGCGCATCCTCGCCGCCTACGACATCGCGGAACGGGTGGTCGGGTTCGAGATTGATCTCGGCCAACTGCCGCCGCTGAAGGTCAAGGCGACCCGCGCCAAGGGCGCCTTCCATCCGCCGGCGCTCCAGCCGGTCGAGCGCGACTTCGCCTTCGTGGTGGACGGCAAGATCGGCGCCGAGTCCGTGCTGCGCGCCGCCAAGAACGCCGACAAGGCGTTGATCTCGGGTGTCTCGCTGTTCGATGTCTATGAAGGACAGCATATGGAGCCGGGCAAGAAGAGCCTGGCCATCCAGGTCACCTTGCAGCCGACCGACAAGACCCTGACCGACGCCGAAATCGAAGCGGTGGCGGCCAAGGTGGTCGAAGCTGTGGTAAAAGCGACTGGCGGCGCGCTGCGCGGCTAGCCTCCGTCATCTCCGCGCAGGCGGGGATCCATGTCGACGCCGGACTCCGTCCGACGGTGGATCCCCGGGTCAAGCCCGGGGATGACGAGGGAATTGATGAGATATTTTTTTAAAGGCATCCGATGACCGATCTCAAGCATATCCGCAATTTCGCGATCATCGCCCATATCGACCATGGCAAATCGACCCTGGCGGACCGGCTGATCCAGAAGTGCGGCGGCATCGAAGATCGCGAAATGCGCGATCAGATCCTCGACTCGATGGATATCGAGCGCGAGCGCGGCATCACGATCAAGGCGCAGACCGTGCGCCTGGCCTACAAGGCGAAGAATGGCGAGACCTATCAGCTGAACCTGATGGACACCCCCGGCCATGTCGACTTCGCCTATGAGGTCAGTCGCAGTCTCGCCGCGTGCGAGGGCTCGCTGCTGGTGGTCGACGCCAGCCAAGGCGTGGAAGCGCAGACCCTGGCCAATGTCTATCAGGCGATCGAGAACAATCACGAGATCGTCCCGGTGCTGAACAAGATCGATCTGCCGGCCGCCGAGCCGGATCGGGTCAAGCAGCAGATCGAGGATGTGATCGGGCTGGATGCCTCCGACGCGGTGATGATCTCGGCCAAGACCGGCCTCGGTATCGACGATGTGCTGGAAGCGCTGGTCACCCGGCTGCCCTCGCCCGAAGGCGACGCCGACAAGCCCTTGCAGGCCTTGCTGGTCGACAGCTGGTATGACAGCTATCTCGGCGTGGTCAATCTGGTGCGCGTCAAGAACGGCATCATGAGGAAGGGCCAGAAGATCCGCATGATGATGACCGGCGGTGTGTACCAGGTTGATTCAGTCGGCTATTTCACCCCGAAGATGGTCCAGGTCGAAGCCCTTTATCCGGGCGAGATGGGCTTCATGCAGGGCAGCATCAAGGCGGTGGCCGATTGCCAGGTGGGCGACACCATCACCGACGACAAGCGCCCGGCCTCCGAACCGCTGCCCGGTTTCAAGCCCAACGTGCCGGTGGTGTTCTGCGGCCTGTTTCCGGTCGACGCCAATGATTTCGAGCAGCTGCGCGACTCTCTCGCCAAGCTGCGCCTCAATGACGCCAGCTTCGAATACGAGGCCGAGACCTCGGCAGCCCTCGGTTTCGGCTTCCGCTGCGGCTTCCTGGGCCTCTTGCATCTTGAAATCATCCAGGAGCGCCTCGAGCGCGAATTCAATCTCGACCTGATCACCACGGCGCCGTCGGTGGTCTATAAGATGTTCATGACCGACGGCAGTGTCCTTGAGATGCACAATCCGGCCGATATGCCCGAGGTCACCAAGATCGACCGCATCGAGGAGCCGTGGATCAAGGCCACCATCCTGGTGCCCGACGATTATCTCGGTCCGGTGCTGCAGCTTTGCACCGAGCGGCGCGGCTCGCAGATCGACCTGACCTATGCGGGCAATCGCGCCATGCTGGTCTATCGCCTGCCGCTCAACGAGATCGTCTTCGATTTCTATGACCGTCTGAAGTCGATCAGCCGCGGCTATGCCAGCTTCGATTACGACATGGACGGCTATCTGGAAAGCGATCTGGTCAAGGTGACCATCCTGGTCAATGCCGAACCGGTCGACGCGCTGGCCTTCATCGCCCATCGCGGCGTGGTCGAAGCGCGCGGGCGTAATATTTGCGCGCGGTTGAAAGAGTTGATCCCGCGGCAGATGTTCCAGATCGCCATCCAGGCCGCGATCGGCGGGCGCATCGTCGCGCGCGAAAGCCTGTCGGCGCTCAGGAAGGACGTGCTGGCTAAGTGCTATGGCGGCGACATCAGCCGCAAGCGCAAGTTGCTCGACAAGCAGAAGGAAGGCAAGAAGCGCATGCGGCAGTTCGGTAAGGTCGAAATCCCGCAATCGGCCTTCCTGGCCGCGCTCAAGATGGGCGAGGACTGATCCGCTTTATACGACGTCTGCGTTCTGCTTCGGCGATGCCGCTCGTTCAGCGGCGCCGTCCGGTGCGAGCCTTGCGGTGCGGTCGCGACAGCCACACGGTCAACAGGCCGAGCGGGGCCAGCACGGTCCAGGCCGGCCAAGCCATCAGCAGCGATGCGAAAGACGGCGCTTGCGGATCCCAGGCGCGGCCGGCCAGCAGCATCCAGACATCCCGCGTGGCGATTCCGACATGCTCTCCCGGCCCGAGCGCCAGGACGGCGTCGGCCGAAGCCATGAGAACGGAAACCCCGATCAACCCCCAGCCGAGCAGGCGCCCCACCAACATGTAACCCTCGGTTCAAGTCTTAATGCGTGCGAGTATTTAGTTGACTATAAAAGATCAAATAAAGGATTAAGGCGCAAGTCAATTTCCCTTACCTGACGGGGGATTCTCGCCGATTTTTCGCGTCCTGCGCGGGCGGGCTTGCAATCCGCAAACCCCTCGTATAATTTGCGCGCCTTGCAGCCGGCCCCGCGCGGGATTCGGCGCGCTGGATGGGTGGCCGAGCGGTTGAAGGCGCACGCCTGGAAAGTGTGTATACGTCAAAAGCGTATCGTGGGTTCGAATCCCACCCCATCCGCCATTTCCCAAGGAAATCCGCCGCGTTGACGGCGGATTTCCTTTTTGAGCCATCGAGAAAGCCACACACCCTGTCGCCCTCACTGTAAGACCCACCTGTTTGGGGGCATCGGATTGGATGCTCCGAGGGCTCAAGTGATCGGTCCCGGACTGCTTCTCCGGGGCGCCAGTTATTGCCGCCGACAGGCGTTTCGGGTACCGTCTATTTGTTTATTTACCACGCCCTCAGGAGACGCGAGTCGATGGCATCGAGTTTGGAAGACCACCTGGCGTGGTGGAAAAACGAAGGGAAGACGTTGAGTTTGGAACAGCAGCAGGCATGGTGGGATGGTGCTGCGCGCGATAATGCCAAAAGCGCAATCCTCAGCGACAAAGAAAGCTGGGATGCCGACGAATTTTTTGCCAGCGGCGTTTTGTGGTGGACCGAGCAGAAGGACTTTGCCGCCTCTCAAGGCGTGGTCCTAAACGGGCGTGCCGCTCTTGACTTCGGGTGCGGCGTCGGGCGGATGACCCGTGCGCTGACTTCAGATTACGAGCAAGTTACGGGTGTCGATATATCAGCCGAAATGCTCGAACAGGCAGTTTCGCACCCAAGCGCGCAATTCGTACAGGTCGCCAGCTACCCTTTGCCTTTCGCGGACCAATCTTTTGATCTGGTCCACTCCAGTCTCGTTGTCCAACACATATCTTATCCACACTCGCTTGAGTACATACGCGAGTTTTTTCGGCTGTCTCGGGGTCACATCATATTTGACGTTCCGATTGGCGAGCGCGGAAAGGTTGTTGGCCCTGGAATGTATACTGTATCGGTGGCCGATTTACAGGAATGTGCCGAGAGTGCCAATTTCCATTTGGCGGCCTCTGTTGATTTACATCGAGAGCCTTACGAGCATGTAAGGTTCCTGTTTACCCGCAAGAACCTCAGAGAC